>Ga0335069_10003962_pt1 | contig 22136 bp, 15 predicted proteins | sample Lox_Sample_11_FD_206714 | JGI IMG/M metagenome (GOLD analysis project Ga0335069, IMG submission 206714) | Soil microbial communities from Loxahatchee National Wildlife Refuge, Florida, United States - Lox_Sample_1.1 | ecosystem: Environmental > Terrestrial > Soil > Wetlands | place: USA...
TGATCCGTCTTTCGCTGCGGCAGGAGGTGCTCGAAGTGCCTCCGCAGGATGTGATCACGCGGGACAACGTGACCATCAAGGTAAACGCCGTCGCCACGCTCTACGTGGTCGATCCCAACCTGGCGGCGATCAAGGTGTCCAACTACATCTACCAGACCTCGCAGGTGGCGCAAACCACGCTCCGTACCGTACTTGGCGAGGCTGAACTGGACGAGCTCCTCAGCCATCGCGACAAGCTGAATCTGCGCATTCAAAGCATCATCGATCAACGGACGGAGCCGTTCGGTGTCAAGGTCATCTCGATGGAGGTGAAGCAGGTGGATCTGCCCGAGAGCATGCAGCGCGCAATGGCCAAACAGGCTGAGGCCGAACGCGAAAAGCGATCCAAGATCATCCACGCCGAGGGCGAATTCAACGCCGCGCAGAAGCTGGTGGATGCGGCTGCCCTGCTGGCCACCCAGCCCCTCACGCTGCAACTGCGTTATCTGCAGACGCTGACCGAGATCGGCGTGGAGAAAAACACCACGATCGTGTTTCCGCTGCCGGTGGAGCTCCTGTCGCTGCTGAACCGGCTCAGCCCGTCGGCGACGCCCAGGCCGGACAACGCCTGAGCGCTGGCGGCGGCGAGGGACGGCTCGCGCTTCCCGCATCGGGCAAGGGGCGCGCGGCAACTGACCGTTGCCTCAGGCGGTTCACCAGGCAAGACGTGCCTTTTGCAAAGCCCGCGGGGAGCCTACACTGGAAGCAAGGGAAGAACTCCGCGACGCCGCGCGTTGGCCGCCTTCTGACCCCGATCGACAGGCCGGGAACGACGGGCTTGAACCAGAGAGCCGCATGATGAACCGAGATTTTGGCGGAACCGCATTAGAGCCGGTGGAACCGGCGCGCGACCGGGAATTCACACTCGGGCCGATCACCCTCATCGGGATGGGGCTTGTTCTGTGCGCCCTGTGCGCGGTGTGCTTCCTGTGGGGCTACTCCGTCGGCCATCGCAGCTCGGCCGAGCCGTCCGCCGCGCAGTCTGCAACCGCCGGCGGCCAGCCGGAAGCGCAGTGGGTCAGCGGCCAGGCCAAGCCGGCCGCCAGCCAGAACCGAGTCGCACCGCAGGCGGATCCCCAGCCGGCCAGTTCGGATTCGGTCACGCCCGAAGCGGCAGCGGAAGACACCACTTCGGCTCCTGCAGGCGCCCCGGCCCACGCGAACGCAGCGTATCCGTCCCCCGCCGCACCTTCCGGCAAACCGGCCGTGGTGCAGGCCGCGCTCCCCGCGCAGTCCGCCGTGCAGCCGGCCGCGGGAAGCGGGCAGGTGCAGGCCGCCCTCGGCCAGGGCACTCCGTGGATGGTGCAGATTGCCGCCGTCTCCCATTCCGAGGACGCCGATGTCCTGGTGAGCGCGCTGCGCAAGAAGGGCTACACGGTTTCGGCCCGGCGCGATCCCATGGATAACCTCCTCCACGTCCAGGTGGGGCCGTTTGCCACCCATGCCGACGCCGCGTCCATGCGTCAGCGCCTGCTCAACGACGGCTATAACGCTCTGATCGAGCCATAAAGCGGTTTCGCCGCTGAGATCCGGCATCGATGAATGCCGGGTTCAGCCGCGCATCCATTCCGGCAGCCCCGCCGCGATCGAGGCCCGTACCGCATCCATCAACTCTTCGCGGCTGGCGAAGTCCGCCGGATCGAGCGGCTCGTGGAACACGATGTGCGCCATGCCTGGCTTCACCCGCATGCTGCCCTTCGCCATCATGGTTTCGGTCCCGAAGATCGACACCGGAACGCACGGCGCGCCCGCCTCGTTGGCGAGGTAGAACGGGCCCTTCTTGAACGGCAGCATGCGGCCGTCCTGCGAGCGCGTGCCCTCGACAAAGGTGGTGATGTGGAATCCCTTCGCCAGCACCCGCCGCGCCGCCGCTACGCTTTCGATGGCGCTTCCCACGCGGCCCTCGCGATTCACCGGCACGAATTCGCCCAGCTTCAGGCCGTAGCCGAGCACCGGAATCTTCATCAGCGAGCTCTTGAGAAACGCGGAGGTGCGCCCCGGGATGTGAGGGAAAAGCGCCGGCGGATCGAGATTGGAAACGTGATTGGCCATGAAGATGCACGCGGTGTGCGCCGGAACCCGCTCCAGGCCCTCCACTGCCACGCGAATGCGCGCCAGTCGGAACGCCAGGCGCACGATTCCCATCGACACGTTGTAGAGCGGCGTCGCGTTGCCGGTGAGCATGGCGAAGGGGATGAACACCACGGCGGCCGGCGCGCCGGCAATCATGATGGTAGCGACCAGTGTGAGGGTGGTGAGCATGGCTTACGATCTTGACTCCAGCCGCGCGGGCAGCTTTTCATAGATGCCGTCGAACCCGCCATTCGACAGGATGGCCACCACGTCGCCCACCTGCAGTTGCGGCACGATCTCATCAACAATGTTCTCGACGTCCGGACAGAGTGATGCGGGAATGGCGGCGGCATTCAGCGCGCGCACCACATCCTCCGGATGCAGGCGCTCGTCCTCCGCAATGCGCTGTTGCTGATAGACACCGGCGAGAATGACGCGATCGGCCTGGCGCAGGCTTTCGACAAGATCGGCCTCGAGCACTTTGCGCCGCAGGGTGTTGGAGCGTGGCTCGAGCACTGCCCACAGCCGCGCCTGCGGATAAACGGCACGGAGAGCGCGCAGGGTTTCGCGAATCGCCGTGGGGTGATGCGCGAAATCGTCGATGATGGTAACGCCGCCGATTTCGGCGCGGACTTCAAGACGCCGCTTTACGCTCTTGAACTCGGAGAGAGCGGTCTGAATCGATTCCTTCGAGATACCCTGATTTGCCGCGAGCGCGGCGGCCGCGGTGGCGTTGAGGGCATTGTGCTCGCCGGCGAGCTGCATTTCGAGTTCAGCCCACGGGACGCCCGCGCGCCAGACCTCCCAGCGCGTCAGGCCGCGTTCGTGGCGCAGATTCTGGATGCGCCAGTCGGATTCCGCGTGGAACCCATACCGTTCCACGCGGCAGAAGGCGCGCGCCACGCACTCGGTGACGTTCTCACTGCCGTCATAGGCCACCATGACCCCACGCCGCGGGACGAGATTCACAAGCCGCTTGAATGCGGTCTTCACCGCGTCGAGGTTGGCGTAGATGTCGGCGTGATCGAACTCAACGTGCGTGAGGATCAGCGCATCGGGAAAGTAGTGCAGGAACTTCGGCCCCTTGTCGAAGAACGCCGTGTCGTACTCGTCGCCTTCCACGATAAAGGTGCGCGTGGGGCGCAGTTGAAAGCTCGATCCGAAGTTCTCCGCAACTCCGCCGATGAGAAACGACGGCTCCAGCGCGGGATTTTCGCGCGCCGCGACCTGGTAGATCCACGCCAGCATGCTGGTGGTGGTGGTCTTGCCGTGGGTGCCGGCGACAACCAGAGGCTCGCGGCCCTTCAGAAACTCATCGTGCAGCAGCGCGGCCATTGAGGTGAACGGGATGCGCGCATCGAGCACGCGTTCCACCTCGGGATTGCCGCGCGAGAGCGCGTTGCCGATCACGACGAGGTCGGGGGCGGGCTCGAGATTCGATTCCGCGTAGGGCTCAAACACGGGTATGCCCAACCCGCGCAGCAGGTCGCTCATGGGCGGATACGCCGCCTTGTCAGAGCCCGTGATGCGATGGCCTTCGAGCTGCAAAAGACCCGCCAGCGACGCCATCGCCGTGCCGCAGATTCCGCTTAAATGAATGTGTCTGGGCGACTGATTCACCGTGACCCCGCCCGCCTGGATACGTCCATCCGTTCCGATTCCATCGTCCAATCCTGTGCTCTATTTGTCATGCCGCCTTTTCACCGCGGGTTCGATCAGCGAAAGCTGCGTCTCTTCGCCCACCTGCAACACTGCTTCGATGCCAAAGGTGAGCGTGACGTTCTGCCGCGAAACGTGCCCGCTGCGCAGGCCGAAGGCGATAGGCCCATCAAAGCCACGCAATGCGTTGAGAATCGCGTGCTCCAGCAGTTCGGGGTCGGCGCCCGGCGAAGCGCAGTCCAGCATCTCGCCGAAGACCATGCCGGCAACGCCGTCAAATTTGCCCGCATGGCGCAACTGCCAGAGCATACGGTCGATCTGGTACGGCTTGGCGCCCACGTCCTCGAGGAAGAGCAGCTTGCCTTCGGTCTGCGGCTCATACGCGGTGCCGAGCAGCGAGACGAGAATGCTGAGGCATCCGCCGTAAAGCGCGCCGCGCGCCGTCCCCGGACGCAATCCGCGCAGACCCTCGGCGGCGCCCACGCTGTACGGCTCGCCCGCCAGAGAGGCTGCGAAGCTCGGCAGGTGCACGCCGTCTTCGAGATAGAAATCCGCTGCCAGCATGGGTCCGTGAAACACCGGCAAGCCCAGCCTGTCGAGCAGGTGGAGTTGCGCGCCGGTCAGGTCGCTGTAGGCGAAGAACGGCTTGGGGTGCTGCCGGATCAGATCCAGATCAAGGTGGTCGAGCAGGTAGTTCGATCCGTAGCCGCCGCGCAGGGCCATGACCATCTGCGTATCAGCGTCGGTGAACGCGGCGTGCAGATCGGCGATGCGTTCCTCCTGCGTTCCCGCGAAGAACAGCGGCCCGCGCGCCAGGGCATGCCGCGCGAACCGGGGTGTGAAGCCGGCGGCCTGCAGGGCCTTGACGCCATCGTCAATGCGATCCTGGCGGGCAAATGATGCCGGCGCGATCACGCTGATTGCGGCTCCATCCGGCAGTGGCTCCAAAGCCACGAGATTTGCGGCGTCCATTACCATGCCTCGCCGCGGGCGATCAGGGTTGCGGGGCCGGTGAGATAGAGCTCCGTCCCGGGGCCGCTCCAGGCCACGGTTTGCGCACCGCCGGGCGCCACTACGCGCAGCGGCGATGCGCAGCCCTCAAGCGCGATGGCCGCCGTGGCCGATGCCGAAGTCCCCGTTCCCGACGACGTCGTCGGCCCCACGCCGCGCTCGAAGATGCGGATCTCGATCTCGCTCGCGCTGGCGATGCGGACAAATTCGACGTTGGTCTGACAGGGAAAATCGGGATGCCCGCAAATCTGCTGGCCAATGCTCTGCCAGCGCTGGCCGTCCACACTGAACTCCCCGTTATCGACGACGATGACGAAGTGCGGATTGCCGGTGGATACGGCAACGCCCTCCACCTGCACGCCGCCGGGAATGGTGACGGTTCGCGGCGCAAACTCGGGCACTCCCATTCCCGTGGTGATGTCCGCGGTGAATTCGCCCGCCGCGCTTACCGCGTTCACGTGGCACGCGCGTATGCCCGCGTCGGTCTCGATTTCCAGTGTGTCGCCGGCGCGCGCGTCCACTGCCTCGGCCATCCACGCAGCCACGCAGCGCGTCCCGTTGCCGCTGATCTCGGCAATGGAGCCGTCCGCGTTGTGCAGGCGGATACGGCCGGATTTGGGGCCCGGCCCTGACCTGTTCGTCCAGGCAAAGAACTCGACACCGTCGGCGCCCGCGCCGGTGTTGCGCGCGCACAGCCTGCGCGTCAGTTCAGCCCGGTCGCGGCCTCCTGCCGCCTCCTCGGTCACAATCAGAAAATCATTGCCGCAGGCATGCGCCTTGGTAAACGAAATCAATCTTCCTCCGGATCGCGGAAGGTGTGCAGTACTTCGATGGCGGATTCGGTTTGCAGGTGATCGCGCAGACGCTGGTGTCTTCGAGTAGTGGTCGTAAGAATAAAACTGACCCGCTGCAGCTCGCCGATCGCATCGCGCTCCACATTGCTCAGCCGTTCGCCGGCCTTGTCCATGGCACGCAGAATCGAAGTGAGCATCTGCGTCTGATCGCGGCCACGGGCTTCGTAGACCAGAGGATAGCCTTTGAGGTTTCCGCGCCGCTCGACAATGCCGACAACCTCAAGGGCGAGAATAACGATCACCGCGGCGACGACTCCCGCGAAGTACATGCCCGCCCCGGCAGCCATGCCGACGGATGCGACAACCCAGACACAGGCGGCGCTGGTGAGTCCGCTGACGCGGTTGCGGTTGTGCAGGATCAGCCCTGCGCCCAGAAACCCGATGCCCTGCACTATGTTCGATGCCACGCGGCTCTTGTCGGTACTGTTTTCGCCCGCCAGCACCACCGACATCACCGTGAAAAACGCGGCGCCAAGGCAGATGAGCATGTTGGTGCGGACGCCCGCCGCTTTGCCTTTGAGTTCGCGCTGCAGTCCGATGGCGCTGCCGAGCAGGCAGGCCAACAGAAGCCGCCCCACGGCGCCGCCTGCGACAATGCCCTGCTGGAGCCAGCTGAAACTGAATGGCTGCGCGATGTGGGCCAGTACAGAGCTCATCGAACACGTTCCTTGCCCGATGCTACCACTGCTGCGGGCGTGCCGGTTGCGCCGGATCCGGATGGAGTATCGGAGACGTAAAGCGTGACCGCGGGCTGATAAGGCGCGGAGAACCGGCCGACAGCAGTGAGTCCGGCAGGATGCTCGCGAACCGCCTGCTCGATGGGGTCGCCGGCCAGCGCGAGCACCAGCGAAGCGCGTTGCGCCGGGGCCTTCAGCGCCGCCTGGTAGAACTCCTTGTCGCTCTCGTTGATCGTCTGCCGCAACGGAATGCCGCTGAGGGCCACGATGTGCGGGTAGACCGAAGTGTCCATCAGAACCACGCCACCAGGCCGGCGGACCAGCTGCGCGCGAAGCGCCGCGGAGATTTCGCGCTCATAGGGGCGGCGTGCGGCTGCGTTCCTGGCGCCTTCCACGTACACCAGGGGCCGCTCGCGCAGCATCATAACCGCATTGGCCGCCACCAGCGCGAACAGAGCGGTCCCCGCGATCTTCTTCCAGCGCGGGTTGAATTCACTCACCGCCGTAAGAACAAAACTCGCGCTGAAGCCCACGCCCAGGGCAAAGGCCGGGAGCATTTCGAGTCCATAGCGCGTGTTGTACCAGGAGTGCGGCCACCACACGGGAAGGAAGATGGGCACTGATCCGTAGCTTACCGAGTAGGCGTAAAAGGGCATCGGCAGCCACAAAAGAAAGCTCCATGAGAAGGCTTTGCGGCGAGCCGCCATCCATGCCCACACCATGCCGAGCACGCTCACCGCCAGGAGAACATTGCCCCAGAACACCGCGGCTGCGTCCATCTCCGATGCCTTGACGTAAAACAGCAGCGACACCCACGGATCGCGCCAGCCCGGATGCGGCGGTCCCGAACCAGGCGTGGCTGTGCGCAACTCGATCGCCCGGGCCGAGTACGGACCGCGGGCGAAGTCCAGCCAGTCGCCGAAGACAACCTGGTTATATGCGAACCACACCAGCGGAGCGGCCACCACGATCAGCGTCGCCATCCAGAACGCGCCTGTCCCCAGCCTGCCTTTCCGCAGCAGCAACCCGCCGATGGCCGTCCACGCGATCAGGGCCATGATCCAGCCGTCGTAGCGCGTAAACACCGCGGCAGCGAGGATGATTGCGATCGGCCATAGCAGGCGATTGCCGCGCTCGAGTTCGCCCGCCTCAACGCTCGCGCGCCATTCCACCAGCCACAACACCGTCCACACCATCTCGCAGACAAACAGCGGCTCGGTCATCGCGGTGGTCTGCATGTAGAGGAGGTTCGGGTTCAGCGCGAAGAACGCGAGCGCAAGCGCGGCAGGCGCGGGACGCAGCCAGCGGCGGCACAGCGTGTAGAGTCCCCAGCAAGAGGCCAGCCATGCCAGCGCGGAAGGAATCAGGCCCGCAACGCCGTTCTTCCACCATGCGAACACCGCGACGAAGGGAATCATCAGCAGGTGCGGCAGCGGCAGCCACACCGACCCCAGTTGCGTGAGACCCGGCCGATGCGAGTCGAAGACGCGCCGCGCGATGTGCAGGTGCGCCTCGGCGTCCCCGTAGTTCAGCCACGCGTCATGACGCCAACTCCATGCCGTGGCAGCCAGCGAAGCGGCCGCGCAGCAGGCCATAACGGCCAGAGACTCGCCACGACCAATGCGTTCATTCGTCAAGGTATGTCGACTCGCGGCCAGCAAAACAGGTTTGCGTCTTAGTTACGATCTCACTTACCAGCCAAGATACTTCCCGAACAGCAGCCCCACCCGTTCCCTGGCCGTCGCGGGAATCGCATCCGCATGGGTCAGCACCGCGTACCTGGCCGCCGATGCGCACACGCACGTACGATCCTTTGGCATCGCGCTCACCGCCTGCTTCACCACTTCGCATGCGTTCGCGGCGTTCTTGTGCAGCACGGCCACAATCTCCTCAATCGTGACCGCGTCGTGTCCTTCGCGCCAGCAGTCGTAGTCGGTCACCATGGCCACGGTCGCGTAGCAGATCTCCGCCTCGCGCGCCAGCTTGGCCTCCTGCAGGTTGGTCATGCCGATCACGTCCGCGCCCCAGCTGCGATACAGGTTCGACTCGGCCTTGGTGGAGAACTGCGGGCCCTCCATGCAGACGTAGGTGCCGCCCAGCTTGCCCACCACGCCGGCCTTCGCGCAGGCGTCGTGCGCGGCCTTCGCCACGTTGGCGCACACCGGATCGCCGAAGGCCACGTGGCCCACGATTCCGTCGCCGAAGAACGTGGAGACACGAAGAGAGGTGCGATCGATGAACTGGTCGGGCATCACGAAGTCGGTCGGCTTGTGCTCTTCCTTGAGCGAGCCCACAGCCGAGACGGAGAGGATGCGCTCCACGCCGAGCTTTTTGAACGCGTAGATGTTGGCGCGGAAGTTCAGCTCCGAGGGAAGGATGCGGTGACCGCGCCCATGCCGCGCGAGGAACGCCACCTTGCGCCCTTCTAACTCGCCCAGCACGAACGCATCGGAGGGTTCGCCAAACGGCGTCTCCACGCGCTCTTCATGGATGGTGGTGAATCCGGGCATGGAGTAAAGCCCGCTGCCGCCGATAATGCCGATCTCCGCTTGAGCCAATGCGCTCTCCCTGCGCGCGAGCCAATCGAAGGCCGTACGCGCGCCTTTACAGAAAGTTCAGTATAAAGGCAGAGCATGCGTTGGCCCCACGCAGGCGGCGTTCAGGCAGACAGCGGGATTTCGATTTCCGGCTCGCTTATGGGGCGCTCTTCGCTTGACCAGCGCGTGAAGCGAGCCACGGCCCATCCCGCCAGCAGCAGGCTGGGCGCCTGCACCGGCGTCTCGTCGCCCAGGGCCGCCAGCGTGGTGTGCCGCACCTCCTGGTCGGGCTGCGCCGCACGCGATACCAGCACGCACGGAAACGCGGGCGGCAATCCCTCCGCCAGCCATTGAGCGGCCAGCAGGCTCAGATCGCGGCCCGGCATGTACACCACGCGCGTCGCATCTTCGAGTGCCGGCATGGCCGACTCGTTGTGCGACTGCGCATGATGCCCCGTGGAGAACATCACGCCGGATGCAGCCCGGCGGTCGGTCAGCGACGCGGGAATCGAAGCCGCGGCGGCCAGCGCGGATGTGATGCCGGGAACCACTTCAAAGGTCACACCGGCTTGGCGCAGCGCGTCCATCTCTTCGGCAGCGCGGCCAAAGATAAGCGGGTCGCCGCACTTGAGCCGCACCACACGGCGGCCGGCCCGCGCGTGGTCAATCATCATCGCGTTGATCTCCTCCTGCGTGATGCGCCTGGCGCCGCAGCGCTTGCCCACGTTGACGATCTCCGCCGCGGGAGCCAGGTCGAGAATCGCCTGGGGCACGAGGTCGTCTTGCAGGATGATGTCGGCCGCCTGCAACAGGCGCAAAGCCTTCACCGTAAGCAGATCCGGATCACCGGGGCCCGCTCCGACCAGGTAAACCTGCGCGGAATGCGGCTGAGTTGGGCGGGCCATGAGGCGAGTGGCGCAAACCGGCGAGTCGCACAGCGGCCGGTGCGCCAGTTCGTGCAGCAGCAGCCTGCGCTCTTCATTGCGCGGGTGCGTAGCCAGCACCTCGCGGCGCAGTTCACCGATCTGCCCCAGCCACGGCCCCAGGTCCTGCGGCAACTGCGCATCGATCTCGCGCCGCAGACGTTGCGCCAGGGCCGGACTCTCGCCCGCGGTCGAAATCGCAATCTGCAGGCTTCCGCGGCTGACGATGGAGCCGAAGAAGAAATCGCAGTTCGGAATGTCGTCGACGCTGTTGCAGAGAACGCCGCGCTCTCCTGCCTCGCGATAGACCGCCGCATTCACTACCGGCTCGTCGGTGGCTGCAATCACGAAATGCTGGCCATCCAGGTCGGCGGGCTCGAACTCGCGCTGCACCCAGTCAATCGTGCCGTCACTGGCCAGCGCGCGAATCTCCGCCCGCGCCTCGGGCGCCACCACACGCAACCGCACACCGGTCTTCAGCAGGCTTCCGACCTTATCGAGCGCCACGGCGCCTGCGCCCACCACCAGGCAGCGGCGCCCTTCGAGTTTCAAAAAAATCGGCAGCAGGCTCATGTCGATTCCCTCGCTTCGTGTTGATTACTCGGCCACCGCGTGCGGCACATTTCCGGTGGGCAGATCGCGTTCGACGGCCGGAAGCGGTTCGCCGGCCAGAAACGCGCGCAGCTCGTCGTTATTGTGGCGGCGGAACCACGCGCGCAGGTTCTCGTTGCCGTTGCGGCTGCCAAGATACTCGCGCAGCAACCGCTCGATGGCCTCCGGCACCAACGGCGCGGGGCAGCGATAGCCGACCGGGCGCGCGATGCCGGCGCTGTCCCCCACTCCCCCGCCAAGGCAGAAGTAGAAGGCGTCGATCATCTGGCCTTCGTGCTTGATCTTCTTGCCTTCCATGCCGATGTCGGCGATCCAGTGCTGACCGCAGCTGTTGGGACAGCCGGTCACGTGCAAACGCAGCTCCTGGTCGAACTGCGGCAGGCGCTCGTCCATCTCTTCCACAATCCAGCGCATGAAGGCCTTGGTCTCCGTGATGGCGAGCTTGCAGAACTCGGTGCCGGTGCAGGCCACGGCGCCGCGCCAGAACGGCGATCCATCCACGTGCAGGCCGATCTGGCCCAGTTCGCGCACCAGCTCGCCGGTGTTCTTGTGAGGGATATCGACGAAGATAAGGTTCTGCGAAATGGTGGTGCGCAGGTTGCCGCTGCCGAAGCGGTCGGCGAGATCGGCGGCCGCCTCAAGCTGTTCGCCGGTGAGGCGCCCGCGCAGCACACTCGCGCCCACGTACGCCAGGCCGGCCTGCTTTTGCGGATGCACCCCGGCGTGATCGCGCAATGTGCCACTCGGCACTGTCTCCGCTACGCCCGGGATCAGCGTGAAATCGAGACGATTCTGCAGCTCGTTCAGGAACTTCTCTGCGGTCCAGCCTTCCTTCAGGAAGAGATACTTCATGCGGGCACGGTCGCGGCTTTCGCGCAGGCCCTGCTGGTCGCGGAAGATCTCCGCCACGGCCTTGACCACTGGAATGGCCTGGTGCGGCAGGATGAATGCATCGAGCCTCTGCGAGAGGAATGGTTCCTTTGACAGGCCGCCGCCCACGCGCAGCGAAAAGCCCACCTCGCCCTCGCGCTTCACCGCGGTCAGCCCCACATCATTCACCTCGGGGTAGTTGCACCAGTCGCGGCAGCCGCTGGCCGAGATCTTGAATTTGCGCGGCAAGTTGACGAAGTCGGAATTCGCGGTGAGCAGGTGCGCGATCCCGCGCGCCACCGGCGATGCGTCGATCAGCTCGTCGGCGGAGAGCCCGGCCAGCGGACAACCCGTCACATTGCGCACCACGTCGCCGCACGCCCCCTTGGGCGAAAGACCGATCGACGCCAGCGTGTCCACGATCTCCGGCAGCGACTCGATGGTGAGCCAGTGCAGCTGGATGTTCTGGCGCGTGGTGATGTCGGCCAGGTTGCGGCCATGCCGGCGCGCGATGCCGCCGATGGTGCGCAGCTGGTGCGAGCTCAGAATGCCGTTGGGAATGCCCACGCGCAGCATGAAATATTCGGTCGCGATGCCTTCGCCGCCCTTGCCGCCGGTGGCGCCGGCCCCGTCGCCCTGCGTGTACACGCCCCACCACTTGAAGTAGAACGAAGCCCACTCCGGCAGCACGCTGGCGCGGCCCTCGCGCGCAAAGCGGCGCACCTCGTCGAACGCTTCCCACGGATTGAGTTGCTTCTTCAGCCGTTCGCTGCGTTGCGCTTTGGTCTCTTTCTCGGGGACTGGATTGCTCATACTCCCTCAGCTTTCCATCGTTGTTCAAGGGTTGTTGTCGGCAAGCTGCGTCGGCCGGGGTGCGGCGACTCTCTTGCGCATAAAACGAAACGCCCGCGATAGGGAAGCCATCGCGGGCGTTCAGGAACCTGGAGTAAAAACTAGCTCTGCATACAGGTCACCCGTGCGCGCGATGCGAACATACAGCAGCGACAACAGGCGAGGCCATGCATACGGCCATCATACGGATGGGTGCGCCCGAATGCAACCACCAACTTTCGAAGCATTCGATGCGCCTGGGGCCGGCACGGACGCACAAGGCGTCAGATCGCCTTGATGGCATTGGCGTTCGGCTGCACCACGACGCCCCATTCGAGTGTCTTCTTCCGTTCGCCGTCCACGAGTACAAGCTTCTCCACCTGCAGTTCGCCTTCGAGGACCTGAATGCCGATCTGGCGCGCGTCCAGGGTTATCGTGCCAAACCCCGATGCGGTGGAGAAAAAGCTCGTGAACGGCCGCGCCTTCAGTTTCGGCGCGAAGTGCAGCGTGCGGCTCACCGCCGAGTAGCGGAAGCCCGACAGCGCGCCCAGCAGCGCGTAGCTCGCCATGGCGCGCGCATACCAGTTGCCGCATTCGTACTCATTCCAGGGGTTGCGGGTGCGGCCGTCATACCGGCTGCGCAGGGCCTGCACGATCGTGAGGCCCTCCTCCACGAATCCTTCTTCAATGAGGTGCGAGGCCACCTGGTACTCGATGCCGGTCCACACTTCATCGGAGTAGACAAAGGGCAGCGTGGGCTTGCCTCCATGCGGCCAACTGCACAGCAGCAGTCCCGGCTCGTGGCCCATCGCATAGCCGGGGCGCTGCGCATTGGCGTGCTCGCTCAGGTCGGTCTTGAAGTTGTGTTCGAAGATCGCCTTCAGCGCGGAGCGCACGTTCTCCCGCGCCAGAGGAGTCTCGATTCCATACATGCGCGCCATCCACGCCCCAATGACGCCATCGGACAGGCACCCGCGCCCATACTGATACTTCGGCCCTTCGCGCTTCAGCAACTGCTGCATCTCGCTGCTGTGCTCGTTGACGTCGGCAATGGACCGGGCGAACGAAGTGTCGCGCAGCCCTTCGTACTGCACCCTCTGCTGGTAATACTCTCCGTTGAAGAGCTGCCCGTCCATGTACGCCGCGCTGCGCTGCGCGAGATCGGAGTAGAGTAGCGCATCGGATGTCACGCCGGCTGCTTTTGCCATCTCCGCCATCGCCGAGAGCGCACCAAGATAGATGCTGGTGCACATGGGCTCAGCGCCCCAGAATTCGATGTCGTAGGTATTGTGGTGGGGCTCGAACAGCGCGCCGCGATGATCGGGGTCCCAGGTGCGAATGCCATAGTCGATGCTGCGCTTCGCCAGCGGATACATGCGCTTCATCCACGCAGTGTCGCCCGAGATCTGCCAGTCGCGGTAAAGCTTCATGATGCCGCCAAACTGTCCGTCCGATGCGGCATGAAAGTTGTGATCGACCGGGCCGTCGGGGATCGCGCCGCGAAATGTCACGTGCCCGCGTTCGTCCATCGAACGCACCAGTTCCAGGTCGCGCAGCGTGCGTTCAAGCCGGGGATAGAGATGCGGCAGCGCCTGCGCATAGTTCCACACATGCGTGCACGAGCCGTGGCAGCAGCCGTTATCCGGAAAGCAGCCTTCCCAGCCCCAGAGGTTGCCGTTCTCCTGGCGCAGAATCGTGGGCGATTTCAAGATGCCGAGATTGGCCGAGACCGCGTCGAGTACGTAAGGCGGAAGCGTGGATGAAAACAGTGCCTCCTTGAACTGCACCGTGCGCCGGCGCAGCGACGCATAGTTCTGCTCTACGTAGAGTGCCACTTCGCGCGCGTCCTTCCACTGCCCGGCGTAGTACGGGCGCCACGGGGCCGGCTTGCCGTCCGCCGAAGTGCGGCAGCCCGCATTGCCCTGCACGCTCGTGTCCGCATTGGATCCGCCGGCGTGCAGATAGCAGTTGGGAAAGTGCCACGCAATCACCACCGGATGGGTACGCGATTCCCCCGGCGCCAGGCTTCCTTCCAGCAGAATCGATGCGCCGTTGCGGCCCGCATGATCCACGCTGTTCGATCCGTCGTTGGCGGCAAAGCTGCCCGTCGATACCTCGCGCCACAGCGCCGAAAGCGAATCGAACTCCCAGCCCGGGCTGCGCAGCCACATGGCCTTGATGCGCGGCGGCTGGCCTACGGCAATCAGGGCTGCGCTTCCGTACGATTCGGCATTCGGTTCCTCGCGATTGGTGAGATACGCTCCCTTGCCGGAAATCACCGCGTTCTGGCTCGACGACTGGTCCGGCCTGCAGCCCGGCGCGAGATGCGACAGGTGATAGGAAAACTCGTAATCGACCGTGCGCGGGGAGGTGTTGCGCAGCGTGTATTCCAGGATCGCGCAGGGAAGACCCGAGTTCCTGTCGTCCAGCGGAATGAATGGATTCCAGCCGGTCACCGTCACCGCGAGCGGCACGGCAGGGTCGCTCAGCTCCGCGACCCCAAAAGGATACTCGCCCCTGAAGGTGCATCGGCCGAAGCGCGGGAAGCCTTCGAATCCGCCGCGGCGCAATCCCTGCCCCTGCAGGCCCTGGTCGAAGATCTTGAACGGCGGAAACGGCCCTTCGACCAGCCGGGTCACGCCCGGTTCGCCCTTGAGGTGCAGAATGGCGAACGCCGCTTCCGGCGAGTTGGCGCTGAACCCTTCAGGCAGCGCCGTGCACTCGGGGCGGCTGCGGATGGAGAAGTCCTGCAGGCCTCCGTATCCGTTCATGCACACCGTGCCCGCGCCGATGCCGCCGATGGGCAGCGCGATCTGCGTGGTCCGGTCGCCGGTGAAGGTGCGCTGCGGACCGCTGCGCAGAAGCTCCCCGGGTGCGTAGGGTGGCGTCTGGACAGCGGGCAGGGCTGGGTCCGCCTGCATGTCACCGGACTGCGGCAGCGCTGGCCCTGCGGCGGCAAGCGTGGCGGCGGATCCCGCAAGCAGAAACTCGCGGCGGGTGGGCCGTTTTGAAGCGGGCATGCGCGACTCCAAGGGAGAGCAAGGGCAAGGTTAGCACTCCCAACGGCGAGACCGCTCTAAGTTGCAGAACCAGCAAGAGTAGGCAATGAGCGCCGGAGAGGGTTTGACGAAGGGGGAGAGACGAGAGACAATAGGCGAAGAAAAAGCGAATTAACATTTCGCCTCCTGCCTCGCCGTATGCCTTCCGCTGCCACAGTTCGCCGAGAGATCGAGCTTTCGCTGGAAGCCAGGTTTCCTGCTGCGCTGTCGCCAGCGGCGCGAACGGTGCGCGAGGTGGCGACCACGGGCATCGCGGCGGCGGACAGGATTCTGGAGGGCGGCCTGCCCGTGGGGGCCATCAGCGAAATCGTGGGGCCTGCCTCCTCCGGCCGAACCAGCCTGGCGCTCTCTTTCCTGGCGCAGCGCACGGCGGAGGGCCGCGTCTGCGCCTGGGTGGATGCCCATGATGCCTTCGATCCCGAGTCGGCGGCGGCCAACGGCCTGAATCTGAAGCAATTGCTGTGGGTGCGGTGCACGGAGGATGCGCCTGGCCCACGGGAACAAGTGCACCCGCGGCGGCGGGATATCAAGCCATGGACGCGGCTGGACCAGGCACTGCGGGCCACCGATCTGCTGCTGCAGGCCGGCGGCTTTGCGGCCATTGTGCTGGACCTGGGCGACACCGCTCCGGAGCACGGCTGCCGCATTCCGCTGGCCACGTGGTTCCGCTTCCGCCAGGCGGCGGACCGGACCCGTTGCTCGCTGGTGCTGCTGGGCCGGGCTGCCTGCGCGCAGTCCAGCGCCGCCGTGGCGCTCGAGTGCGCGCCGCTTCATGCCGAGACGGCGGGAGACACGGTGCTGCGCGGCTTCACCTTTGCCCTGCGCCGGGAGAGGCAGCGGTTTGCGCCGGGAATTGCGGGCGCGAAGAAACCGCCGGCGAGTACGTGGTCGGCCGGGGCAGCCTGGGAAGCGGAGAAGCAGGCATGAGCGAGCGACGAGAGCTGTATGCGTGCGTGCATGTTCAGGAGTTTCCCGCCCAGGCCCTGCTCCGCCTGCGCAGCGATCTGCAGGGCGAGCCGGTGGCCGTGCTCGACGGACAACCGCCGCAGGAGCTTGTGTGCGCGATGAACACGCATGCGCTGCGCCGGGGCGTGGCCCATGGCATGAGGCGGCTCGATGCCGAAGCCATCGCCGGCATGCGCCTGCTGGCGCGTTCGCCGCAGAGCGAAGCAGCGGCGCGGCTGGTGGCGCTGGAACGCGCGGCGAAGTTTTCTCCGCGTATCGAGGAGGTGAGCGCAAGCACCGCGTGCGGATTCGTTCTCGACATCACCGGTACGGAGCGTCTTTTCGGTCCGCCGGAGCGGCTGGCCGGGCGCCTGCGCGCCGATCTGGCCGCTGCCGGCTTTCGCGCTGCCATTGCCGTGAGCGCCAACTATCACACCGCGCGCATGAAGGCGGCCGCGACGCGCGGCATTGCCATCGTTCCCGGCGGCGCCGAAGCGGTGGCGCTGGCCAGGCTGCCCATGGCCGCCCTGCATCTCGAGCAGGAGCACCTGGAGACGTTCGCCATCTGGGGCATTCGCACCCTCGGCGAGCTCGCCTGCCTGCCGGAAGTGGAGCTGATCGCGCGCCTGGGCCAGCCGGCGCGCGCCTGGCGCGAGGCCGCGCTGGGCATGCGGCCCCACATGTTCCAGCCCATCGAGCCCGAATTTGCGCTGCGCGAGTTTCTGGCCTTCGACGATCCGGTGGAGGAGATGGATTCGCTGCTCTTTGTGGGCGCGCGCATGATCGATGCCCTGGTGGAACGGGCCGCCGATCGCGCCCTGGCGCTGGCGCGGCTCACCGTGACCATGAAGCTCGAAGGCGGCGCTGCGCACGAGCTGGCCTTGCGGCCGGCCATTCCATCGGCCGATCGCAGGTTCCTGCTCAAGCTGCTGCAGCTGGAAATCGCAGCGCATCCGCCGCAGGCCGCGGTGCTGAATTTCGAGTTGAACGCCGAGGCCGCGCCTTCCACGCTGGTGCAACTGGGCCTGTTCGCGCCGCAGACGCCGGAGCCCTCGCGGCTCGACGTCACACTGGCGCGCCTCAGGGCCATTGTGGGCGAGGATCGCGTGGGCTCGCCCGTGCTCGAGGACACGCACCGGCCGGGAAGTTTTCGCATGGAGGCCTTCGCGGTGGACGCACTGCCGGCCGCGCAACCGGATGATAAGCCGCGCGTGGCGCTGCGCCGCGTTCGTCCTTCCGCGCCAGTTCACGTCATCCTGCGAGCCGGAAAACCCACGGCATTCCGCGATCGCGACAACCGCTACCAGATTGTGACTGCGTATGGGCCATGGCGCACCAGCGGCTGCTGGTGGTCCGCCGATGCGTGGAGCAGCGAGGAATGGGACGTGCTGGCCACACGGCAGGATGGCGCATCCGTAGCGTGCCTGCTTGCCTGCGATGGCGCGGGGAATGCGTGGCGTCTCGAGGCGTTTTATGACTGACCGCGGCGCTGTTCAGCCCAACTCGCGCTCGCCAGGCACGCCCGTCTGCCACCCCAATGACGCGTACGAACCGCCGGCCTTTCAAGTTTCTCCGAGCGGTTTCAGAACGCCGGACTCAGACTACGTCGAGCTGCACGCATCGAGCGCCTTCAGTTTTCTGGCCGGGGCATCGCAGCCCGAGGCGCTGATCGAGCGCGCGGGGGAACTGGGCATGCCCTCCATGGCTCTCGCAGACCGCAACGGCGTCTACGGCGTGGCGCGCTTTCACACCGCGGGCAAGCGTTGCGGGGTGCAGGCGCATATCGGCGCGGAGATCGCGGTCTCCTCCTTCGGCCGCCGGCTCACACCCGCAGCTTGGCTGCCGCACCAGTGTCCCGCAGAGCCGCCGCGCATCACGCTGCTGTGCGCATCGCAGGCCGGGTATCGGAATCTGTGCCAGCTCATCACCCGCTTCAAGATGCGCGAGACCACCAAGACGGAAGGCGCGGCCACGCTCGACGATCTTGAAGAGTTTTCCAATGGGCTGATCTGCCTGACCGGCGGCAACGAAGGACCGCTGGCTTCCGCTCTTGCGCATGGCGGAAACGAAGAAGCGCGCAAGAGGATTGACCGGCTGGCGGGCATCTACGGGCACAACAATGTATATGTCGAGTTGCAGCGGCACCAGGCGCGCGAGCAGGAGTGCAGAAACCAGGCGCTGCTGGGCCTGGCTGCATCGCTGGGCTTGCCCGTGATCGCAACCAACGGCGTGCGCTACGCGGCGGAGAAGGATCGCGAACTGCTGGATGTGTTCACCGCGATCCGGCACAAGACCACGCTGGAGAAGGCGGGACGGCTGCTGACCGCCAACGCGGCACGTTCGCTGCGCTCCGCGGCGGAGATGGTGAAGCTGTTCCAGGACATGCCCGAGGCCATCGCGAATACGCGCATCGTGAGCAGCCGGCTGGAATTCACGCTCAATGATCTTGGCTACGAGTTCCCCAAGTATCCGCTGCCGGGCGGAGAGACGATGGATAGCTTTCTGGAAAAGCGCGTGGAGGAGGGCGTGCGCAAGCGGTACGGCGTGCCGTCGAAGCGGCATCTCCTCGACAAGGCGCGGGCGCAGGTGCGGCATGAACTGGCGCTGATTGCAAAGCTCGGCTTTGCCGGGTACTTCCTGATCGTGTGGGACATCATCCGCTACTGCCAGTGGAACGGATTCCTGGTGCAGGGGCGCGGGTCGGCGGCGAACTCGGCGGTGTGCTATGCGCTGGAGATCACGGCGGTCGATCCCGTGGGCATGGAGCTGCTGTTCGAGCGCTTCCTCAACGAGAATCGCGGCGAGTGGCCCGACATCGATCTCGACCTGCCGTCGGGCGATCAGCGCGAGCAGGTGATCCAGTACATCTACGAGCGCTACGGCGCGCTGGGCGCGGCCATGACCGCCAACGTGATCAGCTATCGCAGCCGCTCGACGGCGCGCGAAGTAGGCAAGGCGATGGGCTTCGACGACGAGCAGATTGCGCGCCTTTCGAGCCTGGTGGGCCACTGGGAGTGGCGCGGCGCAAACGATACCATGGCCAGCCACTTTGCGCAGGCGGGCTTCGATGTGCGCCATCCGCGCATTGCGCACTACCTCGACCTCTGCATGCGCATGCAGGATCTGCCCCGGCACCTGGGGCAGCACTCCGGCGGCATGGTGATCTGCGCGGGCATGCTGAACCGCGTGGTGCCCATCGAGCGCGCATCCATGCCGGGCCGCACGGTGGTGCAGTGGGACAAGGAGGATTGCGCGGACCTGGGCCTCATCAAGGTCGATCTGCTGGGCCTGGGCATGATGGCCGTGCTGAAGGATTCGATCGAGCTGATTCCGCGGCACTACGGGCAGCACGTGGACCTGGCCGCGCTGCCCGAGGATCCGCTGGTCTACGAGACCCTGCGCAGGGCCGACACGGTAGGCATGTTCCAGGTGGAGAGCCGCGCGCAGATGGCTTCGATTCCGCACAACGCGCCGACGCGCTTCTACGATCTTGTGGTGCAGGTGGCGATCATCCGGCCCGGACCCATCGTCGGCAAGATGATGCATCCCTACATGCGGCGGCGGCAGGGCAGGGAGGAGGTGACCTATGCGCATCCGTCGCTGGAGCCGGTGCTGAAACGCACGCTGGGCGTGCCGCTGTTTCAGGAGCAGTTGCTGCGCATGGCCATGGTGGTGGCGGATTTCTCCGGCGCAGAGGCGGAAGAGTTGCGGCGCGCCGTGGGCATGCGGCGCTCCATGCAGCGCATGAAGGACCTCGAAGGCCGGCTGCGCTCCGGCATGACGAAGAACGGCATCGGCAAGGAGGCGCAGGACAACATCGTGCAGGGCATCAGTTCGTTTGCCATGTATGGATTCCCCGAGTCGCATGCCGCCAGCTTCGCGCTGATTGCGTATGCGTCGGCGTATCTGAAGGTGCATTATCTGGCGGCGTTCACCTGCGGTTTGCTCAACAATCAGCCCATGGGGTTCTACGCGCCGGCGGTGCTTATCAAGGATGCGCAGCGGCACGGGCTGCGCGTGCGCCCCATCGATGTGCAGCGCTCCGAGTGGCTGTGCACGCTCGAGAAGCAGGACGATGGCTCGCTTTCGTTGCGCATCGGTTTGAACTATGCCAAGGGGCTGCGGCAGGCCGCGGCGGAAGCGCTCCTCGCGGCGCGCATGCAGGATGGCCCGTTTCGATCGGTCGACAACCTGGCTGCACGCGTGCCGCAGTTCAGCCGCAAGGAACTGGTGGCGCTGGCGCGCATCGGGGCGCTGAATGCGCTCGATGCAGTGGAGCATCGGCGCGATGCGCTGTGGCAGGTGGAACAGGCAGGACGGCCTGTGGGTCCGCTGCTTCGCAATGGGAACGGCAATGGTGCGCGTGCCCCCGGCGAGGAATCGGGCGCCCAGCGTTCGGGGCCGTTGCGGAGGATGACCACGGACGAGCGCCTGGCCGCCGATTTTGCCGGCGCCGGCCTGACCACCGGCCCGCACCCGATGGCCTATCATCGCGCCGCGCTGCGCGCCCAGGGCATGGTGACGGCCGATGATCTGACACGCTGCGCCCACGAGCAGTCTGTGCGCGTGGCGGGGTGCGTGATCGCGCGGCAGAGGCCGGGAACAGCGAAGGGATTTGTCTTTCTATCGCTGGAAGATGAGACGGGGATTGCCAACATCATCCTCACTCCCGATGTGTTTGAAGAGAATCGGGTGGTGGTCACGCGCAGCCGCTTTCTCTGCGTCGAAGGACGGCTGCAGCAGCAGGATGGGGTGATTCACGTGAAGGCGCAGCAGCTCAATCCGATCTCGATCACCAGCGCCGGCGTGCGCTCCCACGATTTTCATTGAGCACCGGAGACTCGAGGGCACCCTCGGCGATGCTCTGCCTGCCTTCTCGATTCCCACCTGAAATCGCAGGCTCCATGGCTGGAACGGGCATGTGGATGGGGCACGGAGAGACTCAGGTGCAACAGACGTGACACCGGCTTAGCGTATTTTCAGAGTTGGTGTATCCGGACAGGTCCTAAACAGGCTGCTACGACCGTGACGGCGCTCACAGCGCCATCGCCCGGGTCTCGGCCATAATCCTCTCGTAGCCCTCCGTGCGCGTTGTGTGTCCGCCGTTCATGTTCCCCACCCGGTAACCACCGGTGTTAACCAGAAAATTAATACCCCCCACCCCTCCCCCCAAAACACGAAGAATAGGCGAATAAACGGGCTTAACTTTTTTATAATCAGTGGAATACAGAATCAGAAATCGCACTGAATTCCCACCTTTCCAGGCGAACAGGGGAGAAAATACCCATTCTCTCAGAAACATGAAAATCGACCCAGTTACCACTCCGTCAATAGAACGTTTCTACGGCAGAAGCAACGCGGCTTCACAGGCCGCGGAAAAGCTCCCTTCGGAGCGCGCTCTCGAACAGGCCATGAGTTCACTCGCGCCGCAAACGCATGATCATAAAGAAGCAGGCTTTTGCCCCTGCGGGAAGATCGGCTCCTGAATGGCCCTGGATTCGACTTTTTCCGCAGCCTGGAAAGCCCGGGACTCTTGATGAGCGCTTTTCGGCACAACTGAAGTCATGCCTTGGTACAAGGCTTGCGTCGCATCCATCAACTCAGAATCCGGCTTACAGCGGTTTCACAGTTGCTGTGTCCCGGAGCCACAACGCCAAGTGGCTTTTTCATCAAGGAAAAGCCACCTTGAATCGCGGCCAGAAACGGCGACAAGTGCTGTGGAACCGCTCTAGCCCTGCAGTTCGGGGTTTTCGCGCGCCATGGAGACTTCGCGGGCGGGCGCTTGGGTAGGCGCGCTGACCGTGGCCTTGGGGATCTCGCGGACGGGGGCCAGGTGCTTGGTGTTCCAGTAGGTGTATTGGATGCGGTGCACCACGGTGATGGTCGAGAGAACGGCGAGCACCCACAGCACCGGCGCCATAACGCCCCAGTGATTGAAGAGCGCGCCGAGGATCACCAGCACGATGCGCTCCGGCCGCTCCATGAAGCCGACCTTGCACTGGCCGATCAGGGCTTCGGCGCGGGCGCGCGTGTAGCTGACCATCAG
>Ga0335069_10003964_pt1 | contig 22129 bp, 16 predicted proteins | sample Lox_Sample_11_FD_206714 | JGI IMG/M metagenome (GOLD analysis project Ga0335069, IMG submission 206714) | Soil microbial communities from Loxahatchee National Wildlife Refuge, Florida, United States - Lox_Sample_1.1 | ecosystem: Environmental > Terrestrial > Soil > Wetlands | place: USA...
GAGGCCGCCCTCGCGTGCGCCGCGACTGCCGGCTTTGAGGGTGGTGTTGAGGTCGACGCGCGTGACGCGCAGAGCAGGGAGCAGGCCGAAGGCGATGCCGGTGAGGATGGAGATCGCGAGTGCAAAGGCGAAGACGCGATAGTCCATGCCGAGTTCGTCGAGGCGGGGAATGTTGCCGGGATGCATGGTGCGAATGGCTTCGAGGCAGGCAGCGGCGATGGCCAGGCCGGTGGCGCCACCCAACAGACTGAGCAACAGACTTTCTGTGAGGAGTTGACGGATGACGCGGCGACGTCCGGCACCGAGGGCGGAGCGAACGGCGATTTCTTTTTGGCGCGAGGAGGCGCGAGAGAGCAGCAGATTGGCGACGTTGGTGCATGCGATGAGGAGTACGAAGCCAACAGCGCCGAAGAGGATGAAGAGCGAGCCGCGCACATTGCCGATGACCTGCTCCATAAGCGGGACGACGCTGATGGTGAACGAGGGATCGCGATGCTTTTCGATGCGGAGGCGGGCGGCGATGCGATCGATGTCGGCCTGGGCTTGTTGCGGGGTGACTCCGGGCTTGAGGCGGGCGAGGATGTTGAAGTCCTCAGGGCCGTAGTTGGTTTCTTCGGCGGAGTCCGTGGGGAGGGGAAGAAAGATCTGGGGCCGATCGATGCCGCCGATGGTGGGGATGGCTTCGCGGTTCAGACGGAAGTCCGGGCTTAGCACGCCGATGATGGTGTGCGCCTTGCCGCTGAGTTGCAGGCTGCGGCCGAGGATGTTGGGATCGCCGCCGAAGACGTCTTTCCAGAAGCCGTAAGTAAGAACGACGTTGTCGCCGCTGCCGGGGTGATCTTCGGCAGGCAGGAAGACGCGACCGAGGAGAGGCCTGGCGCCGAGCATGGGCAGAAAGCTGGAGGAGGCTTCGATGGCATCGACCTTGAGGGCGCGGGACATTCCGCCGAGGGCGAAGCTGTCGTCGATGAGGATAGCGGTTTGGTCGAAGACGTGATTTTGGGTGCGGATGTCGTGATACTGGCCGGGCGAGGGCCAGTCCTGGGGGATGCCGATGCCGGGAGAACGCAGCCAGAGGAGGGCGAGGCGGTCGGGGTGCGGATAGGGCAGCGGCTTGAGGAGAAGGGTGTTGGTGACGCTGAAGAGAGCGGTGTTGGCGCCGATGCCGATGGCCAGGGACAACAATATTAGAAGAGTCACGCCCGGAGATTTGCGGAGCATGCGCACGCCGTAGCGGAGGTCCTGGGCGAGGATCTCGAGGCTTTTGGTGCCGCGCGACTCGCGGCAATGCTGGCGCGTTTGTTCAAGCCCATGCACGGAGATGCGAGCGAGGCGCATTGCTTCGTCGTCTGAGGCTCCCTGGCGGCGATATTTTTCGGCGGCGCGCTCGAGGTGATAGGCCAATTCGGCGTCCATCTCCGCATCGATGGAGTTGCGCAGGAAGATGGCGCGCATCCGGTACCAGAGATCGCTCAGCATGGTTTCTCCTCAGGCCTTGTCGAGGACGAGGTTGACGGTGGCGGTCAACTTGCGCCAGGCGACGGTTTCGGATTCGAGCTGTCTTTTGCCGGTGCGGGTGAGTTCGTAGAACTTGGCGCGGCGGTTGTTTTCGCTGACGGCCCAGCGCGCTTTGATCCAGCCCTGGCGTTCGAGGCGATGGAGGCCGGGATAGAGGGAGCCCTGAGGGATCTGCAGGGCGTCGTCGGAGATTTGCTGAAGGCGCTCGGTGATGGCCCAGCCGTGCATGGGCTCGAGAGCGAGGGTGCGCAGGATGAGCAGGTCGAGTGTGCCCTGGGGCAGGTCCAGCCGTTCTTCAGTCAAAGCGTTTCTCTCCCCTCCGCCTTCTACAACAACAAACGTACTATGGCTGGTGTAGAAGCGCAAGGGCGATGGGGCGGGATTGCCGGTTACTGGTCACAAGTTGGCGGTGAGGCGCGTGTGCTGGGCTGTGTGGGCTGTTCGAATATGGACACGGCGAGCTGAAAGCGGGTGAGCACATATCCGAAGCAGCTTCTATTGACATTCTGTATGAATGTCTTCCATACTCCTATCGCCCTTCTATAGGAGAGAGCGCTATGAGGATAGTCCGCCATGTGGTGTCGGTACTGCGGACACTGCTGTGCCGGCAGCGAGTGGAGACTGAGTTGGATCTGGAGCTGCGCAGCTATGTGGATGCCATCGCCGACGAGAAGATTGCGGGCGGAATTTCTGCAACCGAGGCGCGCAGGCAAGCTCTGGCAGAATCCGGCGGCCTGGAACAAGTGAAGCAGGCAGTCCGGGATCAGCGTGCCAGTACGGTTGTCGAATCGGTGATCCAGGATCTTCGTTACGGGCTGCGCCAATTGCTCCACAACCCCGCGTTTGCGTGGACGGCGGCGATCACACTGGGATTGGGAATCGGAGCAACAACCGCGATCTTTTCCGCGGTGTACGCGCTGCTGATCCGCCCTCTTCCCTATCCGGACTCGGATCGCCTGATGGAGATCCTGGATGGAAATCCAAAGAAAGGCTGGTTGGGCGGACCTCTTATTTCGCCGGATTTCGTTGCGGCGCAAGTGAGCCTCAGGTCATTTGAATCGGTGGCGGGATTCACCGATTTGGGCGACATGAACCTGACCGGTGCAGGCGATCCGATCCGTGTGAAGGCCGTTGGGATTACGGCCAACTTCCTGCCTGAGCTCGGCGTGGTTCCTGACAAGGGGCGGGCCTTTCTCAGCAGTGAAGATCGCATGGGTGGTCCCGCGGTTGTGCTCCTGAGCCATCGCCTGTGGCAAAGCAAGTTTGGAGGCGACGCCAGAGTCGTCAACCGGTCGATCACGCTTTCAGGAAAGGCGTGGACCATCGCAGGAGTGCTTCCTGCCCACTTCATCTTCCCCGATCCAGCAATGGAGCCCGATCTCTACATTCCTGCCGGTTTCAGTACCGACACGACAGTGAGTGCGACTACCCCGGTCGCTTTTGTCCGGACGATCGGCCGGCTCAGAGACACAGCCAATGTGCAGCAGGCGAACGCCGATCTAAGTCTGTTCGCTGCGAGCCGGTCCAAAAGCTATCCTGCGATACTCGTGGCGATGAACGAAGGCCGTGAGGTTCTCGCCGAACCTCTACATCGATATCTGACCGGCGACAATCGCCGGCCGCTGCTGATTCTGCTGGCGTGCGTGGGGGCGGTGCTGCTGATTGCGTGTGCCAACGTGGCTAACCTGCAGCTGGCCCGCAGCGTTGCGCGGCAGCACGAGATGGCTGTGCGCGGTGCTCTGGGAGCTGGGCGGATGCGGCTGGTTCGCCAATCTCTCGTTGAGAGCCTGACTCTCGCCACGATCGCGGCAGCCCTGGGATTGGGGATCGCCGCGTCGGTGGCGTGGCTGGTTCGCCAGGGAGGAATGCCGGGCGAGTTTTCGATGGGCCCGCCGATCGCGGAATTGCTGCAGGCGCCTTTCGGCAAGCTGAGTGCGGCTATCGAGATCAACGGCTGGGTGCTGGCGTTCACTGCCGGGATTGCACTGCTCACGACGATTCTGTTTGGACTGGCTCCCGCGATCGGCTCATCGCGGACCGACCTGCGAACGGCGCTTCAGGGCGCTGCGCGTCACATCTCGTCCGGCCGGTCGCAGCGGCGGTTGCGCAGTGTTCTGCTCATGTCAGAAATTGGGCTCGCCGTTGTGTTGCTCACCGGCGCCGGGTTGTTGATCAGAAGTTTTGTAAACGTGTTGCGCAGCGATTCGGGGTTTGATCCACGCCAGTGCCTCACTGCCCAGTTGCAACGCAATTATTCAGAGGCGCCGAAAGAGACGAGCAGATTTGTTCAACGACTCGTACGGCGCCTGCAGGCACTCCCCGGCGTTCAAACCGCGGCGATTGCCAGCACTCTTCCGCTGCAAAATATAACTCCCAACAACGCGATCCTCCCCGGAGATGGACCGATACCGCCGATCGGTCAATGGCAAACCTATTGCGCGATCAGCATCAGCTCGGAATACTTCAGGGCTGCGGGCACGCGCGTCCTCAGAGGACGAACTTTCAACGATCAAGACAGAGCAAGCTCGATTCCGGTTGTTATCGTGAATCAGGCATTTGCCCGGCAGTTTTTCAAAGGCGACGCCCTCGGCAAGCAAATCAGAAGCAATATCCACTCCACATCACAACGGCCCGATCAGTTCACCCGCAGGACCATCGTTGGCGTGGTACAGGATGTCCGCTATAACGGAGCGGAAGGGCACGTGGAGCCCGTGATCTATCTACCGATGGAACAGGTTCCGGAGTGGGACATGAGCATCCTGCTGCGCACGGATGTCGAACCAGGTTCGTTAGCATCCGCTGTACGCAGGACGGTGATTGATATCGATCCTGACCAGCCTCTCTTTGACATTCAAACGATGGAAGGCCGGATCTCGCATCTTGTTGCCCAGCGTCGGCTGATCATGCTGCTGATTGCCGCCTTTGCCCTGCTTGCTCTGATTCTGGCCGGAGTCGGTGTCTACGGAGTATTCACGTATTGGATGAACCAGCGCAGGCAGGAGATGGGGATTCGGCTCGCCCTTGGCTCATTGCGCAGCGGTCTGTTGCGCCTGATCGTGGGGCAGGCGCTGCGGTTGATTCTGGCTGGCGGCGTGGTCGGCATTGCAGGGGCATGGTTCGTGGATCGGCTGTTGGCCAGCGCACTTGTCGGCGTCAACGTGCATGACCCGGTTTCATTTTCGGTTGCCTGGGCTCTGATGACGACGATAGCGCTGCTGGGAAGCAGTTTTGCAGCCATGCATGCCAGCCGAACGGACGTTGGTTCCGTGCTCCGCTCAGAATAGGCGAGACGACAATGCGGTGGGAAACGGCTGCCGTTTGTGGCGTCTGACTTGCACGCTGATCTTGGACATTGATCTGGGGGACTGGGTTGCGGAGCGTGCGTCGAATCCGGAGGTCGGTCCGGGCGTTTGTGCGGACGCCGGGGCTGTCGCTGGCGCTGCTTCTGACGGTTGGGTTGGGTGTGGGCACGAATGGGGCCGTGTACGGATTTCTTCAGGGACTGGTGCAACCGGATGCCGGGCCGGACGCCGGGCTGCGCGGCGCGGAGCGTGTCGTTTCGATCTTCAGTGAGCGCGGGGGCGAGGCGGGGCCGCTTTCGCTGGATGAGTACGGGCTGCTGAAGAAGAGACGCGGGGACTTTGCGTGGATCGGTGCGGTGCGCATCAAACCAGCCGATACGACGATGGATGGTCACGCGGAGATTGCGACGGTTGCCGCGGTGACGCCGGATGTAGCTCGAGCCTTGGCGCTGCCGCTGGGCGATGGCGTGGCGATCAGCGACCGGATTTGGAAGAGCGAGTTCGGCGGCAGAGCGGATGCGATTGGTTCCACGATCCGGATCGACGGCGTGGAGACCCGGATCTGGGGAGTTGCGCCGGAGCGGCTGGAGGGTCTCTACAGCGACCGGAGTGTCGATGTATGGAAGCTTTGGCGCGCGGAGGATGCGCTGGGCGGTGCGAGCGCCAGGCGGGATGTGTGGGTTCTGGCGCGGCTGAGCGCGGGTGTTTCGGCGAGTGAGGCGGAGAGCACGCTGCGCGCGGAGCCAGCGGGGCTCGGGGAAGTCAGCGTCGTTTCCTATACAGGAGTGGCGCCGAAGATGGCGCGGGGACTGGAGCGCGTGGGGATGTTCCTGACGTTCACGGCTGCAGCTGTGTTCCTGGTCGCGTGCATCAATGTGGCTTCGTTCCTGCTGGGGCGAGCGTTCCGTCGATCGCGGGAGACGTCGCTCGAAATTGCGCTGGGTGCGACGCGCGCGGAGCTGTTGTGGGAGTTGTTTGCGGACAGCGTGGTGATTTCGGTCGCCGGTGGAGTGTTGGGGCTAGTGCTGGGGATTCTAACGGCGCATGCGCTTCCGGCATTTCTTTTTGAAGAAGACGCGGAGCGACTGAGATTTGCGCCGCATTTGCTGCCGATCATGGCGGCCTCAGTGGTGTGCGTTGGCATCACGGCGCTGTGCGGGATGTTGCCGGTGGTGGGCACGGTGACGGATCGGCCGTGGACGGTGTTGCAGCGGGAAGCGGGCATGCCGTCGAAGGGGATTCAGCGGCTGCGATCGGGGCTGGTGATTGTTCAGGTTGCGGCTTGCTGCATGCTGGTGATCGGTACGGCGCTGCTGCTCGACGGACTGCACGCAGCGCTCGAGACCGGTGCGGGACACCGGCTGGGCGATCCGGTTCTGCTGACGGTGCGGGCACGCACGCGACCGGCGGTGGACACGGACTATTTCAAAGAAGTGCAGCAGAAGGCGGAGACGGTAGCGGGGCTGTCGCCGCTGGCGTGGACGGCCGAGCTTCCGGGCAGTCAGGCGACGTGGCGCCTGTTCAAAGTGCAGCCGACGGCGGTGCAGTATCGCAACATGACGATGGATATTGCGTGGCTGACGCCGGAATCGCTCGAAAGCCTGGAGATTCTGCCGGTGGCGGGAAGGATGTTTGGGATCGACGATCCGAGGCATCGGGTTGCGGTGGTGGATGAGGAGGCGGCGAGCCGACTTTTCGGGCGGGACACAGTTGGTGTGGTGATCAAGGACTCGAACGATCAGCCGGTGGAGATTATCGGGGTGGTGAAGAGAAAAGCAGGTGGTGCGGAGGAGAGACGCGCGACGATCTTCTACGACTATGTCGATCAGGCCAAGGCGCCGATCCGGGAGGCGATGTTCCATGTGCCCCTGGCAGCGCCGCATGCGGAGATCGAACTGAACGCAAATGTGGTTTCGGCGGAGTACTTCAGCGCGCTGGACATGAGCGTGATTGCAGGACGGACGTTCCGCGGGGATTCGATGGCCGGACGTGAGGGTGTGATCAATCAGGAGGCGGCCGATCTCTACTTCGATGGGAAGCCGGTGGGCGCCGAGACGCTGAATGACCGAGGGGTAAGGACGGAGATTATCGGCGTGGTGCGCTCGCAGGTGTTCGGGACCTTCGAACAGCGCGCAGAGCCGACGATCTATTTTCCGATGGGGCCGGATTGTCCGCCGCAGATGACGCTGATGCTGCACGATGCGAAGTGGGACAGCGGCATCGAGGGCGAGCTTCGGCGCACGATTGGTAATGTTCCGGGGCGAGGAGCGGGCGCAATCGGTATCACGACGCTGCATGCGCAGCTGGCGCGATCGGGGTTGGCTGCGTTGCGGATTGCGACGCTGATTGGGAGCGCGTCGGCCATGACGGCGCTGATCCTCAGTTTCCTGGGCCTGCTGAGCGCACAGAGCGATGCGGAGTATCAGCGCCAACGCGACCGGGCGCTGCGGATTGCGCTGGGAGCGCAGCGGTGGCGGATTGTGGGGATGGTTGTGATGCATGCAGGGCGGCTTGCTCTGGTCGGCACTCTGGTGGGGACTGCTTTGTCGTTCGCGTTGTTGCGCGTGCTGGTCGCCGGAATTACAGGTGTGACGTCGCCGGGCTACCTCGTTTGGCTGATTGCGCCTCTAGTGTCGGTGGTTGCGGTGACGCTGGCGAGCGCGGTTCCGGCGCGACGTGCTTCGGCGGTGTCTCCCTTGACGGCTTTGCGCGACAGTTAGGGTGGCGGCCGGTTCGATGGGCGCCCGGCTTCTTTCCTATGGACATAGCAAAGGAAGACTGCTACCTTTGGATTATGCAAAGGAGAGGGCCGGATCGATGAGCTCGGAGAGATCGGAAGTTCTGCAGGGGACGCTGGACCTGATGATTCTGAAGACGCTGCATGCGCTGGGCCCGCAGCATGGATTTGGCATCGCGCGGCGGATCGAGCAGGTGAGCGAGGATGTGGTGAAGCTGAATGAGGGGACGGTGTACACCTCGCTGCTGCGGCTGCAGCAACATGGGTGGATTGCGGCGAAGTGGGGGGTGTCGGAGAACAATCGGAGGGCCCGCTACTACTCGATTACCAAGGCGGGCAGAAAGCAACTCGAGGTGGAGACGGAGAGCTGGGAACGGATCTCGGGTGTGATCGGGCGCGTGCTCCGGCTGCAGGGGGAGAGATAGCGATGCGGGGCCGCGTGCGGGGTTGGATGCGTGTCTTCGCGGCAAAGCTTCGCGGTCACGTGGGCTACCGGCGGACTGGTGCGGAGCTGGCGGACGAGATCGAGCTGCATGTGGAGATGTTGACGGAACGCTTCATCGAACGGGGCATGGAGCCGGAGGAAGCGCGAGCCGCGGCGCGGCGGCAGTTTGGGAATGCACCCTTGCTGCGCGAGCGTCATCGCGCGCAGAGCGGCGTTGCTTTCCTGGTGACGTTGGGGCGGGATGTGCGCTTCGGGCTGCGCCAGCTGCAGCGGAACCGGGTGCTGACCTTTGTGGCGATTACTTCGCTTGCTCTTGGCATCGGGGCCAACACGGCGATCTTCTCGGCGGCAAAGGATGTGCTGTTCGATACGCTGCCGGTGGAGCGGCCGCGCGAGTTGCGGATGCTGACCTGGGTGAGCGGGCCGGAGCAGGTTGTTCCGCCGGCGTGGGGCGATGTGGGGCCGAACGAGGCCGGTGGGCTGACGGGCAATGCATTCTCTTATCCGGTCTTCGAGGAGTTGCGCAAGAGGCGCGATGCCGCGGAGGCGTTTGTTGCTTTCAAGGATGTGCCGATGACTGCGACGGTGGATGGGCATCCGGAAGCGATCAACGGCGAGCTGATCAGCGGGGATGGATTCGATTCGCTGGGGGTGAAGGCTGAGCTGGGCAGGACGCTGACGGACGGCGATGAACGCAATGCGGGCAACGGGCCCGTGGTTGTGATCAGCGATGGATTCTGGAGAGAGCGCTTTGGGCGTTCTGCTTCGGTATTGGGAAAGACGATCGAGCTGAATGGGATTCCGGTGACGGTTGTGGGAGTCAGCGGCGGTGTCGTGAGCGGGGAGCGTGTGAGCAGCGGGCGGTTTGCGGGTCTGCAGATGGGAAGCGACGCGCAGGTGTTTGTTCCGCTGACGCTGCAGCCGCTCATCCTGCCCAAGGCGCAGAATGGAAGCGTCTCTCTTCTCGACAATCCAAGCTCATGGTGGGTGCAGATTCTGGTGCGGCTGCGGCCGGAGGTTGCCGAAGCGCGCGCACAGGCGGAGTTGGATGCAACGATGCGACAGGCGGCGATGCCGTTCCTGAAGCGGACGGGGGACCTGGACCGTTTTCACTTGAAGATGGAGCCGGGCGATCGCGGGCTGGATTATCTGCGGGGAGAGTACGCGAGGCCGTCGTATGTGCTGCTGGCGCTAGCGGGGCTGGTTCTGCTGCTGGCCTGTCTCAATCTGGCGAATCTGTTGCTGGCGCGCTCGGCGAGCCGGCAGCGCGAGTTGAGTACGCGACTGGCGCTGGGGGCAAGCCGGGGAAGCCTCGTGCGGCAGATGCTGACGGAGAGTGTTTTGCTTTCGAGCCTGGGCGGTGGGGCGGGGTTGCTGCTGGGCTATCTTGGGCGCGGCATTGTTCCGGCGCTGTTGAAGGATTCGCCGGAGGCGGCAGCGATCGCAGTGCAGTTCGACTGGCGCGTGCTTTTGTTTACGCTGGGACTCTCGTTTGCGACCGGCATCCTGTTCGGATTGGCACCGGCATGGCAGGCGAGCCGTGCCGCAACGGATGGAGGCCTGAGGAACTCGGGTGGATCGACGGCGAGCCGGCACAGGCTCTGGTTCGACAAGAGCCTAGTGGCCGGGCAGATTGCGCTGTCGGCGATTCTGCTGATGGGGGCGGGGCTCTTTGTGCATACGCTGCTCAATCTCAGCCGGATTCCGCTGGGGTTTGAGACGCGGCATCTTCTCGAGTTCCGGCTGACGCTTCCACGTGCCCGCTACAGCGATGCGCGCATGACGGCATACTTCAGGCAGGCACAGGAGAAGCTGGCGTCGCTTCCGGGTGTTCGCTCAGTGACGGTGAGCAGCATCGGAATTGTCGGCGATGGCCACTCGGGATCGAGCTTCCATGTTCTGGGGCGGCCGGTGGGAAAGGATCCGACCCGCGTACAGACGGTGGGAGTGGGAGTGGACTTTTTTCAGACGCTTGGGATTCCGATTCTGCAGGGGCGGGGGTTCAATGCGCGGGACACGGCGACGTCGCCGAAGGTGGCGGTGGTGAATCGCGCGCTGGCGGAGAAGTATTTTGCGAATGAGAATCCGGTGGGCAGGATGTTCGAAGTCGATCCGGAGGATGTTGCCGGCCCGATCGAGATTGTGGGGATTGCGGCAGATACGCGGTATGCGGGTTTGCGGGAGGAGACGCCTCCGCTCTTCTATGTTCCGTATGTGCAGAACGTGAACGGGCCGGGGCGCATGATGGTGGAGCTTCGTACGGCGGCAGAGCCGACGAGCGTGTTGCCGGCGGTCCGGGAAGCGATCGAGTCGATTGATCGGGATGTGCCGATGGTGGATGTGCGCACGATGCAGGAGCAGGTGAAGACGACGATGGCCCATGAGCTGGCGATTGCACAGCTCGCGGGGGGATTCAGCGTGCTGGCGCTGGTGCTGGCGAGTATCGGGATTTACGGCATCATGGCGTACGCGGTGACGACGCGGACGGGGGAGATCGGATTGCGCATCGCACTGGGGGCGAGGGCGGGCCAGGTGCTGTCGGGTGTGTTGCGCGAGGCGTTCTGGCTGACCGGTATTGGAGTCCTGCTGGGAACGGTGGCGGCGTTGTGGCTGACGCGGTTTATTCGCGAGATGCTGTACGGGCTGGGAGGAACCGATGGGTTGACGGTGGGCGGCACGGTTGGGTTGCTAGTGTGCGTGGCTCTGGCGGCGGCGTTTGCACCGGCACGGCGGGCGTCGCGGATCGATCCGATCCGTGCGTTGCGGCATGAGTAGCAGGAGTCAGGTTTCAGGGGTCAGCGGGGCAGAGGGGCGCTGGGGTTGATTCAGGGAGCATCTGTTATCCCGCGCTCGGAATTGGAATGACGGGTCAATTCGCTCCCGTATGGGTGTCTTTCACATACTGGCTGATCCATGCTGGAGGATCGGGTTCGTCTCGCCCATTCACCTTTACGTGAAGTTCATTTGCCCAACGGTATCCCCACATGGGGCCAAAGCTCGTAATGTAGGTCTCCGGAGTGGCGTAGGCGGGATCTTGCAAAGCTTCCGTCAGGGTGACAAAGCGATAGCCGCGTTGCGCAAACAGCGAAATGACAGCTTCGATTGTATCGGCGTTTAAGCGACTGTCATGTAAGAGCATGATGTGGGTCACGTCACGCCCGAAGACCTGCCGGTCTAGTTTTGTGTACCAATCAATCTCTGCTGCCGTGTAGGCGATATAGCCGGCACGAACCCTTGATGCAGTCTGCGTGTCGTGCCGTGCAAGTGCGATTGCATAGGTGTGGTTGAACTCGTAATCCGAGTTGTCGATGGTACATGGAGCCATCCGATATCCGTGTGCCGCAAGGTAAGCTGCAAGCGCGGCATGCTTTTCTTTTGTGTCTCCGGTGTGGTTATAGGGAAAACGCAGATAGCGTGGCTCGCGGGAGACACTTTCGAGGAGCGGCCGGATCGAGGCTTCGCCGTGCAAAATCTCCTGCTCCGCCTGCTCGATGGAGATGGAATCAACGTCGGCGTGGGAATAGAAGTGATTTCCGAGATCAAATCCCTTCCCGATCCACTGTTCAAGAACCTTGCGGGTTGTGGCCGTTCCGAGTTGCTCTCCATGCTGCTCAATCACGAATCCAGTCGCCGGAATGCGATGACGGGCGAATGCATGAAGAATTTTTGTGTTGGTAAGAATGGCGCTCCTTGCATCCCTTGCATCGAGCGGGCGATCACCGGGCACATAGGGGAGATCGTCAACCGTCATTGCGACAGTTTGAGAGTGCGACTTATGCAGGAAGGTTAGAAACAGCAGGCCGAAGATCGTCAGTATTCGGAGATACATTGTGAGCCTGTGCTGAGTGTCTCACGAGTCTATGCAAGCAATGGCATGCGCCTGCGACGCGCGGGGCTCCTAGGGTCGAGTGGTCGCCATTCGGTCAGTATTTTGGGGTTGCTCTCGTGGGGAGATTCGGATGCGAGTTGATCTGTCAGCGGGGCGCTGGGGTTGATTCAGGGACAGAGACGCCGGGGAGGATCTTCAACTCGCCGGTGTAGCGATGGCAGTTGGTGTAGGTGGCGGTCATGCGGTTCATGTTCTTGGCGTCGTGCGCCGTGAAGCGGGCGGGAAGCCAGAAGGTCTGGTCGCCGAGTTTCTGGGGAGCGTAGTCGATGCCGCCGTAATAGACCTGGGTGTCGCGCGATGCGACCTCGGGCGCGATGATGCGCTCGGTATGGAGGATGCGGCCGGTTTCGGGGTCGGCGATCACGGTGCGCCGAAAGCCGTCGGGAAGCCTGGCGCAGGAGGGGTTCGCGAACCGTGTCTTGAGGGTCATCTCGAGGCGGACGGTGTTGCTCTCGTTTGCCGGAGCGAAGGCGTAGTCGAAGCACTCGCGCTCTTCCCAGCGCTTGAATCCCACGAGACTGGCGAAGCCGCCCTCGACGAAGTAGGGCATCTGGGAGGTGTGGAAGGAGGCTTTGGGGCGACGTCCGTTGACGGTCTTGAAATCGCGCTTCTCGGTGAAGGGAGCGTAGGGGTCTTCGGTACGGATCTCGCGCAGGGTCGACTGGGTGTCGGTCTCCGATGTGACTCTGCCTTTCCGGTTGAGAGCCTGTGAAGCGATCTGCTCGTCGCAGGAGAGGGATGGGAGCGTGGCCTGGTAGCGCTCGGCGTAGGCGTCGAGGTGATCGAGGAGAACGTTGACGGGGGGAAGGTCCTGGGATGGAGCCGCCAGGGGAAAGAAGAAGACGGCGAGGGCGAGGAGAGGTTTCATTGAGGCGATACAGGGCAAGACGGATTCTGTGTTTGATGGTTTAGACGGTTGGGGACGGTGTTAGAGAGTCTTTCCCCACGCTGGAACGCGTTTGCGATGCGCGGAGAGAGCGCCCGGAGGTCGTGCTTTCCCTGGTCCGAACACACGGACCAGGGGCACCCAGGGTCGTGCGAAGAGGGATATATCCCACGTTCCCTGATTCGAATACAAGGACCTCCGCTCCAGCATGGTTTCGCGAGAGTCGGACTAGGGTTCGTGCTTTCCCAGGTTCATAGGACAGAGATGTGTCCCATTTTCCGGGTTCGAATGCATGGACCTCCGTCCGGGCTGGTTGCGCGAGAGTCGGGCTGGGGTTCGTGCTTTCCCACCCTAGCGCGATGAAACCGCGCAAGGATGGGGCACCCAGATTCCTAGGACAGAGATGTGTCGCATTTTCCCTGGTGTGGATTTCCTCACAAACTGCTTCCCATAGGCATTCGAGTGGAGTATGCTGGGCTTCCCATAGTCATTCGAGTGGAGACTCTGAATATGGCAATGCAAAGACCGCCCGATGGGGGGGAGATACTGCAAGGCACGCTGGACATGCTGATTTTGCGCACGCTGGTGCTGGGTCCGGCGCATGGGCACACGATTGCGGAGGCAATTGAGCGCACCTCGGAGAACGCGCTCGAGGTGGAGCAGGGGTCGCTCTATCCGGCGCTGCATCGGCTGGAGGACCGGGGATGGCTTTCGTCGGAGTGGGGCGTGAGCGAGAACAACCGTAAGGCGAAGTTTTATCGGCTGACGGCGAAGGGGAGGAAGGAACTGAATGCAGCGACGGGGCGCTGGCGCAGGATGACGCGGGCCATTGGGCTGATTCTGGGGGAATCGTTCGAATAGCAGAGGAGGCGGGTGGAGATGAACATCGAGCGCTTTCACGATCGGGCCAGGAAGGATGAAGAGCTGGCGGAGGAGATTGAATCGCATCTGGCGCATGAGCGCGATGCGAATGCGGCGCGCGGACTGAGCGAAGAGGAAGCCCGCCGGCGGGCCAATGTGCGGTTTGGGAATGCGCGGACGACGCGGGAGCGGGTGTGGCGCTACCGTTCGGTTCCGCTGCTGGAGGATCTGGGTCGCGATCTGCGTTTCGGATTCCGATCGATGGCCAAGACGCCGGGGTTTGCGATCATCGCGATTCTGCTGATTGCAGTGGCGATTGGAGTGAACACAGCGGTGTTCTCAGTGATTGATGCGGTGCTGCTGCGGCCGCTGACGTATCCCGATCCGCAGGCACTGGTGGAGCTGAGGAACACGAGTGAGCGAGGGTCGTTTCCGGGCGCGAACATTCCCAAGTTCAGTTTGTGGCATCGGCAGACGAGCATCTTTCAGCAGGTGGCGGCGTACGATTTTGGCGGGGCGGGACTGAACATCACGGGCGGGGACCATCCGCAGCAGGTGCAGGGCATTCATGTGTCGGCGGACTATTTTGCGCTGTTCGGCGCGCCGATGGCAGCGGGGCGCACCTTTACGCAGGCGGAAGACAGCCCGAATGGCGGGCATGTGACGGTGCTGAGCTACGGACTTTGGAAGAGCCGGTACGGCGCAAATCCGAATGCGGTGGGATCGACGATTCAACTGGATGGGCAGCCGTATCTGATTGTGGGTGTGGTGGGGCGCGGATTTGTGACCGATACGCCGGCGGATCTGTGGGTGCCGTTTCAGTTCGATTTGAACTCGCAGGATATGGCGCATTACTTCACGGTGGCGGCGCGGCTGAAACCGGGTATCAGTATTGAGCAGGCGAATGCGCAGCTTCGGCTTGCCGGAGATGAATACCGCCGGTTGTATGGCGCGGATTCGCTTCCGGCGGGAGCGGGATTCAGCGTTGTGTCGCTGCAGGAGGCGTTGATTGGGGATATGCGATCGCCGCTTTTGATTCTGCTGGGCGCGGTTGGGTTTGTGCTGCTGATTGCGTGCGCCAATGTGGCGAATCTTCTTTTGGCGCGCGCCGCGGCGCGGAAGAGGGAGTTTGCGACGCGAGCTGCTTTGGGGGCCGGGCGCGGGCAGCTGCTGCGGCAACTGTTGCTGGAGAGCCTGACAATGTCGCTGACGGGCGGCGTGATCGGGCTGGTTCTGGGGTTTGCGGGTGTGCGGATTCTGCTGCGGATCAATCCGGGGAACATTCCGCGGATTGGCGAGGATGGGTCGGCGGTTTCGCTGGACTTGAACATTCTGCTGTTCACGGCAGGGATCGCGTTGCTGACCGGGCTTCTGTTCGGACTGATTCCGGCGATCAGTGCGACGCGGACGGATCTGACGTCGGTGTTGAACGAGAGCGGCAGCCGTGCGGGGTTGGGGGTGCGCAGCGGCAGATTCCGCTCGGTGCTGGTGAGCGTGGAGATGGCGCTGACGGTGGTGCTGGTGATTGGAGCGGGACTTTTGATTCGCACGTATCTGAAGCTGCAGGCGGTCGATCCGGGATTTGCGATGCACAACGTGATCAGCATGGCGATGTCGGTGAGCGGGAGCCGGTTTCAGACGACGGCTCCGGTGGCGCAGGTGATACGCGATGGGTCGGACCGCATTCGAGCGATTCCCGGAGTGGTGGATGTGGGGGTGAGCAACTGTCTGCCGATGGCGGGCGGGTTCGGGATGGAGTTCGATGTGGTGGGGCGGCCGAAGACCGATTCGCCTTTTACGGGAGGGGCGGGGTTCTACTCGATTTCGTGGAGCTATTTCAATGCGCTGAAGATTCCGTTGCTGCGGGGGCGCAGTTTTACGAAGCAGGACGATGCGGCGGCGCCGGGTGTGGTGGTGATTAATGAGGCGATGGCGCGGAGGTATTGGCCCAACAGCGACCCGCTGAAGGACAAGATCGTGATCGGCGCAGGAGCGGGGCCGGCGTTTGCGGAGGGACCGCGGCAGGTGGTGGGAATTGTGGGCGACACACACGACGGTGGTCCCAATCGGGAGCCGTTTCCGATCATGTATATCCCGCTGGCGCAGATGCCGGATCTGGAGACGGCGTTGAATTCACGGGTTGCGCCGCTGTACTGGATCATCCGCAGCCAGGCCGATCCACGAACACTGGTGAGCTCGATGACGGCGGCGCTGCGCGAGGCGAGCGGAGGCCTGCCGGTGGCGCACGTTCGCACGATGGAGGAGATCGAAGCGCGCAACATTGCGCGGCAGAGATTCAACATGCTGCTGCTGACGGTGTTCGGAGTGGCGGGCATGCTGATGGCGGCAATCGGGGTGTATGGAGTGATGTCGTACTCGGTGCAGCAGCGCACACAGGAGCTGGGGGTGCGCATGGCGCTGGGGGCGCAGGCCAAGAACCTTCGCAATATGGTGGTGGCGCAGGGAATGGTGCTGACGTTGATTGGGGTGCTGGTGGGAACGGGAGGATCGCTTTGGCTGACGCACTTCCTGAGGAGCTTTCTGTTCGGAGTGCGCGCGCTGGATCCTCTGGTATTTGTTGCGACGCCGCTGCTGTTGCTGGCGGTTGCTCTGATTTCTGTCTGGAGTCCTGCGGTGCGGGCGACGCGTGTGGATCCGATGACGGCGCTGCGGATTGAGTAGGGGGACGATGGGCGGCGCGGGCGAGGGGCGAGGCGGGCGGCTTTGGGGTGCTGGCGGTTTGTGATTGAAAATGGGAGACTTAAGCCGAGTTGAGGGCCAGATAGTAACCATACAGATGGTTACCTGGTACCCAATTGGCGCGTACTTCGGAATTGTGGGCTGGGGGCTGAAAAACTGAACGGGGCGTAGTGTACGTGCCGATAATCCGGGCGAGGACACAGACCATGACGCTTCCCATCGATCTGACGAATTCGGCCCTGACGAACTCAGTGACTTCGACGCCCACGAGCGGTACAGCGGCGGCGGCGAAGGCTGCGACTGGATCGGAACAACTGCCGGGCGATACGGCCAACTTCAGCCAGATCTCGGGGCTGGTGGCGAAGGCGATGGAGCAGCCGGAGGTTCGGATGGACAAGGTGGAGGCGATCCAGGCGCAGATCGCGGCGGGGACGTATGAGGTGAGTCCGGCGAAGGTTGCGGATGCGATGATCAGCTCGGTGCTGGGCGAGGGGAAGTAAGCGAGGCGCGGCATCCTCCGCGACCGCGAAGAATTTGAGGCCTCGGCGTTACGGCGCGGATAAGAACTCAACAATCATCTGGAGAATGCGGGCGCTCTGATCGGTTTGAAACAGGAACTGGGCGTGTGCCGATCCGTCTAGCACGATCAGTTGTTTCGGCTGAGGCGCCTTTTCATATTGGGCGCGGATACCGGGGAGGCGCAGGCCGCTCTCGTTGGCGTCGTCGCGCGCAACAATAAACAGGGATCGCGATTTCAGGCCCTGGGCGGGGAGATTCGGCGCTGCACCGAGAAACACGATTCGGTCGATCTCGCCGGGTGCGGACTTGATGGACGCGTCCCCGGCAGCGCCGCCTCCAAAACTGCCTCCGACGACGGATACCTTTTGCGCGCCGTGGGCTTTGAGGTAGAGGACGGCGGCGAGCACATCCTGATCGAACGGTGCGGTGTCGAAGTCATCCTGCCCCGGACCTTTCGAACATCCGACTCCTCGGAAGTCGATGGCGAGGACTCGGAATCCTTGGGCGGTGAGGGCGAGTGCCTGGTCGCGCCAGCTCTCTTTGTTGAATCTGCCGCCGTGCGCGAGGACGACGGCGTGGGTGCCTGTGCCGTAGAGGTCGGCGCAGACGAGGCCGCCGTCGCTGGTGGCAAAGGAGACAGGCTGCTGAGCCGGCGCGAGGATGGAAGCAGCCAACGCGAGGGGAAGAATGCGCAGGGCCAACATGCGGAGATTATAGGCGCGCGTCTGGTGGCGGTTGGGGCGGCGGCGAACTCGTCGTGCAATTGCCGGCTGCGATAGGATGCGGTGGGATCGTCCTCGCGGGCGCGAGAAGCAGGACAGGAAGCAGGTGTGCCGTTGAGGATTCTTGTGAGCTTGGTTCAGCTGGCCGCTCTGGAACTGTGCTGGGGAGGGTGGAAACGGTTCAATGATCAACGATCACGCGGTTAGGTTGGCAATGGAGTATCTTGATCGGAAGATCGCCGAAGGAGAGTGCGTCGATCTAGTTGGGATGCTCAACCACGTCGACTACTACGAACGCGTTGTCATGACTCTTGACGAGGTACAGGAAGCGTTGAATCAGCGTCCGGCGGTCTATCTACGAAGAGTTGAAGGGCGCGTTACGTTTACCCAATCGTCCGGCGATCGCGAGATCACAGAGGAAGACCTGGAACGAAACGTTCGCATGTACCACGATGAGTTCTGGGCTAAATACCGGCAATTGGAGAAAGGCAACGCGTGAAGGCCGCGTCACGGATGCGGTTGAGGGTTCTTGTGAGCTTGGTTCAGCTGGCCGCTCTGGGAACGATGCTGGCAGTGGCGACGCAGGCGCAGGGTTCTCCGGCGCCCGAGGTGCTGAAGAGCGGGCTGATTCGGGTGGGCGGGGAGGCGCACTCGTTCGATCTGTTTGTCCCGGAGCAGGACGAGCCTGCTCAGCCGATGCCCTTGTTAGTGGCGGTGCACGGGGCGGGCGGAGATGGTCTGAGCCAGATCCGGGCGTGGCTGCCGGTGGCGCGGGCGAACCGGTGCGTGCTGCTGGCGCCCAATATCGATAACTCTCCGGAGGCCTGGGACCGGCTTTACGATCATCCCGAGTGGATCCGCGATGCGATCGATGCACTGAGCCAGTCGTATCCCATCGACAGGCGCCGTTTGTATTTGTGGGGTTACTCGGCCGGGGGCATGTTCGCGTTCTACTTCGGATTTGTGGAGTCGCGGTATTTTGCGGCGGCGGCGGTGCATGGCGGGGTGATCGAAAACTTCAAATATCAGATGGCCGATTTTGCGGTGCGCAAGATTCCGTTTGCCTATTACATCGGCACACGGGACCAGTGGTGGTCGACCAAACAGGCGCGCGCGTCGCGGGATGCGCTGCTGGCTCGCGGGTTCGACGTGCACTATGTCGAACTGAAGGGCGGAGACCACAATTTCTTTGCCCGCTCGGGCGAGATCACGACCGATGCGTGGGCGTTCCTCGAGCAGCATTCGCTGGAGGGCGAGGCGAGGTTCGATGAGCTGGATCTGGGGAAGATAAAGAAGGCGTTGCGCTAGCGCAGTCGGGAAGGCTTCCCGAAGCGGCTCAAGCCGTGATCGTTCTTATGGCTGGCGACACGACTAAGTCATGCCCTTTCAAAACAGGGACCAGTTGCTCAGGCGGCGTTGGGTTTTGAGCTGGCGCGGGGGAACTGGGCGAGGTATTTGGCGCACTCGACGACGATGGCGTAACTGGGCTCGTCGCGCTCGACCTGGTTCTCCAGCCGGCTGAGGACGGCGCTGTATTCTTCCTGCTCGTCACCACTGAGTTCAAGAGAATCGAGGCGGCCGGCGAATGCGTCGACGATGTTTTCGAAGTCGGTGAGGAGAGCCATGTGGACATCTTCGCGCATGCGGCGCAGGCACGGCGCGGGCCGATTGTGGAAGAGCGGGGACAAAATCGAGAAAAAGAATCAAACCGGTTAATGGAGGGGGAGTTGGGTGGCAGCAGTCTTTACCCTGCGAGCTTCTGGGACACCGCAATAGCAGAAGTTCCCTGTTCAGTCCGGCTGATCGGGAATGGGGGATGCGTGTGGCTTGGAGGTTCGCCTGGTGAGGGTCTGGGCTACGAGGCAGAAGGCGATGGGTCGGAGGAGGTAGAAGAGAGCGACGAGATAGAGGATCTCGTTGCCTTCGGCGAAGGCCCACATGCCGGAGGAAGCGTTCTGGATATTGATGATCTGCTGGGTGGAGACGCCGGTGGTGATGGCCTGGTATTGGATGATGGCCATGCGGTTGAGGAGCATGGCCTGCCAGGCGAGTAGCCATGCGAGGACGAAGACGCCGGCTTCGTAGGCGATGCGGAGGGAGGGACGCAGGTTTTGGACGAAGCGGGCGTAGCGGTCGGAGGGAGAAGGCGCGCGGTCATTGAGCATGGCGAGGACCGCGATGCCGATGGGGCCGAAGGGGGCGAGAAGCAGCCACAGATAGGGTCGCTGCTTGGAGCGCACGACGAGGACGCAGGCCAGCAACCACAAGAAGCCGGCGACGGCGAGAGAGCCGAGGAACAGCGTCATCTTGAGGACATGGAGCAGGTGGTAGTTGCGCACGTAGTTGGAGGTGCGCGCGGCGATCTCGGGGTCGATGAGGTTGGAGAGGGTTCCGCCGGCGACGGTGACGGCGGGAATGAGGACGAAGAGGAGCAGCGCGAAGATCTGTTGCTTCTTGACCATCCCAACCTCGAGTGCATTTGGTTTGGGGGAACTTCGCCTGAATGTTGCGGTGGGTCCACTGTACACCGGATTGTGGGTTTGCGCTTCGCGCTTTCCGTGGATGAGGAAGGAGGCCCGGGTGAAGCGCGGGGCTGACGAACGCTGCGCCTACGGCGCGAGTTTGTGGATGAGCGGAGAGCGCGCAGAGGTTCGTGGTTTCCCTGGTCCGAACACACGGACCAGGGGCACCCGGCGAATGAGGTCAGGGACTGTGCTTTCCCACCCATGAAGCAAACTGCGCTTCATGGATGGGGCACCCAAAGGTTTCGGCGGCCGAGGGCGGGCGGGCGGCGAGACTCCTCTTGACAGACTAGAGGAGTTGCGTCTATTCTCCTCTCGGCGGTCAAGAGGAGGACGCGACCGATGCGAGCGGCGGATCAGGATAAAGAGAAGGCTTCGGGCGATCTGGTGCAGGGGACGCTGGAGATGCTGATTTTGAAGACGCTGGCGCTGGAGCCGATGCATGGGTACGGAGTGGCGTTGCGGATCGAGCAGGTGAGCCGGGGCGTGTTCCGGGTGAATCCAGGTTCGTTGTTGCCGGCGCTGAGCCGCATGGAGCGCGCGGGGCGGGTGCGGTCGGAGTGGCGGGCGACGGAGAACAACCGGCGGGCGAAGTACTACACGCTGACGGCGAGCGGCAGGAGGATGTTGGCGGCGGAGACGGAGCGGTGGGCGAGCCAGACGGCGGCGATTGCGCGGATTCTGGATGCGAAGGCGGGCGCCTGATTGGGCGAGGAGGGACGATGCTGAGGAATCTGGTGCAGGGTTTGCGGTCGCTGTTCGATCGGCGCGGAGCGGACCGGGAGATCGACGCGGAGATGGACAGTTTTTTTGAGGCGTCGGTCGCGGACAAGCAGAAGGCGGGAGCGAGCGAGGAGCAGGCGCGACGGGCGGCGCTGGCGGAGCTGGGAAGCCGGAATGCGATCAAGCATCGGGTGTGGTCGTCGCGGTGGGAGTCGGCCGCGGATAACCTGCTGCAGGATGCGCGGGTGAGCCTGCGCGCACTGGGCAAGAGGCCAGTGTTTACGGCGGTGGCGCTGCTGTCGCTGGCATTGGGGATCGGGGCGAACACGGCAATTTTTACGCTGATTCAGCAACTGCTGCTAAGCGAGCTGCCGGTGCGGAATCCGGAACAGCTGGTGACGGTGGGCGATGCGACGAGCTCGGGGATTGCGGGCGGAATCGACATTGGGCAGTACGGATTTTTCCCGTGGTATGAGGCGCGGCAACTGGAGATGAATCCGGGGCCCTTCCAGGGGATTGCGGCGTTCGGGAGTTTTTTGCCGAAGGTGTCGGTGCGCATCGACAATGCAGGCGGACCGGGCGGGAGCGGGGAGGCGCAGATTGCCGCGGCGGCGCTGGTTTCAGGCAACTACTTCAGTGTGCTGGGCGCGCAGGCGCTGATGGGACGGACGATCACGCCGGCAGACGATGCGACACCGGGGGAAGGGGCGGTGGCGGTGGTGAGCTATCACTACTGGCGGCGCACGCTCTCGGGCGATCCGCAGATTCTGGGGAAGACGATCACGATCAACGGGACGCCATTCGATGTGGTCGGTGTGATGCCGCGGGGATTCGAGGGGCTGAAGCAGGGACTGACGCCAGCAGATCTGTGGACGCCGTCTACGATGCAGCCGGCGATTCTGCAGCAGCCGTCGATGCTGACGCCGAATTCGGGACTCTACTTTATGAACATGTTCGCACGGCTAAGTCCGGAAGCAGAGGCAAACGCGCGGGCGCGGACGGGCGCGCAGACGTGGCTGGAACAGCAGGTGCATGCGGCGATCCGGGCGAGCGAGGGGACGGCGCTAACGGCGGAGCGGCAGCAGGAGATTGAGCACGAGACGATTCCGCTGATTGGGGCGTCGCACGGCGTGTCGTATTTGCAGGGCACGTATCGGAAGTCGCTGTGGGTGTTGATGGCGGTGGTGGGGCTGGTGCTGCTGATTGCGTGCGCCAATCTGGCGAATTTTCTGCTGGCCCGGGCGGCGACGCGGCAACGGGAGATTGCGACGCGGCTGGCGCTGGGATCGAGCCGAGCGCGCATTG
>Ga0335069_10003965_pt1 | contig 22128 bp, 19 predicted proteins | sample Lox_Sample_11_FD_206714 | JGI IMG/M metagenome (GOLD analysis project Ga0335069, IMG submission 206714) | Soil microbial communities from Loxahatchee National Wildlife Refuge, Florida, United States - Lox_Sample_1.1 | ecosystem: Environmental > Terrestrial > Soil > Wetlands | place: USA...
GCTATCTGGTCTGTGTATCTGAATATCTGGTGAAACTCGCGCAAGCGAGGGGTTCCGCGGAGCTGCGCTCCGCCACAGGAAATCCTTATTGATTCTGGAACCCACGGTTTCACCGTGGGATGAAAGACGTACGTCCTCCGCTGCGCTCCGGACCAGGTCGTCCAAAGAAGGAGTCTCTCGAACGCTGCGCTCCGGACCAGGTCGTCCAAAGAAGCAGGAATCTCTCGGACGCTGCGCTCAGGACCAGGTCGTCCAAAGAAGCAGGGATTCATCGAACGGCAATCCTGCGGAATGACAGGAGCACAGACATTCCTTTGGTGACAAGCTCTGGTTCGGGATGGAGAATCATGTCCTGAGATTTGGGGAGAGTGGCTTGCACAAGACGAACGTAGGGAATTTTGAGCTGACGATTTTGTCGGATGGGGAGTACTTCCTGGACGGGGGCACGTTTTTTGGCGTGATTCCCAAAGTTATGTGGCAGAGAAAGTGGGAGCCGGATGAGAAGAATCGGCTGCGCGCGGGGCTGAATTCGGTGCTGGTGCGCGGTGGCGAGAAAACGGTGCTGATCGAGACAGGCATCGGCAACAAGCTCGATGACAAGATGCGGAAGATCTTCGGGCACGAGGAGAAGCTGCTGCGGTCGTTTGAGGCGGTGGGTGTGTCGCCGGATGAGATCGATGTGGTGATCAATACGCATCTGCATTTCGATCATTGCGGGTGGAACACGGTGTATCGCGAGGGGCGGGCGGTGCCGACGTTTCCACGGGCGCACTACTACGTGCAGGAAGGCGAGTGGCGGCATGGGCAACTGCAGACGGAGCGGGATCGGATCAGCTATATCAGCGATAACTACAATCCGCTGATTGAGTCGGGGAAGATGACGCTGCTGAACGGCGATCGCGAGCTGCTGCCGGGAATCTCGGTGAGGGTGTTCAAGGGACACACGGAGTGGATGCAGGCGGTGATCATCGAGAGCGGCGGGCGGAAGGCGTGCTACATCTCGGATCTGATTCCGACGACGCAGCATCTGGATCTGGCCTGGGGGATGGCGTTTGATTTGTATCCGCTGGACACGCTGTATTCGAAGAAACGGTTTTATGCGGAGGCGGTGCGGGAGAAGTGGCTGGTGATTTTTACGCATGATCCGAAGGTGCCGTGGGGGTACGTGGAGGAGGCGGAGGGGAAGTATGGGATCAGGGGTATCTGAATACCTGGTTATCTGAGTATCTGAATAACGGTGACTGGGCGTGGAACGCACTTGCTGAGGTGAAATGCATGGATTCTGCTATCGAGTCGGGATCGGTTCCACGAGAGCCTGTAACGATCGAGTTACCGCTGTGGCGACTGTACACGTTGCGGGTGGCATACTTCATCATGGCGGCGGGACTTGGGGTGTTCATGTGGCCGTCGGTGATACATCACACGAATGAATTCGCGGTGGCGCGTGGGATACAGATGGCGCTGCTGGCGGGATTGGGGCTGACGGCGGCGGTGGGGCTAAGGTATCCGGTGCAGATGCTCCCAATATTGCTGTTCGAGCTGACGTGGAAGGCCATTTACCTGCTGGCATTTGCGTTGCCGTTGTGGCGAGCGCACGCCGTTACTCCGGCTGTCGCGGAAGATATCAAGTCGGTAGTGATGGTGGTGATCTTTGTTCCGCTGATCCCGTGGGGGTATGTAGTGAGGAAGTATGTGATGAGGCGCGGGGACAGGTGGAAGTGAGAAAACAGTGGTTAGAAATTCCCGGTACCTCCTCCAGATCAGGACCTCTGCTATTTTTCAAAATCGGAACAAAACCGGCTTTGTTTCACAAAGCGGACGAATTGTGGTTACTATTCCCGGTTCCGTTCTGGGCATGACCCGATCGTTAAGGTGCGCAGATCACAGCCAGGCGGAAGAAAGATGTAGAAAAATTTGCAAACCGCGGATATTTCCGCCATGGGACCGGATATGAGGGGCGCGCAGGGGGCAGGGCGGTATCACACTTCACTAACAATTTGGTTACGACTTCTGTTTCGAACACTGTCGATCGCGACGGCGGTTTTGCTGTGTTCCAGTGCGGGATGGGCGAGCGCGGACTGGTTGCCAGTCCCGAAGGAAGACATGGCGATGAAGGAATTCACGCCTATTCCCGGAACCCACGCGGTGATTCTGTACCGGAAGCTGGAGCGCGACGACTACGAGGGATGGGAAAGGGAGTACGTCAGGATCAAGATCCTCGATGAAGAGGGAAAAGTCGCGGGGAACATTGAAACGACAGCGTATCCGGACGCGATGAGGCTGACGAACCTGGAGGCACGCACGGTGGAACCGGACGGGAGCATTGTGCCGTTTCAGGGACAGCCCGCGGACAAACTGCTCGCGAAATACAAGGGAGTGCATTGGAACCGGAAGACGTTCGCCATGCCCGATGTGCGCGTGGGTAGCATTATCGAATATCGCTACACGATCAAGTGGTCTCCAGACTGGGTGTATGACTCGGAATGGCAGGTGGCAGCGTATGTTCCGACGAGAGACGCAGATTTCTCGTTGCGCTTTGCGAATGAGCGAGGCGTGGGAGGAATCACGTGGATGTATGTGAGGATTCCCCAGGATCACCAGCCGAAGAACGTAAACGGGGTGATCATGCTGTCGATGCATAACATTCCGGGAGTCGAGAAGGAAGACTACATGCCTCCGGAGGAGGAGGTGCGTCCGAGCGTGATGTTCACGTATCGCGATTTCAATCCCACAAATGCGGATGACTACTGGAAGCGGGAATCGACGGATTGGACGAAGAGAACCGAAGAGTTCATGGGTAAAAAGAAGGAAGTGCAGTCCCAGGTGGCGGCGCTCACCCAGGGAGTGAATTCGCCGGAAGAGAAGCTGCAGAAAATTTATGCCAAGGTGCAAGGTCTAGAGGATCTGACCTATGAACGGGAACGATCTGAGAAAGAACAGCAGAAGGAAAAGCTGAAGCCGAACACGAACGTGGATGACGTGCTGAAGCATGGATATGGGTATTTCAACGAACTATCGCGGACCTATGCGGCGATGGCGAGGGCAGCGGGATTCGATGCGACGGTAATCCGGGTGGCGGATCGGGACTATTACTTCCACAGCAAGGATCTGCCGAACTTCAAGCGCTACACCGATGAACTGGCAATCGTGAAGCTGAATGGGAAGGAGATATTTCTGGCGCCGGGGACGCCCTATTGTCCGTATGGGCTGTTGCCCTGGGAAGACACAGCGACGTATGGGGTTGTGCTCAACAAGGATAATGCGGTGTGGGAGAAGACGCCAGATCCGCTGCCGAACGAGGCAATCAGGGAACGGAAGGCGCAGTTGGAGATGGATTCGGACGGCGACCTGAAGGGCGACCTGGCGGTGACCTATCAAGGACGGGACGCGCTGCGCGAGCGGTTGGCGGAACGAGAGCACGATGACGCGCAACGGCGGAAAGATTTGGAAGACAAGATCAAAGACTGGCTGCCGACGGGAGCGACGGTGAAACTGAAGACAGTGGATAACTGGACCGCGACGAGCAATCAGTTTGTGGTGACGGCAGAAGTGACGATTCCGGGAGCGGCAACCGCGACGGGCAAGCGCATGATGCTGCCCGTATCGATTTTTCCGGGGTCGGATAGCCATCCGTTCCAGCACATGAAGCGAGTGAACCCGGTGTACTTCCGGAATCCGTACCAGGAATTCGACTTGGTGACGGTGAAGGTGCCGGCGGAATTGCAGGTGGAATCGTTGCCGCAGGAGAAAACAGTGCCTTCGCCGTTCGCGGGCTTTGTGCAGAAAGTGTCGAAAGATGGCAATGCGTTCACGGTAGATCGACAAATGGCGATGAAGATGTACTTTTTCCCAACCGATGAATATGCGGACCTGCGAACTTTTCTGGATACGGTGAAGTCGGCGGGTGGCGAACAGGTGGTGCTGCGTGCGGCAAAGAAATAGGCTGGCGGTATTAATCCTGATGGTGGCTAGCGCAAGCGCTAGTTGGGCGGCGGTTCCGGATTGGCTGCGGGCAGCGGCACACGATCCGTTGCCCACTTACGATGCGGAGACAAAGGGCGTGGTGTTGCTGGATGAGCAGATCACCACCGTGGATCCGGATGGGCAGATTCATACGGTGTATCGCGGAGCGGTGAAGATCCTGCGGCCGAACGCGAGAGAAGAACTTTCGGAGATCAACGTACCTTTCGACAATGAAACCAAGATCACCTACCTCAAAGCCTGGTCGATCACCGCGACGGGAGTGGAGTACGAGGTCAAGGAAAAGGACGCGATCGAGCAAAGCGCGAGCTATTCAGAGCTGATCACGGATGCGCGGGTGAAATCCCTGAGCATACCGGGCGGAGAAGTTGGCAGCGTGGTGGGTTACGAATACCAACAGCGCCGGCGGCCGTTTGTCTATCACGACGCATGGACCTTCCAGGACACGATGCCGGTGCGACTGAGCCGCTACACACTGCGTCTTCCGGCCAGTTGGGAATACCAGGCGTACTGGGTGAACCACGACAAAATCGACCCGGTGCGAAATGGCAACGAGGTGGTGTGGGAAATCAAGGATGTTCCCGCCATACAGCACGAGGACCTGATGCCGCCGTTGCGGGCGATTGCAGGGCGTATGTCGCTGCACTTCTTTGGTCCAGGCCACGAAGGAGCTGCGAGTTGGTCCGCGATCAGCCAGTGGTCGGCGAAGCTGACGGTTGATCGTCGGGTGGCGACGCCTGAAATCCACAATCAGGTCATGGCAATCACTGCCGGGGCCAAGACGAGCCGAGAGAAGATGGAGCGGTTGGCCCTGTGGGTCCAGAAGAACATCCGTTACTTCGCGGTGGAAGTGGGAATCGGGGGCTGGCAGCCGCACACCGCGCCGGAGATCTACCAACATCGATACGGAGACTGTAAGGACAAGGTCACGCTGCTGAGCACGATGCTGAAGGACGCCGGCATCGACTCTGATTATGTCGCGATCAACACCGTGCGCAAAGCGGTGCAGCCGGAGGCGCCGGGACTGTCCTTCAATCACATGATCCTGGCCATAGTGATTCCTCCCGGAATGCCGACCGAAGGCTTGCAGTCACTATATACAGATCGGCACAAGCGGACATTGCTGGTCTTCGATCCGACGGATGAGATGGTTCCTCTGGGAGACCTGCCATGGGAATTGCAGCAAACGGAAGCGTTACTGATCGGAGATGACGGCGGCGAACTTTTTGAGACGCCGCTGCTGCCGCCGAAAGCGAACAGCCTGATCCGAACAGGGAAGCTGCGGCTCGATCCGAATGGCAGCCTTTCAGGGCAGATCGAGGAAGAACGCACTGGCGCAATGGGCACACGCTATCGCGGACGCCTGCTGGCGCAGAACGGGTCGGACCGGGCGAAGACGATCGAGAACCTGATGGGAACCGCTTCGACTTCGTACACACTGACCAAGGCGGAAGTTGCGGAGATGAACGATGTGACGCAGCCGTTATTTCTGCGCTACGAATTTACGGCGCCCGAGTATGCGAAGAGAGCCGGCGACCTATTGTTGCTGCGGCCGAGAGTGGTGGGGCAGAAGAGCTGGCCGGTGATGGAAGGCGATAAACGGCTATATCCAGTGGAGAACGACAGCGCCTCCCTTCAGAAGGATGTGTTTGAGATCACGTTGCCGGCAGGGTACGAAGTGGATGAGCTCCCCGATCCGGTGGATGTCACGTACGACTTTGCGGATTATCACAGCAAGGTGGAAGCGAGCGGCAACACGCTGAAATACTCCCGGGAATACGTGGTGAAACAGGTGTGGGTGCCAACGTCGCGGTTCGACGACCTAAGGAAGTTCTATCGGCAGATTGCGGCCGACGAGCGAAGCACGGCGGTGTTGCGGCCGAAGGCGGGTGGAAAGTAGGCGCTCGCGCTCGTCCCACCCTTGCGAAGGAACCCCGATTTTCCACTCAAGCCAACAGAAGGCTTGAAGAGGGCACCCTCGGCGCGCTACAAATCCGATGTCCAAGTTAGAATCCTCAACAGGGCGCGATCGTACTCGCGTCGTTCCGACAATGAATGATCCTTCGTTATGGTCGGTGCTAGGGCGGCGCTGGCGGGAGACTCGTGCGCGCAAGAGCGTGGCTGCGACGGCGCGGGAGATTGGCGCGGACGTCTGGGAGTTTGTGCGCGAGTCGACTCCCGAGCGCAAACGCTTGCGTTACGGCGATGTCGAATATGACTGGGACCATCACGTGGACACTACGTCGGCGACGGTGAGTCATCACGCGCGGCTGACGGCGGCGCTGTCGGGGGCGGCATATCAGCCGACGGATCCCGCGGAGTTTCGGGAGCTGTTGGAGGGACTGAAGATCGATTTCGCGAAGTTCACGTTTGTCGATCTCGGGTCGGGCAAGGGTCGGACGTTGTTGATGGCATCGGAGTTTGGCTTTCGGCGGATCATTGGGGTGGAGTTGCTGCCGGAGCTGCATGAGGTGGCGCGGCGGAATATTGCGGCGTGGCCGAGCGCGCGGCCGGGGCAGATAGAGGCGTACTGCATGGACGCGCGGGATTTTGTGTTTCCGGCGGAGCCGCTGCTGGCGTACCTGTTCAATCCGTTGCCGGAGCCGGCGTTGCGAGTTGTAACGGAGCGGTTACGGCGGTCGGTGGAGGCGCACCCGCGGGCAGTGCGGGTGGTGTATCTGAATCCGATATTGGAGCATGTGCTGGCGGAGGTGGGGTTTCTGCGGCGAGTGGACGGGAGTTTCCGGTTCGCGGTATGGTCGAATTGAGTTCGGTAGGTCGCGGAGCTCCGCTCCGCCTGCACGGGCGAGGGCGCCCGTGTCCACACTGGTTCTATTCAGGCGGACTCAGCGGCCTAGGATCGCCCCACGCGGCGCGGCGGGCGGCGCGAAACTTTTCTTTATCCGAGCGAGTGACAGTTTCCTTCTTAAGGCCTTCGGGGGCGCAGAGGGTGAGCTGGATGTGTCCGCTGTGAATGGCGGGGTGGCGAACGATCCGCGATTCGGCGCGACTGGTGGGATATTTCGAGAAGGCGAGATAAGAGAACTTTTCGTCTTCGTAGCCGAGGGTTGCCCGTTTGAGTTGGCGATGCTCGGAAGTGCGCTCGACGCGGACGGCGAAGTGGCACCAATCGTTGGTGGCGGCCATGGGGCAGGCGTTCGCGTGCGGGCAGGGAGCGATGAGGTGAGCTCCGGAGTCGATCAGTTGGGCGCGGGTGGCGGCGACTAGCGAGAAGTTCTTGGGAGTTCCGGGCTCGATGATGATGAGAGCTTTGCGGGCGGCGCTCCAGGCTTTGTCGATGATCTTCTGCGGCGATTTGAATTCCGCTAGCGAATAGGAGAGGACGACGAGGTCGGCGGGCGGGAAGTCAGGAAGCGTGCTGACGTCGGAGGCGGTCCAGTTCACGTTGTTGATCGGTAAAGCCAGACGGGCGCCGAGCTGCTGGAAGTCGCGATTGTTTTCCACCAAGGTGAAATCGTGTAGTGATGGCCAGATCTCGCGGGCAGCCCACATTGCTGTGCCTGGTCCGGAACCGAGGTCGAGCAGGGTCATTGGCTCGAGTTGTGGGATGAGGCGAGCAACCTCGCGGAAGACGTAGGCGTTGGCGGCGAAAGTAGCAGGGAGCCGGGTGAGCAGATAGGCGGCTCGGGATTCGGGATTCGCTAACGTTTGCGTGAAGCGGCCGTGCTTGTAGTTCTCGGTGATCTCTGCGGCAGCTCGCGCCAGGCGAGTGCGATCGACCGTCTGCAGCTCACGAGCGATTCCGAGTTGTAGCGCCTCCGGCAGCACTCTTCAGTTTAGACAAAGCATCACGTGGCGCGAAGTGGCATCCCGGCGGCGAAATCGGTCCATCGTAACCAGTACTAGCCAAAACCCTACACACACTTCGTCGAATTCAGGAAATGGAGAGTCCTATGTACAACGTGAAGAGAGCAATGCTGGGCGGATTCGCCGCCGGGCTGATGGTGTGCGCCATGTCGCTGGGAGCGACAGCGCAGTCGAGTGGAAGTTCGTCGAGCAGTTCGGGGTCAAAGTTGAGCGCGGCGGATAAAACCTTCGTCGATAAGGCTGCGCAAGGTGGGCAGGCCGAAGTCGAGCTCGGGCAGTTGGCCGCCGACAAGGGCCAAAGCCAGCAAGTGAAAGAGTTCGGCCAGAAAATGGTGCAAGACCACACGAAAGCCAACGATCAGTTGAAGCAGGTGGCGAGCCAGGAAGGTATTACGCTGCCGACGAGCCTCGACGCTAAAGACAAAGCCTTGAAGGATCGGCTGGAGAAACTGTCGGGCGCGCAGTTCGACAAGGTCTATATGCAGCACATGGTGCAGGACCACAAGAAAGACATTGCCGATTTCCAGAAGGAAGCGCAGAGCGGTAAGGATCCGGCGGTGAAGAACTTCGCGCAGCAGACCTTGCCGGTGTTGCAGCAGCACTTGCAGATGGCGCAAACGGACGAGCAGGCTATGAACCAGGGAAAGAGCAACGGTCAGACGACGGCGAGTAACCAGCCGCAGTAGATGTGGCCATCTGATCATCTGATCATCTCACCATCTGTTCATCGGAACAGGTGGTGGGATGTTTAAGTTTCGAGTTTCGCACAACCTTCTATCCTTCCACGATCACGACGAGGCGTTTGGGGCCGTGAGCACCGATGACGAGGAGCTTCTCGATGTCGGCAGTGCGGCTGCAACCGGTGACGATCCCTATGTAAGAGTTCTTCTGAGGAAGGCCTTCTTTCTCAACCAAGGCCAGCGCGGATTCGATGTCAGGCACGAGTTGCTCGCGCCGGGAGACGGCGATGTGCACGGGAGCGACGATGGTGCCACGACGTCCGCCACAGTCGGAGGTCACGAGCAGCGATCCGGTGGCGGCGATGAGGGCTTCGACTCCGGTGATGGTGACCATGCTGGTCTCCGGTGCGGGCTGCTGGCTCGACCAGATAAGCGGGCGGCTGCTGTTCACGCGCAAGCGTAGTTCGGAAACGTCTTCGACGAAAACGTCACCTGTGCCCACCGAGTTGAGTAATTCGCAGAGGGTGCGCTGGGTTTCCGCTGCCGAGGCGGTGAAGATGCATTCGGTGTAGTTGCTCTTACACTCAGCCGCGAAACGCTCGGCGAGATCGCCGACCGGCGGAAACATGGGCCGAGGCTGGAAAGGCAGCGGCGCAGACTTCTGCTTGAGCGCCGAGCTGATGCGGCCGAGAATGCGTTCGCGGCTAGACATTCCCGTCCCTCCACATCTCGCGGAAGGATTTCTGCGGAATGTCGGGCGCGGCACGGTAGGCGGTCCAGGGCTTGAGGGGATCGAGTCCTAACTTCTTCGTGATGCGGTAACCGAGCTTGCCTAACCTCGATCCGAGGCGGAAACGGGTCGAGCTCATCATCATCCAGCGCCAGAGGCGGAAGGCGAGGCGTTCGGTCCAGGGGCGCTGATCGGTTTCCACGCTGTTGCGGCGGTTCTGCAGTAAATGATGATGCAGGTCGATTTTGACCGGGCACACGCTGGTGCAGTTGCCGCAGAGGGACGAGGCGTAGGAGAGGTGGTCGAAATCGTGTCCGCGGAAATGGGGTGTGAGCACGCTGCCGATGGGGCCCTGATACGTGGTGTTATAGGTGTGACCGCCAATGTTCTTGTAAACCGGGCAGGCGTTGAGGCAGGCGCCGCAACGGATGCAGCGGAGCGCGTCACGCTGCTCGAGATCGGCGAGAAGTTCGCTGCGTCCGTTGTCGAGCAGGACGACATGGAATTCCTCGGGGCCGTCGATCTCGTCGGCGGTTTTGGGTCCTCCGATCAGCGTGCTGTAAGTGGTGACGGGCTGTCCGGTGCCAACCGACGCGAGAACCGGCCACAGCACACCCAAGTCGCGCAGGCGGGGAATCACCTTTTCGATGCCGGTAACGACAACGTGAATCTTCGGTAGCGATGTAGAAAGACGTGCATTGCCTTCGTTGGTGGAGATGGCGACCAGTCCGGCGTCGGCGACGAGAAAGTTAGCACCACTGATGCCAAGGTCGGCGGCGAAGAAAGCGGCGCGAAGCTTGCGGCGTGCGGCATCGACGAGTTCGTTCGGATCGTCGCTGGTGACGCCCTCGAGCTTGTCACGGAACAGGTCGGCGATCTGCGTGCGCGTGAGGTGCATGGCCGGTGTGACGATGTGATAGGGCGGCTCATGGCGCAATTGGACGATGTATTCGCCGAGGTCGGTTTCGACGACATCGCAGCCGAGGTTCTCAAGCGCGGTGTTGAGATGAATTTCCTCGGTGACCATCGACTTCGATTTGACGACGCGCTTTACGCCGCGCGCGACGACGAGATCGCGAATGTACTGGCGGGCTTCCTGCGCGTTCTCTGCCCAACAGACGTGGCCGCCGCGAGCGAGGATTTTCTGCTCAAACTCGACGAGCAGCTTATCCATGTTCTCGACGGCTTCCTGCTTGATCTGGGCGCTACGTTCGCGGGCGGCTTCCCAATCGGCGTAACGGGTGCGGCCCTTGTCGACCGCCTTGTCGTAGTGGCCGATATTCCAGCGAATGATTTTGCGATGGCCGAGATCGGCGGACTTATCGGCGGACTGGCGAAGGAACTCGGCAGCCGGGTTCATGACTGGGCTCCGGCGGAATTGGAATCGGAAGCCAGGATGCTGGCGAGATGGATGGTCTTTACCGGCGACTGTTTCTTGCGCAGCACGCCATCGAGGTGCATCAGGCAGCTCGGGTCGATGGAGGTGACGAATTCCGCGCCCGTGGATTTGGCATTCTCGGACTTGGTTTCGCCCATGGCGGCGGAGATCATGCCGTACTTGACGGCGAAGGTTCCACCGAAGCCGCAACATTCTTCGGAGTGCGGCATCTCGACGAGTTCGAGTCCTTTCACTTTTTCGAGCAGGCGGCGCGGGCCTTGCTTGATGCCAAGTTCGCGCAGGGCGTGGCAGGAGTCATGGACCGTGACTTTGTGCGGGAAGCTGGCGCCGACGTCATCGACGTTCGCGACGTTGGTGAGGAATTCGGAGAATTCGTAGAACTTGGAAAGCTCGGGCGATGTGCCGCCGAGCAATTCAGGATAGAACTTGCGCACCATCGTCACGCAAGAGCCGGATGGTCCGACCACGCACTCGGCTTTATCGAAGACGCGCAGGAAGCGGCGGGCGACGGCGCGAGCGTCGTCCCAGTATCCGGAGTTGAAGGCGGGCTGGCCGCAGCAGGTTTGGTCTTCTGGAAAGTAGATCTCGAACCCGATCTTGCGGAGAACGCGTGCCATGTCGACTCCGACCTGGGGACAGACCTGGTCAACGAAACAGGGGATAAAGAGGGCGACGCGAAGGGGCACGTCTCGCTTATAGCGTGACTGTGGGGAAGATGCAAGGGCCGCGGCATCTGGTCATCTGGATAGCTGGGTATCGGGTTATCTGAATAAGGGAGCAGGTGCCGACGCCCCGGAGCTGCGCTCCGCTTCAACGGGCAAGGGCGCCCGTTGCCACACAAACCGGAAAAGTTCGAACTTGCCGGCCGAGGGCGACCGGCCTCCATTGCGGTTCCTCCATATGCCTTCAGCCTTCCATCAAGGGTCTATAAGCCGCGTTAAGGATTAGTCAAACTTATATAAGCCAAACAAATATCTATTTGACCCGGTGCCCGAGGTTTCGTACTCTCTTCCCACGCACTTATGGTCCAGCCCACCGCCAACACCGTCCGAATTATTCGACTGCTGGTCGCTGTATGCGTGCCTCTTGTAGGCCTGCGCACACAACAATCGGGCGGATGAGGGAGTAAATAAGGAAAGATCAAAAGCCACCATCCGCCGAACGGAACGGTGGCTTTCGCGTTTTAAGGAGACTCATGTCGCAGAAAGGGAAATGGCACAGCGGAGCGATCACCGACGGCGCGCATCGCGCTCCCGCCCGCGCCATGTTGAAAGCCGCCGGATTCAGCGATGAAGACCTGCGCAAGCCGATCATTGGCGTCGCGAATACCTGGATCGAAATTGGTCCCTGCAACTACCACCTTCGCGAACTAGCCGCGGACGTCAAAGAAGGCATTCGCAAGGCGGGCGGCACGCCGATGGAATTCAATACTGTCTCGATTTCCGATGGCATCACCATGGGCAGCGAGGGCATGAAGGCGTCGCTGATCTCGCGCGAGGTGATTGCGGACTCGATTGAGCTCGTCGCGCGCGGGAATCTGTTCGACGGGATCGTGGCTCTATCGGGATGCGATAAAACGATTCCGGGAACGATCATGGCGCTGGCGCGGCTCGACATTCCGGGCCTGATGATTTACGGCGGATCGATTCAGCCGGGCCGGTTCAAGAACCACGATGTGACGATTCAAGACGTGTTCGAGGCCGTCGGCGCGCATGCACGCGGGAAGATGACGGACGCGGAACTGTGCGACCTGGAAGATCATGCCTGTCCGGGAGCGGGCGCGTGCGGCGGCCAGTTCACGGCGAACACGATGGCGATGGTTGGCGAGTTCCTCGGGATTTCGCCGATGGGATCGGCGAGCGTTCCGGCGACGGATGCGGCTAAACATAATGTTGGCGAGCAAGCCGGCGAACTGGTGATGGAACTGGTGCGGCGCGATTTGCGTCCTTCGCAGATCATGACAGCTGACGCGATTGACAACGCGATCACCGCGGTGGCGGCGAGCGGCGGATCGACCAATGGCGTGCTTCACCTGCTCGCGATCGCGCACGAGTTGGGACTGCATCTCGACATTGAGCAGTTCGATCGCATCGCCGGAAAAACTCCCCTGATCTGTTCGCTGAAGCCGGGCGGTGACTATAACGCTGTCGATATGTATCACGCCGGCGGCACAAGGCTGCTGGCGAAGCGACTGGCGGAAGCGGGATATCTGAACCGCGACTGCATCACGGTTTCGACGAACAAGATTGGCGAAGAGGCCAACAGCGCGAAGGAAACGCCGGGGCAGAAGGTCATCCGTTCCGCTGCCGACGCGATCAAGCCGAACGGTGGGTTTGCGATCCTGAAGGGCAATCTTTCGCCGGAAGGCTGCGTGGTGAAGCTCGCGGGACACGATATCCGGCATCATCGCGGTCCGGCCCGCGTCTTTGATTGCGAAGAAACGGCATTCGCGGCGGTGCAATCCGGGTCCATCAAGGCGGGAGACGTCGTAGTGATCCGGTATGAGGGCCCGCGGGGCGGTCCGGGAATGCGCGAGATGCTGGCTGTAACGGCGGCAATAAACGGCGCTGGCCTGGGCGACAGCGTGGCCCTGATGACGGATGGACGGTTCTCGGGCGCGACCCACGGCTTCATGATGGGACACGTGGCTCCGGAAGCGGCACATGGTGGCCCGATTGCAGCGGTGCGTGACGGTGACGTTATCGAGATCGACGTGAATAAACGGACGGTGTCGGTGGCGCTGACCGACGCGCAAATCCGGAATCGACTGGCGAACTGGCACGAGCCGGCGCTGAAGTATCCGACGGGCGTGATGGGGAAGTATGCCAAGGGCGTGGCGTCGGCGGCGCAGGGAGCTGTAACGACAGAGTTCGTTTCAAAGGAATCGAAACACGAACTGGAAGTGGCGGCGGGGAGATGCGTGAGGTAGTTGTTTTCCCGAGACGCTGGTGATCAATGGGGTTGTGTCATTTCAACACAGAGGGCACAGAGAAGAACCGAGAACACAGAGTGGGATCGATTGAGGATGGAGGAGATGAACAAGACAGGTGCGGAAATTGTTTGGGAATGCCTGAAGCGCGAGGGCGTGCGCTGCGTGTTTGGATATCCGGGCGGCGCGATTCTGCCGACGTACGACGCGCTCACGAAGTACGACATCCACCACGTGCTGGTGCGTCACGAGCAGGGAGCAACGCACATGGCCGATGGCTACGCGCGCGCCGGCGGTGGGGTTGGCGTGGCGGTGGCGACATCCGGTCCGGGCGCGACCAACATGGTGACGGGCATTGCGACAGCGATGCTGGATTCGTCTCCGATCGTGTGCATCACCGGGCAGGTGGGCAGCAAATTGATCGGGTCCGACGCCTTCCAGGAGACGGACATCACTGGCGTCACCATTCCGGTCACCAAGCACAACTACCTGGTTACAAACGCGGGCGAGATTGCGCGCACGATTCGCGAGGCATTCTACATCGCGAAGTCGGGACGGCCGGGGCCGGTGCTGATCGACATCACGAAGGACGCGCAGCAGTCGACGGCCAAGTTCGACTGGGAAGCGGCCGCGCCCCAAACGCCCGGGTATCGCCCGGACTTGTCGCCGGCGCAGACGGATTTCGAGAAGGCGCTGGCTCTGATCAACAGCGCAGAGAAGCCGGTGATCCTTGCTGGACACGGCATCATTCTTTCTGGCGCGAGCGAGCTGGTGCGACAGTTTGCCGAGAAAGCGCACATCCCGATCGCGATGACGCTGCTGGGAATCGGCGCGATTCCGGCGTCGCATCCGCTGAACCTTGGCATGATGGGCATGCACGGTGAATCGTGGGTGAACACGGCGATCCAGGAAGCCGACCTGCTGCTGGCGTTCGGCATGCGCTTTGACGACCGCGTGACCGGCAACCTGAAGAACTACGCGACCAAGGCGAAGAAGATCCACATCGACATCGACCCCGCGGAGATTAACAAAAACGTTAGGGTCGACGTCCCGCTGGTCGGCGACCTCGGCGAAGTGCTGGAAGAACTGCTGCCCAAGACCGAATCGAAAGATCGGGGCACGTGGAACGGCTACATCCGCGAATTGAAGGGCGAGTCGGCGGTCCGCGACATCAAGAACCTGCCCGACAGCGGACACCTGTATGCCGCGCACGTGATCCATGACATCTGGCGCGAGACCAAGGGTCGCGCGTTGGTAGTCACCGACGTGGGCCAGCACCAGATGTGGGAGGCGCAGTACTACCACCATGATGAACCGCGATCGTTAATCACCTCCGGCGGGCTGGGTACGATGGGCTTCGCGTTGCCGGCGGCGATTGGAGCGAAGTTTGCGCGTCCCGATGCGGAAGTCTGGGTGGTGGTCGGCGACGGCGGCTTTCAGATGACGCTGTGCGAACTGGCGACGATCGTGCAGGAGAAGATCGATATCAAGATCGCGATCATCAACAACGGATACCTCGGAATGGTGCGCCAGTGGCAGGAATTCTTCTATGAGAAGCGCTATGCCGCGACCCCGCTGGTGAATCCCGATTTCGCGAAGCTCGCGGAAGCGTACGGCGTGAAGTCGTTCACGGTGAGCCAGCGCGCGGAAGTGGTGCCGACCGTGCAGGCGGCGCGGCAGCATCCGGGGCCGGTGCTGGTGAACTTCCACGTCGAGCAGGAAGACTCGGTGTACCCGATGGTTCCCGCGGGCGCGGATTTGCACGCCATGATTCGGCGGCCGGCTCCGATTTATGAGACGGGAGCAGATGAGTAACAGTCACCAGTGGTGACACAAGGGATCGGAAGTACAGAGGAGACCATGGTTCACACATTTGCCGTTTACGTTGAGAACAAGCCCGGTGTCTTGAACCGCGTCGCGTCGTTGTTTCGGCGGCGCGCGTACAACATCGAATCGCTGACGGTCGGACACACCGAAAAGCCCGGCGTCTCGCGCATGACGATCGTCGTCGATACCGACGAGTTCGGGGCGCGGCGACTGGAAGCGCATCTGTACAAGCTGGTGAACGTGCTCTACGTGGACGACCTGAGCAAGTCACCGGCGGTGACACGCGACCTGGCGATGATCAAGGTGAGCGCGAACATCGAGAACCGTTCCCATATCCTGCAGCTCGCGCATGTGTTCCGCGCGCGAGTGGTCGATGTCGGGCCGGAGTCGGTGATCGTCGAGATCACGGGCACGGAAGACAAGATTGACGGGATACTGGAAGTGCTGCGTCCGTACGGAATCCTGGAGATGGTGCGCACGGGACGCGTGGCGATGGCGCGCGGCGCAAAAGCGGCGGCAGCAGCGGTTTCTGCGAATGCTGGCGGCGCGCTGTATGCGGATGAGTTCTCGCAGCCGGAGGACGTGTCGTACTCGGTTTAGGTTTATCGCGCTGCCGAGGGCGGCTGCGCGCACACAACCATCTATATGGCGACAGTTAACGAGTGGGTGAATTCGGAGCATGCCGTCAGCTACCTGGGACGGGCAGATCAGATCCCGCATCGGCGGGAGGGCGAGTCGACGTTGCTGGAGCTACTGCCAGCGGGCGTGAATCGCGTGCTCGATCTTGGGTCGGGCGACGGGCGGTTGCTGGGCTTCGTCCTGGAGAAGTTTCCGCAGTCACAGGCAGTCGCGCTCGATTTCTCGCCCGAGATGCTGGGGCGGCTAAGGCAGCGGTTCGCCGCGAACGCTAACGTTAGCGTGATCGACCACAACCTGAACGATGCGCTTCCGGAGATCGGTCCATTCGATGCGGTGGTGTCAAGTTTTGCGATTCATCATTGCACTCACGAGCGCAAGCGTGAATTGTACGAAGAGATTTTTTGCCTGCTCGCGCCGGGCGGAATCTTCTGTAACCTGGAGCACGTCGCTTCGCCGAACCGGAAGGTGCATGTGGAGTTTCTGTCGGCGATCGGGTACACGCTGGAGACGGAGGATCCGTCGAACAAGCTGCTCGACCTGCATGCGCAGCTCAACTGGCTGTGGGCGATCGGGTACGCGGACGTGGACTGCTTCTGGAAGTGGCGCGAGCTGGCATTACTGTCCGGGCGCAAGCCGGCAACGAATTCTTAAGGAGAGAAATCTATGGCAAACATTTACCGCGACAGCGATGCGGACCTGAAACTGATTCAAGGCAAGAAAGTAGCAATCATTGGCTACGGTTCGCAGGGGCACGCACACGCGCTTAACCTGAAAGATAGCGGCGTCGATGTGCGCGTTGGCCTGTCGCCGAACTCGAGCACCCGCAAGAAGGCGGAGAGCGCCGGACTGAAGGTGGAATCGGTGGCCGACGCCAGCAAGTGGGCAGACGTGATCATGATCCTCACGCCCGATACCAGCCAGGCCGAGCTCTACAAAACTTCGATCGAGCCATTCCTTACCGCCGGCAAAACGCTGATGTTTGCGCACGGATTCAACATCCGCTTCGGCACCATTACTCCGCCGAAGGATGTTGACGTGAGCATGATCGCTCCGAAATCGCCAGGGCACCGCGTCCGTGAGCTGTACACGGAAGGCGCCGGAACGCCAGCGTTACTCGCGGTACACCAGGACGCCACCGGCAACGCCAAGCAGAATGCTTTGTCGTACGGCAAGGCGCTGGGTGTAACGCGCGCGGGAGTGCTGGAGACCACGTTCTCCGAGGAGACCGAGACCGACCTGTTCGGCGAGCAGGCGGTGCTGTGCGGCGGCGCGAGCGAGCTGGTCAAGGCCGGATTCCAGACGCTGGTTGATGCTGGATATCAGCCGGAGATCGCGTATTTCGAGTGCCTGCACGAGCTGAAGCTGATCGTTGACCTCATGTACCAGGGCGGCCTGAACTACATGCGCTACTCGGTGAGCGACACGGCCGAGCACGGCGACTACACTGGCGGCCCGCGAGTGGTCACCGACGCGACGCGCGCCGAGATGAAGAAGATGCTGAAGGAGATCCAGGACGGAACCTACGCGAAGAAATGGATCGACGAGAACAAGAATGGGCGTCCGTGGTTCAATGCGACGCGCGCAAAGGAGCAGGACCAGTTGCTCGAGCAGGTGGGCGCACGGCTGCGGGCGATGATGCCGTTCCTGAAGCCGGTGAAGGTGACGCCGGCATCGGAGCAGGCAGCGGTAGGATCGCGGTAAGGTTGATGGCCGAAGTTGAGACCCCCGGTCCACGTGGCCGGGGTTTCTTTTTGTCATGTCGAGAGTTCGCGAAGCGAACTCGAGATATCCCTACTGCACCTTCGCTGCTCTCACCGATTTTCCCGCGGCCAACGCGCGGTCGATCTCGACCTTCTCGCGCAGCAACGACGCCAGTGTCAATGTGTCACCCTTCTTTTCGGCGTCGGCGATTTTGCCGCGCAGATCGCGCTGCAGATGTTCGAGGTAGCGGCGGCGCAGGGCCGCGATGGCCCCTTCCAGTAACTCCGGGGTTAGCTCTTCATTCTCGTGCATCAGGCACTCGGCGAGCGTCTTGCGGTCGTGCTCGTTAACCGGCAGAGTTGCGGGGTCGATGACGTCGAAGGCAAGCAGCGAATTGATGAGCGTTTCCGTACCGAGGCCGTGATGGAGCGGCTCCTGTTCCAGGGCAAAGCGGGCCTGGCGGGAGGGATCGAATTCGTCTTCAGCTCCGTCACGGGCGGAACGGCGGTCGACGAATCCCAAATCTCCAGATGACGCGAGGGCGCGGATGAGAATGCGCTCGGCGTCTGTCACCGATGTTGCCAAAGGCGCACTGACGGCCTTGGTTCCGCGATTGGTGGCAGCATGCTTGAGTTCCTGCTGCAGGACGGCATGATCGATGCCGAGTTTCTGCGCGATTTCGTTGGCCAGTTCGCCGCGGGCTATGCGGCTCGGCACGCGTTGGATGTGGGGCAGCAGGAAGTTGACGGCTTTGACTTTGCCTTCGGGCGTGCGGATGGGGAATTTCATCTGGGCGCGTTCAATGAGGTAGTCGAAGTAGCGTGCGGCGTTGCGTAGAGCGTTAGTGTAGGCTTCGGTACCCTTCTTGCGGATGTACAGGTCGGGGTCGAATCCGGTTTCGAGCGCCACCACCTTAATATTGAAATCCTCTTCGACCAGCATTCCAAGGGTACGTTCCGTCGCGGTGGCGCCGGCAGTGTCAGGGTCGAAATTCACGACAATGTTCTGCGTGTAACGCGCCAGCAGCTTCGCCTGCAGATCGGTAAACGCGGTGCCGGATGACGCAAGCACATTGTGGAACCCGGCAGCGTACACCGAGATGCAATCCATCTGGCCTTCGACAAGGATGACGTAGCCGAGCTGGCGAATTGCTTCCTTCGCCTTATCGAGGTTGAACAACACGCGCGACTTCACGTAGAGCGGCGTTTCGGGCGAGTTCAAATACTTAGGGCCAGATTTCTCGTCGGTGGCGAGGGTGCGTCCGGTGAAGGCGATCACGCGGCCTTGCTCGTTCATGATGGGGAACATCACGCGGTTGCGGAACTTCGCGTAGAGGTTCGTCGCCGCACTTGATTCCCCCTCGCGGTCGTCGTGCTTCCACGAGAACAGGCCCGATTCCCGCATGACCTCATCGTCGAATTGTCCGCGCACGGCGTCGCGAAGCAGAAATCCGCTTTCCGGCGCGAATCCGATGCGGAACTTGGCGATGATCTCGGGGGTCAGCCCGCGACCGGCGAGATATTCACGCGCGTAGCTGCCGTCGGGCTTGCGCAGTTGGTCCTGGAACCAGGCGCAGGCGCGCTCGTTGATGTCGATGAGCCGCGCACGCATCGCGGCCTGGCGCGCTTCGGCGGGCGAATCGTATTCCACCTTCGGCATGGGCACGCCGAGCTTCTGCGCGATGAACCGGATCGCCTCGCCAAACGTGAGGTTCTCGATTTTCTGAATGAACTTAAAGACGTCGCCCGACTCGCCGCAGCCGAAGCAGTGGTAGAACTGCCGCGTGGCGTGCACCGAAAACGACGGCGACTTCTCTTTGTGGAAGGGGCAGAGGCCCTGAAAGTTCTGTGCTCCCGACTTGCGGAGCTGCACGTATTCGCCGATGACGCGGACGATGTCCGCCTGGGCGCGCAGTTGCTCCTTGAAGTCGTTCGAAGCCATGACGTCATTCTCTAGGAGATGGGGCGGACGCGCAAAGGCGAAGTCGTGGGTCGAAGCGGAAAGTGGCTGAGAAACTGCCGAATACTGTGTAAGCAGTGTGGAAAAATCGGCACATGGTTACCACCGGCATGTGAGGGGCGTGCTTCTCCAGGACGACTTAAAACGCCCCCAGCTCGCCCCACCGCACCGCTCGACGTGACCCCCATCACGGCGGGCATTTGCGTCCCGGGCTGTAATGCCTGCTAGAAGGCAAAAGTAAGCCTTCAGGAGAAACGTCATGAGCGATTCTCCGCCGAAAGCGACGGAAAAGTTGCAGTGTCCTATCTGCGAAGGTCGCGGAGAGATTGAAAGAGAAGAGCTGCTGGCGCGCCTGAGTGAGAAAGACCTGGGCCGCAAGGTGCGGACGTATCTCTCGGACTTCATGGATGCCGAGAAGCAAGAACTGAACGAAGTGGGCCCGGACGAAACCAAGCACGACGCCAAGGCCTGGAACCTTACTCACTTTTCGTGGCGACGCAGCCCCAAGGAGTAGGAGTAACGATGCGTCCTTCACATGTCGATCATATCCCCGAGCTGTTGGCACGATTTGAGAGCAAGCCGTCGAATCTTCGCCCGATCTTAGAGGCGATTATCGACGAGTACACATTTTTGCCGGAAGACGCCGTGCACCAGATTGCGGTGAAGCTGAAACTGCCGGTTGCCGATGTACTGCAAGCGGCGCATGGGCTGGTGGACCCGAATCGGGTAACGGAGCCGGTGGAAGTTTAGAACGAGATCATCCGGTGATGAGGCGCGCGGCGGGCGCACCTCGTCGGTCCGGATCAGAGCTGGCAACACCAGCTCATTTGCCGGGACTGCGAAACAGCAGTCCCGGGTTTTTGTTTGGCGTACTGCGGAGATTCCTCGCTTGATCTAGGCGGCCTTGGGCTGGCGGATGCCCTGCATCCCGCGCAGAAAGTCCTGGGCGTTGTGGTAGCCCTGGAGAGTGCCGACGTCCATGTAGGTCTCACCGACGTGCGCGGCGCGAACCGTGTTACCCGCGTCGATGTACGCGTTCAGCAGGTTGCCGAGATACTCGTCGTCACGATGACGGCTCTCCCATAAGAGTCGAAGCGCATGGAACGCCGCGCCGGTGGCTGTCACAGCCCCCCAGATCCAGTGTGATTCGGGATTGGGAACTTTCACGTCGACGCGGCGGACGTAGCTGTGCTCGTCGGTGATGACGGAATCGAAGGCGCAGGCATCGACAACCGGGAAACAAACCAGGTTCACGTCAGCGCGGCTCGCGGCCAGCGTGGTGCGATAGGCATTCTCGGGAAACCAGATGGTATCCGGCAGCCCGAGCAGGACATGGTCGTGATTGCGGGCGAAAGGCTCGCCGCGGAAGAAAGCGTCGCAGAGCCCACGCGGGCGTTGCTGCACCACGTAGAAGATCTCGGCTGCATACTCGCGCTCGGAGAAATACTTCACGATGTCGGTTTTCTCGCCGGAGATGACCATGCAGATCTCGCTGGCTCCGGCGGCGATCATGCGCTCAACTAAATATTCCGTTACAGCCTTCGGCCGTTCAACGCCGTCGATGAATTGCGAGCCGACGGGGAGCAGTTCCTTGGAGCAGCCGAGCGGCTGAATTCGCTGGCCTGCACCGGCAGCGGGAATGATGCCAATCATGCGACCTCCGCGGCCGAACGAGAGCGGCCGTTGATTGTCTGTTCGAGATAGCGGACTAATTCGCGGGCGCGTACTTCGCCGGTATTCTCGGCGAGCGTACGTTGGCGAGCCCGCTTGGCAACCCGTTGCAGTTCGCGATCGGGAAGATCGAGGACGCGCAGCATCTCGTCAGTGTCGCGGACGATGAAGATTTCCTCTTTCGGGGTGAAGAACCGATCGAGCCCGTCGAACCAGTCGGAGACGATGGGCGTGCCGCAGGCCGCAGCTTCGAACAAGCGACCAGACGGGCCGTATCCGCCGCGGGCCATGCTGCTGCGGGTGAGGTTCAGTGTCAGGCGCGATCCGGAATACAAAGCTGGATGATCGTGCGGCGATACATGTTCGAAGCGAAGCAGGTTACTGGGCCAATCGGTTTCGGCGGGGTACATGGATCCGGCGAGGACGAAGGTTTTGTCGGGCGCCTGTCGCGCGGCGCTCAGAAACAGCGTTCCGAACTTCTGCTGGCGATCGGCGGCATAGGTCCCCATGTAACTCATCGTGCAGCGATATGGTTCCGGAACATCGACGTGGTGATGGACATCGGGATCGACGCATCCATAGAGCGGCATGGCGCGACGCGCTCCCCACTGCTGTTCCAGTTCGTTGAGGATCTGGCCGCCGCACCAGGAGAGATAAAGTTCGAATTGGGGAACCTGGTAGACACGAAGGTATTCACAGTCGGCACGGGAAAGCTTGTCGAGCGTGATGGGCGTATCGAGATCGTAGAAGACGTGCGCAGGACCGGTGACGTCGGCTAACTCGT
>Ga0335069_10003966_pt1 | contig 22124 bp, 20 predicted proteins | sample Lox_Sample_11_FD_206714 | JGI IMG/M metagenome (GOLD analysis project Ga0335069, IMG submission 206714) | Soil microbial communities from Loxahatchee National Wildlife Refuge, Florida, United States - Lox_Sample_1.1 | ecosystem: Environmental > Terrestrial > Soil > Wetlands | place: USA...
TTGAGGCAATTCTGCGGGGAAGCCGCTCGCGACGACGATTTCGTGAACGAGGAGGAGTCGCAAGACGATGAGCATTCGTAGAGTGGGCGTGCTCGGGGCCGGACTGATGGGCTCGGGCATCGCCGAGGTGTGCGCCAAGGCGGGCTACGACACGGTCGTCCGGGAGGTTTCCGAGGAGCTGGTCAAGAAGGGAATGGGCCGGATCGAGAGCTCCCTCGGCAAGGCCGTCGAAAAGGGCAAGCTTCCGGCCCCCGACCGGGACGCGGCGTGGAAGCGGCTGTCGTCGACGACGCGGCTCGAGGATATGGCCGGGTGCGACGTCGTCATCGAGGCGATCGTCGAGAACCTCGCCGTGAAGAAAGAGACGTACGCGGCGCTCGACCGGATCTGCCAGCCCGCGGCGATCTTCTGCTCGAACACGTCGTCGCTGACGATCACGGAGATGTCGGCGGCCACGCAGCGGCCCGACCGTTTCGCCGGCCTGCACTTCTTCAACCCGGTTCCCGTGATGAAGCTCGTGGAGGTCGTGCGCACGATCGCGACCTCCGACGCGACGGCCGAGACCGTCTTCGCGTTCGCCAGGTCGCTCGGCAAGGAGCCGGTCCGGACGCACGACAACTCGGGATTCATCGTCAACCGCCTGCTCGTGCCGTACCTGCTCGACGCCGTGCGGGCGCTCGAGGAAGGCGTCGGATCGCGCGAGGACATCGACAAGGGCATGGAGCTCGGCTGCGGGCATCCGATGGGGCCGTTGAAGCTGCTCGATTTCGTCGGGCTCGACACGACGTACGCGATCGCCGAGATCATGTACGACGAGTACCGCGAGAAGCGTTTCGCGCCGCCGCCGCTGTTGAAGCGCCTGGTGCTCGCGGGCCGGTACGGCAAGAAGTCGGGCCGGGGCTTCTACGAATACGGAGGGTAGGGCCATGTGGGAGTTCGTCCGCGTCGAAGATCGCGACGGCGGGATCCGGGTCCTGACCGTCTCGCGTCCGGAGAAGCTCAACGCGTTGAACGGCGCCGTGCTCGACGATCTCGCCGCGGCGGTCGGTCAGGCGGAGGCCGACGGGGGCCTGCGCTGCCTCGTCGTCACCGGCGCGGGCGAGAAGGCCTTCATCGCCGGCGCGGACATCGCCGAGCTCTCGACGCTCTCGCCGATCCAGGGGCGCGAGCACGCCCGCCGCGGGCAGGCGGTCCTCGACCGGATCGCCGCTCTGCCCGTGCCGACGATTGCCGCGGTCAATGGCTTCGCCTACGGCGGCGGCCTCGAGCTCGCGATGGCGTGCACCCTGCGCGTGGCGTCGGAGAACGCCAGGATGGGTCTGCCGGAGACCTCGCTCGGCATTCTGCCCGGCTACGGCGGCACGCAGCGGCTGGCGCGGATCGTCGGCCCGGCCCGGGCGCTCGAGCTCGTCCTGACCTCGGAGAAGGCGCTGACCGCCGCCGAAGCCGAGCGCCTCGGGCTCGTCAACAAGGTCGTGCCCGCGGGGCAGGCGCTCGACGGTGCCCTGGCGATGGCGCGAAAGATCACGGCCAACGGCCCCGTCGCGTGCCGCTACGCGATGGAGGCGGTCCGCCGGGGCATGGAGATGACCCTGTCCGAGGGGCAGCTCCTCGAGGCGACCCTCTTCGGCCTGTGCGCCGCCACGGCCGACATGAAGGAAGGCATGGCCGCCTTCCTCGAAAAGCGGCCGGCCCGGTTCACCGGACGCTAGGGCGCCGATGGGCACGGATCTCGTCAGCGCCTGCATCTTCTGCGCCGGGTGGCTGCTCGGCATGGACCTGACGCCGCGCGACGGCCTGTCCGGGCAGATGGGCTTCTCCTACGCGACCATGGCCCGCCGCCTCGACGTCCTTCCCGGGATCCGCGTCGACTCCTCGGACGTCACGCCGAAATTCGTTCTCGTCGGAATGGGAAACGCCTGGCCCGCGCCGGACGGCCTGGGCGCGGGAACGCCCGCCTCCGAGTGGCGCGCCCGCATCGCCTTCGGCACCTCGCACGATCAGCAGGAGCGCAAGGCGCTCGACGACCCGCCGCTCGAGCGGATCCTCACGTCGGGCACCGGCCGTTACGAGAACTTCGCGCTCCTCGGACGCGTCCAGCTCGACGAGCGCGACTCGGTCGAGTTCGCGGTCGATCGGCGCGCGGAGAGCGCCACGGACCTCATCACCATCGGGCCGGATAACGGCAACGTCTCGTCGTCGCGATCGCTGTCGGCCTCGCGCGCCGACTTCGCGCTCGGCTGGCGCCACCGCTGGCCCGGGTTCGAGGCCGAGATCGGGCTCCACGGCGCGGAGCCCAATGGCTACAACTCCTCCCTGGGCTCCTTCCAGCAGGGTAAGGGAACGCTCTGGGGCGGCGAGGCGGAGGCGCGCTGGAGGCACGCCGGCTGGACCCTCCTCCTGCACGGCGAGGGCATGTGGGGCAACCTCGACGTCCATCGCGAGAGCGAGCCCGAGTTCGTCGAGCGCGACACGTCGGAGCCCGCGTCCCTGTCGGCGATCCGCGTCGGCGGCGGCTACTCGTGGACGCGCACGGACATCTTCCTCACGACGACGTTCGAGCGGCAGAAGCTGCCGTTCGTCGCGATCGCGGTGACCGGGACGGAGCAGGCCGCCTTCGACCGCGGCTACGACCCGAACTCCGTCAACGACGAGGTCTACTTCGACCTGGCGGTCCGCTACGCGGTCACGCCCGCGATCCGCATCCGGCTCGACGTGGCGCTCGCGTGGGGCGCGGAGACGGTGTCGCTCGACGATCCGACCGGGGCCCTGCCGCCTCTCGACCTCGACGTGCACCGGCGGGGGATCTTCGGCGGCGGGCTCTCCACGTCGATCGGAACCCCGGAGGCCGCGTTCTTTCTCGGCGCGGATTTCGCGATCGGGGCGCCGCCGCCTCCTCCTCCGGCGCCGGTCCGCTAGCGCGCGGTTGATCTCCCGGAGTCTGCGGTTTACACTGACCGAGGAAGAACGTCGCCTTGCAGAACCCCCCGGACTCCGACCTGATCTACGACTGGAACCGCGTGGGCGGAGCCGTCTTCCCGTCGCGCGGCCGGGTCGAGATCGACGACGAAACCCTCCGGGACGGGCTCCAGTCGCCGTCGGTCAAGAGCCCGTCGATCGAGCAGAAGGTCAGGATTCTCCACCTGATGGAGGCTCTCGGCATCGACTCGGCCGACATCGGTCTGCCGGGCGCGGGACCCCATGTCGTCGAGACCGTGACGCGCCTGGCGCAGGAGATCGTCCGCGGCAGGATGAGGATCCGGCCCAACTGCGCCGCGCGGACCCTCGCGGCCGACATCCAGCCGATCATCGAGATTTCTCAGAAAGTCGGCATTCCCATCGAGGTGTCGTGCTTCATCGGGTCTTCCCCGATCCGGCAGTACGCCGAGGACTGGGACTTCGACCGGATGCTCCGGCTCTCCGAGGAGGCGGTCTCGCTCGCGGTGCGCGAGGGGCTGCCGGTCATGTACGTCACCGAGGACACGACGCGCGCGCATCCCGACCACATCCGGCGGATGTACACGACCGCGATCCGCGCCGGCGCCGGCCGCGTGTGCGTGTGCGACACCGTCGGCCATGCCACGCCCGACGGCGTGCGGAACCTCGTCCGTTACGTCGCGCGCCTGGCGGCCGACCTCGACCCGAACGTCAAGGTCGACTGGCACGGTCACCAGGACCGTGGCCTCGGCGTCACCAACGCGCTCTGGGCCCTCGAGGCCGGCGCCCACCGTGTTCACGCCTGCGCCCTCGGGATCGGCGAGCGCGTCGGCAACACGCCGATGGACCAGCTCCTCGTCAACCTCCAGCTGCTTGGCTGGATCGACCGCGACCTGACGAGCCTGCACGACTATTGCGCGGCCGTCTCCGAAGCCACGGGCGTGCCGATCCCCGACAACTATCCGATCGTGGGGCGCGATGCCTTTCGGACGGGCACCGGCGTGCACGCGGCCGCCATCATCAAGGCCCGGAAGAAGGGCGACGAGTGGCTGGCCGACCGCGTGTACTCCGGCGTGCCCGCGGGCATGATCGGCCGGCGCCAGGTCATCGAAGTCGGGCCGATGTGCGGCCTCTCCAACGTCCAGTGCTGGCTCGAGGAGAGGGGCATCGAGCCGCGCCCCGAGCTCGTCGAGGCCGTTTTCCGCCGCGCGAAGGAGAGCGACCGGGTGTTGCACGACGACGAGATCCTCGAGGTCGTGCACCGCTTTGCGCCGGCCGCCGCCGGCCGCGCCTAGGGCCGCGGCCTCGCCGGGGCGCGCGCGCCCGTCCTCCCGGTTCCTCGACCGGGAGCTCCCGACGTATCTCGACCACCTCGCGGTCGAGCGCGGGCTCGCCGCCGCGAGCGTCACGGCGTACCGGACGGACCTCGAGGCCTTCGGCGCCTGGCTCGAGCGGTCCGGCCTCGAGGCGGCGCGGGCCACGCGCGCGGACCTCGGCCGCTATCTCTCGAGCCTGCGCGCCCGCGGCCTGACCGCGCGCTCGGCGTCGCGGGCGCTGTCGGCGGTGCGCGGGTTCTACGGTTTCGCGGGCGGGCACCTCGGCTTCTCGGCCGACCCGACGTCGGACATGCTCAACCCCAAGACGGGACTCTCCCTGCCGAAGAGCCTGACGGAGAACGAGGTCGAATCGTTGCTCGACAGCCCCGACACGAAGACGCCTCTCGGCCTGCGCGACCGCGCGATGCTCGAGCTCCTCTACGCCTCGGGGCTGCGCGTCTCCGAGATCGTCGGCCTCGCCTCGGACGCCGTGGACCTCGAGGCCGGGATCCTGAAAGTGCGCGGCAAGGGCGGCCGCGAGCGGCTCGTGCCGTTCGGCGCGTCGGCGTCGCGCTGGCTCACGCGGTATCTCGAGGCGGCGCGCCCCGCGCTCGACCGGAAGCGCTCGCCCCACCTCTTCCTGTCGGCCCGCGGCGCGGCCATGACGCGGCAGCGGTTCTGGCAGCTCGTCGAGGGCTACGGCCGCGCCGCCGGCCTGCGCCGGAAGCTGACGCCGCACAGCTTGCGGCACTCGTTCGCGACGCACCTGCTCGAGCACGGGGCGGATCTGCGAGCTCTCCAGATGATGCTCGGCCACGCCGACATCGCGACGACCCAGATCTACACGCTGGTGTCGCGGTCTCGGCTCCAGAAGGTCTACGACCGGTTCCACCCCCGCGCGCGGGCCCCCCGTGGCAAAATACGGGGGTGAAAAGGCCCGAAAACCGCGCCGCCCGGAATGCGGGAGCCTCGAACCGGGTTGGCCGTCGCGCATGAGCCGAACGACGCGCTGGTGGCCGGCGGCGGCGGCCGTCCTGCTCGTGGCCGGGGCCGTGCCCGCCTCGGCGGAGCTGATCGTCTTCGAGGACGGCCGCGTCGTCAAAGCGAGCGGCTACCGCCTGCTCGAGGAAGACCTCGAGATCTCGCTCCCCGGAGGCGGGAGCTACCGCGTGGATCTCGCCCGGGTCGAGCGCATCGTGGACGACGAAGTCGTGGTGGATTCGGTGATCGTCGAGGGCGGCGACCTGCCGCCGGGCGCGGCGTACGACCTGTCTTTCCGGGCCGGCCGCAAACCCCTCTTCGGCTCGGCGTACGACGCGCTCATCGAGAACGAGGCGCGCCGCTACAACGTCGACGCGTCGTTCGTCTCGGCCCTGATCCGCGCCGAGTCCAACTACCAGCCGCGCGCGGTGTCGCGCAAGGGCGCGCGCGGGCTGATGCAGCTCATGCCGGCGACGGCGCGCCGACTCTCGGTCGCGCGGCCCTTCGACCCGGTGGCGAACGTGCGAGGCGGCGTCCGCTACCTCCGGGAGCTCCTCGACCGTTTCGGCGACCGGCCCGATCTCGTCCTGGCGGCGTACAACGCCGGCGAAGGGGCGGTCGAGGCCTACGGCGGCGTCCCGCCGTACCGGGAGACCCTGGCCTACGTGAACCGGATCCTCGGCTGGTGGAAGCCGGCCGAGCTGTCGGCCGCCCGGTAGCGCGCGGCCGGCGGTCAGTCCGTCCGGGCGATCGAGGTTACGTGGATCGTGTCGCCCTCGAGGCGCCCGACGATCCGCACCTTCCAGCCGGCGTAAGGTCGCGGGGCGTCCTGGTCGTCCAACTGGAGGAACTTCGCCCGGCCCGCCTCGACGAACCCGAAGGTGGCGCCCCGGGCGACGCAGCGATAGGTGCACTCGCGGGAGTCGGAGCCCATGTCGCCCCGGGCGATCATGGGGGCGTGGTCGGGGCCGCACTCGGTGTCGGTGACGAAGCCGACGAATTCGGTCTCGTCGGCCGGGGAAAGGTCCGCGCCGTCCCCGAAGAGGAGGGTCGCCAGCAGGAGGAGGGCGGGCGTCATCCCCCGTTGGATGCCGCCGATCCGCCGGGGTTGCGGACTCGATAGGATTCGGCCGTGACGCTTCCGGCGCTGCTCGCCTTGTTCCTGGCGGTGTCGGTCTCCGCCCAGGATGCCGCGCCTCCGGCCCCTGCAGCTCCGGACTTCGAGGCGGCCTCTCGCGAGGCCGTCGAGCTCCTGCAGGGCTACCTGCGGGTCGACACGACCAACCCTCCCGGCCACGAGCGGCTCGCGGCGGATTTCTTCAAGGAGATCTTCGACCGGGAGGGAATCGAGAACCGTGTTTACGACATGGGGAACGGCCGCGCGAACATCCTGGCGCGGCTCCCGGGCCAGGGCCTTTCGAGGCCGATCCTGCTGCTCAATCACCTCGACGTCGTTCCCGCCGATCCGGAGCGCTGGAGCGTTCCGCCCTTCTCCGGCGACATCCGCGACGGGTACGTGTGGGGCCGCGGGGCGACCGACATGAAGGGGACCGCCGTCTGTCAGCTGATGACGCTGCTGCTTCTGAAGCGCTCGGGCGCCGTCCTCGACCGCGACGTCCTCTTCCTCGGCACCGCGGACGAAGAGGACGGCAAGGAGAACGGCGTCGCCGAAATGGTCGAGAAGCACCGCGACGACCTGCGCGACGCCGAGTACTGCCTGACCGAGGGCAACACCATCGCGGTCGAAGACGGCCGCATGGTCTCGTGGGACGTGGACGTCACGGAGAAGGCGCCGCTGTGGCTGCGCATCACCGCAACGGGAAAGGCCGGCCATGCCTCGATACCGGAGCCGAACGGGGCGGTGGCGCGGCTGATCCGCGCGCTGTCGAAGATTCTGGCGTACGAGCCCCCGGCCCGCCTGATTCCCGCGGTGAACGCCTATTTCCGCGCGCTGTCAAAGACCGCCAAGGGAGATCTCCGGCGGGCGCTCGCCGATCCGGGTGCCGCGCTGAACGACCCGGCGCTGCGCAAGGTCCTGCTCGACGACCCCGGCCGCGACGCCGACCTGCGCACGACGATCTCGATCACGGGCCTGTCCGGCAGCGAAAAGATCAACGTGATCCCCGGGGAGGCGACGGCGTCGCTCGACTGCCGCCTGCTGCCGGGCGAGGATCCGCAGAAGTTTCTCGCGACGCTCCGGGCGGTGGCGGGAGACGACGGGCTCGCCTGGGACGTGCTCGTCTCGGAAACCGCGACCGAGTCGCCGATCGACACGGCCCTTTTTCACGCGATCGAGCGCGCGCGAGACCGGTTCGCGCCGGGCGTCCCGGTGCTGACGCCGCCGCTGACGTCGTCGACGGACGCCTCGCGCCTTCGCCAGATGGGTGTCGTCGTCTACGGGTTCGAGCCCTTCGCGCTGTCGGAGGACGACGACCGGAGCCACGGCGACGACGAGCGGGTCTCGCTCGACAACGTGCGCTTCGGGCTCGAGGTGACCTACGCGATCGTGTCGGACGTCGCCGGCGCGCGGGTACCGGCCGAGGTCGAAGCGTCCGCGGCCGGTGGGCGGCGGCGCTTCAGGGCAAAGTAGAAGGGCAGCCCGAGCAGCAGGATGCCGATGCCCGCCAGGGTTTCCTTCGGCTGCTCCTTGACCGTGTTGACGGCGAGCACGATCGAGCTCGCGACGAACACGAACGGAACGACGGGGTAGCCCCAGCATCGGTAGGGCCGGGGCAGGTCCGGCCGCCGGCGGCGGAAGACGAAGAGCGCGATCCCGGCGGCCGCGTAGGCCACGATGACGAAGAACGTGGCATAGGTGTAGAGCTGGTCGTAGCGTCCGGAGAGACAGAGCAGGGACATCCAGATCGCCTGGACGACGATCGCGAAAGAGGGTGTGCGGAACCGCGGGTGCACGCGGGCGAACGGCTTCGGAAAGAGGCCGTCCTTGGCGAGCGCGTAGACGACGCGGGGCGCCGGGACGAGGCCGGCCGAGACGCAGCCGACGGCGGCCGCGGTGATGGCGAGCGACACGAGCAGCGCCGCTCCCGCGCCGAAGAGGCGGGTGGCCGCGACGGCGCCGGGCTGCGCGACGACCGCCATCTCGGCCGCGGGGATCGCCTTGAGGAAGGCGGCGTTGACGCCGACGTAGAGAAAGGTCACGAGGCCGGTCCCGAGGATGAGGGCGAGGGGCAGATTGCGGCGCGGGTTGGAGACTTCGCCGGCGACGGCGGCGATCTCGTTCCAGCCGTAGAACGTCCAGAAGACGCCGATCAGCGCCGTGCCGAAGCCGACCAGGGCGATCGGCGGAACGGACGAAGCCGGAGCGGCGGCGGCCGCGGGCGACGGGGCGAAGACGCCGCCGATCGCGATGCCGGCGAGGACCACGACGATCACCACCGTGAAGAGGCCCTGGATGCGGGCCCCTTCGCGAACCCCGACGTAGTGGGTCGCCGACAGGACGAGGGTGAGCGCGACGGCCACGAGCTGGCCCGCCGAGATCGCGACGGGTCCGAGGGTCGCGACGACGTGGTCGTTGCCGAGCGCGGGGAAGAAGACCGCGAGGTACGTCGAGAACCCGACGGCGACGGCGGCGTCGGAGCCGATGATGATGATCCAGAACGCGACCCACGCGTAGAGAAAGGCCGGGAGATCGCCGAACGCGTCGCGGATGTAGACGTAGACGCCCCCCGCGTGGGGCAGCATCGCGCCGAGCTCCGCGAACACGAGCCCGCCCGCGACGGCGAGGAGCCCGCCGACGATCCACGCGCCCAGGATCCAGGGTCCGGACGGGAGCGCTTTCGCGATCGACGTCGGCGTCAGGAAGATGCCGCCGCCGATGACGAGGCCGAGGACGAGAAGCGACGTGTCCCAGAGGTTCAGGCCGCGCGCGAGCTCCGTCTCGCCCGAAGGGTCGGCCGGGCTCAAGCGGCCGCCGGGAGGCGCAGGATCTGCCGGGCTTCGGCGACCGAGGCGGGCTCGCGGCCGACCTCGCGGGCGATGCGGACGACGCGCTCGACGAAGCGGGCGTTCGAGTCGGCGAGCTCGCCCTTGCGGTAGAAGATGTTGTCCTCGAAGCCGACGCGGACGTGGCCGCCCATCGCGATCGCGAGGGTCGCCATCGCCGTCTGTCTTCGCCCGATGCCGGCGACGGTCCACGTGCAGCCGGCCGGGATCGAGCGCGAAAAGTGCAGCAGGTTCTCGGCGGTCGCTGCCGCGGCGCCGGGGACGCCGAGGACGAAGTCGAAATGCGCCGGCGGCTGGAGCAGGCCCCTGGCAAAAAGGACGTCGGCGGTCGCGAGCATGCCGTCGTCGAAGATCTCGAGTTCGGGCGTGATGCCGTGTTTCTTGAGGCGCTCGAGGATCGTCCGGATCGTGGGCAGGGAGTTCTCGAAGATCTCCTCGCCGAAATTGCAGGTTCCCAGGGTCAGCGTCGCCATGTCGGGCCGGAGCGCGAGCGCCGCGATGCGCTCCTCGACGCCCATGCCGACGGCCCCGCCCGTCGAGAACTGCTGGATGATGGGACAGCGCGCCCGGATCGCCGCCGCGTAGGCGCGGAAGGTCTCGAGGTCCTGCGTCGGCGTGCCGTCCGGCTTTCGGCCGTGGACGTGGCCGATCGTCGCGCCGGCGTCGAAGGCGCGGCGGTACTCCTCGCCGACCTCGTCGGGCAGGAGAGGCAGGTGCGGCTGCTGGCTCCGCATGACCTCCGCGCCGACTCCGGCCACGGTGACGAGGAGCGCGTCGCTCAGACGCGGCCCCGCTGCTTTTCGAGCGGCACGACGCAGGTTCCGGTGGCGCGGGCCACGACCTCCGGCGGATCGAGGATCCGCGCCGCCGATCCCCCGGCGGGAGCGATGACCTTCCGGGCCTCGAACCGGATCTCCCGCGACGTCTTCCCGACCCGGACGATCTCGGCCTCGACCTCGAGGTAGTCGCCGCCGTGGACGGGCGCCAGGAAGTCGACGGACGAATACGCGCGGAAGAGCCCTTCGTCGCCGTCGCGGCGCACGAGGAGCTCGGTCGCCGCGTCGCCGAAGAGCTTCAGGACGAACGCGCCGTCGACGAGGCCGCCGCCGTAGTGCGCCTGCTCGGCGCCGACGCGCAGGCGCAGCAGCACGCGGTCGGTCACGGGCGCCACTGGCCGGCCTCGCGGCGCCGCGTCAGCTCCTCGAGGAGGAAGCCGGCGACGCGCGAAGCGGTGGTCCCCGGACCGAAGCCGGCGTCGTAGCCGAGCTCCTTCGCCAGCGCGTGGTCGACCCGGGCGCCGCCGGCGATCAGGACGACGCGGTCGCGCAAGCCCTCGGCCTCCAGCATGTCGACGAGGTCGGTCAGGTGCCGGACGTGAATCTCGTTCTGCGTCACCGTGGCCGAGACGAGCACGGCGTCGGCCTTCGCTTCGCGCACGAGCCGCACGACTTCGGCGACGGGAACCTGCGCGCCGAGATTTCGGGCGTCGAGGGCGTGGTAGCGCTCGAGGCCGTAGTCGCCGGCGAAGCCCTTCATGTTGAAGATCGCGTCGAGACCGACGGTGTGCGCGTCGGATTCGAGCGCGCACCCGAGGACGACGAGGCGCCGGCCGAACCGCTTCGCGAGCTCGGCGTCGATCTGTTCCCGGCCGAGCGCCGCGGCCGGGGCCTCTTCGGCCACGATCCCCGCGAGGTCCACGTCGTGGGTCGCGCGACCGTAGACGACGAAATAGGTGAAGGCCGGCGCGATCGCCTCGGCGAGGGTCACGTACGGTTCGCGCAGACCCATCTTCGCGACGAACCGCTTGGCCGCCTCGGTCGCGGCCGCGGTCTTCGCGACCGGGAGCGTGAAGGAAACCTGCACGGCGCCGTCGCCCTTCTTGTCGCCGTAGGGCCGCACGGGCCGCGCGGCGCTCACGCGGTGGCTCCGGCGGGCGCGGCGCTCCAGGCTTCGAGGAAGGGGTTCGCGTAGTCCGGATCGCGCGCCACGACGCCCTCGAACCCGCGGCCCCTGTCGCGCGGGCGCCGCGTGTCGGCGAACACCCCGTCGGCGAGGGCCGCGAAGAGGCCCCCTTCGGCGACGCGGGCGAGGATCCCCTCGGCTCCCGAGAGGACCTCGTGCGCGCGGCGCACGATGCGGCCGTCCGGGCGGAACGCGATCTCCTCGGCGAGATGGCGGGCGTTGCGCCGGATGGTGTCGGCCTGCGTGATCGCGAGCCAGCGGTCGTGCAGGAAGGGCGTGTGCAGTGCCTCGGTCAGCATGCCGAGCAGGTGAATGCTCTGGCCCGTCGCCACGGACGTCAGGACGAACAGGGCGTTCTGCTGGTACCCGCGGAACACGTTGCCCGTCATGTGCTTGGTCGGCGGCATGTACTTCAGCGGCGCGTCCGGGAAGATCTCCCGTGCGGCCTCGGCCTGGGCGATCTCGTAGAGGAGCCCATCCTCGAGCTCGGGGTCGATCTCGAAGGCGTGGCCGAGGCCGATCTGCCAGTTCTCGAGCCCGGCGTCGCGCGCCAGCCGCTCGTTGATGAACTGGGAGGCGAGGACCGCCGGAGCCTGCTCGACCGCGTCGGCGGTGGTCAGGTAGTTGTCTTCGCCGGTGTTGATGACGACGCCCGCGACGGCGTTGATGCGGCGCGAGAAGTTCTGGTCGATCAGCGTGCGCATCGGGTTGATGTCGCGGAAGATGATCCCGTAGAGCGCGTCGTTGAGCATCATGTCGAGACGCTCGAGCGCGCCCATCGCCGCGATCTCGGGCATGCACAGGCCCGAGCAGTAGTTGACGAGCCGGACGTACCGGCCGATCTGCGGCTCGAGCGCGTCGAGGGAGGCGCGCATCAGCCGGAAATTTTCCTGCGTGGCGAACGTCCCGCCGAAACCGGCGGTCGTCGCGCCCCAGGGCACGTGGTCGAGGAGCGACTGGGCCGTCGAGCGGATGACGGCGATGCACTGGGCGCCGGCGCGGGCGGCGGCTTCCGCCTGCACGACGTCCTCGTGGATGTTGCCGGTCGCGACGATCGCGTAGAGCAGCGGGAGCGGGTCGGGCGGATGCGCCGCGAGGCGCCGTTCGCGCTCGGCCCGGTTCGCGCGGATTCGCGTCAGGGTTGTCTCGACCAGAGGCGTCACGGCCTCCCGCCAGCGCGGGTGCTCGACCAGCGCCGCGGCGCGGGACGGGTCCGACAGCAGGCCGGCCGCTTCGCCCACGCCGCGGGCGCCGCGGGCGAGGGCGCTGCCCATCCACACGGCCGCGCCCCGGGCGAGCTTCCCGGCGGCCTGGAGCGACGCGACGACGCGGTTGGGGACTGGGACTTCGTCCGCGTCCACCCCGTCGACGCCGAGGAGGCGCAGGACCGTCCGTTCCGTCGCCACGGTCGTGAACCGCTCGGTCTCGCGGCGCACGCCGTCCGAGACCTGGCGGGCAAGGGCGCGGCAGCGGGCGACCTGCTCGGGAGAGAGGCCGAGTTTCGGGGCCATGAGCCGGAAAAGTATAGCGTCAGGTTCGCGTTGACTGCCGGTCAGCGACGACGTCGAACACCGCCGTGCGGGGGAGGACGTCGGCGACGGCCGCGAGGAATCGGTCGGCCGAGACCGGCGGCCGCGCCGGCGCGGTCGGGTTCGACGTCGCGGCGAGCAGCCGGGCGGGATGGCGGACGGCCAGCGCCGCGCCGGCTTCCCGCAGACGGCGTCTGTCCTCGGCGTCCAGGAAGATCGAGGCGAAGTCCTCGACGACGAGCGTCTCGCCGCGTCGCGGCGGGGCGTCGCGCAGGGTCGCGCCGGTGAGCGCCCCCGGGACCTCGCGCACCGAGGCGTGGGACGGAGCGGCGGCGAGGGTCAGCAGCTCGCCGGCGGACCGCACCGCCGCCGCCGCGGCGTCGAGCGAGGCTCCGGCCGCGAGCCCGGCGCAGAGGACGATGCCGTCGGCCACGCGCGCGCAGGCGAAGGCGCGCCGCCCGATCGCGCCGTCGAGGAGCACGATCGCGGCGCCGGCCCGTTCCAGGGCGGCCGCGGCTTCGGCCGTCTGGGACGCCGTGGAGGGCCCGATCATCTCGATCTCGCCCGGGGCTTCGGCGCGCCGCACCTCGATCCGGCCGAAGCGCGTCGTGAAGGGGAGGGCCGCGACCGACGACGAGGGGAACGAGGCCGCCTCGAAGGTCGACGACGCCGACGCGAGCAGCTGCCCGGGCCAGACCGCGAAGCGCGGCTTCGGCTCCCCGGTGATCGCGTCGAAGCTCTCGCCGTCCCGGCCGGCCGACGTGACGCCGGCGCGCTGCCCGAGGGCGTGGAGCTCGGCGAGAACCGCGACGAGGGCCGTCGTCTTCCCGACGTTCTTCGCGAGGCCCAGGAAGGCCACGCGGCGCGCCGCCGAGCGAAGGATCGTCTCGGCGAGGGCCCGGGCCGCCGCCGTCACCGCGACGGTCCCGCGAGCGCGGCGAACGCCTTCGAGAGCGCGGGGTGGCGCCGCAGCAGCGCGAGCGCGGTTTCCGCGTGGCCGGGCACGTAGCCGTTGCCGATGCGGAGCGCGGTGGGCTTGGCGAGGCCCTCGGCGCCGAGGGCGGCGGCGGAAAACGACGTCGCCATCCCGAAGAAGAGCACGGCGCCGTCGTCCCGGGCGCACAGGACGCTCGCCGCCTCGGTGCCGGAGGCGTTGGCGACGTTGACGACGAGGTCGGCCAGCTTTCCGGCCGTCGCCCCTTCGACCGCCGACAGCATCGCGACGGGATCGCGGGCGTCGATCGAGAAGACGGCGTCGGCGAAGCCGAGCGACCGGGCGCGCTCGGCGGCTTCGCGCGACGGCTCGACGGCGAAGACTTTCCCCTTCCCGCCGACCGTCTCGCGGGCCGCGGCCAGGCACAGGAGCCCCGCCTTCCCGGTGCCGACGACGACGACCGTGGCCCCGGGCTTCGCGTCGCGGAGCACCGTGGCGGGCGCGCCGGCCACGTCGAACGCGGCGAGCGCCACGCCCTCGGGAAAGTCCGCCGGGAGGGCGGCCCAGAGCGTGCGCTCGAAGAGAATCGCGGTGCCGACCGCCTCGACGCGCTCGGTCTGGACGTGGATGGCGCCGATCTCCTCGAGGTGAAGCGGCGTGAGGGTGAGCGACACGAGGGAAGCGATGCGGTCGCCCTTCATCAGCACGCGGGCCGCCGGGTGGCGCGGCCCGACCTCCGCGACCTCGCCGAGGAGCATGCCGCCCGAGCCCGTCACGGGGTTCTGCATCTTGCCGCGGTCCCGCACGATCCGGCCGATCTGGTCGCGGACGCTCTCGCCCGTGGCCGACTCGGTCTCCCGGAGCTGCCGGAACGACGCCGAGTCGATCGAGAGCGCGCGGACCGAAACCGCGATCTCGTTCTCGCGGGCGCGCGGCGTCGCGTCGAGTCGTCGCGCGAGCTGCGGGAGGCAGCCGGGCGGATCGAGCGACCGGTGGAGGCCGAAGGGATGCGGGTTCATCCTCGGTGCGCCGTCAGGGCAGGAGGGCCACGATGCGGAGCGGCCCGCCCGAGCCGCCGGCGATCTTCATCGGCAGGGCGACGATCCAGGCCCCCGTCTCGGGGAGCGCGTCGAGGTGAGCGACGTTCTCGAAGCCCGGCACGCCGGCGCCGCTGGCGATCTGGTGGACGATGAAGTCTTTCGAGGCGCCGTAGTCGATCGACGCGGTGTCGACGCCGAGCGCGCCGACTTGGCGCTCCCGGACGAGGTACCCGGCCGCCTCCTGGCCATAGGAGGGGAAGTGCAGCTTCGTCGCGTCGCCCGGCGTGTCGTCGCCGAGATAGGCCTTCTTGTCCGGCCAGCGCGCGCTCCAGCCGGTCTCGAGGAGAACGATGGTCCCCGGCGCGATCGTGCCGTGGCGCCGTTCCCAGTCGCGCACGTCCTCGAGCGTCAGGCGGTAGTCGGGATCGGCGGCGGCCTTCTTCCGGATGTCGAGCACCGCCGCCGCCGCGACGAGCTGGCGGACCGGGATCCGGTCCGCGGTGAGGCCGTCCTTCGCAAAATGGATCGGGGCGTCGAGATGGGTGCCGCCGTGCTCGGGCGTGCAGAGGGCGTTGGAGGAATAGAACCATCCGCCCGGCGTCGGGCCGTACGCGAGAGACTTCAGCTCGAAGGCCGACGGCGAGGTCGGCCAGTAGATGGTCTGCGCGTCGAAGGGGTGCGTCAGGTCGACCACGGTCGCCGTGGCGAGGTCGGGCGCCTTCGCGCCCGGAGGCGGCGCGGCGGCCGCCGAGGCGAGGAGGGCGGCGGTCAGACCCAGGGCGGACAGAAGCGGGGAGCGCATGGCCACCTCCCTCGTGTCATTCCTCCGGGGCGCCGCCCGCGCGCGCCAGCTGCTCGGGCTTGACGCCTTCGGCTTTGAACTTTCGCGCCGAGGCGAGCATCTTCGCGATCGTTTCGTCGAAATCGGGCGGCGCGCCCTTGTGGAACCGGATCGGGTTGATGCGGGCGATGACGAACGGACGCAGGTAGGGGCTCTCGAACCCCCGCTCCTTCAGCGCCGCCATCGCCGCGGCGACCGCCTGGTCGAGCTCGAGGATCGCCGCCGCGCGTTCCTCGCGGACCGCGAGCGCCTTGACGAGGGGCTTCGCCAGGAACTCGTCGAGGCGTTTCAGAAGCGCATGGTACGCCCCGCCGGCGAAACGGCCGTTCTTCTCGTAGCAGACCCCGAGCGTCAGGAAGGCAGCCTCTTCGAACTCGAGGGCGTAGTCCTTCTCGGTCTGGTCGCCGCGGGGCGCGAGGTCGCGCGCCATGCGGATCACCTCGAGCGCCTTTTCACGGAGGTTGTGGGCCTTTTCGGTGTTGAGCGCCAGGATCTTGTACGCCACCTCGGGCTCGGTCAGCACGAGAGCCATGATCGAGCGCGCGCCGAGCGCCCGCATCGAGGCGAGGCGATGATTGCCGTTGGGCGTCCAGTAGCGCCCTTCGGGCGTGCGCACCGCGATGATCGGGTCCAGAAACCGGTCGAGCGCTTCGAGGACCGCGGTCAGCCGTTTGACGTGGGTCTCCGACAGGTCGCGCTGGAAGGGCGTCGGATCGACGGTCTCGATCGGCAGCGCGGCGAGGATCTGCCAGTGGCCGCCGAGCGGGTCGCGGTAGACGGCGAGCGCCTCCCCGCCGTCCTCGCGGATCGCGTCGGCGAGAGCCGCGGCGGCCGCCGGAGGCTTCTCCCCGCGAACCTCGGCGCCGGTCAGGCCGCGCGACCGGGGCTCGGCCTTCTTTTTTCTTTTGGGGGGCATCGCGTGAGCGCGATAGTTTCACGGATCATGGCGAGCGTCGAGCCGCGGCGGGACCCCTGGCCCATCCGTTTCGCGGACGTGCTCGCGGCCGAGCGTCGGATCCGGCCGCACGTCGCGCCGACGCCGCTGCGCCGCTATGCGCCGCTCGACGAGGCGGTCGGGCGGGGCATCGCGGTCTGGGTCAAGCACGAGAACCACGCGCCGACCAACTCGTTCAAGGTCCGAAACGCGCTCTCGGCCATGACCCTGCTGTCGGCAGAGGAGCGGCGCCGGGGCGTCGTCGCGGCCACGCGCGGCAACCACGGCCTCGGCGTGGCCCTGGCCGGCGCGCATCTCGGGGTCCGCGTCGCCATCTGCGTCCCGGTCGGCAACAACCCGGAGAAGAACGCGGGGATCCTGGGATACGGCGCGGAGCTCGTCGAAGAGGGCGCCGACTACGACGCCTCGGTGGTCGTCGCCGAGAGGCTCGTCCGGGAGCGCGGCTTGACCTTCGTCCACTCGACCAACGACCGCGGCGTGATCGCGGGGGCGGCGACGCTGACGCTCGAGATGCTCCGCGAGCAGCCCGAGCTCGACGCCATCGTCTATGCGATCGGCGGCGGCTCGCAGGCGGTCGGCGGCATGACGGTCGCACGGACGTGGAAGCCGTCGCTCGAGATCTACGGGGTCCAGGCGGCCGGGGCGAGCGCCGCGCACGATTCCTGGCACGAGGGCCATCCGCGAACGACGGCCTCGGCGGCCACGATCGCGGACGGCCTGGCCACGCGGAGCACCTACCCGGCGACGTTCGAGGCGCTGCGCGAAGGTCTCCGGGACTTCGTCAAGGTCTCCGACGGCGAGATCGCCGAGGCGATGCGCGTCCTCCTGCGCACGACGCACAACCTCGCGGAGGGGGCGGGGGCCGCCGGGCTCGCCGGCCTCTTTTCCCTCGCCGAGCGTCTGGCGGGGCGCCGCGTCGGCGTCGTGCTTTCCGGGGGAAACGTCGACCGGGCGACGCTGGCGCGCGTGATCCACGGCCAGATTTGACGTCAACCTTATGCTGGAGGGGTCGTCCAAATCAGAGGAGGCGAAACCATGCGTCGTCGATTTCTGGCGGCGGTCGCGCTGGCGGGGGCCCTCGGGTCCGCCGTCGCGGAGGCCCTTCCGGTCTACGTGAAGGTGTCTCCGCCCGCGCCGAAGGTGGAAGTCAAGGTGGTGGCCCCGGGTCCGGGCTACGTCTGGACCGGCGGGTACTACAAGTGGCACGGCGGGGCCTACGTCTGGGTGCCCGGCCGGTGGATGATGCCGCCGCGCCCCGGCGCGGTCTGGATTCCGGGCCACTGGAAGAGCACGCCGAGCGGCTGGTACTGGCGGCCGGGCCACTGGAAGTAGGGCGCGGCGACAGGGCGCCGCGAGAAGGAGCCGGCGCCTACCAGGCGAGCAGACCGTCCTTCACCTGCCGGGCGAGGAACTTCTCCACGAGTTCCGGCGTCGTCTTGCCGTAATACCACCAGCCCGCCGAGAGCGCTTCGGCGCAGACCGCGCGCGAGATGTCGGCCGCGTTGGTCCTGCCGTCGACGCGATTCATGACGGCCGCTTCCATCAGCGGCGAGAGTTTCTCGTCGTCGTCGGGCGAACGGGCGGGGGCGTCCTTCTTGACGCGACCGGATCGGCGCGCTTCTTCGTCCTTCTCCTTCGCGTCGCGCTCGGCGCGCGCCTGCGCCGCGCGTTTGACGTCCGTTTCGTGCTCGAGCGCCATCCATTCGGAAAGCGTCGAAGCGGCGCGGCGCGGCGTGCGCGCCGCGAGGCGGGAGAGGACCGGATCCTCTGCCGCGGGAGCCGTCAGGCCTTCCGCCAGCGGCGCGGCGGCCGCTCGGAGGGATGCCAGCGCCCGAGACCGGGCGGCGTCCGTCGCGCCGAGCGCGCGGGTCGACTCGACCGCCGCGGTCTCCTTGGCGAGGCCGACGCTGGCGAGCTCGCTCGCGGCGCGGCGGCGATCCGCCTCCGACCCGCTTCCCTCGCGGATCCAGTTTTGCGCCGTCGCGCGGTCGCGCGCGAGGCGCCCGGCGCCGCGCGCGGCGACGTAGTCCGCGAGCCACCCCGCCTCCGCTTCGCCGGCGCTGGCGAGCCACCAAGCCGTGGCCGCGACGACGAAGGCGTTGCGCTTCAACTGCGTCGGGTCGATCTGCCACAGGTCGTCGTCGGAAGAATGGATGTACTCGTCCGGCCAGTTGGTGAGCGTCGTTCCCGGAACGCCGACCCAGGAGTCGTTGAAGACCATGTGGTCCGTCGAGTCGAAGTAGGGAACGGCCTTCGCGTGATACGGCTCGCGGGTGCCCCGCACGGAGAAAAGAGGCTTCGAGAAGGCGACCCCCGGCGGGATCGACCCGGAGGCCCACGCCGCGAGGTACGCGTTGTTGCCGCGCACGACCATGTCGAGCACGCTTTCCTGGACGTCCGACAGGTAGGACGGGCGCCACCAGGGCGTCCGCGCCATGAATTCGGTGCGCGAGCCGTCCGACTGCTTCGCGCCGACCATGTCCTGGTTCAGGTTGGCGAGAACTTTTCTTTCTTCGCCCGGATGGTCGGCGAAGTAGCGGTACTCCGAGTAGATCTCGTCGCACCACCAGAAGCGGATGCCCCGCCGCGGACGGGCGATCTTCCCCTCGGCGATCAGCTTCGTCAGCGCGCGCCCGATCTCGAGCATGCTGGCGACACCGGACTGGTTGTCGTTGGCGGAGATGTTCTCCTGGAGGTGGCTCGTCAGGACGACCTCCGGAAGCGCGGGGTCGGTTCCGGGGATGCGGGCCTCGAGCATGGCCGTCCTCTTCTCCGGGAGGGTCGCCGATTCGACGACGATCCGGGCGCGGAGCGCCTCGGATTTCGTCGCGTCGCCGGCACCCCAGCGCCGCGAGCTTTCGCCGGCGAGGCGGTCCGCGAGCGCCTTGCCCTGCCGCGCCGAGATCAGGAACGCGAAGGTCGTCTTCTCGCCGTGCGGGCCGTCGTCCTCGGGAACGCCGGCCCAGGCGATCTGGTCGGGGTGCTCGGCGAGGGCGTTCAGGCGCGAAGCGTTCCAGGAGAGGATCCCGGCCGCGCCGCGCTTCCAGACGGCCTGTTCCATCACGGCGCCGATGTTCCCGAACGCGAGGACGATCTTGCCGTGCACGTCCTTGCCGGCGTAGTCGGAGGCCTTCTCGCCGGAGCCGACGTCCACGAGCTCGGCGGTGACGTCGGCCGGCCTCGAGTAGTCCGCGATCGAAGTCTTCGCGTCGGCGAAGGACCCGAGGAAGGTCTCCCTGGGCGAGGCGGCGCTGCCTTCGAGGAGCCAGGCCTCCGCGCGCTTCGGGGTCCACGACGGCGTGAGACCCACCTGGTCGATGCGCCGCACGTCCGCGAGCCCCGCGGCGCGGGCGCGCTCTTCGACGAGCGCGGTCACGGCGAAGAAGCCTTCCGAGCCGGACGGTTTGTGCCACTGGGTGGCGAGGCGTTCGTACTCGAACGCGCGATCGCCCGAGATCTCGTTGGCCAGCGCGCGGTCGACGGTCTCGGGAACGAAAGGGGAGGACTGGGCGAGGGCCAGGCAGGCCAGCATCCCGCCGACGACGGCGCAGAAGACGTTTCGCATTTTCACTCCGATGGTTCGGCGGCCGACTCTATCGCAGCCGCGGCGGCGGGGCGCTCGTCGAGCGTCAGGATCAGAAGGGTCCGGTCGTCGTCGGCGCCCCGGTCACCCGAATGGGCGGCGACGGCTGCCAGGATGGCGTCCCGCAGCGCGGCGGCGCCCTCGGCGGCGTGGACGCGCAGGACGTTCTCGAAGCGTTCGAAGCCGAACGGCTCGTCGGCCGCGTCCACGGCCTCGATCAGCCCGTCGGAGTAGAAGACGACGAGGTCCCCGGACGCGAACGTCTCCTGCCGGGACGGAAACGTCCGCGCGGGAAAGAGGCCGAGCGGGAAGGAGGGGAGCGGCAGCGCCTCGACCGCGGCGCCCGAGACGCGATACGGAGCGAGCTGACCGGCGTTGGTCAGGGTGCCCGTCCGGGTGCGAGGATCGTAGGCGAGCACGGCGAGCGTCATGTACCGGCGCGGGTCGGTGGAGCGGTGGATCAGCTCGTTCAACCGGCCGAAGAGCTCGCCTCCCGAGTGCCCGGCCTCCACGAGCGACGACAGCGCCGCCTTGGCCATCGCGACGAGCAGCCCCGTCGGAAGGCCGTGGCCGGAGACGTCGCCGAGAGCAAACGCGAGGCGCCCGTCGGGCATGGGCAGGTGGTCGTAGTAGTCGCCGCCGATCGCGGCGACCGGGGCGAAGTGGGCGAGCACCGAGACGCCCTCGAGCCGCGCCTCCGGAGGCGGGAGGAGCTTCTGCTGGATCGTGCTGGCGATCGCGATCTCGCTCTCCAGCCGCTCCTTCTCGGCGGTCTCCACGAGGAGGCCCTCGATCGAGGCGGCCATCGCGTCGAAGGAGCGGGCGAGGTCGCCGATCTGGTCGCGCGACGCGGAGTTGACGCGGACGGAGAAGTCGCCGCGGGCCACGGCCCGGGTCGCCCGCGTCAGGCGGTTCACGTTGCGGGCGATCGACCCCACCAGCCCGAAGGCGACCGCGAGGGCGACGACGTAAACGGCGAGCACGATGCCGCTCAGGACGAGGAAGGCCACGCGGAAGACGCCGGCGATCTCGTCGACGCCCTGTGCGAACAGCTGGCGCGCGACCGTGCGCGGCGAGGTGACGGCCATGAGCACGGCGACGTTCCGGCCGGAGCGGGCCTTTTCGGCGACGGCGTTCAGCGCCGTCTCGAGATAGAAGCCATGGACCCAGTCCCCCAGGACCCCGCCCTGCGGCGGCGGCGCGCCCGTCGGACGGTGCCGGCCGGAGTCGGAGGACGAGCGAACGTTCTTGCCGGCGACGGTGACGCCCGGCTCGCGCGGCTCCGTGTCGACGGAGAAGTTGGTGCCTTCGCTCCGCGACGTGCCCACGTCCACGCTCGTCTCGTAGCCGGTCGCGTCGGCGAGCTGGCCGAGCCAGGGGGAATCCGGGTCGCTCAGGTCGAGCAGGGCGATACGCCCGCGCGCCTTGCGGACGGCGAGCCAGACGCTCTCGCCCTCGACGAGAAACCCCGGGCGGGAGAGGCCGCCGGCCCATGCCGCCTCGGATCCCACGGGAAGCCAGGCGAGCTTCGACCCCGTGATGCGGCCGTCGTCACCGACCGCGATCTCCGGCAGACGCGCGTCCGAGCGCGCGGCCGCTTCGCCGACGGCGGTGATCTCGCGGCGCAGGCGCGTCGCGATGAACTGGTTGGCGACGACGTAGGCGGCGAGGCCGAGCAGCGCCGCGAGCAGCGGGATCGGCACGATGCCGATCAGGAAGTACGAGAACGCCAGCCGCAGGGTGAGCCGCCGGACGATCAACCGGAAGAGCGCCATCCCGGACCGCCAGAGCAGGATGCAGGCGGCCTGGGCGGCCACGAGAATCAGGACGACGTGCCAGCAGCCGCTGGCCGGCACGGCGCGCTCGACGACGACGTTGGCGGCGATCGCGGCCGCGAGAACGACGAACCAGACGCGCGTCGATTTTCGCACCGGCACGGTGCGCCATTCTAGCGGCGGGGGCACTCCGGCAGATCGGCTACAATCGGTCGGGACGTGAAGTTCCTCCGGCAAGCGGCCCTTCTGCTTCCCTCCGCCTTCCTCCTGAACGTGCTCGTCTTCCTGCTCACGCACGGGCGCGACGA
>Ga0335069_10003967_pt1 | contig 22121 bp, 22 predicted proteins | sample Lox_Sample_11_FD_206714 | JGI IMG/M metagenome (GOLD analysis project Ga0335069, IMG submission 206714) | Soil microbial communities from Loxahatchee National Wildlife Refuge, Florida, United States - Lox_Sample_1.1 | ecosystem: Environmental > Terrestrial > Soil > Wetlands | place: USA...
TCTCCACAGTAAATGGCGCCAGAAATAACTTGAAAAGTAGCCTGATTTGCCGAACGGCTATTCGTACCCTGACTGCGTGAAGGTGATTTTCTTGACCTCGGCGCCTTTGCCGAGATTCTCGATGGGCTTTCCGTTGAAGGAGACCTCAACTCCGCCCACATTCCCCAGCACCACCACGACCTTGTCCTTAGCGCGAACGGCCTTCTCAGATGCGGCCGAGAGAGTGCCTTTCATGATGGTCTTGCCGTCGGCCGTTATCGAAATCCACGAGTCCTGGTTGGCGTGGATTTTGACATCGATGGGCCCGTCAGGGTTCGGCGGCAGGTCAGCCTCTTTCAAGGGCGCAGCGTTCAGGCTGGTGTCGATTTCGGTTCCGTCCTTTGGTTTGGGGTTAGAGGTTTTGTTTGCGTCAGCAAGACCCTGCGCCGCGTCTGGAGTGACCGCTGGCTGAGCTAAGGTGTTTGTCGCGGCAATCATGTTATCCGCCGGAACTGTCGGCGGAGGGGGCTGCTGGGGTGCGGGAGCGGGCAATATCGCGACGGGTGTTTGAGCCTGCTGGCGCTCGGCTTTTCTTTTCTGGTAGTACTCCCAGCCGCCGAAAACGGCGACGGCAATCAGGACGATTACAGCGATCGTACCCCACTGCGACTTCGGTTCCAGCGAGATTTCCCGCTGCTCTTCGTCATCGGGGCGCCGGAATTCTATTTTGGATAGGTCGGTGCGGAACTTCTGCTCCCGGGCCGACTCAAACTCCTGCGAGGCAGCGGAGTATTCGGCCACCATCTGCTCTTCATCGATACCGAGGAACTTGGCGTAGGCGCGCACAAAACCTTTGTTGAAGATGCCGCCGGGAAGTTGGCTGAACTTCTCGTCTTCGAGGGCCTTGAGGTTACGCGCGCTGATCTTTGTTGCCGTCGCGATTTCGTCCAACGAGATGCCCCGCATCTCGCGCTCTCGACGAAGCCGCTCGCCGAATGAACCCACCGACCACTCCTTTGGCCCGATGTATTGGAAGTAAGTCCGCGCCCATCATAGGTTTCCGGGGAAACTGGTGTCAAACAAAAACCCGTTTAAGTATCGCTCTGGCAACGGGTTCGCCACCCCCTTCAGGGTGAAATCCCGCGTCCTGGCGGCAATCCGAAGCGCCACTGAATTCTGTGTTGGGGGGCCGCCTGAAGGCCCAAATCAGCAAACTAACGTAACGACATCTAAAGGTCTGTGACTTCCGGTCGCTATTCGGTTATTGCTGAATGAGAAACTACGAAAATATAATGCGCCGAACGACACCTCGCGTTGCGAGAGGCTTTCTGTATCCATGACCCAGGGCGCCGGCATCGATCGAGCTCGACAACTGCACGAGCTGAACATCTTCCACGATGTCGCGAAAGCCCTGACGTCGTCGTTAAACCTCGACTCCATCCTCCAAACCATCATGGAAAAGGTCGCGGAATATTTTCGTCCCGACACCTGGTCGCTGCTCATGGTGGACGAACCTAAAGACGAACTCTATTTCGCCATCGCGGTTGGCGATGCCGCCGAGGCACTCAAGACCGTCCGGTTAAAGATGGGCGAGGGAATTGCCGGATGGGTTGCGCGTCATGGGGAGAACCTTATCGTTCCGGATGTTTACAAAGATCCCCGCTTCGCCAAGCGTATCGACGAGATGACGAAGTGGAAGACGCGTTCGATCGTTTGTATGCCGCTCAAATCGCGCCAACGTGTGTTGGGCGTGATCCAGTTGATCAACGTCGGCCTCAGCGAGTTCGAGGAGAACGAGATTTTCTTCCTCAACGCGCTGTGCGATTACGCAGCGATCGCGATTGAGAATGCGCGCGCGGTCGAGAAGATCCAGGAATTAACGATTACCGATGACTGCACTGGCCTGTATAACGCGCGGCATCTCTATAAAACGCTGGAAGCCGAGGTCTATCGTTCGGCGCGTTTCGGATACGAGTTCACGGTGCTGTTCATCGATCTCGACCGTTTCAAGCAGGTGAACGATACCCACGGACACCTGGTCGGAAGCAAATTGCTGGCCGAGGTCGGGTACGCGATCAAATCTCATCTGCGACTGATCGACTATGCCTTCCGCTACGGTGGCGACGAGTTCGTGATCCTGCTGCCACAGACCGGTAAGGAGTCGGCCACTGTCGTGGCCAAGCGTCTGCTTGACTTCTTCCGCACCAGCACTTTCATCAAGGACGAAGGGCTTAACCTCAACGTTCGGGCCAGCTTCGGTCTTGCCACCTATCCCGATGATGCCAAGAGCGCGCACGAGATCATTCGTCAGGCGGACGAAATGATGTACGTTGTGAAGAACACCACCCGCGACAACATCGGCATCGCGCAGCAGGGACTTCTGAAGTAAATAATCGCGTCCTCATCCGAGTCGGTTTTACAGGAACAAAAAATGGGCCGCACATGGCGGCCCAAGAGGAAGAACTCCGCGTTACTCCGGAATCGGCGTCAGTTGGCCGAGAACTCCGTTAACGAAGTTCCATCCGTACGGAGATCCCATACCCGTTACGTTATCCCATCCGGGAGTCACTCGCAGCGTACTGTCGGTGCCGAAAGAGATGCCGTAAAAACGAGTTGAAGTGCCCTGGTAGAACGCGCTCGTAAAGGCCGTGTTGATATCGGGCTCAACAACTGCGGCAGGGGATTCGTACAACGGAGCTGATGGTGGTATCCGCATAATGGAGCCAGCCAGATCGGTGCCGCTGTATGCCGAGTTCGGCAAGATGTCCTTTATCGCACCGGTAGGCATGGAATACAGGTAAGGCGCAGCTTGGCCGACTGGACCGGGGTAGCCCGCGTTTTGGGCCGCCTGGTTTACTATCGCCCAGAATCCCGAGAACATGGGGCAGGCGAGACTGGTGCCTCCGATTGCTCCAAAGTAAAACGTGCCCGGGCTGCTGTAGGAGTAAATGATCGTCACTCCGGTGTACGGATCGGCGGTCATCCCGATGTCCGGTTGTTGCCGTCCGGTTCCGGGAAGGCTGCTCTGCCAGGCCGGTTTGGTGAAGTAGGTGCTTTCTCCGCCGCCCGCCCCGGCATAGAAGCACCCTCCGGTTGGCGACAATGTCGTGGCGCAAACGGTTGGGACCAGCGGCGCTTGCAGCCCATGCGAGTTTACGGTGTTGGAAAGACGAGCAAGGTCAGTGCCCCACCCCGTCTGGAACTTCATGGTGGAGTTCGAGTTCACGAAGTCACTCGTTCCACCTACTGCTGTTGCGTGAGGTGAGTTCGAAGGAACGCTGACGGTGTACGCGCCGGCAGCACGATAGAAATCGCCGTCGTCTCCGGTAGAGAAGTCAACTGACACGCCCATCGTCGAAGCCTGGGCGAGCAGGTCGTCCCAAGCTTGCATATTGGCAGCATCATCGTCGGCCTCATCGCCGCCGTAGCTGTTGGAAATGACATTTCCTAAGGGCGTGCCACCCGGACCGGCGGTGAGTGCCCACTGGATCGCGTTCTGCAGGTTGTTGTCGTAGTTGTCGATCGACTGGATCAGGGCAATATTCGCTCCAGGCGCAACGGCGTGCGCCCACTCGATATCGAGCGTGGTTTCACCAGCCCACCCGGAGTTGTAGGGCGGAGTGCCAAACGGCGAGTAAACCGTCAGGCTGTTTGTCGGCAAACCAAAGACTTCTGAGAAAACGATGAAATCGTCGTTGGCCGTCGGAGACCCAAAGGCATCGACAATCACCACCGTTTGACCGGTCCCGTCCAGACCGCTCCCGTAAAGTGAGCTGAGTCCGTAAGCCGTCTCCAGCGTCGCGGGTTCATATCCGCATGGCGGCAGATGTCCGTAGCTTCCGGCGATGTTGCCACCGTAGCGATTTCCCGAATACACCCCCATCGGCAGGGTCGGCGTGGTGGTGCCACTCTGGAACGCATGGCTCTCCACCCCTCCCCAGCATTGGCTCTCATAGAACTGTTGTGCTGGAGGTGTCCCTGTCGTGTGCGGGCGAACGGTAGTGAGAGGAATTGCCGCGAACGGCTCTCCGGTGTCGGGGTTGATGGGACGGGTCGCATGCGATCTCAGTTGGATCGGATGCAATCCCTGTACCGTACTCACAACCCCCGCTGTCGGCGAGGGGAGATTAACGTCGGAGCTGTTGCTGATCGTGTTCTGTCCGCCGACGTTGTAACGGTTAATTTGCACGCCAAACGCCTTCTGTATGTCGGCGATAGCTCCTCGGGCCGTGACCGAATACTGATCGGACGAGACTATCGTCAGCCCATTGGCTTTCAGGTAGTCCTGCACGGCGCTTCCATCTGCAGCACTCGGGCCAAATTGAGCGGCATACTGTGCAGCGGTCAGGAACTTGTGGTATTGCGGCGAGCCCTTGGTATAGAGCTGCGTGATCAGCGCCTCACGCGTCGCCCGGTTGTGATGTTGCAGCCTGACAGTGATGGTAATCACGGCTGACGGATCGGCCGGCCCCTGGCTTTGGGCTCCGGCAACGAAGTTGGGAGTGCTGTGGGGAATAGTGGTTCCACCCGCTGCGAACGCGGGGGAAGCTAACGTTACGGCAAGCAGAATGGCGACAGTCATTACCATGCCAATCCGCAGGCGAGAATCACGTGTACGCATGACAGTCGATCTCCTATGGGGAATGCGCAGTGCGATGGCTGGGGGAGCAGCCATCTACGACCAACAGATTGACCGGTTACCGAATGAACCTCCGGCGGATTACGCCGGCAAATCCAAGCAATCCTGCTCCGAGTAGGCTGAGGCTGCTAGGCTCGGGAGCGGACACGAACGACGCATCGCCACCCGTGGGGGTGTTTTGTAACACCCAACTGAAGCTGTAGGTGCCACCGCCATCGATTGGTGCGAAAGGCAGCACTCCGTTCAGGTTATATGTTGTGCTGACACCACCGTCATCGGGCAAAATCAGATAGGCAATCAAACCGCCGTTGATGTAGAGGTTCCAAGTCTCGATATCCCCGTTCAGGTTATCGATCACGTCAAAGTTATAGGACCAGGAATCAGCCTCCGCCGGTCCATTAAAGAATGTTTGGGTGATGAAATCACCCGTTGTAGACATGCCGGGTATGGGGCCTGCACTATTCACGAACCCGCTGCCGTTCGTGGCGCTGTAATAAAACGCACCATCCGACGGAAACTGATAGTTCAGTTGATCCGCGTGAACCACACCCAAGCTGGTAAAGGCAAGTGCGACAATCAAAGCCACACTCCGCCACATAGATTTCCTCATTGAAGCCTCCCCTGGAAACGGTTAAAGACAATACGCCGGAAATAAACTTGCACCTGATGTTCCGTTCCGGGCTGCGAGTGCGTTTTAGAGTCTCTGCCACCACCAAACGCCCAGGTTAGAGCCTCCCGATTGCTCGGAAATGAGCCACCACAGCTTGAGTTATTCGATTCTCATTATGGGAAAATACACAGGGGTCGACTCATTGCAAGGCCGAATTCTGGAGCCCCGGTTCGGTACGCATTAACAGAATGTTGCAAAGTATTGCCGCTTGAATGAAAGTACCTTCCCTCCGATATCCTCTAGTCCGTGGTGCTGCTCTGGGCTCAGGCTTTGATACCGGTGAAAAACATTTGGTGCCCTTCCGGTTTGGAGCCAGTATGTAATTCACTTGCCTTACGTCCCGAATCCCATTAAAAAAACTGCAAAGCTTGGGGAAAAGGAATCTGAATGGAATCCAGGAAATACGATCTCGTCGTGATCGGCAGTGGTCCTGCTGGCCAAAAGGGCGCCATCTGCGCTGCCAAGCACGGCAAGTCGGCGGCGGTTATCGATAAGAAACTGGGCATCGGCGGTGTCTGCGTGCACACCGGGACCATCCCCTCCAAGACCCTTCGCGAAGCGGTCCTTTACCTGAGCGGGTTCCGGCAGCGGTTGTTTTATGGCCGAAACTACAGCCTGAAGGACAACATTACGATGCAGGACCTGCTCTTCCGAGCGATGGCGGTGCGCGAGCGCGAGGTGGAGGTGATCAAGGCGCAGCTTCGTCGTAACGGCATTGTTACGTACGAAGGTCAGGGCGTTTTCGTGGACGAGCACACCATCGAAGTCGTGGGTGAAAACGGCCCGCAAAGGCTCGAAGCCGACAACGTTCTCATCGCCTGTGGGACCCGGCCCGCGCACGACGTAAATTTTCCCAAAGATGGCGAACGCATTTTCGATTCCGACCAGGTTGAGAGCTTGCCTGAAATCCCCCGCGAGTTGGTGGTCATCGGTGCCGGCGTAATCGGGATCGAGTACGCTGCGATGTTCGCCGCGCTCGGTGTAAAGGTAACGTTAGTCGATCAGCGTCCCACCCTGCTGGAGTTTGCCGACCGTGAAATCGTCGATAATCTCTGCTTCCAGTTGCGTCGCATGGGCGCCGTGTTTCGGCTTGGCGAGCGCGTGACCGAAGCCAAGGTCGACGACAATCGCCAGCGTGTTGTGATCAAGTTGGAGAGCGGAAAAACCGTTCATGGTCACGCCGTGCTGTACACCGTGGGACGACAGGCGAACAGCGATGAACTACAGCTGGAAAAAGTAGGAATCACCTCCGGCGACCGCGGCAAGCTAAGCGTCAACGAATACTTCCAGACGTCAGTGCCCAATATCTACGCCGCGGGTGATGTCATCGGTTTTCCGGCGCTGGCCAGCACCTCGATGGAGCAGGGACGCCTCGCGTCCTGCCACATGTTTGGAGTGCCGAGCAAGATGCCACACAACGTCATTCCTTACGGCATCTACACCATTCCCGAAATTTCCATGGTGGGTCAGAGCGAAGAGCAACTGACGAAGAGCAAGACTCCGTACGAGATAGGTATCGCCCGTTACGCGGAGCTCGCGAAGGGTCAGATGCTTGGCGACGAAGACGGTCTGCTCAAGTTGCTGTTCCATCCGGAGACGCTGCAATTGCTCGGGGTGCATGCGATCGGCGACCGCGCAGCCGAGATCATTCACATCGGACAAGTTGTGCTCGCCACCGGTGGAAGCATTGAGTACTTCCGCGATACCGTGTTCAATTATCCGACTCTCGCGGAGGCCTACAAGGTTGCGGCGCTCGATGGATTGAACAAGCTGTAGAACATTGGCTCAAGATCTTTCCCACATCTGCGACGTGAGCAATCCGGCACTAGCGATTTCTTCTGATTGCATCTGAAATCCCGTGCCGGTCAAGGCGGTCGCGTAATCAGGTAGTCGTTGCGTCCGCAAGCCGGTCCAGATGCGGAAGGCAAAATACAGTCCCCGAACCCACGCGTGCGCTCGCCAGCGTCGCCAGCCGTCTTCTGGCTCACGAAATTCAGAGACGATCCACCGCGCACGGGGCGCGGCCGATTCCGCAACTCTCCGCACCATCTGCATCACCTCGTCATCCGTGAAGCAGTCGAGGAAAAAGTGCGTGACGAACAGGTCATATCCAGCCCCGGGCAGCGGATCGCTCAACACGTCGTTCGGGTGAAAACGCACGTGTGAACCGAAGCTCGCCTGCGCCGCAGCCAAACGCAGCATTTTGGCGCTGGCGTCAACGTAATCGATCTCCGCGGTTGCATTCAGCGCGACAAATTCCGCCAGGAATCGTCCATCACCCTCACCCAGCATGAGCGCCTTACTCGCATCGCAAAGTTGTGGCAGAAAATGGCAGCGCCGCCGGTGCAGCGCGGAGCCAAAACAGAGGTACTCGAGATACCGGTACCATGGCGCGATGCGATCACAGTTCATCGCAGCAGAAAGAATAGCGGCGTCAGCAAGGCGGCGTCGGCAAGCAATCGCGCGAGTTCTGAAGATAACGAATGCCTTCCTCCGTTAAGCGCGATCAAAAGCAGGACGCAGGCTATAACTGCAACTGGAACCGCAGTGTGATGAAAAGCAAACACCAGAGCCGCAACACCCATTAAACCGGCGGCGCACACAAGAAAATGCCGGGCGACCAGGCGCGTCATCCAGTGCGGATAGCGTAACAGTATGCCGTCTGCCTGCCATTCCCAATAATCTACCGCGCAGCAGTTCAGCGAACACAGGCCGGCAAACAGCAGAATCTCCGGCCAGGCATCGCGACCGGTTTGAGTCCATGTCGCGATCGACGATCCCGCCGCGAACACCACCCCGATTGCGAACTCCTTGGGCCAGTAGCGGTGAGTCATAGCCCCCAGCAGGTGAACGATGCCCAGATAGACGCCCACAATCGCTGTCAACTCGAGCGCCCCCAGCCACAGCGACAAAGGGAAGCCCCAGGAAACAACTGACGCACTGCCGAACACGATGACCGCAACTGCCCAGATCGTCCGCTGATGTTTGGCGAGGAAGCGATGTCGTGAGGAGTAGATAGCTCCGCTGCGTACATCGAGCAAGTGATCGGCGGCATAGATCATCCATACGCAAGCCGCGGTTACGAACAGTACCGCTGACCCGACCCGCACATGAAACGACTTAGCGAAGAACCACTGCCAGACCAGTGCGACCGTCGGCGCGTCAAGGCTCAGCACCTGCGGCAAAAGCCAGACAGGTAACGACGGTTCGGTGCTGTTAGCGGAGCTTGCAGCGGCAGTAGCTTGCTCGGAAACGAAGCGGCTTATCTTGAGGGAAACTGGCTGGGAACGACCCACCTATCCATTATGCTCCCGCGGCCGAAGTAAAGAAAAAGCAGCCATCGCTGGCTGCTCGCCCTTCCGAAACAAGATATCACACGAAAAACTTGCGGCGGAGAAACGCGAGGCTACCCAGTCCCGATCCCAGCAGCGCCAGCGTTCCGGGTTCGGGCGCAGCGGAGGGCGGTGCACCACCGGTTGCACCAATGATGATCGTGCCACCCGGGTCAAATGTGAGATTGCCATTGCTGTCGAATCCCCACTGGGCCGAGCTTTTCCGGGAAGTGAGCGAAACGGAGACGATATTGTCGAAGATATCGATTGTGGAGTTCGTCCCGGGGTCATAGGCACTGAAGCTGAAAAACGCGAAATAGTTCGCGTAGCCGTTTTCGTCGAACTCAAAGGTCTCCGGAAGCGGATCGTAGGTAGTCGTATCGGTACCCACAACCGGCTCATCAAAAGTGACGGTCGCGGAGGGAGCGTCAATGGCGAAAGTGACAAAATCACCACTGCACACCGGTTGCGCGGTGGCATTTGAAACGCTCACGTTAATGGAGAACGGAATGGTATCCGTTCCTGTGGAGTTGTTGTACCCGATGCTTTGAAAAGCGAGACTTACATTGTTGCCATTGCAGGTGGGCGTTCCAGTCGTGTCAATCTTCAGGCTGTAGGATATGGGGCACAACAACAAGGTGGCGAGCACGAGGAGAAGGGATAGTCTCAGGTTCATGGAGCACTCCGGGCCTTGCGGGAATGCTGACTGGGTGTGCAATTTCGTTTCCAACGACTGCTCTGCGAAATCAGTCACTTGGGTGGCCCTTGATTCCAAACACTGCAATTAATTGCACAGCGGAATGGCGCACAAGTCATTCTGTCGTGGCTGTTGAGAACTCCTTGAGCGGGTGCGGCTTCGGCACCTCAGCGTACTAGCGTTCCCGTTAGATCAGGAATTTGCGCCGCACCAACCCCAGAGCTCCCACTGCCGACGCGATCAGAACCAGTGCTTCCGGTTCCGGAGTGGGTACTGTCACATTCGGCGCACCGGAGTTCGCCCACACCACGAGCACTCCGGACGGGTCGAATGTCATCGACTGATCATCGGGTATCTGGAAGCCATCTTGTATGGGCATGGTGCTTGCCAAGGAGACATAGTTAGAAGAGAAGACAATTCCTGTGGTCGTGTCCGTGAATGAGAAGTCGCCCAGATAGTAGTTGAAATCGCCGAACGGGAATGAGCCGTGATTAACGACGCCGTTGTAAGCCGTTTGATCCCCCAGGATAATTGGTGCGCTGAAATCGATCGTGACCGATGGATTGGATACGGTGTCCGATGCGGTAACCGGCGACCCGGAAATGGAGTAAATGGCATAGGTGATGCCGTCCACCGTCTGGCATGACGCTGTTGCCCCATTCACGGAGACGTCAATCGAGAACGGGATCGGATCGCTGCCGCCACTGTGGTACTGACCCTGGTAGGTGAGCACAACACCGTTACCGTTACACTGGGTTGTGCCGAAGTTGTGGCCGGAAGTCGTGCCGGCAACCGAGTACGAAGCGGTGAAGAGTGCCACGAACAGCAGAACAACGTTCAGTCTGCGGGCCATCGAAGCTCTCCGGGATTGTCTGAGGTCCATCACTCTAGTTGAGAAACAGGCAATTTCTCAACCAAGATCGTCGCTTTAGATTCAAAGGCTTAGATGGGGATACCCCAAAACATTGCAAGATTTTGCACACCCGAAGTGGTACCTGTCCCGCTGTAGGTTACTCCGGTTCTTACTCTCAGTCGTTGGGACGCTTGTTTAGCGTGGGAGTTGGTTGCGGCTTGGTTTCGGCCTCGGGCGGGTCGCGCTCCGGTTTCCATGCGCTCGCGCTTTCCGGCGCCGCCGGATTAATGCCCAGACCCCAAACATACAAGTTCATCTCTTTTGCGTTAAGCATCTCGGCAATAGCGTATTCTCCGGTCGCCAAATCCTGTTCCGGCCTGATCTTCACCCACCCACCGCTCATCGTCTCGCCCGTGGTCGGAATGAATGCTTCCTGCTGCGATGTTTTGCCAGCCATGCTGACTTTCAGATTGCCTAGCACCCGCGAGTCTTTCTTTACATCCATGCGAACAAAACGGTAACGATCGGTTTTCGCCGGAGCCCCGCCCGCCTGCGTCGGATCCTCATCGATCTTCACTTACACCGTCGGACGCGCCACATGCACCTGCACACTCGCATGCGGTCCTGGTACTTCGATCTTCTGCTTCGCGCTGGCCAGCGGATTGATCGCTGCGCGCAGAATGTTGCCCTTGGTATCGGCGTGAACCTCGCTCGTGGACTGCTGCAGTTCCACCAGTTCGGGCGTGTCGTGGAAGTAGTCCATCACGTAGACGCCTCCCCCATCGGGGAGTCGCAGGTTGGGCGCCACCAACGGAGTGTTCGCTTCCTCTTCGGCCTTGTCCTCTGCCATTTCTTTGTCCACCTGTGCAGCCGAGTGCGCGACGTCCTCTTTCAGTGATTTCTCGTAAGCCTCGGTCGCTTTCCAATCGACGAGATCTTTCGGCAGGTCTTCCCAATCGAAGCGTTCAGAGGAGTAGTAGTGCACGCGATTGCCCTGGATCTCGTACTGTGTCACCGATTGATAGGAACCATCTTTGAGAATGAGGCGCTTGGAAGCTTCGCCGAGCGCGAAAGTCGCCAAAAGTAAAAAGACAGCGAAAATGAACAGGGACCGCATGAATCAATTGTAGTCGGGCGAGGGTGCCTGATTTCTTCAACCCGCGATTGAGCGCTCCGTTGCGGCGCGCCTTAGTCTTTCAGGCGTTTCGGATTCGAATCCGTGTTTTCGGCAGAGTTCTTGGCCGGAGGAGGTGCCACCTGATTCTGTGGTGCTTTTGGATTCACACCAAAATCCCAGACGTATGGATTCATCTTGTATGGCCCCAATATCTGCACCACGGCGTACTCGCCGGGGGCCAAATCCTGTTTCGGTTGGATCTTGATCCACACACCACCGGGTGTCAGTGAGCCGATAGTCCGAAGCTCGGTACGCTTCTCCGATTCGACCCCCGCCAGATTCGTGCTGATGCTGGTAAGCACTCGCGAGCTGTGCTTTTCGCCGAGCTTTACAAATTGGTACATGTACGCGTCCGAATTCGGTCGTGCCACGCCGTTTTCTCGATTGGTCACATTGTCATCTTCGTCCGTGTCGATGTTCACATAAACAATCGGCCGCGTAACGTGCACCTGAACTGCGGCATGTGCCTTGGGAATTTCAATCGTCTCCGTTGCAGAAATTATCGGGGAGATCGTGTGCATCAGGATATTCCTGCCAGTGTGCTGATCGATCTGGATATTGTTCTGCGTCAGAGCTACAAGCTGCGGCGTATTACCGAAATCATCAAGTACGAAAATTCCCCCAGCCGCCGGTAGTTTCAGATTCGGAGCCACTTCCGGGGTGATCGCCTCTTTCGCGTCAACCGCGCGTTGTTTGGCTTCGGCGTCTTCTTCTGCTTTTTCCTTGGCTTCCTGCTGCTCGAAGGTCGGATGCGCGGCCAGGTATTTCTTGGTTGCATCCCAATCGACCATTTCGTTTGGGATCTCCTCCCACTGCGAGCGCTCAGCCGAGTAGTAGCGCACGGTATCGCCCTTGATCTCGTACTTGCTGATGATCTGGTAGGAGCCGTCTTTCAGGATCAGGCGCTGCGTATCCGCGAACGCCAGCACGCCAACGAGCAGGAACGCGACTAAGAAAGCCCGGCGCAGCATAGCTCCTATTTTAGATGCAAGTGGCCGGATCGGCACGGGTTAAGGCAGCTATTGCAATTCGTCCAGGAGGGCCGAAGCCTTGTTCAGGTTGTCCACCCCGAACACCAGCATACCGTTGGGGGCGCCCGGTTCCCATCCGCAGTAGGAATAATCGATGTTGATCTGGCCTTCTCCGAGCTTCAATGCGGCCCGGCCAAATTCCCCCGGACGGTTCGCCAACCGTACCACCGCAACTTCCGTCTCCTCGAAAATCATGCGCAGTCCGCCAAGCACGGCTTTGGCGGTCACGGGATTGTCCACCACGAACCGCGCCAGGCTTTCTCCCTCTTCCACGAACGACTGAAAGGCAACAATGTTCACGCCCTTTTCCGCCAACGCAGCGCAGCACTTTCCCAATGCGCCGGGTTTATCCAAAATCGTGACTGTGAACTCTTTCGCTTTTGCCATTCGGGGTGATTCCTTTCCTTTTGGGGCCTCTGCTCGAACTGCCTATTTCAACTTACAATAGCGGCTCGGGGCAACAGCATACTTTCGATTAGGAGAAACGGAAATGTGCGCCATGCCGGCCAGTGCTCTTCCGGAAGCGACCCACGTCTCGCGCATGCAGGTGTGGGGCGGTAACTGCAACGTCGAACGGAACCTCCACGTTACGGGTATTGTGGGATGGGTGTTCAGCCGAGCCTTTCCGCCGGGCACCTGCGGAGGCGATGTGTATTACCTCTCGGTGTGTGCCCAGGACGTGATGTATCGAGTGGTGCTGGCCGACGTCGCGGGACATGGGGCTGACTTCGATGCGCCCGCGCAAAAATTGGAAGACTTAATCGCCGAGCATATTAACGTGCACGATCAATCCGAACTGATGCGCCACCTGAATGCTGACATCCTCAGGGACAATGGGAAGTATGCCACCGCCGTCGTGCTCGGCTACCAGCGCCAGACGGGAACGCTGTTCTTCACTACCGCGGGACATCCGCCAGTCTTGTGGTTTCGCGCCGCGACCCGCACCTGGGATTTCCTGCACGAGCATACCGAACACGCACTAACCCACGAAGGGTTGCCAATTGGACTCATCGCGGATACGGAGTACGTGCAAACGGCCGTGCAATTAACCCCGGGAGATATGCTCGTGCTTTATACCGACGGCTTCGCCGAAGCCACCGACCCACAGGGCAACGAACTCGGTTATGACGGAATAAAAGCTCTGGCCGCCAGAATTCCTATTCACTCGCCCCACGTCTTTGGCACGGAGTTACTGGAGGCGATCCACGAATTCTGCGGAAGGGCAGACTTCGACGACGACCGGACCCTGATGGTATTGCGCAGAATCTGATCTCACCAGATGATCAGATCATCTGATCATCAGATGCCTTTGCTGAACCACCCCAGACTCGCCCAATTGGCGAAGTACTCTCGCACGGTCGCCCCGATCTCATCGATCCCACTCTCTTCCCAATTTGTGCTCTCGATGGCGTGCGACACGGTACAGCCTGTCTGAAATTGGCGCAGCATCGCGAACGCCTGCGCATCCAGATCTTTGAAGTAAACCGAGTTGTCCTGCCGATGCACGGCTACAAACGCCTGCTGTACTTTCGGTAACGAGCGCGCCGGCATTTTGCGCATCGGTGCATCGTCGTTCCGCTTGCGTTCCCGCAACTTCAGCAACAGATCATGTACCGGATGCGTTAGCTCCAGCAAACGGATGTACGGTTGCAGCTTCAGGAACGGATCCTCGCCCATGCGCGCAAGGTCTTCACCGGTAACCGCCTGCTGCGCCTCGCTGTCGAATACCTCTACCTCAGCCCACTCCAGCTTGACCATGTCGAGCGCTAAATCAAACCGTTCGGCCTCGTACTCCCGATGTGTCTCCAGCCAGGCCTCCAGTTTCGATCCCAAATTTCGCAGAGTGAACGACGTCGACGGGCAATCATTCAGATACGCGATCACCAACTTCTGGAATTGCTTGTCGCCGAGAACCGCCCGCAGTCCATCGAAGTCATCCGCCATGGCAGAGATTAAACGGAACCAATACTGCCGGTTGTAGATCTCCAGGCGCTCGAAGGAAGTCAGCCGCGCATTGGGCTTGATGATGGTCTCGGCCGTTTTCAGCAAGGAAGTGCCATCCACCGCTGTCTTGCGCATGTCATCGCCGGGTGTCAGCGGCTGCCGGACGGCATGAAACATCGCGCGCTGAATCTGGTCGAGGTTCACGCCATCACCTCCGACGTCGCGTAAGCCGGCAGATACTGCTTTGCCTTCAGCGCCTCGTTGTGGACCTCTTCGAAGGACGGAATCTTGTCATCCCACTCCAGCAGCGTCGCTGTCGGTCCAATCAACTCAATCGCGCGCTCGTACAGCTTCCACACCGGATCGATGACCGCATGGTCGTGCGTGTCGAGAATGTATTTCTCGTATTTGGAGTGCCCCGCAATATGAATCTGCGCCACGCGATAATGCGGCACATTCTCGATGTAGTCCATGGGATCGAAATCGTGGTTCTGCGACGAAACGTAAATGTTATTCACGTCGAACAACATGCCGCAATCTGCTTGCTCCACCACCTCGGTGAGGAACTCCCATTCCGTCATTTCCGAAACGTGGAACTCGGCATAGCTGCTGACGTTCTCCACGATCACCGGCACTTCCACGAATTCCTGCACCTGGCGGATCTTTTCTGCTGTCTTCTTGGCGGCCTCGAACGTGTAGGGCATCGGCAGTAGGTCGTGGGAATATGTCCCGTCCACGCTGCCCCAGCACAGGTGATCCGAGAGCCACGGCGTTTTGGTGCGCTTCACTAGCTTCTTCAAGCGGGTGAGATGTTCGCGATTCAGCGGTTCGAACGAGCCGAAGTACATCGAGACGCCGTGCTGCACCACGCGGTACTGCTCAAGGATCTGGTCGAGTACCGCAAGTGGCCGCCCGCCATCGACCATGAAATTTTCCGAGATGATTTCGAACCAGTCCACTACTGGCTTCTTTTCCAGGATGTGCTGGTAGTGAGGAATCCGCAGGCCGATTCCAACCCCGTATTCCGTGAACCCGTTGAAGCGATTTGCCGGCATAAGTCCCGAATGGAAATGCGAAGAGGACCGTCGCGGGCCCTCTTCGCCGTGTAACGTTAGTGTTTCACGGAGCCGTCAGTGGCGCATCCGCCCTTTCCCTTGCAAGAGTTCTTGCCCTTGCATCCGTTGTCGCCCGACTTGCAGCCACCATTTCCTTTACAGGAGTTCTGGCCCTTACAGGCGTGCTTTTCGGCTTTTGACTTCTTGGTTGATTTTTGCCCGCTCTGCGCCGGGGGATTCGATCCCGAGTTGTCCTGCGCGATCGCGGTAGAGCCAGTTAGAAATCCCGCCAGAGCAGCACCCATCAATGCTGCCCGCATCGTCTTAGTCATGTGTACTTTTCTCCTTTTAGGCGGAAGTCGAGCTAGATTGGAATTATTGATACACCCCACACTCGACACCTGCTTGGTGTACGGTAAGATACGCCAGTTTGGATTGGGTTTCAGAAAAATGTTTGTAAACAGTGGGATTTGGAGATTCCCAACTCGTAACTTCTGCCTTGTCAAAATGGCGAATGCGATGGGGAGGACAGGGCTTATACGTGAACTGGCGTGGGCACGCTCGGTACCACCGCTGCCGGTAGCTTGATTTCTACGAGCAAACCGTGTGGGCTGGCGTTTTTCGCTGTGATGGTTCCTTCATGCGCGAGGATGGCACGCTTAGCGATCGCGAGTCCCAGGCCGGTACCACCCGTAACCGTTTCGCGCGAATCGTCAACGCGATAGAACGGATTGAATACCTTATCGAGCGCTTCAGGAGGTACGCCCGGCCCGTTGTCGCGAATCCGCAGAATCGCCTGTCCGTTCGCTGCCGACAGGCCCACGTGGATCGGCTCCGCACCCGACGTGTAATACAGCGCATTGCGAACGATATTTTCGATGGAGCTGCGTAACAGGTTTTCGTTGGCTTGCACCTGTACCTGCGCGTCGGAAGTAAACTCAATCCGGTGACCGGTGCGTTCAGCTTCAAATCGTGCGTCGACCAGTACTTCTTCGATCAATTCGTTCAAGTCGCATTGTGTGGTGCTGAGTTTCTGTTGGCCGCTTTCCAGGCGTGACAGCGTCAGGATTCGCCCAATCATTTCGTCGAGCCGCTCAATTTCCTTTTCGATCCGCTCGTGCGGCATTACCTGGGCCTCGTCTTCGCGCCGTCGTGCCAGCGCGGTCGCCAGGCGTAGTCGTGCCAACGGCGAGCGTAACTCGTGCGATACATCGCTGAGCAGCCGCTTCTGGTTTTCCAGTAGTTCGCGGATTTGTTCCGCCATCGCATCGAAGTCGCGCACCAGGTCGGCGATCTCGTCCCGCCGCCTCTCCAGGCTCTCACCGGCGCGCGCGTTTAAATCGCCGCTCGCCAGTCGCTTGGTGGCAAGCCGCAATTGCCAGATCGGCTTTGAAAGGTAGTGGGCCAGCAGGAAGCATGCAATCGAAGCCAAGATGGTGCTGACGGTAAAGAGTCGGATCAAGCCCTCGCCACGCAATACGGGAACCGTGTCGTACTCCCCGACCAGCGTGTACAGTCCGCGCCGCCCTGCCGCATGCACGGAGATGATGGTCGAGGTGTCTCCAACCTGAACCGTCGGATCGCTTCCATCGTGTGTGTTACGGACCGCCGCTATTACATCGCGCGGCAATTCCTTCCCCCGCACGCTGTTTCCCGCCGGATCCACCAGCCACATCTTGATCCGCTGTCCGTCGCATTGCGCGTGAAGCGCCACGTCGACTGCCGGAATTCCGCCCGCCTCAAAGCTCGCAGTCGTGTTCTGGGCCACCAGCGGCAGCGTCCGCTGCGCCGACAGCAGCCATAGCGGACCGGCGTTTCGCGTCAGTTGATGGGTTCTGTAGCCGAGATACACAAAGAACGCCGTCTGGGCGATCCAGAACGAGATGAACATTTTCCAGAATAGGCGGCGACTCTTCATAACTATTGCGTTGGTGAGGCGGCGTACATATAACCCACCCCACGAATTGATTTTATCCGCGATTCCGAATCTGCGCGCCCGCTAAGTTTGCGGCGCAACTTACTGATATGCACATCCACGCTGCGATCGAACGGAGCTAATGGCCGTCCCATGGCCAGGTTCGCCAGGTTCTCGCGTTCAACGATAGTACCAGCCCGCCGCAGCAACACTTCCAGCAGGTTGAACTCCAGCGTGGTGAGGTCGATTTCCTTATTGCCGAGCGTAACCGTGCGCGTCGAGGGCGACAAAGTGACATCGCCTACCCGAACCGTATTGTCTTCCTCCTGCACGCCCTCCCCCCGTCCAGCGGATCGCGTTCGCCGCAAAATCGCGTGAATCCTCGCGACCAGTTCTCGCGGATCGAACGGCTTCGGCAGGTAATCGTCAGCTCCAATCTGCAACCCCACGATGCGGTCCACGGCGTCGCCGCGTGCTGTTAGCAGCAGTACTGGCGTCGTCGATGACTCAGCCCGCATCTTTTTCAACAGCTCGAAACCCGAGCCTCCAGGCAACATCACGTCGAGGATGATTAACTCGTCATTCCCATTCAGCGCCTTTTGCAACCCTGAAGCATGATCGAATGCCGCATCGAGCGTGAAGCCTTCGGGCACAAGGTACTCACGCAAAAGATCGACCAGTTCGCGGTCGTCATCGATGACGAGGATGTGATTCACTGCCTTTATTTTGCTGGCAGGCTTACTCCCGTGCGGTAAAGAAGTGTTATCCGGCAATCCCAATCCTTCACAATCCTTTACATTCCTGGAAAGCTTTCCACAGCGATAGTTTAGCCGTGTTGCGCAGTTTGCCGCATCCGAATTCGCGTTAAACCCAGTTGGTATGGTGAGACCGCCAACAAATTGGACACGCCTCGTAACCTCTCTCACGAAACTGTTACTTTTGCCAGTTTGCACCGGATGCGAGCTGCTCTAGAAGAGAAATGTCGGATGGGAACAGAATCGAAATCATCCTTCCGGTACTCAGGAACCCGAAAGAGACCCTCGTAATGAAATGGCGCGTATCGTTTTGCTGCCTGCTGCTGGCGGCTTGTCTATCTGGCCGAGTCTTCGCTCAATCCTCAAATTCCGCGGCTGCGTCGAATGACACAACCACTCTCGTCTCGGACGGCGATCCCGCGGGCGCCGCGGACAACGGTTCGTCGACCAAGAAGAAGGCCGACGACATGCCCGATCCCAACAAACTTCGGGTAGTGATTTACCCAGTCCTTGGTGTCGCGCCAATTTTTGGCATTAATGTAAACGTGCCGGAACCTTCTGTGCCCAGTCACCCGATCGTTGGCGGTGGCGGTCAGAACATTGCCGGCGCCGCGAGCAGCTCGTTCAATGGTGCAGCCTTCTTCGGGTTCACCGTCGAGAAAAAGTGGTTCTACGCTGAGGGCAACGGCATGTGGACCAGCATCAGCGCTTCGCGTTCCAACTCCGTTACCAAGCTCAACCTGAGCACGGATTGGTGGACGGGAAGCGGCCTGGTCGGCGTTCGCTTCTACAAGGATTTCTTCGCCACCGGTGGCTTTCATACGCTAAGCCTCGGCTACAACATCACCTTTGCTGACTTCCCCACATTTTCGGATGGCCGCACCCTTTGGGATCCCATGATTGGAATGATGTGGAAGCGCCAGTTCACTCGCAAGTGGGAAGTAAGGGCAAACGTCGCCGGCGGGGGCTTTGGAGTTGGTGCCGATGAGGACATTACCGCCCGCGCTCAGGCAGATTGGGAGTTCGTCAGACACTTCGGACTCACCTTCGGCTGGGAAGTCCTGCACGTGGAGTTCTCGAAGCCCGTTCCCGCTCTAAGTAGGACGTTTACCGCCAGCCAGACGATGAACGGCCCTATGTTCGGACTGGGCATCTACTTCTAGCGCATCACGTTAGCGTTCGCGTATTTTCGAGAGCAATCGCAGAATCTCGAAGTACAACCAGATCAGCGTAACGATCAGCCCGAACGCGCCGTACCACTCCATGTACTTGGGAGCGCCAGCCTGCGCGCCGCGCTCGATGAAGTCAAAATCGAGTACCAGGTTCAGCGATGCGATGATGACGACCACTACCGAGAACCCGATCCCGATTGGGCTGGAGCTGTTGATGCTGGTGAAATGAATCCCGAAGAATCCGAGGATGAATTCCGCCAGGTAAATCAGAACGATGGCGCCGGTCGCGGCCACAATCCCGATCCGCAGCTTATCGTTCACCGGAATCACTCCCGACCGGTACGCCAGCAGCATCACCACCAGTACGCCGAACGTGAGGCTCACCGCCTGGATCGGCAGACCGGGGAAACGCACCTCAAACAAGGCCGAAACGCTCCCCAGCACCAATCCTTCTAGCAGGGCATACATCGGCGCGGTGATCGGAGACCAGCTCTTCTTGAAAATCGTGACCAGTGCAACGATGAAACCGCCGATCCCACCCACCGCCGCCAGCGGCATTACTGTCTCCGGCGAGCGCGAGTGCAGGAATAGATTCCACGTCCACACCGATGTGAGCAACGCCAGAATGAGCAGGATACCGGTCTTGTTGACCGTCCCGCTCACGGTCATCGTCTCCCGCCCGAAGGCAGCGCCTTCGCTGCGGAACACCTTGTCGTTCAATGCTGGATTGGAAGTACGCATGAGTTGCGGCATCGAGAATCTCCGGAGACCCAGACTACTCGGTTCGAATTGAAATGTCAGCTTGGGGTACGGGAGGTTTTGAATGTCCGTGGATCAGACCTCCGAGAATCCCCATCTCGCACCGCTCAGGAACGCGTTGCAATCAACTGGTCATCAGGAAAATTGCCACCGTGGCAGCGAATCGCGTACATTGAGCGCGTTTCACCGGAACATCGCCATGGCAGAAATTACAGGCGCGGGTACAGCCGCGTCGGGAACCAGCAAAGTCGGCTATAACCGCTTCCTTTTGCTCGTCGCAGGACTCGGAGGTTTGTTGTACGGTGTCGACGTTGGGATCATCGCCGGCGCGCTTCCGTACTTGGAGGCCACTTCGGGATTCACGGCAGGTCAACTCTCCACGATCGTGGCCGCCGTTCTGCTTGGCAGCGTCTTTTCCACGCTTTTCGCCGGACTGCTCGCCGACTGGATGGGCCGCAAGCGCCTCATGATCCTCAGTGGCCTCATGTTCGTCGTGAGCATTCCCGTCATCGCCCTTTCGCATGGGTACTCGCCGCTGGTCTTCGGACGCTTGCTTCAGGGCGTGAGCGCGGGACTGATCGGTGTCGTGGTGCCGCTGTATCTGGCCGAGTGTTTGGCTGCATCGGACCGCGGCAAGGGAACCGGCGTGTTCCAGTGGCTACTGACTTTGGGAATTGTCTCCGCCGCGCTCATCGCCATGTACTTCAGCATTCGCGTCGACGGCGTGGCGAAACTGGGCGATCCGGCGAAATTGGTCGACTTCAAAAATCACGCTTGGCGCGCCATTTTCTGGGTGTCACTGCCGCCAGGTCTTTTGTTTGTAATCGGGAGCTTCGTCGTCGCTGAGTCACCGCGCTGGCTGTATCGCCGTGGCAAAAGGGAAGCGACCTTGCAAGCTTTGTTGCGCTCCCGTTCGACGGAACAGGCTGAGACCGAGCTGCGCGAGATGGAAACGATCTCCGCTGCCGAAAAGGCCAAGAGCGGGACCGGCGACAAGGTGAAGGAATCGCTGCTGCGCCGCAAGTACGTTATCCCATTCGTGCTGGCTTGCGTGATCCTCGCTTGTAACCAGACGACCGGCATCAACTCTATCATCGGCTACAACACCAACATCTTGTTGCAGAGCGGACTGCCCGACGTTCAGGCCCACTGGGGCTACGTGATCTTCACCATCATGAACTTTCTGTTCACCATGGGCGGCGTCATGCTGGTTGATCGTAAGGGCCGAAAATTCCTACTCACGCTCGGCACCACCGGCATCATCATCTCGCTCGTATGTACCGGCTTGCTCTTCCGCAAAACGGAAACACATCGGATTGATGCCGCTGGCGCGGTGCAGGCTCTGGTTGGTCCCGACCAGAAGCTCTCGCTTCGCTTCGACGCGCAAACCGCGCAGTCGTTGCTGGCCAACTCGAGCACCCAAAACAGCGGTCAGCCGATGTCGCTGAGCATCATCTATTCATACGGCGACTTCCGTGCCGCATCGAAGGCCGTCCGCTCCGACGATGTGGCAGCCAAGCCGGTCGAAATCGATCGCTCTGAGACTATTCCCGCGAACAAAGTCGTCGCGTTCTTCTCTAATCCATTCGGCGATCTCGATGCCGCTCGCACAGCCCCGCTCAAGATCGACAACGCTCTGATCACGCCAGTTCCTGACACCAGAAACGGATGGCTCGTAGCGATCACGCTCTATCTTTTCATTGCTTTCTTCGCCATTGGCCCCGGGGTCGTTGTGTGGTTGGCACTCTCAGAACTGATGCCCACGCGAATTCGCTCCAACGGCATGAGCATCGCACTGCTGATTAACCAGGCGTTCTCCACCGGGATCGCAGCGATCTTCCTGCCCACGGTTGGCAAGTACGGTTACGCCACCATGTTCTTCGGGTTTGCCGCGTGCACGATCGTCTACTTCATTGCGGCCGTGTTCTTCCTGCCGGAGACGAAAGGAAAGACGTTGGAAGAAATCGAAGCCCACTTTGAGGGCGCCACAGCGTGAGTGCGACTTGCGCGCAAAAGAAGGCCCCTTCGCGAACGAAGAGGCTTTGCTGAAATACAACTGTCTGGTTAGTGTAGCGACACCAGCACCTCGATTGTACCGGTTCCTTTATCCAGCGAGCCCATCGCCTTACCAACGATGGCTCCA
>Ga0335069_10003968_pt1 | contig 22120 bp, 25 predicted proteins | sample Lox_Sample_11_FD_206714 | JGI IMG/M metagenome (GOLD analysis project Ga0335069, IMG submission 206714) | Soil microbial communities from Loxahatchee National Wildlife Refuge, Florida, United States - Lox_Sample_1.1 | ecosystem: Environmental > Terrestrial > Soil > Wetlands | place: USA...
TAAACGTATGCTGCGGATACCTGAAGCGGTTGTTCGCCAACCCGCGCGTCCAGCGATACCTGACAAAACGCTATCCCGAGATCCAGCAGCAGCTCCAACAATTGCTCGCGGAGGTGCAGGCGGAGAAGAGTCGGCCGCCCAGGATGCCGGTAAAGAGCGCCTCAGCTCCCGCCAAGGTGCGCGAGGCCAGAGGCGCGTAAGGAGGCGGAGGCGGATTTTCAGCGGCATCCATCCGGTTGCCGCATTATGTTGACGACGATTTAAAAGAGAAGCGATTCCGCCGGTTGTGATGCCATAATCGGCACCGGTCTGGAGTCGGCGCAGACAAGTGCGTTGGCTGCGGCGCTAAGGTTTGGGCCCAAGTGGTAATTCACGTCGATATCCTGGGAATAGAAGAGGTCGCCGGGAAGCGGTGAGATGCCTCTCCGACCCGGCGTCATCATGCTCCAGGATTGGCTGGCAGCCCATTGCCCGGAACGGGTCATTACTTTTTTTCAAGCTCAATCGAGAACTTAAATCCTTTGCTACTTGTTCCAGGAGTGCTACTTCCCCCAGGAGGTTTCCGCCACCGGTCCACCACGATAGCCGCCAGAATGGCGAGTACAGCGGCGACAACGATGTCCCCAACAATCGCCGGCATGAGATGTTTCCTTTCCAACCACCGGACTGAATGGCCGCTTAACTATACTTTGGACATCGCAGCCGTCGGCCCCCAGGAGCCGTGAGCCGCAAAAATTCGCCGAAGCGGTTCAAAGCACAATGCGCGCTTGCCATTTTGCCAAAATGCCCTCGGGCGGAGTCCGGGTGCAGATTTCACCCTTTCACACACCACGAGGGCCACTGGCCGGAAAGAGAAGTTCGAATGGAACCCCCAAATCAGCGGCCTACTCGGTACTGAGCACCGCCGTCTTGAAGCCCGCTTCAAACCGGTGCAACTCCGGTTAAAATCAAGAAGCCAGCCCTATCTGGGCGACGGGTCTGGCATACAGACTACAAAGTTTTTAGTTTCAGTTCCGTGAATAGGATGTTAAGAATCGTCGTGCCTCGGAGGGAACTCATGTTGAATCTGCCTCTTACGTCTGGTCACGCCGAATACCGCCTAAGCCCTTGAAACGAAGAAAATTATTGACACCTTCTCCTTTCTTCCTCTATGCTTTTTGATGATCCGCGCGCTTTAGGGTGCGCGGAATGGAAAAAACCTACTCGGTACTGAGCGCCGTTTTGCAACAACGGCGCTTTTCCTTTCTAGCCAACAACTTTGCGCTTGCCGAGGATCGAAGGTATATCCGAAGCCGCGCACCGAGTGAATCATGATGGGTTTGGCGAGATCGGATTCCAACCTTTTGTCGCAGTGGGACATACACGTCCACCGCGCGGTTCGTGATGGCGCGATCTTGCCCCCAGAACCGCCCGGCGTCCACAGCTCTTCGCCCGCGCCGATATCATCGTGATCGGTAAGCGAAACCGTGGAATTCGTTGGTGCCGGTCTTGCTGATCAAGCCTTCCTCCAACCAGAACAGGTGATTGGCGCGGGCTGGAAAACGGGGCTATGGAGTCGAAGCCGCCACATTGTGGGTTGTTGTGGCCGGTCGCCGCCGGAATCCTGGGGCTAAGGTGGCAACGGCGTGCCATTGAACTCCAAGGCGTCGCGCCCTCTGCGGTTCCTTTCCCGCGCCGAGCCGCAAAATCACCCACCGGTCGCCTAGGAGAAAGAAACCAGTGAAGTCGGCCACGCGCTCCGTCTGCTGCATGTTGTGGATCACCATGACCGTCCATTGGTTCCATCCAGAAGTCTGGCGGATAATCCGCGATGTTGGTAAGCAGCGTGATGTACGGCGTGCCCGGAACGACAGCGTTGGCTCCGTGCCGTTTGACAGTCATCCCGCGCCGGGCTATTCGCGGGGGGTTTCTTCGAAGAATGGCATGAGCCGGTCCACGGGGGATGATGGCTTCTGGCGGGGTTTATCCGCTACCGCCGTCTTGCTGCGCTAGTTCGCCTTCAATGGTGGGGGGCGGAGGGTCGCTATAGATGTATGTTGTTATGTAGGATTATTAGGTGTAGTATGATTTTGGCGGCTGGTGTAACCATGGATTGGCTAAAGGGAGGAGGCTCATTGTGGAGCCGACCATCACGTTTAGGCTGAGGGGAAGGACGTTCGAGAAGCGTAAGGACGATTTCGTTAAGGCGGCCAAAGAACTTGAGCCAGGGCGAGTACAGAAATATTCGACGCTGGTGAGTGGAAGGCGCTACCCGATCCGTCAAGTGGTTGCCGCTGTCACCAAGCTACCGGCAATTGCAATTACGTCGCAAGACGCCTACCGGATTCTCGAAAAGTTCGGATTCACTGTTGATACCGAAGAGTGATGTTTAGTGGGTTGCACAATGGGTTCTGTCATGCAGGAGCAAATGAAGATCCAGACTCCGGCGGTGCCGGCCGAGCTTCTCGCCGCGATTGCAGCGAAAAACCCGATTTCGGGGGCCACGCACAATTTCTATCGGTATCCGGCGCGCTTCTCCCCGATCTTCGTGCGTGAGGTGATCCGGCACTATTCACGCCCCGGTGATGTGGTTCTCGATCCGTTCATGGGCGGCGGCACGGCGATTATCGAAGCGCTCGCTTTGGGCCGCAAAGCTATCGGCGTCGATCTAAATTCGCTGGCTCACTTCGTCTCGACGGTCAAGACGACGCCCTTGAGCGGGGCGGACATCAATCTGCTGCGCGACTGGCTAGCGGACGTAGAGGCGGCCGGCCGTCGCGGCATTGCCGAAAAATCGGAACCGGTGCGCAATCTTCCGGCTCACCTGCAGCGCGTCTGGGCCGATCTCATCGCCCAGGCGGAGTGGCTGCCGCTGGAGCGTCAGCGCCAGTTTGTGCGCTGCGCACTGCTGAAGATGGGGCAATCGGCCATCGACTGTAAGAATTCAGTCCCCTCGGGCCGCGAGACGGTGGGACAGTTCGCGGAACACCTCCGCGAAATGATCCAAGGCGCGGAAGAATTCGTCGGCGCGTGTAGGATGCAGGGAGTCAAGAAGACCAAAATTCGGCGAAACCGGCTGCTGCTTTGCCGATCGACCGCCGGCCTGGAGGCGGAACCCAAGCTCGGCAGACTACCCAAGCCAAAATTGGTGGTCACGTCGCCCCCCTACCCTGCTGTGCATATTCTCTATCACCGTTGGCAGGTGGAAGGGCGGCGTGAGACACCCGCACCCTACTGGCTGGCGGCTCTCAGGGACGGTCATGCCGCCTCGCATTATACGTTCGGCAGCCGCGCTCCCCTGGGCCTGGAGAACTATTTCAAGAACGTGGAGGAATGTTTTCGTTCGGTGCGCCAGGTCGTTGCAGAGCATGCTATGGTGGTTCAGCTCGTCGCCTTCTCGGATGCCGGCTCGCAGTTGCCGCGCTATGTAGCAGCGATGGAGCGGGCGGGATTCGCGGAATCCGACGCCCTGGCGGTTTCCGACGTTGGGCGCGTGTGGCGCAGCGTTCCCAACCGGAAATGGTATTGCCACAACGGAAAAGAGCAGGATTCCGCCAAGGAAGTCGTGCTCTTCCACCGCCCCGCTTAGGCTTAGGCGACCACCGCCGCTTGCAGCATGGCCGGGCCTTTGTGCAAGGCCCGGATGATGGGTACAACCACCCTGGCTAAGCCGGCGCAGAAGCGCCCGACCTTCTCCAGGTCGAAATGCTCCGCTTCCTCCTCGTCCTCTTTGTTGCCGCTCTCCTCCTCCACCCGCTGGATTTCTTTCAGAATGCCCAAGGCCGAGAGCACGATTCCATATTTAAACCAGTGTTTCACCAGGGTGCCTTCCTCCGCCTTCGTCTTGTGTAGCTCGTTAATCAAGAACTGGTTGTCCATGTTGACGAAAAAGACATAGCCGTGGCCTTCGTCAGCGTTCATGATTTTCAGGGCGCTGTACTCGTTAAATTGGAATTGCGGATCCGCCCACTTTTCGCGCCGCACTTCCCGAATATCCGGTGCGGCGAGCACGGGCGAGGTGTGTTTCCCATTGTCGGGGCCGGGACGCGGCGGGCGCGGCCCCGGAGGCGTTGGGGGTGCATCTTCGGCTTCAGGTGTTCCCTTCAGCATGAAGTGTGAAACCAAAGGCCCGGTTATCTCGCGCTGGATATCGGTTACCGTGACCGTCATATTGACCTGATCGCCGATCTTGGCGTCATAGGGCATCTGGAACTTGGTCGTGAACCTCCCGTCCCACAAGTGGGAGGTGACGCAGAGGTTCGGCGGATCGAACGTGATAGTGCCGGGGCAATCCGGTCGATCAAAATAGTCGTTATCGGCGTCGGTTTCAAACTCCACGCGTGCCGTGCGGTTGAGCGGACAGGACTTCGATAGCCCGCCTTTGGGTTCTTTGGCGATCCGGAAATATGTAGGAAACTTCTTGCCGTGATACGGCACCGGCTCGCTCGCTGGGCCAGTGGTGGAAATGATGTTGCCGCCGATGCCAAGAATGCTGGCGAGAGTCGGATCGCTCTTGAGCAATTCCTGAAAATAGTCCGCGGTGCTTTCTTCCTTCGATAGCGTCTCGTCCAGGCGCTTCTTCCGCCGCTGCGCATTGTGCTCTTTCAGGCCCGGATGATCGCGCAGCTCTTCGCGCAACGTGCCGTAAATGGCGTCATAGGCTTCGTTGCGGCGAACACGGTCCCGCGAGGCCATCAAGAAATCCTCGCGCACGGCCTGATCCATCTCGGTGCAATCGACCGACACCAGCAGCGTCTTGCTGAGATAGTCGAACTTTAGCGTGGTGGCAATGAAGTTGGCGGGTAGATCGCCGTGAACCTGGCCGTTGAGGGTGAAATACACTCCATGTGGAAACTTGCGCGGGTCGTAGTCCTCTTTGAGTAGGAACAGTCTATAAGGGAGGCGACCTATGCCAGCAAGGTTCATTTCGCCATACGCGGGGCCAAGACCTTTCTCGAACTTGGATTTCGAGTCATCCTCGCTTCCGTCATCGTTCACATGAGCCAAGATTCCAGATAGTGTAGTGCTGTACAGATTTGCTGTATAGTCTCGCGTCTCTGTTATGCGCAACGGCAGCGATACTGAATGCAAGTACTTTTCCAACTCGAAGCGGCCCTCGGTCGTCGCCGTTGACTTTCCTTTCCAGCGATAGTTGTAAAGCTTGATGCAGGTGCCGTGCTGCATTTCGAGGGCGTAGGGAGGAGCCGGTTTGTTCTTGCTCGACTGCCCCGGTAAGGCTGCAATCGATGGCCGCGCGAAAGTCAGGATGGAGCCGCCCGGCGCTAGATAGACATACATGGAGGATTTATGGCCTGGCGCAGCGCGTTGCCTGCGCACGATGGTGAATCCCCAAAGCTCCTTTGTGGCATCGTCGGTGCGCGCCGGGCAGGACGGGTGACGCCGCGACACAATGAGCTGATATTTATGATCACCGCAAAACGGAAGCACTCCTGTGCCACCGCAGTTAAAGCGCCCCTGCACGAAGGGGATGTCGTCCTTGTTCTGCTTCGTGAGCGACAGAAACGTATCTTTGAAGGAATCCGGCGTTTGTCCCTCGCCGACGTCCACAATCAAGTAGCATGGTTCCCGCTTCGTGCCGGTGGCAACGACGTGGATGCGCTCAGCCAATTTGGTGCGTTCGCTCGGTGTCAGGTTTTCAAGCCTGCCGTCCTTCACCTTGAACAGGCGGTGAACGGCTTCCGCCATCGTGCGTGGCGCGTCCTTACCCTTGGGATCGATGCCCGCCCGATAACACTCCGCCATGAGCACGGCGTCTATGGAGTTGATTAATTTCTCGACCAATGCCGCAGTCGCGTCGGACTGCTGGTTGTTGATTTGGTTGAGATTCATTCCGAAGCCGCCAAACGGCTGCCAGTGATCGGAGTTGTCATTGAGGTAACCAGCTTTACCGAGGACTTCATCTACCTCGGTTTCGCCTTCGGCTTTCAGCAGGAGGGTAAGCAGCGCGTAATTGTCCATGAGAATGTGAAGTCTCCGTTTACGCTACGCCGACTGCGTCGCGTTTCGTCTTGAACTGCGATTCTTGTCCGGTTAAGTCGAGCCCGACTTTGCCCTTAAGCACCGCGAGCGTCGCCACGCGCGCCTGGCGGTTGGACAGCACCGAACCCGCCGTGATGCAGACGTTCTCCCACTCGGGATTGACCTTATTGCCGACCGATTTGCGCCAATCGATCTCGCGGAGCGGCTCCAGCTTGGCTTCCCATGCGCCGGGATGAGCCTCGATCAGCGCCCGGCCCAGGCCGCCGAGGGCGCGCAACACCACGCCGTGCGTGTTGATCTTCTCCTGGCGAAGCATCGGGGCCTTGATGCTGCCCTCCTTTACCTTCTCCCAATCCGGGATGACGCGGCTCACCGCGTTCCAGTAGGACACCGCCCGCTCCAGCTTTTCCTTGTATTCCTTGGTTTCCGGCTTCTCCAGCTTCGCGCCGATCAGCTCTTCATTGGCGTCGTAGAGCGTAGACAGCGTGAAAAGCTTCTCCGACCGGATGGGAATGGTCAACTTTTCCTTGTCGATCATGCCCTTAAATACCGGCACGCGCTCGGTGGTTTCCATCGTGAAGCTGGAGAGGACGTCGCGGTGATCGTAGAGAATGTTGAGCGACTTGGAGGTCTTCTGGACGAAGCGGTTCAGGTCGGTGAACATCTGTTGCGCCCGCTCCAGGCTTTCCCAGGGAAAGAGCAGCACGCTGATGCGCTCCTTACCGATGCCCGGATTTTCGCTGAGCGCAGCGCTGATGGCGGCGCAGCGGTGCTGGCCGTCATTGATGAGGAACTTGGCATCCTCCAACTCCATCTCCAGGTAGCCGATATCCGCCCCATCCTCCACCGGCTTGAATTTCACCTCAGTGTTGTAGGCCGCCGTGATGGAGGAAAACAGGTAGGTGTCCTCATTGTCCACGATGTACTTCACGATTTCGGGGACGCGGGCTTTGTTCAAGACGCGCTGTGCCCGCAGTTCGGGGGTGAACTGTTGCCAGTCGTTGAATTTGAACAAGTGCGGGATTTCCGAGAGCGCCATCATGGTGGCGAAGTACTGACGCTTGCCGATTACGCCGCACATGGCTGGAAAGCTTACTTTCATGGGTATCTCCTTGTTTGAGGTTGGTGTCGCTCATTCCACAGTGTGGGGAGCAATTTTATAGGCATAGACGAACTTGGTGTCGCCATCGCCGCCGCAGGGGCCGCCCTTCATGCCCAGGCGCAGAAGCGCGTTTTCAACGGTCCTCGCGTCTTTATCGGAATTGCAGGTGCGATATATCCACGAATCACTCTTCTCGCTGACGCAGTGACCATTGAAAAGCCGGTCCCTCGGATCAGCAGCGATGCCGGCGTACCAGGATGAAAAGCTTCCACCACACTGGGCAACATGGGATTTAATGTCCGCGAAGACCTGTTCTTTTGCCATCTCGGTAGAGCTGCTCCTCTCATTAGCAACAGCTCCTGAATGAAAATGTCGGAGCTGTTAAAAAACATACTATCAGGCGTCTCAATTTGTGTCAACAGCTCTCATTAAAATAAATTGCAGCTCCTCATATTAGACTGGAGAGCTCCTGTTTGACGGCGATTTGATCAGAGCCCGATACGCCGATCACTACTGCCTGTAAATTATTGATAATAAAACTTTTGTCTACTAGAATGAGATCAGGGCTAGTTCTTTGGGTACTTTGGATAACTCTTGGATTTCTCCAAGCTGGAACTGGGGTGGATAGCAGAGGTCGTGAAATGCGCGTACCTGTCGGTGCGCCGGGTCGCAGGAGATGGTTCGGTATGCACCCCAACCCGTTGAGTGCCTTTTTCATTTGCAGCGGTCCAAGCAAGGTTGTTAGGAATATTACGTGAGCGTCAAAATCAACATCAGACGGCTGCGCGGACCGTGGGACGACGGCTATGCTCTTGACTTCCATACGCTCGGAAGTACATTTCTCGGCCACGATGCCTATGGGCATCCGCGCTTTGAGACGACACGTTCGCCAGTCGGCGATCTGCTCTATCAGTTGAAATATCGTAATGACCAAGAGGCCGTGGGGCCGTTGATCGAGGCCATCATGTCGCTTTGGACGCAATGGAACCCCCCAATTGACGCCATCGTCCCTGTGCCTCCGTCGAACATAGGCCGCAAGAGTCAGCCCGTGATAATCCTTGCGACGGCCTTAGCGAAACAGGTCAAAATTCCGCTTTGTACGGAATGCCTTAGCAAGACCAGGCGCACCCCACAATTGAAAGATGTCTTTGAATACGATAAAAGAAGGGAGGCGTTGAAGGACGCCTTTGTGGTTTCGGCAATGCAGACGAGGGGCAAACGTCTATTGCTGTTCGATGACCTCTATCGCTCCGGAGCTACGGTCAGCGTGATCACGGAGCTTTTGAAAAAAGAGGGTGGGGCCAAGGCTGTTTACCTGCTCACGCTGACTGAAACGAGGCGCATGGCATGAACGTTTTCATCGGAGGGTCGAGAGCTGTTTCGAAGCTGAATGCGGCGATCCGCGCTCGTCTTGATGAAGTCGTCATCAAACCAGGCCATACGGTTCTGATTGGCGATGCTAACGGCGCCGACAAAGCTGTTCAGCAACACATGGCTGAACGGCACTACCAGAATGTCGTTGTCTTCTGCATGGGCAGTCCACGGAACAACATCGCGGCTTGGCCGACGCGAACCGTCGACCCACCGGAGGGGCAGAAGGGTTTCGCCTACTACGCCGCGAAAGATTCCGCGATGGCCAGCGAGGCCAAGTGCGGTGTGATGCTGTGGGATGGCAGGAGCAAGGGCACCCTCAACAACATGCTGAATTTGATTGGCGCCGGGAAAAGGACATTGGTGTATTTTTCGCCCACGAAAGAGTTTTATGTTCTCGCCAACGAGAACGACTTTCAGGCGCTGCTCACCAAGTGCGAACAGAGCTACCTAGATACGGCGGCGCGAGGCCTCGGGCTAAAAACACCGCTTACACAGATCCACTTGCCCCTGTCAGGCCCGGCGGTCCCCGAAAGCGCCCGATAGATAGGCGCGCCTCTATCTCCATTGAGGAGCGGGATTAGGCGGTGGCAGCGAAAACACTGCAATGCAACATCAAATCCCCACCCGCTCGTATTCATCGAGGCTGAGTTCATCGCCGCGGCGGTCGTAAAGCTTCGTGGTGCGCGGTGACGAGTGGTTCGCCATCGCTTGCGCGTGTTCCAGCGTGCCGGCGCTTTTCAGATAATCGGTAATCCCGGTTGCCCGCAAACTGTGGTTGCCGATTTTGGTTTTGATGCCGGCAGCTCGCGTTCGGCGCTGGATCATGCGGTAAGCGTCTGGTTGCGTCATACGGTGCTGTTCTCCCGTCGCCCGCCCCGTGGTTCTGAACAGCGGCCCGTCTTTGTCGATGGCGATGCCGGCGGCGGCTATATATTCATCGAGGAAAGTTTCCAGCTTGTGATGACAGGGGGCCTCGTGTTCCTTGCCGCCCTTTTCGTGCAGCCGCACCCAGCCGCGGCGGCCTTGCGTGAAATAATCGCTAACGTTCATCTGCAGCACGGCGCCGATGCGGGCGAAGGTGTAAATCATGATGCCGATCAAGGCGCGATCACGCAGACCCGTTATCGAGCTGGTGTCGATCGCCAGCAGCGCCCGCGCTTCGTCGCGATCGAGGACCGGGGTCCGGCCCTTTTTGATGACGTGTTTCGGGCCGCGGACGGCATGGGCGGGATTGACGTCGAGTACTTGGCCGACCACCAACCAGTCGAAAAGCATCCGCAGCGCGGCTAGATGCTGTTTGACCGTGAGCTTGGCTAGCTGGCCGGTGAGAGCCTCGATGTAGGCAGCGACATGCATCGGCCTGACGGCCGTCAGGTCGTGCACTCCTCGGCCCCGGCACCATTCCGAAAAGCGACTAGCTGCCTTGTAGTAGGCGCGGCGGGTATTTTTGTTACGGATGTTGGCGGTGAAGAATTCGAAGAAACGCTCAGCCACTCTTGCGTTTGGCACAAACAGCGCCGGCGCCGTGGTCGATATCGCCGCCAACCCCCGCGGAATAGCGAGCGCGACGGCGGTGCCGGAGGGGCCATCGGAGGCGGCCGTCATGCCGCAGCACCGGTGACAAAGGCGTCAAGTGCTGGTTTCGCAGCTTTTTGGAAATGCTCATGAAGATAATGAACATACCGGTGGGCCTTTGCCACCTCCGGATGTTGAAGCATTCTGCCATCTTCGCAGCGGTCGAAAACCCGGAAGATTAGCTCGTAATGCTTGCTGAGCATCAAGAAGGCGAATTCGATCGCGCCGACGTTAAGGCCGAATGAAAAATCTCGACCGCCGCCTGGCAGCGCCGTTTCCTCCCATGAATACCGCTGGAAATACTCCGGTGTGAAGTGAACTCCCAGATCAGACACGGTGCCAATCTCGGCCTGGAGCTCTTCGTACAGCGGTTCACTCTTTACGCTGGCGCTGAATTGGACGCTGAGATTTTTGGGCACCTCGCCTTTGGCGCGCTGCTCCCACCGGGCCCGGCGTTTCTCCGCACTGAGCCATGCTTCCAGGTTGGTGGAATCGGCCTTGATGGCAAGGCATGTTTTTGCCGCTTCCAGCGCTCGTCGCGTAATCGCTTCGCCGTCTTCAGGCAGCCCACTTCCCGTGGCCATCGCAGCCGACAAGAACGTCCGGTGACAGACAAAAAAGGATTGCGCGAAAATCCGGGCCTGCTCATCCCCCGGCGCCCCTGGCGGCAGGAACGGTGATTTCGCTGGTGCCAGGCGGTAGAGGTCGTCGATTGCCTCCATCAGCGGAAACAGACTATTGGACTTCCCTTCCTCAAAAAACTTTCGGCAATTCTCCACAAACGGCATCCAGCTCATGCGGTATTCCATAAAAGCTCCAATACGTATGATAACGTCCTTTATCATACGCTACAACAGGAACGATAAGAAATGTTTTTGGTCGCCCGATGGCTAGGTCGCTATCATTCGGAGGCAACCCGGAAGTAGGTAATCGAGGTCGGCTCACCCGCTAAAAACGGATTCACGCATCGTGATCCGACTGTTTGGCCGCCTAATCCTTCGTTTGTGACCACCTGGCATGGAGGGCCAGCGAAGATGGCCAGTGTCATCGCAGGATCGCTGAGCGGTATGCGCCGCTCAATGCGCCGACCTCGGTGCTTCCCAACTCGCAGCCGGATTCCCTGTTGCATCTTCCCGACCGTGGCAGTCCACACGTCGCCATCATGGGTGTACGTAATTGAATAAATCCGCTTGTCTGGGCTCGGAACAGAACACCGGCACCACCGCGCCAGGTCGGCGTACCAGGTTTCCCACTGCTCTGGTGTTCCTGTACCTGGGGGCAAAAAGAAAGTTGGAGTTTCGTCGTGCATCGGTTCTTCCGTTCTTCCGCACCTCAACCAAGAGGACCCGTTACCATGAACACGCCGTCCAGTTCGGTGAAGAGGATCATGGCCTTTCGGCCGTCTTCCAACTCCAATTCAACGGGCTTCTGGTCCATCATTGCCCGCGCCACGTCGCCGGCTGGCAGGTTCATTCCGCCGGTGGCGGACTTGAGAGTCGGCGCAGAGCCGGCAAATTCCTGGAAAACCCGAATGACGTAACGGACTGGGGTGTAGCGATCACTTAGGCGGACCAGTCCGTTCCCGGTGAGCGTTTCGATCTGTTCGGCCCGCATGGCTATGCTCTGCCCTGTTGTCCGCTGCTATTGGCGAGCAGCAGTAACAGGCCTCCAACCACCAGCACTATGCCAGTTTCTTTCGGGTATCGAGCTACCAGATCGATGACAACCCGGACGCTGTCCGCCAGGAGCTTATCGGACGCAAATTGGATACCAGGTTCTGGGTGGGCTTGGGTGGCCGGCATTGCAGGAACGCCGAACCGGACCGGCGGCAGCGAAAAGTCACCAAACGGGAAGGAGGCACCGGCGGATATGGATGCGGTCACGGCTGGCCTCGGTCGCCGGTGGCGCTTACGGTAGACGTTGTTGGACATTAAAACCTCGCTTTTTCAAAATTTTGCTTGTCGCCTCCCACCAGCGTGGTCTTGACGGCTCCAAGCAGGGTTTTTACTTCTCCTTACGCACGCCCTTGAATGGGTCGCCGTTTTCCTTCTGGTCCATGAAGCGGCCAGTATCGGTATCGCGCTTTATCCAGCGATCGAGTTTTGGGTTGTGCACCTGTGAGCGGTCGCGTACCTGACCGTTCCGGTGCCCATCGCCAGCCGGCGGATTGGTTGCCATATTCGGATTTCACCTCCTTTCGTCCGATAAGATAGAGGAGGGCCGGAGGTTTTGCTGATTCCCGGCCTTCGGTAATCAGCTACTTCCCCTTGCTGCGAACAAGCAGGAAGAAACATTTTTTGCCGTGGTCTTCCGCCCGGATGGTCTTCTTGGAGCGCCAATGTTTGAACTGCGTGGTGCAAATCCACTGAAAGCCAGCCGGGGCAGGAAACGGCGGTGCGTAGCCTGCCATAGGCAACGTTCATCTTTCCCCGGTACGGAGGGACCGGATTCCCGCCTGTCCTTTGGTACTCGTGGGGTTGCAGGAACCTCCAAGCTCACATAAGCTAGAGGTGCAGTTTCCAAGCAACACGCAGTGGCCGACAGGCCCATTGCTACCATCAGGGCTCCGGGCGGCAACCCGGAGCCCTCAATCACGAATGGAAAACCTTTTAGCTCAACAGTTCCTCCTTTCTGGTTCTGTAGAGCTCCAGCCTATAGCCCGCCGCTTCCCGCGATACACCGAATTGATCAGCAATCAGGGAAGTGGTCAGATATCCATAATCCCGTTCCACCGCGGCGAGCCCGGCCGCCGGCATGAGCAGTGCACTTGAAAAGGCGTTAGCCTGCCATTCCGTATCCTCGAACGCTTGGTGCGGTTGCCGACCGCGGTGAAATGCGGCCTGCTGGTTCGTAGGCATTTTGGCCAGACGGACAAGCTGATCGGTGTGTAAGACACAGTGGCCCAGCTCATGGCCGACAAAGTACGAGGCGCGTGGATGACCCTGTTCAAGCCGGTTGTAGGTCTGTTCCGACGCTACGATCTCGATCACTTTCCGATCACGGTCGTATCGAGCATAGCCCTCTGAGTCCTCCAGCACAGTGACATGCCCCCAGAGCGGAATCACCTGTCCGTCGTTGTTCTTGATCTTGATTTCATGTAGGTCCTCGAAAAGCCGAAGCGCGTCGATCGCCGCGTCGGGGGCAAAGTCCAGCTCCCGACGCACGTAGGCCGCAAAGTTCTCCAGCTTCTGGTAGCTGAGCTTGTGATCTGCGCGTACACCCGTCAGCCCGTTACTCATTGGTCTTCTTCGCGCTCCTTCAAAATTTTCCTGATATTGTGGAGCTGATCATCGGTAATACCGCCGCGCGCGAGACCTGCAACAAGGCCGCCGACGACATCGGCCTCCAAAGGACGTGCTTTTCGAATATCGTATTCAATAATCCCTCGCTCCCAGTCGGCAGCTTCGATAAGGGGTGCGGGGTCTTCTCCCAGAAAACTCGCAATGCGGATGATCCGTTCGTTGCTAAACGGCTTGCGGTTGCCACGTTCCACATCGGACACGTAAACCACGGAAACGCCTAGGAGTCGGGCCACGTCGCCGAGGTTCTTGTTCTCTTTCCGTCGCAGTTTCCGGAGAAGTTCTCCGAAACGCTCTGGCATGTAGCCTCCTTTCTACTCCTATTATACAACATTTTAAGCAGGATTTAGCTAAATGGTTTAATTAATAGCATCGTAGACGTAATTCTGTTACATCTGTTATGCTAGCTTGCATGAGCTATCTCATTCGCGTTGACGATGGAGTCTATGACTACCTTGTTTCCACTTCACAGAACAGGGAACCGCTAGGGCAGACATTGCGGGGAGTGTTGGCCCGCCACGGCATCCAGCTTCCACCCAAGCCCACCCGCTCTCTGGCTGCCGAGCGGCGCCGGGACATTTACCGCGAGCCGATCCTTGCGTTACTGCATGAACGTGGTGGCGAAGTGCGCATGGCCAATGAGAAGCAGGCATTATTCGCCAAAGTGGCGGGGCGGCTTTCGCATCCCGAGAGGACCGGCACCAAGAGCAACCGGCCGGTGTGGTGGTATGACGCCGAATACGAGCGCTACGAAATGGTTCGCGAAGGCCTGATCGACGGCACCACGGTACGCGGCATCTGGAAGTTGACGCCAAAAGGTACCATCGTGGCGCATGCGATGCTAGACGGCCAGTAGTGCCAGTAGTGCGATATTTGGTGAAAGCAACCAAAGCCGGCCCGTTCAGCGCCTCAAAAGACCCACCGTGTGTTCCCTCGACGGGTTTTCTGAGCTTGTGGAAGCGAACGCAACTCCACAGCAAAGACGACCAAGACTGCTGTCCTGGACGAGGCCTCAATCTCCATAGAAGTGATCGGAGGCGAGAAATTTGAGGTTTCCCGCAACAGTCACCTCGATTTCATTTCCTGCCAGTTGCGTAAAAGGCGAAATCAGGATCGCGGGCTGCGAGCCGAAGACCGCTTCAAAGATTCGACTCTTCCTCTCTCTCCCTTTCGTTTCCAGGCCCAGCACGTACATGGCGTGCGCAAAAGCGAAGTTGCCAACCACATCGGCCGCCTGGACTAAGTAGGATTGCTCGCTCGGCAGAATTGCTACCAAAGAACCATCGGCCGCTGTCCTAGGAGCATCCGGAAACAGTCTATTCGCGTAAGCATTGCTGAATTTCGCTAGAACGGCGGAGCCCGACACTGTTGCAGGCCTGACAGCAGTGTTCACCCCCAGCGCTGTGCTCCCGAAGCCTGCAATGAATGAATCCGAGTCAATATTTAAATCGAGACTTACGTTCGCACCGTTGAACCGCAAAAGCCGCAGCAGTGCCCAAATAGGCTTGTTTACCTTTGCCACCTTGGCATGCGTGCCGGCGTCGGCGACTCCGAGCGAGCGGAGCACGGATTCGGTGATTCTCTCGGCCGATTGAGAAAACATTCCGCCCCAGTTCACGTCAGCCCCGAGCACGCACGCAAATGCATACGGATGAGCCTCAATGTAGTTACGGATGAGACCCAAGAAATCTTGGTAAGCGCCGGTCTCCGAGACGGCCATCTCGTTAGCGTGGAACTCGTTTCTGCCGGTCGGCACCAACTTCGAAGCGTCCGACACGAACGAGGAAACCGCCTGGCCAGGGAGAACAAAATAGCCCCAGCCGGCCGTCAATCCTTTTTCGGTCGCGACATCATCGATCCCCGCCAATAAGGAACGCGGTACAGGGTGTGCCGCCTTGTAGGCAAGGATCTCCTCCGCTCGGAACCAATCGGTCTCCGGGTTGCCGAACGGCCGATTGCGCTCCTCCCAGAGCCTGTATGCCAATCGGCGAATTACTTCCTGATTCAGATAAACCTCTTTCGCCATCTCTGACCTTTCTAAGCAGCGTCGGCAACGGTTGCTCCCTGCCCGCACGGACAAAATAGCCGACTGCTGGCCTACCCGTCGATGGCGATCCGCACCCATTCGGAGCCGTTCCATCGCACTTCCTCGTATTGTTGCCCGGTGAGGGTCTCCGCCGGGCCCAAATTCCTGTGCAGGCTCGATGTTTCCTGGAGCGATTTTAGACGGGCCCACATCCATTCGATCGCCTGGTCTTTGGAATGCGCCTGGGGCGAGGCCACGGCACACATAGTGTTCAGAGCCTCGTAGACAACGCCGGGCAGCCGGACGTACCAGACGGGTGGCTCGAACCGCAGCTCGGCGGCCGAGTCGAGATCCTGGATGGCGGCCCACATCTGGTCGGGACTTAGGTTCATCATTTCTAATTGATTATTACGGACATTTTTAGAAAGCTCGAATCGGTGCCGGGGCAGGCATCTACCCACCCGGCGATTTAACGCGAGCTATAGGGCAGCAGCAACACTTCTCAACAAGGCATCGCCCTGTTTCAGTGGGCAATCCCGTTCGTACGACAGCGTCCCCGCGCGGTTATTCCGCCACAGTGAAGGTGCCGCCCAGTTGCAGGTTCACCACCTTCTTCCCGCATAGGCGGGCTGCGGCGCGAGAAGCTTGTCGTCCCCGCTTCGGATGAGAATGGCCCCCTCCGGCGGGTTCGGGTCGTAGCTCGCCGAATCGAGCGTCACCTGCGTCGCCGCGTTGTACAGAGCGGGGGTGTCGCCTTCCTTGTTGTTCCACACGTAATTCTTCTCGGTAAACACGTGGTGGTGGGCGCCCTGAAGATCCTCGCTCCGAACAACGCTCAGAGGTCCTGGGCCGGAGTGCACTCTCACGGTCTCACTGGCCGGCAGGATGCCCTTGAATCCCATGACCCGCTCCCATGTCGGCTGTTGGCCGTGCGGGTGGTACGCCCGATGGTAGAGTTCAACGTTCGCCAGGTCGGCGCCGGCCGAACCATTGTTCTGAAAATCGACCCATTCGCCCGCGAGCTGCGCGGCGGAGGTCTGCCCGTGCGAGCCGCGGTCTTTGCCGGCCGGGTTGGGCTTAATGCGCGTAATATACAGTGACATGTTGAGGTAGCTCCAGAGATTCGCTGCGGCGCCGTTTGCGCCCCGCCCGGGGGGCGGCTACAGGAACCCCTATAGTGCATTCGTATGAGGCGCCCGGATTTCCTGCCCGCCGCAAATATTTATGGAAAAATGGGCCTGTACGTTCGAATATCTTTGCGGGAGGTTCGGACGTGGCCGCTTACCCTTTAACCAGGCGAACGCATAATGAACCGGTTTCAGAATATCGATTGGGACAGGCTGTACAAGCTGCTCCGGATCGTCGCTGCCGGTATCGTGCGTCGAACCAACCTCGGAGACTCTATCGACTCCTTCACCGCCGAGGATCTTGTGACGGAGACCATGGACGCCTTCTTCTCCTCTTCAAACGGGCTCGGCTGGAACCAGGAGAAGGGCAGCATCGAAGCGCTCCTGTGCGGAGTGTTGAAAAAGAAAGCGATCGACCATCTGCGTCGGCAGAAGCACGTCGCGGGGTCGCTCGACGACGGCTCCGGCAAGTCGATCGGGGGGAAGCCGCTGGCGCCCGCCCCTGAGCGGGCGCGGGTCGATGTGAAGGCCCGCCTTTACGAGCTTGTCAGCGGCGATAAGGATCTTGAGGACCTCCTAACCGCGACGGAGTTGCTCTCGGGCGATCACAATGTAAATCAGGAGCTGGGAGAGATTCTCAACAAGACTCCGAAGCAAGTGTCCAATCTCAAACAGCGCTTGCTCTCGATCGACGGGGTAAAGGAACTATATGCCGAACGACAGGTTGCCAAACGACGAACCTGACATGCTGGATAAGCTGTTCGGCCACCCGGCCAGCCTCAGCGACGATGACCTCGATCTTCTGTTCGAAACCGTCGCGCCGGGTGAGGATCCTTCGGAGGCAATCCACCGCATGGCGGAAAAAGCGGCCATCGCATACAGGAAGAGGAACCAGGTGCCGCCGGATCATGTACAGGCGGCGCTCGATGCCACCAGGCACATCACCAGTCTCGATCAGGCCTCGCCTTCCCTCCTCCAACAGATTGCCAACAAACTAGCGGGCCCGGTTCTCGGCCCGGTAGATGATCCGGCATTCTCGTACAGGAACCGCACCGACAACCTGAATGCAATTGATCAGGCCGTCATCGACGAGTTGACCAAAGAACTCAAAGAGGACTGGGAAGAGGAGAACGACGAGTGAGTCCCGCCGCGCAACTCGCGAACTTTGTGGCGCAGAAGTTGTCGGCTGGGCCCAAGCCCGACCTCAGTGACATTTGCAAAAAGCTAGGCCTCCGGGTGAAGGAGGTTCCCGCCACCGGCTTCGATGGCGCCCTCGTCCGGAGCCGAAGCGCCCAGAAGGGTATCGTGGCGGTGAACGCGCGAATCCGCGAGCAGTCCCGCAAGCGCTTCACCGTCGCCCACGAGATTGGCCATTTCGTCATCCCGCATCATCGCCTTCTCGGGAACATTTGCGAGCAGCGCGCGATCGAGAGTTTTTCGACGCGCCTGCAACGCCCCGAGCTCGAGGCAAACGAGTTCGCAGCCGAGTTCCTGCTGCCGAGCGAGGTCTTGAGGCGGACATTCAAGCTTCGGGAGTTCTCGCTCGCGCAGATCTCCGCCGTCGCAAACGACTTCGAAACGAGCCTGACGGCAACGGCACGCTGTTTCCTCAACCTGACCGATCTTCCATGTGCGCTGGTATGGAGCGTTTCTGGGAATGCTCGGTGGTGGGCGCGGAGCGCCGCGTTTCGTTTTTTTCTGCCGCTTGAGGAATTGCCCGGGCCGGCCTCGTTCGCCGCCAAGCTTTTCAGCAGGGCGGCAGTACCGACGGACTTCGCCGCGGTGCAGCCAGACGCTTGGCTCGATCGCGGGCACGCTGCGAGTGTTGAGACACTCCTTGAACACTCTATTTTTCTTCCAAACTACGACGCAGTTCTGACGCTCCTATGGGCGTACCGCGTGCAGGAGCTGGCGTATGAGGAAGAGGGCGAAGAACTTATAGAGGAGATGAACCCTGAGGACTTCACTCTCGGCCGGAAACGGTGGCCGCGGTAGGCCTCTGGATTTCCCCAAGAACCGAGTACGCCATCCTTATAGCCGGAATCTTCCGCGAGTTCCTGGATAGTCGTGCTGTTCATTGTGTCGCCCGGCGATGCGGCGGAAATCGCGGCCAGGCCACGCGGTATCACAGAACCAGGGGAGCTGGTACTCATTTGAGCTGCATTTTCTGGGGCTAGAAGTTTATCCGGATTACCGTTGATCTCCTGAAGTCTCTGCCAGCATTTCTCCGTACTGGACGCAACCCGATGCCTTTTCCTACCTCCCGCTGCGCTGCCGCGTCCAGTAGAGAATCGCCCGTTCGATCTCTTTTCGCGGTTGCGTCAGATCTGCCCGCGTTATCAGCCTGGATTCATTGAACGCCGAGACGGGTGCATCATCGCCGGAGATGTTCATGGAGTACGATTGCTGCTCCTGAGGATTTCTCGCGAACTTCCGGTACCCGAGCCCGGTCAACGCGGCATTCCAATAAAAGCGCTGGTGACGTTTGTAGGCGTCGTGTTGATCGTAGAGGGCCGCGATGAATCGAAGGCTGGTCTCGGTCATCGTTTCCACCGTTTCGACCGCAATCGTCATGAGGTCGACCATGCTCGCAGAATGATTCCGCTCCGCGCGTCCGGTCACGTTCGTGTCAACGATGATCACGCCCGCTTCACTGATCGCCAAGCGTACGCCTTGCCGGCCGTTGCGCCAGTCGTTTCCGAAGGGCTGCTCGATGATCAGCCAGGTTCCGTCGAGCTGCGGCACGTCTTTCGCAAACTGGTATCCGAACAAGCGGACCTCGCGGCCGTGCCCGATCGTCATGATCTGTTCCGCGAAATCGTCGCTGGCGAGCTGGCCAGGCTCGAATACCTCTTCCACCCTCTCGGGCGCGACAGCCACGCGCAGGCTCGTCTGGTCATGGAAACGATGCGGACGGGCGAGGTGGCCGGCTAGCGGATCGGAATCGTTGTTTGGAGTCATAGGTTTTTCGATCAACGGCCGCAACGCTCGCTCGACTTCTCTCTCGAGATCCTCGGGGCCTGTGAACTTCATCCGAAAGAAGCCGTGAACGTAATCGGAGAGACGCCGCGCCAACTGCTTCGCGTCAGGATCCTGCGCGATGTCCTGGATGAACACGAGCACGGGCAGTTTACGGCTGAGCGCGTGTTCAAATTCCTCTTCTACCACCAGACGGCCGGACGGAGTTCGCCATCCGCCGCGCTCGCCGAGGAGGAGCACGAAATAGTCGCAGCTTTCTACGGCATCGAGACACGCGTTGCGGGACGAGGCGGCGAGGGACGGGAACTGCTCGTTTACGAGGATGGGCTCGCCGCCGGCGGCCTCGATGGCACGAGAGGCTGCCCCACGATAGGCTTCAAATCCTTCGATCACGGAGCTGACGAATACGCGGGGCCTCGCGTTCATAAGCCGCTCCGGGCGGCGGCATTGTCCTGAAAGAGGCTGCCGCGGCGGATATACTTCCGCACCTGTTTGAGCGACCGATGGCGGGTCTGGTCCATGATGGCGCGTTCCGAGGCGCCGCCCTCGGCTGCCGACGTGGCCAGGCCAGAACGTAGCGAGTGGCCGGAGTAGGCGGCCGGATCCAGACCGGCGCGCACGACCAGACGCTTGATGATTTTGGCGAGCTGGTGGTCGCAGATCGCTTTTCCTGTCACTTCCCCGCCCCACCGGCCGATCCCCGGAAATAAACATCCGTACGTGATATTGGAGCGCTCGAGCCATGCCGCGAGCGCGCGGACGGGGCAGCTTTCCGGATGCGATCCATAGGGAATGCCCACGGTCTGCCCTTCCCCCTCCTGATCCGTCTTCGATTTCGGAATGGTGACGACCAGGCCGTCATCGGTGAACCGGACGTGGTCGAAGCGCAGGCCGACGAGCTCGCTACGGCGGAGCGCGCCGGCAAAACCGACCAGGAGCAGCGCCCGGTCGCGAGTGGTGCGAAGATCATCCGGGGTGCCGGCGAACATCTTTCTGAGGACGTCGGGCGACAACGGCTCCTTTCCTTGCTGGGCAGTGCCTTTGACGCGCCGGATACCGGCCATGACCGTGCGAACCAGCTTGTCTTCGACGGGATTGGCGCAGCCGGCGAACTGGTGCGCCTGCGAGATCGCCGTGAGGCGCCGCTCGACCGTATTGGCTTTGACGGTGCGGGCGGCCTCGGCCACGTAGGCGGCGACGGTCGCGGGGGCGGCGGGCAGGCTGGGTAGTTCCCTGCCCCGGCAGAAGGTTTCGAATGCGGTCCAGTCCGAGCGGTAGGCCTTGAGCGTATTTTCCGCCTTCGAGCGGCGTGCGTAGGACTCAGCCTCGGCCAGGTAGGGGGCGAGCGGATCGGGCGCGGGAATCGGGAGATCAGCCAAGGCTCAGAATATCCGGCTTTCCGATTCGGTTTCAATAGTCTTCCCTTATCGAAACTGATTTTGCCCTGATCTTTCTTTCCTGTCGCCCGCCGGAGATTGGTATTGTGCCGGATCACGCCCTAACGTAAAGTAAGAGAGGGATCCCAGTTCGTGCCAGCTCAACCTACATGGTTCCACCGACTTGAAGAGATTTTGGAGGAACTGCGGGCACTCGAAATCTGGTATCTGGACCGCCTGGCTGTCCAGAAACTCTTCCGGGTGGGAGAGCGTCGCGCCCGACAAATCATGGCCGGCCTCCCTGCCATACAGGTCGGAAATGCCGTGGCCGTCGAACGCGAAGCGCTGATTGTTCGGTTGGAGAACACGGCCGCAGGCGCCCCTTTCCAGTGGGAGATGAGCCGACGTGCCCGGTTATTGGAGGACTTGGAGCGGACTCGCCGGCAACTCGCCGCCCGCCGCGTGCGGGTTCCCGCAGCGGCGGACGTGCGCGACCGCGCCGTTCGGGAGTTGACTGGTGGCATCGATCTGCGGCCGGGTGAGTTGCACATCCAGTTTTTCGGAGCCGAGGACCTAGCAGCTAAACTCTTTGAGGTGTCGCAAGCGATGGCGAACGACTGGCAGGCCTTTGCACGCGCTGTCGAGCAGGACGCCGCTTCCCTGCCCCGCAGGGGCGCAGTGGATATCCACGAATGAGCATGCTGGCATGCGAGCATGATTAAGCGGCAGGCGTGTTTTAACCAAAAGACATGAATCCGGCGCAGTTGCCGCATCGCCGCAGTGCGAGCACCGTGGAATGGTGAGTTGCGGCGGCCCTTTTTGGAAGGCCCAGAAAAAGGGTCCAGTCCGGGAACTCTCAGAATCACGGCATCGCATGCTGGCATGTCCGCATGCACGCATGCTTCGGCATTGATATCGTCAAATGCGGCCCGGCAGTGGTTCGGGTGCAGGGCGGGCCGGCCCTCCACCTGGATAACTGCCCGGGGCATTTTTTCCTTGACATGCCCGCATGCTCGCATGTTAGCATGATCCCATCTGGAGGAAAATCAAGCTTGGCCATTATTGTTTCAATGGTTTCCCAGAAGGGCGGCGTTGGTAAAAGCACTTTGGCGCGTCTCCTGGCCCGCGAATTTGCCAGCCAGGAATGGCGAGTCAAAATAGCCGATCTCGACATCTCCCAAGGAACTAGTTTCCAGTGGCGGGCCCGACGGCTTGAGCACCAGATCGAACCCGACGTTCCCGTCGAGCAATTCGGCCGGGTTGACCAGGCGCTGAAAATTGGC
>Ga0335069_10003969_pt1 | contig 22117 bp, 24 predicted proteins | sample Lox_Sample_11_FD_206714 | JGI IMG/M metagenome (GOLD analysis project Ga0335069, IMG submission 206714) | Soil microbial communities from Loxahatchee National Wildlife Refuge, Florida, United States - Lox_Sample_1.1 | ecosystem: Environmental > Terrestrial > Soil > Wetlands | place: USA...
GACGACGGGAGCTCCTCGGCGCCGATCTCGAGCAGCAAGGGTAGGGTCGCGGCCATCGGGAGCCGAAGGATTAGCCTATGCTCCGCGCGGATGCAGTACTCCTTCGAGCCCATCGGGTTCGCGCGTTCGCCGTACGCCGAACGCATGGAGGCGCCGCGGCAGGCGCCCGGTAGTGCCTCCGGGCGCATCGAGCTCTTGCCGGGCCGGGGGTTCGAGGACGCCCTCCAGGGGCTGGACGCGTGGGACTACGCGTGGGTTCTCTTCGTGTTTCACGAGAATGTTGCGCAGGGCCGCGGATGGCGGCCCAAGGTGCAGCCTCCGCGGAGTAGCGAGAAGTACGGGGTGTTCGCGACGCGCTCGCCTCACCGCCCGAACCCCATCGGTCTGAGCTGTGTGCGCATCGAGCGCGTCGAAGGGCTCGTCGTCCACGTGCGCGAGCTCGACTTGCTCGACGGCACGCCGGTGCTGGACCTCAAGCCCTACGTCCCTTACGCGGACGCGCGCCCCGGCGCGAAGAGCGGGTGGCTCGAGCCGCGCGATCCGGCGGCGACCTGGCAGGTTGCCTTCGCGAAGGAGGCGCTGGCGCAGCTCGCGTGGCTGGAGGCCCGCGGTGTCGTGCTCCGCGCGGCAATCGAACAGGCCCTCGCGCTCGGTCCGCAGCCGCACGCGTATCGGCGCATCCGCCCGCATGGCGCCGGGTACCGGCTCGCGCTCAAGGAGTGGCGCATCGACTTTGCCGTCGACGGTCGCGCGATCACCGTCCGCTCCGTCGCGACCGGCTATCGCCCGCGTCAGCTCGCCACCGACGCGGCGCTCGCGATCCACCGCGACTTCGTCGCGGCGTTCACGGCAAGTCCACCGTGACGCTGACTCAAGGGCGATCGTCCATGGGCACACCGAACAGGAAGTCGTCGGCGCTGCGCGGCTGGTGGCACGAGTAACACTGGGTCAGTCGACCCATCATGACGCCCCCGTCGGTCGTCACGGGCACGCCGTTGGCGTCGGCCAGCCCGAACCACCAGTCGCCGAGCTCGGGGTTGTACCCGGACGGCCCCTTCATCATGACGGTCAGCTCCGTCGGCTGCCCCTGTGCGTCGTACACGGCGCGAACGATGGTCGTGCCGACAGGAAGGACCACCCCCGAGCCGCTCGCGTCGGGCCTGATGCTCGAATAAGCGGCGTACACGTCGGACGAGACCCACTCCTGCACCCACGCGTTCTCCGCGGCCTTCGAGGCGTAGGCAGTCTTGGTGGCGTGCGTGAACGTCGAGGACGTGCTGAACGCCCACCCGTTCAAGTCCTCGACGACCGCGCCCGTGTTGACTTCCCCACCCGCTGCCGAGGAGCTGCTCGTCCCACTCCAATGCATACCGGTGGCCTCGGGTGTGCTGATGAGGGTGCATCCGACGGCGAGACCGGAAATCGACAGCAACGCGAGTGCGCCGACAAATCGCACGCATGTCCTTGGAGCAACTCGCGTGCTTCCGTGAGCAGACGATTTTTCTCGCGATGAGCGTCCTTGCGTCGATGCACGTCGAACAACGAGCGTGCGATCGGAATCGTCGCGGGTCCGACGATCCAGCTCGCGTCGACGCGACGGTCACCGCGATGTCAACGCCGCGCGCTGGCTCCCATGTCGCAGAAACTGCGCGTCGCTAGGGGCTGAAGGCCCGGAGCAAGTCGACGTAGCTCACGATGCCGACGACCCGATCCTGGTCGTCCACCACGGGCAACGCGCCGACCTTGCGCTCGAGCATGGTCTCGACGATCTCGTCCACGTCGGCGTCCGTCTCGACGCTCGCTGGGTCGCTGCTCATGATGTCGGCGACCCCGACGGTGCTGAGCGTCTCGATGCTCCGGAGCGCATCCTCGCCCTCGCTGAACTGCCGCGCCCACGACCCGAGATCCCGGTCGCTCACCATACCCACGAGCTCTCCCTGGCGGTCGACGACGGGCAGGTGCCGCACGTCGATCGACTGGAGCGCCTCGATGGCATCACCGGCGGAGGCATTCACGTCGATGGTCCTCGGATCCTTGGTCATGATGTCCTCGGCCCGCGCCCCCTCGTGCGCTCCCTTCGCGAGCGCTTGCAGGACGTCGACGTAGCTCACGATTCCCACAACGTGGCCCAGCTGGTCGACCACCGGCACCGCTCCGATGCGGTTTTCCAGAATGAGGTCCACGACGTCGGCCAGGTCACTCTCGGGTCCGACCGACAGCGCATCCGCGCTCATGATGTCCCTCACGTGCTCGGCGAGCGGCTCGCCGATGCCCACCTCGGGGACGACGAATGGCGCGAACATGCGCCTGAGGTCGCGATCGCTCAGCATGCCGACCAAGCTGCCCTGGGCATCGACCACCGGCAGATGCCGCAGGTCGAGCTTCGAGCGCAGTCGCGCAGCGTCCGCGATCGACGCGTCGGCCGAGATGGTGGTCGGGCCCATGCTCATCACGTCGCGGGAAGTGGTCATCTCAACCTGCCCATCATTGCGGCAGACGCCGCGAGCTTGGCGTAGACGCAAGTCCGGGGCCGATATACTGGCTTCGATGACGCAATCGCTCGGGACGTGGGTCGCAACGCTCATGCTGCCGGCGACGCTGCTGTGCGCGGGATGCGAAGACGGGTCGGCAGATCCCGGTGCAGCTTGCGTCCAGAGCGGCGGCGTGTGCAGCGGCTCGGACGTCGTATGCCGCGAGTCGTTGCCTTACCCCTGTCCGGGCAAGGAGACATGCTGCACCCCGCAGGCGAAGACGCCACCTCCGCCGAGCGACGCGGGAGGCGGGTGAGCCGGGATCACTGGATGGAGCCGGAGAGGGTCACCGTGTTCTGGATGCGGAAGGTGCCCCCGCTGCTGGAGGCGCCGTAGCCGTAGACGCGGATCTCGATGGCGCCGGTCGCCGAGGTCACCGAGAGCGTCACCGTGGGGGTCGAGGTCCCTGCGAACGACGCGCTGTGGGTCGCGAAGCTGTCGGCGCTGGTGGCGACGTCGCCCGTCGTCGGGCCGGTGGCCGACGCCTTGACGTCGAGCGCGAGCGAGGTGAGCGAGACCGAGCAGCCGGCGGCCGGCGTCACGGTGAACGTGTAGTAGCGCGTCGGATCGGCCGTCGCGCCTGTGCCCCATCCGCTGGAGTTGATGGATCCAGCGCCCGACGTCGCAGTGACCGCTGACGATCGCGCCAGGGAGCCCGCGCTGATGCCCGCCACCATGGTGCTCGGCGCGGCGCTGGCCTCGCTCCCGCTCTGGGCCGACAGATCGAAGGTCACCAGCGTGCCGGTCGTGCCGTGGCCGGGGCACGACCCCGTCGTCGTCTCGGACGGTGCATCGTGCGCGCCGACGTCGGACGAGGAGTCCACCATGCTCCCCGTGTCCCCCCCGGAGCCGGAATCCATCTGCGGCGCGCTCGTATCGGACCCGCCGCCGCCGCCGCCGTCGCTCCCTGCCTCTCCTCCACCCGAACCATCGCTTGCAGGCGCAGCGTCCCCCGCGCCATCTGTGCCGTCATCTACGGCGTCCGACTGCGTCGACGCGTCGAAGTCGGTCGACACTCCCGCGCTGTCGTCGCCGGTGGCGCATGCAGTGAGAAAGACGGCGAGGATCGAGGCGAGACGGACTGATGGCAAAACGCGCGCAGCATAGCTCAACGATCGCTCGCGGCGAGCCATGCTACCGGCGGCGGGAAGCCGTAGCCCGGGCCGAGTAGCATTTTCGCAGCTGCCTGGAATCCGGCGTCCGGCGGGATCGCGAAGTCGAACGTGTCCGAGAGGCGGGTGTAGGTCGTGAAGAGGGCGCAGACGAACGCGGCGTCCTCGATCGCATCGTCCGAGACGCTCGCCTCGTGCAGACGGTCGATGTCCGCCTTGCCCACGCGGTCGGGCGCGCGGACGAGCTTCTCGAGGAAGGTCAGCGTGGCGCGCACCTTCGGATCGAGATTGCCGTCATGCGGATCGGCGAGCGCCCTCGCGACGGTCTCGGGGTCCAGAGCTTTCGACGCGACCGCGCCGTGCGCCTTCGTTCAGAAGACGCACTGATTGAGCGACGAGACGTATGCGGCGAAGAGCTCGCGCTCGCCCACGGTCCAGGGAGACTCGCCGCGCATGATCTCCTGCGTCAGCGCGGAGAAGCGCAGGCCGAAGAAGCCGGGGCGGTAGTAGAGCGTCTTCATGATGTCCGGCGGATCCATGCGCAGGAGGAGTCGCGCCGCGCCGAAGAAGGCCCGTACGTACCAGGAGTGCCCGTGATCGACCCGGGGCAGGCGCATCAGCGGCCCTCCTTCAGCGCGCGCGCTACGACGTCGAGCCGGCGGCGGCTCTCGCCGAGCGACGTGGCCACGGCGAGCTCGTAGAGCTGGTCGTCGTCGAGGCCCTCGGCACGCGCGGCCTCCACATCGGCGTCGGTCACCAGGTGCGCCGCCTCGCGGATGCGCAACGTGAGGGCCTCGGCGGCCGCGCCGAGCACCGCAGCTCCGGTGGCAGCGGCCTTTCGCAGGTCCGCAGGAAGTCGCCCGGGCCCCTCGCAAACGTCGACGAACAGCTTGTCGAAGAAGACCCTGCGTTCGGTGCGCGTCATGGCAAGACTGTAGTCCGTTCCAGGAGCTCCAGCGCGGCTCGCTTCGCCGCTCCGACCAGGGGACGTCCGTGCCCGGGGAGAAGATGCTCGTAGTCGAAGCCGCTCCGATGGAACGCCCGCAGCGACTCGATGGCGAGCCGCAGGTCTTTCGAGAACGTGATGTACGGAAGCGACATGCCCCTGCGGATGACGAGGGGAGGCACCGCCGTGAGCAGCGTATCGCCGCTGAGCAGCGCTCTCGTCCCCACGTGACGGTAGAAGACGGACCCCTCGGTGTGGCCCGGGACGTGGTGAACCTCGAGGCTCCCGACGGCTTCGCCGTCGTCGAGCGCGTGGTCGCACTCGACGCGCGCTGGCCACCGATTCTCGAACTCGGCGATGACCCGCGCGATGTGAGCGCCGCCATTGCGCGTCATTCGGTCGCGCGGCACGCGCCCCGCGAGGATGTCCGCGTCGTTCTTGTGGGCGTACACCTTCACGCCGAAGTATCGCTGCAAGAAGCGCGCGTTGCCGGCGTGATCGCTGTGGCGGTGCGTCAGCAGCACGCCCGAGAGGTCGCCCGGCCACACGCCGGCGCGAGCCAGCTCCCAGAGAAGCGTGGCTCGTTCGCTCCAGTGGCCGCAGTCGACGAGCCAGCGGTCGCCCGGCCCGCCGTCGAGCAGGTAGACGTTGGACACGCGCACGTGGTGCAGGTGGCGAAACTCGCCGACGACGGTGCGCATGCGGCAACGGCAGCCTACGACGAATCTTCGGCGTTCGTCCCTGGGCGCGAGCAGAGCTCGCTGCGCTGGCTGAGAGGAGGAAGCGACGCTAGCTAGGCTCGCGGAGGACGACGACCATGAAGCAGACGAGTTCGGCGAAGATGGTGAGGCTGCGTGAGCGGCGGTCGGCCGCGCTGGCGACTCCGAGCGATCTAGACGTTCGCGCCGCGAAAGAAGTGGGCGGGGCGATGAACCGGGTCCTGGCGGACGTCTTCGCCCTCTACCTGAAGACCAAGAACTTCCACTGGCACATGACGGGGCCGCACTTCCGCGATTACCACCTGCTGCTCGACGAGCAGGCCGACCAGATCTTCGCGATGACCGACCCCATCGCCGAGCGCGTGCGCAAGATTGGTGCTGCGACGCTGAAGTCGATCGGGCAGATCGGCAAGATGCAGCGCATCCTCGACAACGACGCGGACTACGTCGAGCCGTCGGACATGCTGGCCGAGTTGCGGGAGGACAATGCCGCTCTCACGGCGAGCCTGCGCGAGGCGCACGAGATCTGCGAGAAGCACCGCGACATCGCCACCGCCAGTCTGATCGAGGTGTGGATCGACGAGACCGAGCGCCGCACCTGGTTCCTCTTCGAGACGCTGGCCCGGCCGGACTCGGGCGGGCGTTGACGAAATCGCGCGTTCAGCGGCGGTGGTAGTAGTGCGGGTGACCGCCGAGGCGCACGACGACTCGGGGGTGAGCGACCCAGTAGCCGTGCCACCCGTAGGGATGCCACGGGTGGTGGATCCAGACGCCGTAGTGATACGGCCCCGGGCCCCACGGCGAGAGGTACCAGGTCCATCCGTACGCGGGCGTGTAGAGGTAGACGTACGGCGTGCCGTCCGTCTCCACCGTGGTCGCTCCCGCGGGGATCCACACCCAGCCGCGATCGACGATGTAGACCCAGCTGCCGCTCGGATAGCTGTAGACAAGCTGGTCGGACGACGGCGCGGCAGGAGGAGGGGCTGTCGAAGCGCCCGCTCCGTCGTCACCCGGCGGAGGAGGAGGAGGGGCGGACGGCGGGGGCGGAGGCTGCGGAGCAGTCGCCGCCTCCGATGAATTGGCCGGTGCTTGTTGCGTGTACGGCTCCGGCGTCGCCTCGGGTTGAACTGCGGGCGGGGGCGGCGGGGGCGGAGGAAGGGGCGGAGTCTGATAGGTCGCTTCCTCCGCGCACCCCAGCAGCATTCCACCGGCGAGCACGGTCACGGCAAGGACACGAAGGCTCATGTCGATCCGCATAAGCACGAGTCGCGGGCTCGTCAGGAGGACCCTCCGACGTCCACCCTCGGTGCGCACAAGAGCTCCTCGTAGAAGCCGCCGAAGGCCCCCGTCGGATCCAGGAGGTGCACCTCGAGGATCCAATGGCGCGTCTCGCCATTCGGCCCGGGAGCGTCCATGCGCCACTCGTTGTCGGGGCGGATGCGGTTGCGCGCGTGATCGCGCTCCTCGCGTGAGAACGGGAATGCGCCGATGAGGTGCCCGGCGTGGAGCCCGCCGAACGTCCAGCCTCGCTTCTTCGAGGCGTCGCCGACGTAGGCGAAGAGCTCGCGACCGGTGATGCCCGGCGTGCTCGCGTAGTGCTCCTGGCACTCGCGAAAGATGACGGCCAGGTCGTTCGTGAGGCGCAGCTTCTCGGGGTGACTCCCGAGCACGTACGTGCGTCCGAAATCGGCCTCGAGCTCCCCGAAGACGATCCCGAGGTCGAGGGAGACGATGTCATCCTCCTCGATCGTGCGATCCGGCGGCAGCTCGCGGAAGAGCAGTCGCGTGTGGGGACCGGAGCGGATGACCCGACGGTGCCAGTATTTCTCGACGCCGAAGTCGGCCGCGGCGAGCTCGAAGATCGCCCGACTGACGCTCTCCTCGGTCTCACCGGCGCGGACGAGCCGCTTCTCTTCGATCGCGCGAAAGAGAGCTGCTGCCCGGGCTTGGGCGGCGTGGAGCGTCGCGCTCTCGACGCCACTGGACGACGACGACGGGACCCGAACGGAACGACTCATGGCACGACCTCCATGGGAGGGCGCCCTTGCGTGGAAGAAAGTCGAGCGTGACGAGCCGAAGCCCGCTGCAGCACCCCTCGACCGTGCACAGACTAGCATCGAGAAAGGGATCGGTCGTGCCTGACGCGGGCCGGCTGCGCCCTACGTTTTCAGAGCCGTGGTCGATCCTTCCATCGTCCGCATCTCTCCGTCCGATCTGGACAGCTTGCTGGGCGCTCTCGAGCTTCGTCTGGTCGCCTTGACCGAATGCGTCGTGAGCTCCGGCTGCAGACTCGGCGTGGTGGGTTTCGACGCGCCTCTTCATCGTCTCCGAGATCGTCACGGCGCACGGCGGTGACGTCGGAGCCTGCAACTCGCCGGAAGCCGGCACCGTGACCTTCGGCGTGCGCCTTCCGCACCGAAGCGCGGCGCGGCCGTGAGAGGCCGGCCGTCACTTCCAGCGCAGCGTGATCTCCATCGAACCCGGGGCGACTTGTCCATGCGAGGCTGTGACCTCGCGCGCGCGCGTGAGCGACACGATGTAGCGAATCTGTTCGCCCAGCGAGGTGCGGCCGTGCGGGGTGTCGGCGTAGGGATGTCCGGTCAGCCTCATGCGCGCGCGGTTTGCCGCGACGTGCGTCTCCCACGAACCGTGCGTGTGGTCGCTCTTCCAGATCTCGTCGGCCATCGTGAGGACCTTCTCGGGGGACGCCAGCGCCCCGACGAGCGCCTTCCGCACGCGCCCGAAGCTGAGGTCGGTGGTCTTGTGCAGGAACCGGAAGTACTCCGTCTTCGAGTGCTTCGCCGGGCCGTTCCAGACGCCGAAGCCGAGCGCGATCACCGCTCGCTCGGGAATCCACGGCGGGAGGACCTCGGCGAAGATCTCGCCGCGCTCTCCCTCCGGCATGTGCCTGCCGATCTCTTCGACGCCGTCCGGGCCCCAGGCCCAGAGCGCGGCCTCGCGTGCGGCGGTCATGTGGTACTTCTTGAGCTTGGGTTCGGAGGCCTCCCCCACCTCACCGATGCTACACCCTGGGCTTGAAAGCTCATGTCGCTGTCGGTCTTCGACCTCTTCACGATAGGCATCGGTCCGTCGAGCTCCCACACGGTGGGTCCGATGCGCGCGGCGCGTCGTTTCGTTCTCGCCCTCGAACGTGAGGGAAAGCTCGCGGACGCGACGCAGGTGAAGGTGGAGCTTTACGGGTCCCTCGGCGCGACGGGGAAGGGGCACGGCAGCGACACCGCGGTGATGCTCGGCCTCGAGGGGGCGGAGCCGGAAACGGTCGAGCCCGACAGCGTGCGTCCGCGCGTCGAGGCCATCGGGGCGGGGGAGTCGCTGTCGCTCCTCGGCAAGAAGCCCGTGGCGTTCCGGCCGGCGGAGCACATCGTCTTCCACCGGCTGCAGCAGCTTCCGAAGCACCCGAACGGCATGCGGTTCTCGGCGTTCGAAGCGGGCGGCGCCGAGCTCGCGCAGCGTACGTACTACTCCGTCGGCGGCGGGTTCGTCGTGGGCGACGGCGCCGCGGCCGACGCGCCGGCGATGCCGACGCACGAGGCGCGCGTGCCGCACCCCTTCACCACGGGAGCGGAGTTGCTCTCGCTCTGCGGGTCGCACGGGCTCTGCATCGGAACGCTGATGCTCGAGAACGAGCGCGCCCTCGCGGGTGGTGACGAGACACGCGTTCGCACGAAGCTTCAGGCCATCTGGGCGGCGATGCGTGCGTGCGTCACGCGTGGCTGCGAGCGCGAGGGCATCTTGCCGGGAGGCCTCAAGGTGAAGCGGCGCGCGCCGGCGCTCCACCGCAAGCTCGTGAGCGACGCGCGGCGCGACGACCCGCTGGTCGCGCTCGACTGGGTGGACCTCTGGGCCCTCGCCGTCAACGAGGAGAACGCAGCCGGCGGACGCGTGGTCACGGCGCCGACGAACGGCGCGGCCGGCATCATCCCCGCGGTGCTCCACTACTACGCGCGATACACGCCCAACGCCGGCGACGACGGCGTCGCGCGCTTCCTGCTCGTCGCGGGCGCCGTCGGGATGCTCTACAAGATGAACGCGTCGATCTCCGGCGCCGAGGTGGGCTGCCAGGGCGAGGTCGGCGTCGCGTGCTCGATGGCCGCCGCCGGCCTCACCGAGGCGCTCGGGGGCACTCCCGAGCAGGTCGAGAACGCCGCCGAGATAGGCATGGAGCACAACCTCGGGCTGACGTGCGATCCCATCGGCGGCCTCGTGCAGGTCCCGTGCATCGAGCGCAACGCCATGGGCGCCGTGAAGGCGATCAACGCGTCGCGCATCGCGCTCTCTGGCGACGGCAAGCACAAGGTGTCGCTCGACAAGGTCATCGCGACGATGCGCGCCACGGGCGCCGACATGCTCACGAAGTACAAGGAGACCGCGCGCGGCGGCCTCGCCGTCAACATCGTCGAGTGCTGACCGACGGCCGCGCGCTATGCGCTGCCGGAGCTCACGACGTACGCGACGTCCGCTTCCACGTTCTCGCAGCACGCTTCGCAGCGCGCGACCATGGGCCCGAGCGAGAGCCGCACGCGCAGCGACGACTCGCAGATGGGGCACGGAACCGATGCGTACCAGCGGCCGCGCTTCTTGAAGACGGCGCTCGCCGTGGAGCTGAGCGGTTCGACGTACTGGGTCGCTTCCATGGACTGGGCCTGGTCAACAACGGTCGCAGCGGCGGTTCGGTTCGTCCCCATTGCACCCTCCGTGCTCGATCAATCGCCGAACAAGTCGAGCGTACGCCGATCGGCAGACGCACGTCGAGCACGCGATTGTCCCCAGAGGCGGAGCGCCTGGATCTTTTCCTCGTAGAGCGTCGCGAGCGGAACGAGCTCGCGAGCCGCCGCGCGCAGATGCTCTTCCGTGAGCTCTCGCTTCTCGGCGTACGCGCGGAAGAGTGCCGCCGCGACCATCTGCTCGATCTCGGCGCCCGACCAGTGCTCGAGCTCTCTGGCGATCTCGTCCACGGGGTACGTGGCTTCCGCGCGTCCTCGTCGCATCAGGTGTACGCCGAGGATCTGGCTGCGCTCCTTGGGCGACGGCAGGTCGACGAAGAACACTTCGTCGAAGCGGCCGCGACGGGCGAGCTCGGGCGGTAGCCGGTCGACCTCGTTGGCTGTGGCCGCTACGAACACGGGCGCGCGCCTCTCCTGCAGCCATGTGAGGAATGCGCCGAAGACGCGAGCGTGGCGCGCGTCACCGTCGCCGGCGCCGAGGCCCTTCTCGATCTCGTCGACCCAGAGCACGACCGGAGCGACCGCCTCGACGGCGCGCGTCGCCTCGTGGACGGCGTGCTCCGGGGAGGGCGCCGCGAAGACCTCGGCGAAGTCGAGCCGCACGAGCGGCAAACCGAGAACACGCGCCGCGGCCTTGCTCACGAGCGATTTTCCACAGCCCTGCACGCCGCACGTGAGCATCCCGCGCGGCTCCGAGAGGCCGAAGGAGCGTGCGCCGGCGTCGAAGGCGAGCACGCGTGCGCGCAGCCACGACTTGAGCACCTCGAGACCACCCACGTCGTCGAGCGTCACGTCGGCGTCGAGCAGCTCGAGGCATGCGCTGCGCCGGAGCGCGCCGCGCTTCTCGGCGATGACGCGCTGGAGAGCCTCCGTCGCGTCCGCAGCGGCCCGCGCGAGCCGGAAGGCGCGGGTCGCCTCGTCCAGCGTGAGCCCGAGGGCCGCGCGAACGAACGCGTCACGTGACCACTGCGCTTCGCCGTTCGCGTTCTTCCTCTCGGCGTCGAACGCAGCGCCGATGCCCTGGGCGTCCGGAAGGGGCATCTGCAGCACGCGCGCATCGCGATCGAGCTCGGGGGGCAGCGACGCCGTCGGCATCACGAGCACCAGCGGCAGATCGCGCTTGGCCGCCGCGAGGTCGCGCAGGGCGCGCACGACGCGCGCGTCGGACAGCCAAGGGTGCACGTCGAGCATCACCCGCGCGACGCCGGTCTCTCCCCCACGAGCGGCGCGCTCGATGGCAGCGAGGGCGCTCGGGACCGTCGCGTCGTCGCTCCAGCCGCGGGTGACCGTCCATTCGTACACGCGCGAGCCGCGGAATGCCTGCCCGACGAGAGCGACCGCACGGCGCTCCTCGTGGGTCACGATGCAGACGATGGGCACACCCGCCTGCGCGGCCGCGCGCAGCTCGTGCACGAAGAGATCGGTGCTCAAGGACGCCTCATCCCTCCGTCGTCACGCGCAGCACCTCTTCGAAGCTCGTGAGCCCCTTCGCCAGCTTCTTGATCGCCGCCTCGCGGAGCGTGAGCAGGCCGTCGTGCCGCGCCTGCCGCGTGATCTCCTTGGAGCTCGACTTGGCGACGACGAGCTTGCGGAGCTTGTCGTCCACCTCGAGCACCTCGAACACGCCCGTGCGCCCGAGCAGGCCGGTGGAGCGACACTTCACGCAGCCCTCGCCGAACGCCACCATGAGCTCGGGGTTCTGCCCCTGCGCGCGCAGCTCGTGCACGTCGAGCCCGAGCAGCGTGAGCTGGTCGGGCGTCAGGAACGTCTCGACGCGGCACGATGCGCACACCGAGCGCACGAGCCGTTGCGCCACGACGCCCACGAGGGTCGAGGCGAGGATGAACGGATCGACGCCCAGCTCCAGCAGGCGGGTGATGGCGGTCGCCGCGTCGTTGGTGTGGAGCGTCGCGAGCACCATGTGCCCGGTGAGCGCCGCCTGCAGCGCGATCTCGGCGGTCTCGGTGTCGCGCACCTCGCCGACCATGATGACGTCCGGGTCCTGCCGCAGCACGTGACGCAGCGCCTCGGCGAAGCCGACGCCGATCTTGGTCTGCACCGCCACCTGGTTGAAGTTCTCGACGACGATCTCGATCGGGTCCTCGATCGTCACGACGTTCACCTCGGGCGTGGCGATGGTGCGCAGCGCCGCGTAGAGCGTCGTGGTCTTGCCGCTGCCGGTCGGCCCCGTCACGAGGATCATCCCGTGGGGACGAGCGAGGAACTTCTCGGCGAGCGCGAGCTGCGAGTCGAACATCCCGAGGTCGGGCAGGTCCTGCAGGAGGGCGCCCGGATCGAAGATGCGGATGACGAGCTTCTCGCCGAAGGCGACGGCGACGGTCGACACGCGCATCTCGACCTCGCGGTCGCCGCGCGCGGTCTTGATGCGGCCGTCCTGCGGGCGTCGCTTCTCGGCGATGTCGAGGCGCGCGAGCGTCTTCACGCGCGAGACCACCGCCGCGTGCACGGCCTTCGGGAGCTGGTGCACGGTGTGCAGCACGCCGTCGATGCGCATCCGGACGACCGAGATGTCGCGCCGCGGCTCGATGTGCACGTCGCTGGCGCGCTGGTCGAGCGCGTAGTGAAGGAGGTACTCGACGGCGGAGACGACGTGGCTGTCGCTCGCCTCGATCTCCTCGACGCGCTTGAGCTTCACGTACCGTTCGAGGTTGCCGATGTCGACGCCGGTGGACACCTGCTGCTCGGCGGCGTCCACGGCGCCCCGGAAGCCGTAGAAGTCGGTGATGAGCCGCTGGATGTCGCTCGGCGTCGAGACGACCAGGCGCGGCTGCCGTCGCACGTGCGCTTCGAGCGCCTCGACGAGCGCGTGGTCGAGCGGGTCGGCGACGGCGACGGTGACCGTCCGCTCGTCGGCGCCGATGATGAGCGCCTGGTGTTTGCGGGCGAACGGGCGCGACAGGAGCTGCGGCGCGAGCTTCGCGTCGATCTTCAGCGGATCGAGGTCCACGAAGGCCAACCCCACGTGCTGCGCGAGCGCTTGCATCACGACGCGCTCGGTCAGCGGAAACGCGTCGTTGCCAGCCTGCCCCAGGCCGAGTGCGAGCACGACTTCCGCGGGGTGTACGTTCTCCCCCGGAGCCGGTCCGCGCTTGCGGACGCCTCCCGTTCGCTGTCGGAGCAGGCGCGCGTGGACGACTTCCGCCTTCGCCGTGGCATCGCGCCGCTGCTCGGCAGTGAGGAGCCCCGCCTTCTCGAGCACTCCGGCCAGGTACTCGAAGGTGAGCGTCGCGCGCGCATGCAGGGCAGTCGCGGGCATCTCGACACATATTAGAGCACGAGGACCCGCCCCGGATGGCATCGATTACCCGTGGGCAGGAAGTGTCGAGAGGAGCAAAGACCGTCCGTCTCGATCAGTAGCTGGGTCGACTGAACCAGATCCGCGTCCAACTGGACGAGAGACTGATTCAGTCGAACCAGACTCTGGTTCGAACGACGGCAGGACGACCGGGCACGCCGGCTACGCGATCAGCCAGCATTGCCAAGCTGCTCGATCAGCCCTTTTGCATCACCCTGCTAGGACCGGCCGTCCCAAGCCAAAGTTGAGGGGGCGTTGTCACACTCTCGCCTGCCGGCGCGATGAGGCAGAAGAGAGGGATAATGCCATGACCATGTCCTCCCCCCGCCTCGTCGAGCGTCTCGCAGACCCCGACTTGACGGCGAGGTTGTCGCACTTCGTGCGCACGCGGGTGCCCGAGGACGACGTGAAGGACATCGTGCAGGCCACGATCGCCGACGCGCTCGCCGCCCAGGAGCACCCGGTCGGCGACGAGGACATCGTGCGATGGGTGTTCGGCATCTGCCGGCACAAGCTCGTCGACTGGTTTCGGCGCATGCGGCGCGAGGTGCCGCGTGACCTCGAGGCGAACGAGGACGCGGTGCCCGCCGAGAGCGTGCCGACGAGCGCGATGGATCTGATGCGCTGGGCGCGCAAGGAGCTGCCGCCAGGCAAAGAGAACGAGCAGACGCTCGAGTGGATGCTGCGCGAGGGGGAAGGGGAGAAGCTCGAGTCGATCGCGGCGGACGCGAACGTGCCGGCGCCGCGGGTGCGACAGCGGGTGTCTCGTCTGCGCCGGTACTACAAGAAGAAGTGGGCGGCGCAGGCGGCAGCGGTCGCGGCGCTGCTGCTCGTGGCGCTGGCCATCGTCTTCGCGCTGCGACGAAAGGACCAGGACCAGGTCGCTCCGAGGCCGGAGCCGTCGTTCGTGCCGTCGGCGCTTCCGCCGGCCCCGGTCGGGCCGCCCGAGGTGCCGCAGTCGTTGCCTGCGGCGAGCACGCAGCCGGATGCGGCGCCCGCGCCGAGCGCTTCGTCCGCACCGCCGCCGCCGGTGGACAGCGCGTCGCCGTCGCCGAAGCCGGGGCCGCTCAAGCCGGTGCCCACGTCGATGCCGGCTCCGCCGAAGCCGTCACCCAAAAAGGCGACGAAGGCGCCGTCCTCGTCGGACTCCGGGGGATCCTTCGGCTGGAACGCGATCCCGCAGCAGTCCACGCCGCCCGCGCCTTCGAAGTGACGCGTCACACTCCTCGGCTCTCGCGCGAAGAGGGAGCAGAAGCCGGCAGCAAGCCTCGCGCCGGCGAGCCGAGGAGGGAACGATGTTCCGGGTGACGCGCGCATGCGCGATGGCAGCAGTGTGTACGACGTTGGGGCTTGCGGCGATGATCGTTGCGCCGCTCGCGCGATCGCAGACGCCGCAGGCGCCGCCGCGTGCGACGTCGCCCGCTCTCTCCGCGAGCGCCGTCGCCGCGACGGAGGGCGAGCAGCCGACGCAGCGCGCGAGCGCGCCTCTCGAGTCGCCCGCCTGGATCGAGGCGGAGGCACCGGCGAGCGGCAAGGCCTTCGTCTACCCGCCGCGTGACGCGAGCGAGGCCGCGCGACCCGTCACCGTCATGCTCCACGGCATGTGCGGTCATCCCCAGAGCGCGTGCGCTCCGTTCGTCGACGTGTCGACCACGCGCGGATGGCTCGTGTGCCCGCGCGGCGAGGACCCGTGCGGCGGCGGTACGCGATGGCGGCTGCGCGGTCCGGACGACGCGCAGCTCGTCGAGGCGAGCGTGCGCGCCACGGCACGCGAGCACGCGGGACAGGTGGATGCTTCGGCTTCACGGGTGCTCGTCGGCTTTTCGCTCGGCGGCATCGCCGCGGTGCAGATCGCGCAGGGGTCGTCCGGTGTCTACGAGGGACTCGTCGTCGTCGCCTCGCAGGTGCACCCCGACGCGGGGCTGCTCGAGAAGGCGGGGGTCAAGCGCGTCGTCCTCGCCGCGGGTGACCTCGACATGACGAGCGCGCCGCTCCAGGAGGACGCGCGCCGTCTCGCCGCGCAGGGGTTGCCGACGCGCTTCGTGAGCCTCGGGCACTTCGGGCACGGCTATCCGTCCGACATGGAGGCGCGGATGCGCGAGCCGATGGAATGGGTCGCCGGTGGCGGCTGAGCGGATGCCTCAGAACGAGCCGTCGCCCCAGCGCGGGTCGCCGTCGAGCAGCCACGGGAGCTGCGCGCGCGTCTCCTCGGCGATGGGCCCGTTGTACCAGTGGATGAACTGGCCCGTCTCCGGCAGCTTCCCGAGCACGACGTGCGCGTCGACACCCGCGTGCTGGAGAGTCGTCGCGGCGTGCCGCGCGCCCGCCACGCGTGCCTTCAGGCCGCACGCGAGGAGCAAGTGTCGTCCTCCGCCCTTGGCGTACTTCGCGGCGAGCGCCGGGCTCCAGCGATCCTCGCCGCCCTCGATGAGCACCGCGGCGGGAAAGCGCGCCGGGTCGCGCGCGATGATGGCGGGGCCGAGGATCGCTCCGAGCGAGAATCCCGTGTAGAGCATCGCGCTCGCGTCGACGTACCCCGGATAGCGAGCCTCCAGCGCGGCGACGTCGGCGTCGATCTCGCGCGCGAGCGCCTCGGCGCCTCCGTAGCGGAAGGTGCCGTCCCCCGCGGGCTTGCCGCGCGGGCACACGACCCACGCGCGGTCGTGGAAGATCCACCGCTGGTCGTCGCACAGGCCCTCCGGTGCATCCCACGCTCCGTGCGTCGCCACCACGACCGGCCTCGGCCCTGCGGCGCCGACCGGGACCGATACGACCGCATCCGCGTACCCATCCACCGGAAGCGCGACGATGGCCGGATTGCTCTGCAGCGGAGGGAGGATGGCGTGCACGGCATTGGGGAAAACCGCTAGGGCCGAAGTCCTCTTCCCGCGCTAGTCTCGCCGCCCCATGGCTGAATCGAAGCTCTCCATCGATCGCGAGCTGAACGAGCTGCTCGAGCTGGGCGACCGGATCGTCCGGATGGCCCAAGAGCGCGGCGGCGCGAACATCGTCGCCGAGTGCTTGCTGCGCTCGGGCGCGGAGCTGTCGGCCAAGGTGCGCAAGGGCGAGCCGGAGCTCGTCGAGGAGGCGGGCACGCGCTCGGCAGGGCTCCGCGTCATCAAGGGCAAGCGGGTCGCGTCCACGTCGACCAGCGATCTGACCGATCACGGCATCGAGCGCTTCGTGGCCGACGCCATCGAGCTCGTAGGACTCTCGCAGGAGGATCCCTTCGCCGGGCCCGCGGATCCGAAGCTCCTATGTGATCCCGCCGCGGCGCCCGACCTCGACCTGTACGACCCTGCGGGCGGCGCCATCGACGCGGCGCGCGCCATCGCGATGTCCAAGGAGGGGGAGGCCGCCGCGTTCGCGTTCGATCCGCGCATCACCAACAGCGAGGGCGCCACCTTCGGACGCACCGCCGGCGGGAGCGCCATCGTCTTGAGCAGCGGCTTCCGCGCCTCGATGAAGGGCTCGTACGCGTCGCTCACCGTCGTGCCGGTCGCAGCCGACGAGGGCGGCAAGAACCGCCGCGGATACCACTGGACCGCGCGCCGGCACCTCGCCGAGCTCGACCCGCCCGCGGAGGTCGGCCGCGAGGCGGCGAGGCGAACGCTGCGCAAGCTCGGCGCCCGCACGGTCCCCACGTGCGAGGTGCCGGTCGTGTTCGACCCCGACGCCGCTCGCTCCATTCTCGGGATGCTCGCGGGATGCGTCATGGGCAGCGCGATCTGGCGCAAGTCGAGCTACCTCCTCGGACGCGAGGGCACACGGGTCGCGAGCGACTTCGTGACCGCCGTGGACGATCCGCTGCTGAAGCGCGCGCCTGGGTCGCGTCCATTCGACGGCGAGGGACTCGCCAGCCGGCGCAACGTCGTCGTCGAGCGCGGGATGCTGCGCACGTACCTGTGCGACAGCTACTCGGCGCGCAAGCTGGGACGCGAGAGCACCGCGAGCGCGGTGCGGGGCGGCGGAGCCGGGGTGGGGCCGAGCACCTCGAACTTCGTGCTGCAACCCGGCAGCGATTCGAACGAGGCGATCGTGAAGGGCACCAAGCGCGGCCTCTACGTCACCGAGATGATGGGCTTCGGGTTCAACGCGGTGACCGGGGACTTCTCGCGCGGCGCGGCCGGCTTCTGGATCGAGAACGGCGAGCTCGCGTACCCCGTGAGCGAGGTCACCATCTCGCTCAACGTCGACCAGCTCTGGCAGACGGTCGACGCCGTCGGGAGCGACCTCGATCTGCGTACTGCAACCGCCTCCCCCACCTTCCGCGTCGCGCGCATGACGGTGGCGGGCGGCGCGAGCTGAAGGCGGCGCTCACTGCGCCGGCCAGAGGCTGCACGTCGGCACACCGACCGTCGGACCGACGCCGCACCAGGCGATGCCGAGGGCGCCCGCCCGCAGGCTCACCACGAAGCCGGTGTGCACCGTGCCCGGGAGCGCATCGATCCCCACGAAGCCGGTCGACCACGCACGCGCTGCGCCGTCCTCCAGCGTCGAGAGGGTGAGCACGGTGTCGCCCGAGACGGGCGGCACGCTGGCGAATCCGAGGACGTCGACGGGCGGCATGCTCCCCTGCGTGGTGGCGTGGCGCGGGTCCACTTCCGGCGCGAGGACAATCGAACCGGCGCGCGCAGAAAGCGGGGGTGCCGGCGAGTTGCTCCCATCCGGCCAGCCGAGCGCGGCGTGCACGAAGCGAACCTTGGCGACCGAGGGGTCGGCCAGCTCCTCGGTGAAGGCGACGATCGAGAGCGCCGAATCGCTGCCGGCATCCGCCCCCGCGAGACCCATGACCGTCAACGTGGTGATCTTGCCGGCGTCCAGCGTCACCGTGTCGACCGCCACTGGGGCGCTGCACGAGAGCTGACCCACCGCGACGAGCGCGATGTCGAGCGTCCCCGACGTGGGCAGGGTGACGGCCGCGCTCATGGAGGCGAAGCCCACCGGAGGCTGCGGCACCGCGGCATCGGACGGAGCCGCGTCGCCCGCGCCCGCGGCGTCGCCGCCATCGCCGCCATCGCCGCCGATCGTGGCGTCCGTGGTCGCGTCCGCGGCGCCTCCTTCCCCCGGCGTCCCTCCCTCGATCGTTGCGTCCTCGGGCTCGCTCGCGTCGGCAGCGTCCTCGCCGGCGCTGCCGTCGTCTCCACCATCGGGCGCACCCGCGTCCTCGTTCTCGCTGCCGGGCGTTCCGCCGTCGAGCGATCCGCCGAGCACCGGTCCGGTGAACGTGGCCGACCCGCTGACGCGCCAGCAGAAGTCGACTGCCCCGAGGTCCGGCGACATGTTGGCCAGAAGCAGCGTCGTCTGCGTGCCGCCCTGCGCGTCGCCGCCGCCGTCGTCGCCTCCAGCTTCGCCGACGGGGACGATGCCCGGGTGCTCGAGTGAGGCATCGAAGCCGTTTCCGTTCGACGGCGTGCATGCCGGCGCCCCCGCCCCGGCGGCGGTCAGCGCCGCGAGCGCGGCAGCGTGAGCGAAGCGAAGTCGCATGGCAAGCGAGGCGCTCCCAGCTTACGACGGGGGCGCCCCCGGTGCTATGCAAGCGCGCTGAGGACCGCGGACCATGAGCCCCGAGGAGATCAAGGCGCTGCGCAAGGAGCTGTCGTGCACCGCGAAGGAGCTCGCCGGCGCGCTCGGCGTGGACCAGGCGACGGTGCTGGCCTGGGAGTCGGCCGAGAAGTTCCCGACGAAGGCGTACGTGGACAAGATGTCCGAGCTGCGCGCGAAGGGCCCGGGCGCCGTACCGAAGAAAGCCAAGGGCGCCGCCGACCCCGTGAAGTCCCTGGCCGACCCGCAGGTGTGGGAGCTGCTCCGCAAGGTCGCCGCGCACAAGAAGCTGCGCGACGAATGCGTGAAGCTCGCCGAGAAGTACCCCGACCCGGCGAGCGACTGACCGGGCGCGCCGTCAGTTTGGTTCGTGGTTCACGTCGCCCGGCGGCGGCGTGACCGTGTCGCGCTCGGGCTCCTCCGCGTCGAGCGGAGGTGCGGAGATGGTGTCGGTGTTCGTCGCCTTGGTCTCGACCGTGTCGGCCGCGGCCTCCGGCAGCACCTCGCCGAGCTCCGACTCGGCGATTCGCCGCGACTCGTCGGAGAGCTCGGTGAACTCCTTGAGCGTCGGCAGGTCCTTGAGGGACTTGAGGCCGAAGAACTCGAGGAACTGCGTCGTCGTCCCGTAGAGCAGCGGGCGTCCCGGCTCGTCCTTCTTGCCGAGGATGCGCACGAGGTCGCGCTCGAGCAGCAGCTTGAGGGTCGCCCCGCTGTCCACGCCGCGGATGTCGTCGATCTCGGGACGCGTCACCGGCTGCCGGTAGGCGACGATCGCGAGCGTCTCCACCTGCGCCCGCGTGAGGCGCACCGGGCGCTCGGCGGACAGCTCGCGCACGAACGGAGCGAACTGCGCGGCCGTCCGGAAGAGCCATCCACCCGCGATCTCGCTCAGCACGACGCCGCGCTCGGCGTACACCGCGCGCAGCTCGGCGAGCACTTCGCGCACTTGCTTCACCGGCGCCGACGCGAGTCGCGCGACCTCGCGGTCCTTGATCGGCTTGTCGCTGGCGAAGATGAGCGCCTCGACGAGCCCCGTGAGGTGAGCGCGCGAGAGCGCACGCGCCTGCTCGATCTCGGCTTCGTCGGGGGCCGCGTCGTCACGCGGCGTGGGCGCCGCGAGCTCGGCGAGGTCTTCGCCCGTCATGTCCACGGTGGGCTGGTCGTCCCACGTCCCGGTGGGTTCGGCTGCGGGCGGCACCGTGTCGGGGCCGCGCTCGTCGTTCTTCGGGTCATGGCTCACGGGGGGTCTCCTCGTCGGCGCTCTGGCTCTGGCTCTCGCCTTCGCTCGCGGCGAGCTCGACCCAGAGCGGGCCGAGGGGCTCGCCCTGGAAGAGCCGCGTCATGCGCAGCCGGGTCATCTCGAGCAGCGCCAGGAAGGTGATCACCAGATCGAACTTCGTCGTCAGACCCTCGAAGAGCTGCTCGAAGCCGAGGCGCTTGCGCTCGCGGATGAGGTCCGAGAGCTCTCCGATACGGTCCGACAGCGAGATGCGGTCGGCGACCACGTCGTGCGAGAGGCGCACCTTGCTGCGATCGAGGACGCGCTGGAACGCCTCGACCAGCGCGAACAGCGGCACCTCGGCGAGAGGCGGGAGCTCCGTGCGCGTCGCCTCCTCGATGGGCGCGCCGCGGAGGAAGATGTCGCGCCCCGCGACGCCTCGCTCGGACAGCGCCTCGCCGGCCTGCTTGTACTTCTGGTACTCGAGCAGGCGCTTGATGAGCGCCTGACGCGGGTCGATCTCGTCCTCGGGGTTCGCCTCGTCCTCCTGTCCCGGGGGCGGCGCCGGGAGGAGCATCTTGCTCTTGATGTGCGCGAGCGTCGCTGCCATGAGCAGGTACTCGGCGGCCACGTCGAGCTGCATGAGCTGCATCACCGCGAGATACTCGAGGTACTTCTCGGTGACGAAGCTGATGGGGATGTCGAGGATGTCGAGCTCGTGCTTCTGGCAGAGGTGGAGCAGGAGATCGAGCGGCCCCTCGAAGTGAGGCAGCTGGACCGAAAGCCCGCCGGCTTCGCCGCCCTCGAACGCTTCGCCCTCGGACATTTCGCGCGACACCTAAGCAAACGGGGCCTCCGGAAGCAACGGGCGGGCACAAAGGGCGAGACCGGGAGCCGAATCCCTCTTGCAAGGGCCGACTCCCGGTCTCTCCGTGTGGTTCAGCTCCCGTTCAGCTCCGGCTCAGTGCACGAGCATCGAGACGGAGGGGCTCCAGTCACCGGCCCCGCCCTTCAGCACCCACCGGTAGCGGAAGAGCACCGTCGCTCCGGCCGTGAGGCCGACGACGGCCGTCCTGGCTTGCAGGGTCGGCCCGGCGTCGCTCCAGGTCTTTCCGCCGTCGGTGCTGTACTGCCACTCGTACGATGCACGACGCGCGGCGGACGGAACGACCAGCTTCGCTGTGCCCGAGACCGTTCCGGGCTTCGCCGCAAACACGCGCGGCGCGCGAACGGCGGTCTTGCGCACGGCGAGCCCGGCGCTCTCGATGATCGAGGGGCCGTTCTCGGGCGTCGCGTCGGCGATCGATTGCACGTACGCCCTGAGCAGCTCGAGCAGCGCGACGAGCGCCGCCCTCTTCTCGTTGCGCGTGGCGATCGAGCCCTTGACCTTCGTCAGGGCCACCGTTTCGGCGGACTGCAGGTCGCCGAGAGCGTTCGACACCGCCGGCAGCGCCGGGATCGGCGTCGGGAAGGTCGCGTTGCCGGTCATGGCCTTCAGGATCCCCTGCACGTAGGTGATGAGGAGCGAGATGGTCAGCGGCAACCGGAGGCACGCGACGCTTCGGTGAACCTTCTTGTTGGCGCTGCTGTTGGCGTTGGACATGGGACACCTCTTGGTTGGAGCCGGATGCGGCTCGTCCGCACCCGTCATTCCGTCATCGGAAAGGGGGCATTTCGTTACGGGTCTGCGGGTCAGAAGAAGCCCACGCACCAAGGCATCTGCTTGCACGCGCGGGCGCGGAAGCGATTCACCCGCTGACGTATCGTCCCGGAAGCCACGCCGGCCTGCGCGGCGTACTCCTCGAGCGACTTGCCCGCCATCTTCTGGCGGATCGCCTCGAGCGCGTGCGCGTGCCTCGGGTTGTCCGCCACGAGCCGCTCGAGCGCGCGCAGCGCCGCATGCGCCTCGGGCGGAGCCGCGAAGTCGTACTCGGGCGGGCGGTTGGTGCAGAGCGCGATGGTGACGCTCTCGCCACCGAGCAGCG
>Ga0335069_10003970_pt1 | contig 22115 bp, 17 predicted proteins | sample Lox_Sample_11_FD_206714 | JGI IMG/M metagenome (GOLD analysis project Ga0335069, IMG submission 206714) | Soil microbial communities from Loxahatchee National Wildlife Refuge, Florida, United States - Lox_Sample_1.1 | ecosystem: Environmental > Terrestrial > Soil > Wetlands | place: USA...
GAACGGTTGCGCTCCAAGAACAGAATGATGACGCAAGAAGCCAGATCGGCGGCAACAGGCCGCAAAAAGACTCCTCCTCCGACAGCAGCCAAATCCGGCAGTGCTTCCGTAGCGAGTTCCGCCGCTTTGCAGCAGTACCAGGCAGCGGTTCAACTGGTCCAGCAGGGCAAGTACGACAAGGCGCTCGCGGCCTTGGAGAAACTGCAGGCAGCGGCGACACCCGAGATCGCTGAGCGGTGCCGGATGTATGTTCAGACCTGCCAGCGGCAGATTGCGAAAGCGGGCCTGGCCTTTGTCACACCCGAAGAACGCTATGACTACGCGGTTTCGCAGTTGAATGGCGGCTACTTCGAGGAGGCGGGAGAGCAGTTCCGTGGGATTATCGCCGACCACCCGGGCGCCGACTACGCCTTCTACGGGCTCGCCTTGCTGGATGCGATCACGGGCCGTACTCAGGGCTGCCTGGACCACCTCGCCAAGGCCATCGAATTGAATCCGAAGAACCGGCTGCAAGCTCGGTCGGACAACGACTTCCAGAATATGGCCGATGATCCGCGGTTTACAGAGTTGCTGTATCCTGAGATTCCATAAGTCGTTTCGTGAACCGTGTGCCGTCCGTAAAGACAGCCGTTAAAAAGCCGAAACCGTCCCAGCTCCGATCCAGTCCATCGCCCGCCAGGATGCGCCCTTTGCGCGTGGTAGCGATGGGGGGCGGTACCGGGCTTTCCACATTGCTCCGGGGTTTGCGACGCTACGTGAGCATCCCTGGCGAGCCCAGCGCGAAGCCCTCTCAAATTGCCGATCTCGCTGCCGTTGTTACTGTGACCGACGATGGCGGCTCCTCAGGCCGTTTGCGCAAAGACTTCAACATGTTGCCCCCCGGCGACTTGCGAAACTGCATGGTCGCCCTCAGCGAGGAAGAAGACCTTCTGGTCAGGCTTTTCTCACACCGGTTCCGCGGCGGAGATGGACTAGGTGGGCACAGCTTCGGCAATCTCTTCGTCGTCGCCCTGACCGAGCTCACCGGCGACTTCGCTCATGCCATTCAGCTGGCCTCTAAGATCCTGGCGACCCGCGGACGCATCTATCCGGCAACAACAGTCAATGCAACCATTGTTGCGCGCATGGATGATGGCTCCGAGGTTCGAGGAGAAACCAACATCACGGCCAGCCGCAAACGTATCGCGGAGCTCGTGCTCGATCCTCCCGATGCAGCGGCGCTCCCGGAGACGATCGAAGCCATCGAACGTGCCGACCTGATCACCGTGGGCCCCGGCTCTCTTTATACGTCGCTGATTACAAACCTGCTCGTTCAGGGAATTCCAACAGCCCTCAGTTCCGCCAAGGGAACACGCGTCTTCATCTGCAACCTCATGACGCAAGCCAATGAAAGCCTGGGTTTGACAGCCTCGGAACACATCGAGCGGATCTATGACCACACACGCGCCCCCATCTTCGACTATGCCATCGTGAACACCGCCCCGTTTTCGCGAGACACCCTCTCCCGCTATGCGCTGGAGAACGCATCGCCCATCTCTGCAGACGTCGCCCGAATCGAGTCGCTCGGCGTGCGCTGCATCGTCGGGGAATTCGCCAGCGAGGAAAACGTCGTCCGTCACAATGCCAACCGGGTCACGGCCGAACTGCTCGCCCTGGGCCAATCTCGACGAGCGCGAAAATAGCGGTCCATCGGTCCGGCTTGTTTCTATCGAGCCCGGTAAAAGCGGGCCCGCGAACCGAACGGAGTTTTTCCGCAAAGCTCGGGCAACCCTTTTCTGGGCCCTGCATCTCAACAACTGTGGGATGTGCCTGAGCAGCCCTCCCCCATATCCCTAGATCTGCCTAAGCATACTTGCAGCCAACGATCTCGATTCGTTGGCTGCTTTCTTTCAGTCCCTGGCTTTTCTCGGATCAGGCCCCTCAGTCTCTCGCCGGTTCCACGGTCCTTTTCAGCTGCCCACAGGCCGCAAAAATATCCCGTCCGCGAGGTCGGCGCAGATAGACGGGGACTCCCTCGCCCCCCAGAGCCTCTCTGAACCGCTCAACCGCATCGGCTTGTGGCATCTCATAGGGGGTTCCGGGCCCGGGATTCCAGGCAATCAGATTGACCTTCGCCGGCAGCCCTGTCCGGCTTACCAGCCGAGCAACCTGTAGGGCCTGCTCAGGCCGATCTGTGACGCCCCCCAAAAGAACGTACTCGAAGGTGATGCGTTCCCGGGGACGCAGGCGCACCTGGCGCACGGCCTCCACCACCGCCTCGATCGGCCACTTGCGGTTGATGGGCATCACTTCGCTGCGAACCGCGTCATTGGGGGCATTCAGGCTGATCGCGAGCTTCGGCCGCACCTCCGCGGGCTCCGCGGCAAACCGCTCGATTCCGGGCACGATCCCTGACGTCGAGACGGTCATGCGCTGGGCGCTGATACCGACTTCGTTCACTAACAGTCGGACCGCAGCCATCCATTGCTCGTAGTTGAGAAAAGGCTCGCCCATACCCATGTACACGAGGTTGATGCGATCCTTCCCGATTTCGACCCCATGCCGGTCGAGGATTGAAACCACCTGGCCGGCAATCTCTCCGGCCGTCAGATTCCTCTGCAGGCCGAGCTTGGCCGTCAGGCAGAATTGGCAATTCACAGCGCAGCCGATCTGGCTCGAAACACAAATCGTGGATCGATCCCAGCGAGTCCGGGCGGCCCCGGATCCGTCACCCTCGGATTGCGCGGGCTCGCTATCGCCTGCCTCTGTCCCATCGCCGGCCTCGCCGCCGTCGCCTTCCGGCATCCAGACAGCCTCCACCGTCTGGGCTGGCCCGGAGCCGTTGGCCGCGCCGCATTCCACAAGGTAGCGTTCTGTCCCATCATTTGAGATAAACGCTTGTGCAATTCTCGGTCGGCCCACCGCCCAACCCTCCCCAGACAGTCGCTCGCGCAAAGCCTTGGGAAGCGTCGTAACCAAGTCCAATTCTGTAACCCTTTGACGGTACATCGCTTCGGCAAGCTGGCGGCCGCGCCAAATCGGCTCGCCATAGGCGCCCAGATACTTGCCAAGCGCTTCTGCATCTAAACCAAAGAGGGGCGGCCTGCTTTCCTCGGCCCGGCCCTTGGTGTCTAATTGAGTCAAATGACCGCTCACGGCTGGGCCCAGCATAGAGCATCCCTTCCCTTCCGTGTAGCCCCAGCCCCTGACCCGCTTGCTTCGCTTCTTTTCTTGTATCGAGAAATCTAAAAGCAGTATCCTGTCGCGCCTGATCGTTTGCCGGCAGTAATTCGAGTTCAAACCACGACCATGACGAACGAACGCAATCTTCGCCGCACCGTATTGCCGAACGGGCTGATCGTTCTGACCGAGCGCATGGAGCATCTCCGCTCGGTGGCGATGGGTGTCTGGATCAAGTCCGGCTCACGCTGCGAACCGGCCGAAACCAACGGCATCTCCCACTTCGTCGAACACATGGTCTTCAAAGGGACGCGCTCCCGTTCGGCCCAGCACATCGCCCGGGAAATGGATTCCATCGGCGGCAATCTGGACGCCTTTACCGGCAAAGAAACGATCTGCTTCAACGTCAAGTCGCTGGCCGAACACGTGCCGATCGCGCTGGATGTGCTGGCCGACCTGGTGCTGAACCCGACCTTCGCCACCGGCGACATCGAACGCGAACGCGGCGTGATCCTCGAAGAGATCAAGATCGACGAAGACAACCCCGATGTCCTGGTCCATGAGCTCTTCACCCAGAACTTCTGGAAGGATCATCCCCTCGGTAAGCCGATTCTGGGCACCTCGGCGACCGTCGGAAGACTCGATCAGACCAAGCTCTTCGACTACCACAATGCGCGATTTCTGGGCGGCAATATGGTCTTCTCGGCGGCCGGCAATCTCGAGCATGACTCGTTCGTCAGCGCAGTCGCACAGAAATTCGAGACGCTGAAGCTGGGCAAGGCAGTTCCCGAGGAGCATGCCCCCGATGCCAGCGCCCGCATCATTCTCCGCAACAAGAAGGCTCTGGAACAGGTTCAGATCTGTCTGGGCGTGCCCTCACCGGCAATTACAGACGAGAACCGCTACGTGACGCTGATTCTGAGCACGGTGCTCGGCGGCGGCATGAGCTCGCGGCTGTTCCAGACCATCCGCGAAGAGCGCGGCATGGTGTACTCCATCTACTCCGACCTGAATCCCTATCGCGACACGGGTACGCTGTGCATCTATGCCGGTACATCGGTGGGCAAGGCCCTCGAAGTCGTGGATCTGATCCTGATCGAGCTGCGCAAGATGAAGGAAACGCCGCTTGGCGAAGAAGAACTGACACGCGCGAAGGACCAGGTCAGGGGGAACATCCTCATGGGCCTGGAGAGTTCGAACTCGCGGATGGCGAACCTGGCGCGCCAGGAGATGTACTTCCAGCAGTTCTTCTCCGTGGAGGAGATCACGGCCCGGATCGACGCGGTGCAGGCCGATCAGGTGCAGGCCATGGCCCAGAAGCTGTTCGATCCCGACCGCATTGCCGTGACGCTCCTCGGCCGCCTCGATGGCATCAAGCTGACCAGAAAACAGTTGGTCTGCTAAAAAGCCAGGTGTCAGGTTTCAGGGATTAGGGTCAGCTAAGGGGGGCGGTAGACGCCCATGAGCTTCCTGTTCTGAGCTTCTCAGTCGATTGACTTGCTTGTCTGCAATGCGCGGCGGGCCGTTCTCACATGCAGCGAAGGTTTGAACCCTGACACCTGAACCCTGATCCCTGCCGTTCTGAGCGTCCGATTTCCCTTCCGCGTCTGTACGTTGTAGCATTTTGTCGGATGGACCGGTGTGCCGGCCCGTGACCATGAGGCTTCGGATTGCAATGAACGGCAGGTTTCCTCTTTTTGGCAAGCGCGCTATGCGCACGAATCGGCAAGGTGCTCACAGGTCCTCGTCAACAGGACGGCAGAACGGCTTCACGCTGATGGAGCTGCTCATCGTCATCTCCATCATCCTAATCCTCATGCTGGTCGCCATCCCTACAGCGGGCAAGATCCGCAAGCACGCCAACGAGCTCTCGGCGGAAAAGTCCCTGCAGACCCTGGAACAGGCCGAGTCCATGTATGAATCCACTTATCCCGCAACCGGCTTCGCCTGCAGCCTTTCAGCTCTGGGCGGCGATGCCAGTGCAGGTCCCCCGAGTGCCACGGCTGCAGGCGTGATCAGCGGCGAGCTGACCACCGGGATCAAGTCGGGCTATGTCTTCAACATCACCAATTGCACCAAGTCGACGGCGAACAACTCCGAGCGCGTAACCGGCTATACACTGACGGCGGTTCCCGCGACACCCGGCCGCACCGGCGATCGCGGCTTCTGCCTCGAGTCGGGCGGCGTAATCAAGGCTGACCCCGCCGGCGGCACCAATTGCACCCAGATGGTGCAATGATCCGATCTCTTCGCTCCACCGCTTTCATCACGGCTCTAATTGGCCCGCTGTGTCTTGCCGCCCAGCAGGCACCCAACGTGCACTCCGTGGCACAACTCGTCGACAGCCACTACAACAAGCTGCATTCGCTGCGCGCCAACTTCACCGAGAGCTACGAAGGACTCGGGATGACTCGCTCCGAGAGCGGGATACTCCTTCTGCTCAAGCCGGGACGCATGCGCTGGGACTACAGTTCCCCCGCAGGTAAAGTCTTCCTGATTGACGGCAAGTCAGCGTGGTTCTATACGCCGGGCGCAGCTCAGGTACAGCGTCTCGCCGCAAAACAATTGGATGACCTGCGATCCCCGTTGCGCTTTCTCCTGGGCCACACCGAACTCGAGAAGGAGCTCTCGGGGCTCAAGCTTACGCAAGGTCCGCAAAGCACCATCGTTCTCACCGGACAGCCGAAGGGCCAGGAGAACCACATCCTGCGGGTAGCACTGACCGTGGCGCCGGCCACCGGCGCGATCGAAGGGATCGAGATTGATGAGGCCGACGGAGCCATCACACGCTTCACCTTCACCAATGAAGCGCCCAACGTGGCACTCCCCGAAAGCACGTTTCACTTCACGGCGCCCGCCGGTATCCCGGTTGTCGATGCAATGCCGCCCGTATGAAGAGCAGTGCTGTGGCGAAAACAGCAAGGGATCGCAAGGCTGACGACTGGCTACCGGCTACTGCCCTCACTCGTAGCGCAGAGCCTCGATCGGATCTAAATTCGCCGCGCGGATCGCCGGGATCATGCCGCTGACCAGACCGGTGATCGCCAGAATCACCGTGGCGACTATGACCGAGAGCGGAGAGATCCTGAGATAGATGTCGGCGGCTTCGGCGTGCTGCGCCAAAGCACTGTAGAACGTGATCCGCCCGATCATCATCGAGACCAGATACGCGAGGAGAATTCCCGCCAGCCCTCCGGCGCTGGTGATCACAAAGGCCTCAGCCAGGAACTGCAGCAGGATATGCTTCCTTTGCGCGCCCAGAGCCTTTTCCACACCGATCTCGCGTGTGCGCTGCTGAACTGCAACGAGCATGATGTTCATCAGGCCGATGCCCGCGATCCCCAGCGTCAGCGCGCCTACTAGCGCCAGCAAAACCTGCAGGGCAACAGACAGGATTGAGAACTGGTGCAGTTCGGTCAACAGGTTTGCGACATAGATCGCGTTATGGTCCATCGGACGGAAATGATGGGTAGCGCCGAGGGTCTCCCGCATGTTCTTCTCGGCAAGCTGGTAGTCGCCTTGATAGTTAAACCAGATGCCATCGAGATACTTCGTGTCCTTGATGTCGCTCATTGTGCTGAAGGGCACGTAAATCTGCCGGTTCCGATCGCTTTGTTCCCCTTCCTGCATCTTTGGAGCAAGCACCCCGATAATCGTGAACAGAACCCCGTTCAGCCGTATGCTCTCGCCCACGGCCCACGCGCCGGAGAAAAGCTTGGTCTTGGCTTCGGAACCGATCACACAGACATGAGCGCGCTGCTGGTCTTCGGCGCCATTGAAGAAGCGCCCCTGATCCACATCGAGCTTCCAGATGTCCTGAAAGACAGGCCGGACGCCGTTCACAGTCCACGTGTAGGTGTGCAGGTCGTTCTGTACCGGCACATCCTTCTCCACCTGCTCGGAGATGTGGATAATTCCCTGCACCGAGTTCGCAATGCGGTCGACATCGTCCTCGGTAAAACGCACCTGAACGCCAGACTTCTCGCCTCCCGCCTGCTCGCTCGTGCGTCCAGGGAAAACGCCGATGATGTTGGTGCCCCATTGCGCGAAGATGGCCTCAATGGCGCGCGTGAAACCGGCTCCATAGGCCAGCAGCAGCACAACGGTAGCGATCCCCCAGGCCATCCCGATCATGGTGATGGCCGTGCGCCGCCTGTTGTACAGCATCGCTTCCCACGCCTGGCCCCAGATGTCTCGCAACATAAGCAGCTCTCGGTTCGCAGTTCCCAGCTTAGAGTTCGTAGTTCACAGTCGCCCGCGTTCCGTTGCCAGTCCGCCTTTTCACCGGGCAGAACCGGGCGCCAATCCCAGCCTCATGCTTCGCGCCTCAGTGCTTCAATCGGATCCATCTGCGCTGCCTTGCTTGCCGGGTAGAGACCGGCAGCCACGCCGGAAAGCACCAGGGCAACCAGAGCCAGCGCCGCCGACCAAGGCACAAGCCGTGGCGGATCCCATCCCGGCATCTTGTCGGTCAGGGCGTACTGCAGCAGGCCCATGAATCCCGCAGACAGGGCAATCCCGATCAGGCCGCTCAAGCCCGTCAGCAGCAGGCCCTCCCAGAAGAATTGCGACAGAATGCTGCGCTTGGTCGCACCAAGAGCCTTCAGCAGGCCAATCTCGCTTGTGCGCTCTGTCACCGAGACCAGCATGATGTTGATAATTCCCACGGCGCCCAAACCAAGGGTCACGATCCCTACCCCACCGAGAAAGATATCCATTGCGGTAAAGATCGCCCCAACCATCTTCATCTCCTCAATCGTGTCCCAATCCTGGAAGGCATCGGTCAAAGAGGGGTCAAAGCCGTGCCGCTCGCCGATCACGCGATGCACGGCTGCAACCGCCGCTGTGGCATCGCCTTTGGTTGTCGGTTGGTACTGGATCGAGGTGAGCGCGTCCTGCGGGATGTTTTCGCCTTTCAGAGGAAACAGTTCCTGCATCGTGGTCACAGGAACGTAGACCTTCTGGTCGTCGAAGTTGTTGTTGCCGCGGCTGATCTTGTCCACTCCGCCCACAACCGTAAAAGCTGTGCCCTCGATGGTGATGGTCTCGCCGAGCATCGGGCGTCCGTTGAACAAAATGTTGGCTGCCTTGAAGCCGAGAATCGCCACCCGGCGCCTCTGCGCCAGATCGGCATCGTCGAGGAACCGTCCGGTGGCCATGGGAATAAAACGGACCGTGGTGTAGTTGGGCGAAACCCCCATGACGTGGCTCGAGGTGTTGCTCCATTGGCTCACTTCGTAAAGATCCGAACGGCTGAGCTCGACGGTCACGGCGCGCACTTCCGGCAGATGGCCCACGGCGGCCGCATCCCCCATCGTCAGTTCGTAGGGACGCATTCCGGTGTGCTGGTTGGCGACAGCCGGAATGGTCCCATTCCACATCATCACCAGGTCGTTGCCCAGGTGAGCCAGATTGCGGCGCTGCCCGGAGCGGAACCCTTCGCCCAGACCCACCAGGACCAGCAGCGACCCAACACCCCATGCAATGCCAAACATGGTCAGGAAGCTGCGCAGCTTGTTCGCGACGATCGCCCGAAAGACCTGGCCGAGAGTATCAGAGAAAGACTGCATAGCGGTTCGACTCGCACTGCCGTTGAAAGTGTTGCAGCCCAATTTCGGAAACGCGGACACTGCTGGGAAATACGAAGAAAAGCCGCTTCCGGTTCCCACGCCGGACCCCGCGTATGCAACATACAATCCCAAAAGGAGCCGGCCATGGAAAATGCCTCCAACTCCCCCGAATTTGTGACGAGCGCCTTTATTCGCGCTCTGAATCGTCAGGACGTCGAAGGCATGCTCGCCCTCATGTCCCCCAACCACCGCCTGGTGGACTCCATGGGCACGGTCGTCGAGGGTCTTGAGAAGATGCGTCCCGGTTGGGAGGGCTACTTCAAGATGGTTCCGGATTATGCCTTGGCCATTGAGGAAATGTACGCCAGCGGCCCTGTCGTCCTCTTGCTGGGCATAGCGCAAGGGACCTATACGCGAACGGGGCAATTGACTGCCGAAAACCGCTGGCATACCCCGATTGCGCTGCGCGCATTCGTGGAGGACGGCCTGATCACCGAGTGGAAGATCTACGCCGACAATGAGCCGATCCGGAGACTGATCGCCAGAAGCACCTGAGCGCGGCGCTACTTCTCGTAGGTGAAAAACCCTCGCCTGGCCTTCCTCCCCAACCACCCGGCATCCACCATGCGCACCAGCAGCGGGCAGGGGCGGTACTTAGGGTCGCCGAAGCCCTCCTGCAGCACCCGCAGAATATCGACGCAAACGTCGATCCCGATGAAGTCGGCCAGCGTGAGTGGGCCCATGGGATGCGCCATCCCGAGTTTGAAGACCTGATCGATGGCCTCCGGCGTGGCCACACCCTCCATCACGGCAAATGCTGCTTCGTTGATCAGCGGCATCAGAACGCGGTTGGAGACAAAGCCCGGCGCGTCGCCGACCTCCACAGGCGTTTTGCCGACCAGCACAGCGAGTTCATGCACGGTCGCGTAGGTCGAGTCGCTGGTCGCCAGTCCACGCACCACTTCGACCAGTGCCATCACCGGCACCGGGTTGAAAAAGTGCATACCGATAACCTGCGTCGGACGCCTGGTCACTGCCGCGAGTTTGGTAATCGAAATCGAAGACGTGTTACTGGCGAGGATTGCACTCTCCGGCACGATTGCGTCGAGCGAACGAAAGATCTCGGCCTTCAGGTCGAAGCGCTCCGGCGCGGCCTCGATGGCCATCTCGGCCTCAGCGAGTTTCTCTCGGTCGACGGTCGGGTGAATGCGTGCCAGAGCGGCCTCGATGTCGGATTCGGCGATCTTCCCTTTCGCGGCCTCCCGGCCAAGATTTGTCCGGATCTGCGCCAGGGCGCGGTCCAGAAAGCGCTGCTCCACATCGCACAGCAAGACACGGAACCCTGAGCGCGCAAACACGTGCGCGATGCCGGAACCCATCGTTCCGGCGCCCACGATACCCACAATGGAGATATCTGCCATCAATGCTGGAGGGAGTGTAGCAGGATCAGTTGTCAGTGGTCAGTTATCAGTTGCCGGCACAAGACCGCACGGACCTCGAAGCGAGCTCAAAACGATTTGGGCGCTACGATTGAAGACCGCAGCGCCCACTCCCGAGAATTGAGGCTTGCCCTAACTTCCAGTGTTGGTCGTCACCGGGTCAAGGTGCACGCGTTCGGTCACGGTGAGCATCAGCACATCACCCGAATCCAAATGCGCCTGCGGATGGCTGACCAGCAGATGAGTCGTCACCAGGCCCGCACCCACAAGGCTGCCGGCTAGCGCCCCCACAGGGCCGCCCAGATACGCGCCTGTGACAGCACCTGCGCCCACTGCCCCGCCGTACTCGATGCCTGCACGCAGCTTGCGCGAATCGGCAGTGATCATGCCTTCGCTATTCACCTGGTTGTGGGTCGCTGGAGCGCCCGTCACAACAGCATGGAGCCGAAAGCTCTGTCCATTCGGCAGCGTCACGGTCTCCGGTCGAAGCATCAGGGAACCGTGCCCCGCGAAGTGGCCCATCGACGCTTCTGTCACCTGCCCTGAAATCTCGGAGCCAGCCGGAATCACAACGTTCCCGCCTGAAAGCACATCCGTAGCCACGCGGCTGCGGAACGGCTCGCCCTTCTCGCTGAACGAACTCGACAGATCGTCGAGCAAGCGGACCCGTATCATCGTGCCCTCACCCAACTCGCCTGGCCCCAGCGGCGCCGGATGAACAATGTCACCATCCGGATCGGAGGCCATCGGGCCCGTGGTCAGGTCGGAGGGCAGCGTGCTCGCGCTCTGTTGGACCGCCGTGTTGCTCGCTGTGGCCGGTGTGGCAGCAGACATAGCCGGCTGCGGCGCAGTCGTCACAGCGGACGGGGCCGTCAGCGGATGAGCCGCGGAAGGCTTGGCAGGGGTGGGCGGCGCCTGATCTGTATCCGTGATAATCGTGTCATCCGGGGGAGGATTCGATGTTCCCTGGTACTGCCCGCTCTGACTGGACTGCTGTGCAAACAGGGTGCTGGTGGCGGCAACGAGCGCGAAAACGAGAATCGACCGATTCATCCCAATCTCCTTCTCGTGAACAGGGGTGTCCCCTTACGCTTAGACCCTGTTGACGGCAAAAAGTTCTCAGCCGATCCGCGCCATCCAGGCGCAGAATCTGCTCAATTTGATGGTATAGGCCCCTCCAATTGCCGGTGAAATGCCCCGCGCGAGGGGTGCCTTTCACGTTACGAATCAACTGAATTAACGCAACATAGGGCCAGCAGACACCTGCACGGCGATCGGTCTGCTGTGACCGCTGCCACACCCGCCGCAGCATCCCGGTTTGCTAGAATCCGTACGGACACATTCGTTGTATTTCTGGCATTTCCGCGACTGTTCTTCCCACCCGAATTTCTGCCAGCGACCCGCTCACTGGCAAGTGCGCACGTGCGGATGAATCGAACTGGAAGTGCGCTTGACCGAGGACGGAGAGGAGAATCTGTGAGCGAGCGAGGGCTTCTGGAAACCATTCAGACCACCGCCGGTGAGGTCCTTGCCGTAGATCGCCGTCCTAAATTGAACGACCGGCTGCTGCACCGCATTATGAGGACTGATATGACCGAGATCGTTGCCATTCGCGCGCGCGAAGTTCTGGACTCGCGCGGCAATCCCACCGTGGAAGCAGACGTGATTCTTGAGAGCGGCGCACAGGGCCGCGCCATTGTGCCTTCGGGCGCTTCCACAGGCGAGCATGAGGCCGTGGAACTGCGCGATGGTGACAAGAGCCACTATCTGGGCAAGGGCGTACTGCAAGCTGTCGCCAACGTCGAGACCGTAATCGCTCCCGAGCTCGAAGGCATGGATGCCGGCAACCAACGCCTGATTGACCAGACCATGATCGCCCTCGACGGCACACCCAACAAGAGCAAGCTGGGCGCCAACGCGATCCTCGCCGTTTCAATGGCCGCCACACGCGCCGTGGCCCAGACCCTCGAAGTGCCCCTCTACCGCTATCTGGGCGGCATCAACGCCAGCATTCTGCCCACCCCGATGCTGAACGTGCTCAACGGCGGCGCCCACGCCGACTCCAATGTCGACTTCCAGGAATTCATGATCATGCCCGTCGGCGCCGAGCGCTTCTCCGATGCGCTCCGCTGGTCGGCTGAGACCTTCCACACCCTCAAGGGCGTGCTCAAGAAGAAGGGTTACAACACGGCTGTGGGTGACGAAGGCGGCTTTGCTCCTTCCCTCAAGGCCAACAACGAGGCCATCGAACTGATCCTTGAGGCCATCGAAGCTGCAGGCTACAAGCCCGGCGAACAAATCGCCATCGCTCTCGACCCGGCCACCAGCGAGTTTTACGACAAGGACAAGAACAAGTACGTCTTCAAGAAGAGCGACAAGCGCGAACTGTCGAGCGACGAGATGGTGCACTTCTGGGACAACTGGGTGCGCCAGTATCCAATCGTGTCGATTGAAGACGGACTCGCCGAGGACGACTGGGCTGGATGGAAAACACTCACAGATAAATTGGGCAGCAAGATTCAGCTCGTCGGCGACGACATCTTCGTCACCAATGTGAAGCGCCTGCAGCGCGGCATCGAAGAGGGCGTCGGCAACTCAATCCTGATCAAGGTGAACCAGATCGGCACCGTGACCGAGACCCTGGATTGCATCGAGCTCGGCCGCCGCTACGGCTATACCTCGGTTATGTCGCACCGCTCCGGCGAATCGGAAGATACGTTCATCGCCGACCTGGCCGTGGCCACCGGCGTCGGCCAGATCAAGACCGGCTCGGTGAGCCGTACCGATCGCATCGCCAAGTACAACCAGTTGCTCCGCATCGAAGAAGAACTCGGCGCCGGCTCGGTCTTCCTCGGCCTTGAAAGCCTGAACTACAACGACTAAGGCAGTTGTCAGGTTTCAGTTGTCAGTTATCAATTATGTCTTCTCTGGTCCCGCAACAGGGCCAGAGAAGGCACGAAGGTTCACAGTAGATTTCTTCCTGTCTTCTCGTTGCCGATGCCGCCAACTCCGCTCACATCGTTAACTCCGCGCTTACTTCGCTAGCGCCGCTTTTTTAAAGGACCGCCTGTGCCATCGACGAAACATCCCCTTGTGCTCACCATCCTCGACGGATGGGGCTACCGCGCCGAAACCGCCAACAATGCCATAGCCCTGGCCCGCAAGCCCTCCTACGACAAGCTGCTGCGCGAGTTCCCCAACACACTGATTCGTGCGTCGGAGCACTTCGTCGGCCTGCCCGACGGACAGATGGGCAACAGCGAAGTCGGCCACCTGAACATCGGCGCCGGCCGTATCGTGCAGATGGACATCACCCGCATCGACATGCAGATTGCCTCGGGCGAATTCCAGAAGAACCCGACCATCGTGCAGGCGCTGCAGCGTGCCCGCGAGGGCGGGCGCCAACTCCATCTGTTCGGCCTGGTCTCTGACGGCGGCGTGCACTCGCACCAGGAACACCTCTATGCCCTGCTGCGAGCGGCCAAGGAGAACGGCGTCGAACGCGTGTTTGTACATGCCTTCATGGACGGACGCGATACCCTGCCCACCTCCGGTGCCGGCTATATCGCTGCGCTCGAGCAGAAGATGCGCGAGTACGGCGTGGGCAAGGTGGCCACCATCAACGGCCGCTACTATGCGATGGACCGGGACAAGCGCTGGGAGCGCGAGAAGAAAGCCTTCGACGCGATGGTGCACGGCAAGGCCGAAGGCGGCGCGCACGTCAACCCCGTCGCCCGCATCAAGGAAAGCTACAACAACAACGTCACCGACGAGTTCTTGATCCCATTTGTCGTCGTCGATGGCGCGGGCAAGCCCGTCGGGCAGATTCGCGATGAGGATGTCTGCCTCAACTTCAACTTCCGCGCTGACCGCGCCCGCCAGATCACCCGCGTTTTGGCCCGCGAGAGCGGCCTGAACAAACACGGCGGCCGCGACCTCGATGCCTGGGAAGCACTCGACCAGACAATCCCACGCACCGAGATTCCGAAGAACCTGCACTATGTGTGCATGACCCAGTACGACAAGCTCTATGAGCTGCCGTTGGTCATTCTGCCGGAGTCGATGGACAACATCCTGGCCAACATCCTCTCGGCCCACCAACTGCGCAATCTGCGTGTGGCAGAGACCGAGAAGTTCGCGCACGTCACCTACTTCTTCAACGGCGGCATCGAGAAGCCCTTCCCCGGCGAGGATCGCTCGATGATTCCTTCGCTTAAGGTAGCCACCTACGATCTGGCGCCGGAGATGAAAGCCGAAGCCATCGGCGACACCATCGTGAAAGCTGTCGAGGACACGGCGTTCGATCTTGTCGTTGCCAACTTTGCCAACGCCGATATGGTGGGCCACTCCGGCAAGCTGGAACCGACGATCAAGGCCATCGAAGCGGTAGACGTGCAGCTCGGCCGGATCTACAAAGCCATCAAGGAAAAGAACGGAAGCTGGCTCATTACCGCCGATCACGGCAACGCGGAGTTGATGGTCGATCCGGTCACCGGCGGCCCACACACAGCCCACACCACCAACCCCGTTCCGTTGATCTACGTCAGCGAAGACGCGCCCCACTACCGTCTGCGCACCGACGGCTCACTCCGCGACATTTCGCCGACGCTGCTCAACCTGCTTAAACTCGGATTGCCGAAAGAAATGACGGGCGGCGATCTGCGTGTTCCGGCGCACTAGGTTTCAGCCCGGTACAACCGCAGAACCGGATTGCTATAATTTCGCGTAATTGATACGCGCATGAGCTGTGTTCCCCTTCGTCTCGGCGTCCTGCTGTTTGTCACACTGACGCTGGCTCCCGCTGGCGCTCAAAAGCTCGGCCTCGATCTCAACGGCCGCCCCGTAAACGAGCTGGCAGGCCCAGGCATACGGCTCGTCGTGTTGATTTTCGCAGCTAGCGACTGTCCGATCTCGAACCGCTATGTACCCGAAATCGCGCGCCTGAACGCGGAGTTTGCCACCCGCGGCGTCCGCCTCTGGTGGGTCTTTCCGAATGCCTCAGACACCGCCCAGGTCGTCGCAAAACACAATCGCGATTTCGCGATCAAGGAGGACTCCCTTCTCGACCCCGGCCAGACCCTCGTTCGCTTTGCCCATGTCGGCATCACGCCGGAGGCCGCGGTCTTTGCCGTCCGCAACGGATCTTTAGGCGAGCTCTATCGCGGCCGCATCGATGACCGGTACCTGGCGATCGGACAGGAACGCCCTCATCCCAGCCACCACGACCTCGAGGCTGCGATCGACGCCGCTCTCGCTGGCCGTGCCGTTCCGCATCCTGGCGGACCACCCGTTGGGTGCTCCGTAGTCTTCCTCGCACGATGAGTCCGTCTCGAAGAATTGGAGCCGTCGCAGCTGTCGCCACATTGACGCTCGCACTGAATCTCGTACCGAAAACCCAAATCAAAGCCGCCTCTGCGCAGGAACCGATTCCCTCATCGAGACATGCCGCCCCCAACACCAGCACGGACGCGAAAGCTCCGGCGCCCACCTGGAGTCACGACATCGCAGGCATCCTCTACAACAACTGCACCACATGCCACCATCCCGAGGGCGCTGGCCCCTTCAGCCTCTTGACCTATGCAGACGCCCGGCGCTGGGGTCCGCAGATTGAGGCTGTAACGCAATCGCACTTCATGCCCCCCTGGCTGCCCGAACCGGGCTTCGGAGACTTTGCCGATGTGAGGCGCTTGAGTGATCGCGAACGGGCCCTCATCCGTCAGTGGGCGACCCATGACATGCCCGAAGGCGATCCCGCTTCCGCCCCTGCAGCGCCGCACTACGAGGGCAGCTGGGTACTGGGCAAACCCGACCTGATTCTGAAGTGTCCACGGTCCTTCCCTGTGCCTGCCGGAGGGACCGACGTTTTCTGGAACTTCATTCTTCCCTACCCCCTGGCAGAGACGCACTACGTCCGTGCCATGCAAATCCGGCCTGGCTCGCCCCAGGTGGTCCACCACGCCAACATCGCCATCGACCGGTCGGCAAGTATGAGGCACAAGCTCGGCGAACGATGGCAGCAGGGATTTGGCGGAATGGATCTGTACATCGATGCCGGCAATACCTTCGATCCCGACAGCCATTTCCTCTTCTGGAAGCCCGACACTCCCGCGCTGGTTGAGCCGGAAGCAATGCCATGGCGGCTCGATCCGGGAAACGACTTGATTCTCAACATGCATCTGAAGCCCTCGGGAAAGCCGGAAACGATGAACGCCGAAGTGGGGCTGTACTTTTCATCCACGCCCCCCACCGAGCAGCCGATGCTGGTGGAGCTGGATCGCGACGATGCGCTCGACATTCCACCAGGAGACGCCCATTTTGTTGTCGAAGATTTCTTGAAGCTTCCGGTGGATGTCGAAGCCCTCGGTATCTATCCGCACGCCCACTATCTCGGGCGCGATCTGGAGGGGTGGGCGATCCTGCCGTCGGGCGAAAAGAAATGGCTGGTCTGGATCCGTAACTGGGATATCGACCGGCAGTCGATCTATCGATATCGCGAGCCGATCTTCCTGCCCAAAGGCACCGTCCTCCACATGCGCTACACCTACGACAACTCTAAGGCCAACGTACACAATCCGCATTCACCGCCCGTTCGCGTGCGAGAAGGAAACCGCTCCGAGGACGAGATGGCACAGATGTGGGTTCAACTTCTGCCCGTCCATGTACCGCCAAATGGCCCCGATCCGCGTCTGGCAATTGAAGAGGCCTGGATGCGGAATCGGCTGCGGAAGACACCCAACGATGCGATCAGCCTGTACAACCTGGCTGCAGCTCTGGCCGCGGAAAAGAAGTATGCGGAGGCGGCGATTGATTTTGAAGAGATCCTCAAGGCCAACCCGCATGACGAACGAACACTGACGGCGCTCGGCACAGCCCTGGATGGCGAAGGCGCATGGCAGAGAGCGGTCGATATGTTCCGCAATGCGATCAAGTGGAGTGCACCGGCCTGCGACGCACGCTTCGATCTTGCCGAGGTCGAACTGCGCCAGAATGAGCCCACGCTGGCTGAGGCCGATTTCCGTGCACAGCCTGCGCAATGCCAGACCGCCGAGACCCATGCAGGGTTGGCCGAAGCTCTCGCGGCACAGAACAACCCATCCGCTGCGGAAACCGAGTTTCGCAAAAGCCTGGAGCTGGCGCCCGACAACCTGACGTCCCTGCTTGGCCTGGCAGAGATCAAGATCGACGCCAACGAAAACGACGAAGCAATTGCGTTGTTGAAGCGAGCCTCCAGCGCAAATCCGGCATCTGCCGACGCACACAGGCAGCTCGCGCGCGCCTACGGACTGGAGGGCGACCTGCCTGATGCGCTCGATGAGCTTCGGACCACTGCACGTTTGAGCCCCGAGGACGCCGCCACGCACTCGGCCCTGTCGCAGGTGTTGGCGGCCAGAGGAGATGTGCAGGAAGCAACGGATGAACAACGCTCCGCACTGAAGCTGGCTCCGAATGATCCCGATGGTTGGAACAACTTGGGCGTCCTTGAAGCGAGAAGCGGCCACTCAACTGCAGCACGCAAGGACTTCGAACAGGCACTTCGCCTTGCCCCTGAGAACGCTCAGGCCAGGGCAAATCTCGCGCGACTGACCTCGCAACCTCCGCGCTGAAACCCGTACGCGGCTCGGCCTGCGAGCGCTCGCGAGTCGAAGCCCCGACGGAGCCATCCCGGTTTGCACGAGGCCTTCGACAACAGCCCTCGCGAGTGTCCGCGTTCATCGCCCAAAAACACTGAGGCCTCCCTTCGTCGGGAGGCCTCTATCTCTGAACCATTCAACCGCTCAGCGCGAGCGCAGACTCTTCAACGCATCCGGAAGCCGCTCTTCAAGCAGCTTGGCGCGTTCCGCGGCAATGCCGCTCAGGTAAGTCGGGGCCGGAGTGGCCATCGCCACCAGCGCGAAGGCAATCACCGAGAAGCAGACTCCTGCAATCGCAGCCGACACCAGCATGTGGTACATGTCGAACATGTCCAGGCCCAGCATATTCACCGCAACATGCTCCAGCGGCTTGATGTGCATCAAGACGGCCAGCGCAAACACCGAGAAAAATACCGAAAGCCCTGTCAGCACCAACAGCGTCACATCCAGGCCACGATGAAACTTCTGCCGCGCGCTGCAATGGCTGCAATCGGCCAGATGCTGCTCGTAGTCGCGGCGCATCTCCGGCGAGATCCCGGAGATATCGTAGCGCCAGCTTGCGAGAATGGCGCCCACTACCCGGTCATTGCATCGATTTCTTGCCATAGTCATTGGACTCACTTTGCTGGAAGACCAGTTCAATTTCCCAGTTCAATTTCTCTGATCGTGCGCACCTTGGGCGGCAAGAAGTACACACAGCCATAGGATGCTTGGTCGCCTGGGTTTGATGCGGGTCAGAGTAACAGCCAATGAGTTACCGAGAGAACACCGGCCGCCAACGTACCTGCTTCCAGAGTGATACCGTACCCCTATTTTACTCGAAATAGCCTAAAAACATACAGGTAACATGGGCTCATGTTGCGCTGCCAGCAACAGTCGGTTGGCTAACAGGCTGGCCCGTCCGTTCAGAGCGCGCTCGGCCGTGACCCGCGCCAGTTCTGGAAGATTATTGCTTTCAGAGAGATGGCCGAGGATCACGTAGGTCGCCTGGCCGTCGTACTCCGTCTCCAGAAACTGCGCGGCGGCCTCGTTGGAAAGGTGACCAACGCGCGACAGCACCCTCTGCTTGACAGACCAGGGATAGGGGCCGTCGCGGAGCATTTCAAGGTCGTGATTTGACTCTAAGAGCAATAAATCGAGTCGCTTAAGCTGCGCTTTCACGTTCGGCGTCACATAGCCAAGGTCGGTAGCAACCGCCATGCGCACCCCCTCGGCCTGAAAGACGAAACCGACTGGATCGACCGCATCGTGAGGAATTGTGAAAGGACTTACAGAAATGTCGCCGATCTGCAGCGGCTGCCCCGCCTGGAAGTACTTCACCGATGGAAGAAAGGTTGGGTCCTTTGCGGGAGCGGGAGCTTCAGCGGCCGCCGACACCTGAGCCGTACCTGAGATTGCTTCAGGGCTCGTCTCGATATCGTCTGGATCGCCTTCATCGGGCTCGCTCTCGGCCTGACGCGCCGCGGCCTGCTTGCGGCATTGTTCCAGCCACTGCGCATACGTCATCTGGCGGCGCGGCGTCAGCCATCGCATCCACGCCCGGTGCGTGCCTTCCGTAAAGTAGACAGGAATTCCCAGCTTGCGGGCCGTCACCCCGAGACCGTTCACGTGGTCCTGGTGCTCGTGGGTCACGATAATGGCGTCAAGCGTCGCCGGATCCTCGCCGGCAGCCTTCATCCGCTTGAAAAGCTCGCGACAACTCAGCCCCGCATCGACAAGAATCCGCGTCCGGCCGCCCGACACAACCGTGCTGTTGCCTTTCGAGCCAGACGCCAGCACAGTGAAGCGGACCATCCCTTGAGCATAGCGCGGACGCCTGTGCAACACGGAGGCACCGGGTTAACTTGGAGGGCACAGCGTGCCATCCTTAAACTAATGCCCTTTCGGAACAAACTTGCGCATTCTCGCCCGCTCAAGAAACAGCGCTATCCTTAGGACAAGTTCGGAAGACACCCTATCCTTGAACCAAAGAGCCGCCACAACAGGAGGTTCCGCACTTGCCCGCACAAATGCCCTTCCGGTCCCTGCCTGCGGCCGCCCTCGTCGTGATCCTCTCAGCCGGCACCGCCCAGGCAGCCGACAAGGCCTCGCCAGCCGCTGCGCCGGACTGGGACCGCCAGGCCGCAGCAAAATATCTCGACAGCCGCGAAGCCTGGTGGCAGACGTGGGACCGTGCCCAGAAAGACCATGGGACACTCTGCGTCTCCTGCCATACGCAAGCGCCTTTTGCCCTGGCGCGGCCCATGCTCGAGGAACGCGGCGACGATCCCACGCCTGCGGAAGCTGCCATGCTGGCAAGCGTCGAAAAGCGCGTCCGGATCTGGAAGGATGTGCAACCCTTCTACAGCGATGCGGTCTATGGCGTCGGCAAAGAGATCGAGTCACGCAACGCAGAGTCGGTCCTGAACGCCATCATCCTCGCAAGCTACGACACGCGCCGCGGACATCTGCGCGATGTCACACGACTCGCCTTGGACAACATGTGGGCCCTGCAGGCAAAGACCGGACCGGCAACCGGCGCCTGGGTCTGGCAGAACTTCGACTACACCCCGTGGGAATCGAAGGAATCGGAGTACTACTGGGCGGCAATGGTGGCCGAAGTCGCCGCCAACGCTCCCGACAACTACCGCGTCGACCCGGACGTCATCGGAAACCTCGCTGCATTGCGCGTGTATCTGCTCGCCCACTATCAGGAACAGCCTCTGCTCAACAAGATCGTCGTGCTCTGGGCTTCAGCACAGTTCCCCAACCTGCTCACGCCGCCGCAGCGTAAAGCACTGCTCGCCGAGATCAATGCCCAGCAGCGCTCCGATGGCGGCTGGTGCCTGACCGATCTCGGAACGTGGCAGCGCCGCGACAAAACACCGCTCGAAACCAAGCCCGACGGCTACGCAACCGCGATTGTGGTCCTGGCCATGGAGGCGAATCACATTTCCACCTCCTATGTGCAGCGAGCGATCGGCTGGCTCATTGCTAACCAGGACAAATCCACTGGAGCCTGGCCGGCGTGGTCGCTGAACAAGAATCGCGATCCGCAGTCGAATGTTGGCCAATTCATGAGCGACGCGGCGACCGGCTATGCGGTGCTGGCGCTGACCACGAAGCACTAACGTCCTTAAGAAACCTCGGGCAGACTGGTGGGAATCTCGATCGAGACCAGCGTTCCACGCCCGGGATTGCTGACCACACTGAACCGGGCCTGGTTGCCGTAAAGCACTTCGAGCCGCTCCTGCACATTCTTCATGCCAATGCCGGCACCCGTGCGGCGCAGCGCCGTTGGCGGGCGGTTGCCGATGCCTACACCATCGTCGGCCACTTCGATGCGCACATGATCGCCTTCGAGCTTGCTACGCAGCGTGACCGTTCCCCCGTGGATGCGCGGTTCCAGGCCGTGCTTGATGCTGTTCTCGATCAGCGGCTGGAGAAGGATACTGGGCACTAGAACTTCCAGCGTCCGCGGGTCGATTTCCTTCTCGACACGCAACTTATCGGCGCCAAAGCGCACCACTTCGATGTCCAGATAATCGTCGGTGAAGCTCAGCTCATCGCTGAGTGGAACATACGTGTCGTGGTCCTTCAAAAGCGCACGCAGAATATTGGCCAGCTTCACCGTCATCTCGCGGGCCAGCTCCGGCTTGACGCGAACCAGAGAAGCGATCGAGTTGAGCGTGTTGAACAGGAAGTGCGGATTGATCTGGCGCTGCAGAGCATCGAGCCGCGCCTCGAGCAGAAGGCGCTTCTGCTCTTCGAATTTCAGTTCCATCCGCAGCGCATCCCACACCTTGATGGCGATGCCCACAACGATCGGCGCACTGAAGCAGACCAGCACCTGCACCCAGATCTCTGAGGACAGCAACGCAAAAAGCCGATGGGGAAACTCGTGTGCCAGCCAGTCACGGCAAGCCTCCGCGGCCACGATGAGAAAGAGCATGAGGAACTGGCGGTCGATGCGCGGGCGCCGCAGGATACGCCGCACCCAGCGGTAGAGGCTCAGGTCGATAAAGGGCGTGAACGACCAGATCTCTTCCGGATCGACGATGCGCCCCAGCAGCCCGGCGAGAAACCCCAGAGCCGCATCAAATGGCACCGCGATGTACTCCCCGTGGTGGAGCGCCGGGAGTGACAGCACGGCTCCGCCAAGAATGGCCCAGCCAGGCCCGAGAAAGAGACCGAGAAGAATGATCGTCTCGAACGAGATGTCGGCGGCGAGGAAGTTGGGGACCAGGGTCCGAATCCAGACGCCGAGCGTGAGAGGCACCAGAAAGAACGCAAGCAGAGCCACCGTCTGGCGCCTCCGGCGATCTTCGGCAAAGAAC
>Ga0335069_10003971_pt1 | contig 22109 bp, 20 predicted proteins | sample Lox_Sample_11_FD_206714 | JGI IMG/M metagenome (GOLD analysis project Ga0335069, IMG submission 206714) | Soil microbial communities from Loxahatchee National Wildlife Refuge, Florida, United States - Lox_Sample_1.1 | ecosystem: Environmental > Terrestrial > Soil > Wetlands | place: USA...
TGTCTGACGATTCGCCGCAAGAAGGACGGGAGTCATGCCGGGATTTGAGCGAGTGATCTGGGTGGTGCTGGACAGCGTGGGAATTGGGGCGCTGCCCGATGCGGATGTGTATGGAGATGTCGGGCGGAACACGCTCGGACACATCGCCGAGTCGCGTCCGCTGAGGTTGCCGAACCTGGTGAAGCTGGGACTGGGGAACATTGCGCCGCTCGCGCATCTGCCGGCGGCAGAGAAACCGATGGCGTCCTACGGAAAGGGCGCGACACGATCGCCAGGGAAAGACACGACCACAGGACATTGGGAAATGGCGGGGGTGTGGCTGGACCAGGCGTTCCCGGTGTACAAGCAGGGATTTCCGCCGGAAATTATGGAGGCGTTTGAGAAAGAGATCGGACGGAAGACGATTGGGAACAAACCGGCGTCAGGGACGGAGATCATCAAGGAATTGGGCGAAGAACATGTGCGAACGGGAAAGCCAATCGTGTACACGTCGGGCGACAGCGTGTTTCAGATCGCCACGCATGAAGATGTGATTCCGATCCAGGAGCTGTATCGCATGTGCGAGATCGCACGGAAACTGCTGGATGGAAAGCACCGCGTGGGGCGCGTGATCGCGCGGCCATTTGCGGGACCGGTGGGAAACTTCGCGCGGACGCCGCGGCGGCACGATTACGCGGTCGATCCGCCGCGACCGATGCTGCTGGACGTGTTGCAGGAGGGCAAGGTGCCGGTGTTTGGGATCGGGAAGATTCACGACATTTACAACGGGCGAGGCGTGGAGGAATACGTCACGACAAAATCAAACGCAGACGGAATGGAGAAGTTGACCACAGCGGCGCGCGAGCGGAAGCACGGATTGATCTTCTGCAATCTGGTAGATTTCGACATGCTGTATGGGCACCGGAAAGACGTGGAAGGATTCGCAAAGTCGCTGGAGGAGTTTGATGAGTGGCTGGCGGGGTATTTGCCGCTGCTGGGCGCGGGCGACCTGTTGATGCTCACAGCGGACCATGGATGCGATCCCGATCCGCGATGGGAGACTACGGATCATTCGCGGGAGTATGTGCCGATCCTGGCGTACACGCCGGGACAAAAGGTAGGAAGGAATCTGGGAATTCGGGAGACGCTGGCGGACATGGGGCAGACGGTGGGGGTAATTTTTGGTCGGGAGATAGCGCACGGGTGGAGTTTCAAATTAGCACTGGGGAGCTGACCCCGTTCCAATTTGAAACGTGAAGCGAGGACGTCGTTTTTTGTTAAGTGCGGAAACTGCGGGAGTTAGGGAAAACGACGTTCGCAGGTGCGGATTCTACAGGGGTTATAAGTGCCGTGGAATGTGCAGATGCGCAAGTGTTGTTTCTAAAGTAGTTAGCAACGGGAAATTCGCAAGTGATCATTCTGCTGAGGTTACGAACGTCCTGAATCGCACACTCGCCCATGAATCACATGATAACTAATTAGTATTATTTTGTCAAGAGGAGAAACGTGGATACGACTCGAGACTATGAGGCCATGTTGGCAGTAGCGATGGCGGAAGCGCGGCAAGGGCTGAAGGAGGGGGGAGTGCCGGTGGGGGCGGCGATCTTCGACGAGAACGGGAAACTGCTGGGATCCGGACACAACCGGCGCGTACAGAATGGGGATCCCTCGGTGCACGGAGAGACGGACGCGTTTCGAAACGCGGGAAGGCAGCGGAGTTACCGGAAGCTGATTATGGTGACGACGCTAGCTCCCTGCTGGTATTGCAGCGGACTAATCCGGCAGTTTGGATTTGGAACGGTGGTGGTGGGAGAGAGCCAGAATTTTCAGGGTGGAGTGGAGTGGTTGCGATCGCTAGGAGTGAAAGTGATCGACCTGAATTCGAGCGAGTGCGCGCAGATGATGGGGGAGTATATCCGGGCGAACCCGGAAATTTGGAATGAGGACATTGGGGAGGAGTAACACGAAAGGTCAGCGCTGCCCGTGAATGAAAAGAGTTCTATGAGAGCCGCACGATTCGAAGAGCGGTGGTGAATCGCCGCAACGCCAAGCTATTTGCCGGAGGCGGAAGAGGCGCCGCCGGGGGCGTAGTAGCCATTGCGAGTGCGGGCGGTGAGCTTGCCCTGGCCGTGAGGCGGAATGACGTCAACGTGGACGCTGCGGTAGGTACCGTCTTTTGCGGCATTCGAAGGATAGTAGGCAAGCGTGTACTGATGGCGGATATCGTGAGCAACCTGCTCGCAGATGGAGTGAACGTCGCCGACGTTTTCCGGGAAGTAGGCAACGCCGCCGGAGGCCTGGGCAATGGAGACGAGGGCCTTACGGGCATTCTTGGCGGATTTCTTGGATTCCTGGCTCAAGAGACCGATGGTGTAGATCACCGTGTCGGTGCGCTGAATTTCCTTGATGGTTTTCTCGAGCGAATTGCGGCTGGTGTTGTCTTCGCCGTCGGTAACGATAAGGAGAACCTTCTTTTCCTTGTGACCTTTCTTGAGATGATCGAGGGAGCCGATGATGGCGTCGTAGAGAGCAGTGCTGCCGCGAGCGTCGATGCGTTCGAGAGCTTCCTTGAGTTCGGGAATACTGCTGGAGAAATCCTTGTCGAGATCGAGGTAGAAGTCGTCGTTGAAATTGACGACAAAGGCTTCGTCCTGAGGATTACTGCTCTGGACGAGAGTGATGGCGGCCTCGTTCACGCGGGGGCGCTTGTCGCGCATGCTGCCGCTGTTGTCGATGACGAGGCCCATGCTGACGGGAATATCTTCGCGTTTGAAGATGGAGAGCTTCTGCTCGATCTTGTCTTCGTAGACGCGGAAATTTTCCTGGGTCAGGCCGTCGACGAATTTGCCACGGTCGTCGAGCACGCTGGTGTGCAGGACGACGAGGTTGACGTCGAGCTTGATTTTGCCGCCGGCCTGGGTGGGGGAGCCATCGGGATTGACGCCGGGAGGAGGGGGAGGAGGCGTGTTCTGGATGGGAATTTGGGCGAAGCTGGCAGAGGCAAGGAGGAGGAAAACGAAAAGAAAAAGCAGGTTCCTCGCCGCGCTCGGAATGACAGACTTCAGTCGTGGATGAAGTGCACTAGCAGGAGCACCTGTGCCACTAGTGGGCAGGGGCGTAGTAACCGGTCTTGGAATAGACAGAGAGAGGCGGGAGACCTTTGGGAGGGCGGAGCTTGACCTTGATCTTGCGCCAGCGGGCGTCGTGAGTGCGGTTGCTTGGTCTGTATCCGAGTACATATTGGTTACGCAACTCCATGCCGATCTTGGACGCGATGTCCGGCAGATCATTTAGATGCTCAACGGCGAAGACGCGCCCGCCAGTAAGTTCGGTTAACTCGGCAAGAAGCGACGGGCCGTTGAGTTCTTCCGGCGTGCGATTGCGATAACCAAGCGGGTCGTAAATACCGATGGCGTAGAGTTGGGTGTCCGCTTCCTTGACCAGCCGCTTGATATCGTTCTCGTTGTACCGACTATGATTATCGCCTCCATCGGAAAGAATCAGCAAGGCGCGTTTGGCGTTATGTGCACCCCTCATCTGGCTCAAACCAAGATAGATAGCGTCCAAAAGGGCAGTCCTGCCCTTTGGAGCAGTCATCATCATGCGAGACTGAAGGTCTTCGACGCTGTTCGTAAAGGCGCTGGTGAGCTCGGCGCGTTCGTTAAAACTGACCAGGAAAAATTCGTCTTGTGGATTGGCGGTCTTGAAGAACTGGAGCGCGGCTTCGCGGGCCTTGTCGACTTTGTTGGACATGCTGCCGGAGAAGTCGAAAATAACGCCAATGGAAATGGGAACGTCTTCCGCGGAGAAACTGACGATCTCCTGCTCGACGCTGTCTTCGAAGACGCGGAAATTATCAGGTTCGAGTCCAGTTACGAGGCGATTGTAGGGGTCGGTGACAGTGACGTTGACCAGGGCGAGGTCGACGTCGGTGCGAATGATCTTGCCAGGAGTGATTTTGATGGACGGTGTGTCGTGCGTCACATCGGAAGCGAATTTGGCGGCCGGAGCGGTTCCGGAGGGGGCCAAAGAATTGGGATCAGGAGGCTTATCCTGCGCCGCAAGCGAAGCGACAAAGAGGAAAGAGCACAAGCAGGCGAGCAGGCGGAAGGGTACTGGACCCGGAACCACGCGAATCATCCACCAATCGCGTCTCACGGCTGCCCCCATCCTCTCGTCTCGGCGAGAGGGCCGCGCGGAGCATTCATCATAGCATCGGTAACCGAGAAGGCAAGGGGTGCCGGGAGTCGGAAGGCGCGAGGCGACATTTCAATTCGATGCAGGGGCAAAGGGCGCGGGCCATGGACAAAACATGGTGCGAAAGAAGGCGGATTGGGGCCCGGGTGGCAGGGGCAGGCGTGTGCTAGCATCGGCAGCGATGAATGAGGGAGAGATTGGTATGGCGGAAATGCAGGTGGTGGTGGTGATCCCGGCGCGCTATGGGTCGACGCGATTGCCGGGGAAACCGCTGGTTTCGCTGGCGGGCAAGCCGATGATCCAGCACGTGTATGAGCGGGCGAAGCGGGCGCAGACGGTGCACCGGGTGGTCGTGGCGACGGACGATGCTCGGGTTCTGGAGGCGGTGAGAGGATTCGGCGGCGAAGCGGCGATGACCCGCGCCGATCATCGGACGGGCACGGAACGAGTGGCGGAAGTGGCGGCGCACGAGGCGGGAGATGTGTTTGTAAATGTGCAGGGAGACGAGCCGCTGATCGATCCGGTGGCGATCGACACGGCGGTCGGGGCGCTGCTCGAAGAGCCCGCAGCGCAAGTCGGAACCGTAGCGACCCCGGTGCGGCACGCGGGCGACATCATGGATCCGAACGTGGTGAAGGTGGTGATGGATTTCGACAACAACGCGCTGTATTTTTCGCGGGCGCCGATTCCGTGGGTGCGGGACACGCAGTCGAAAGTGCACGTGCAATACTGGAAGCACCTGGGGCTGTACGTATTTCAACGCGATGCGCTGCTGGAATATCCGACGCTGCCGCTGGGGGAGTTGGAGCGGGCGGAACAGTTGGAACAGTTACGTTGGATGGAGAATGGGTGGAAGATCCGCGTAGCGGAAGTGGCGCATGATGCGGTGAGCGTGGACGTGCCGGAAGATGTGGCGCGGGTGGAGAAGTTGATGAAGGCGGAGAAGTAGATTACGAGGCGTCAAGGGGCCTGAAGCTTGAGGACGCCAGTGGTGGTGCGGCTGCTGTCGGCGGTGACCAGAAACGCGGTGCCATTGGAAGAGAAATACGCCTGAAAGTGAATCGTGGTGGTGGGAGAGCTGTTGACGTTGAAGGTGTATTGATTGTCGGCGGTGCCATCCTTGTTGACAACGAGACTGCCGGTGAGATTGACGCCGGTGAGGAGATTGAAGGTGCTCAGGCCGAGCTGGGTGTAGTCGAGAGTGCCATTGACGGAAGTGCCGGATGAGTTGGTCAATGTGTATTGGCCAGCGTACTCTTCGGCGAGCGGAACAGCGGTGGAATCGGCAAGCTGGACGCCAGACCAATTGAACGCGTAATCCCCGGCGAGGGTTTCCAGGCTGAAGGGGCCCGCGCCTTGAGAATTGAGCGGGCCAGTGGCGATGTAACCCTTGCTGGTGTTCTGAACGACGGCCTCGGTGGAAGAAACGGCGTAAAACGTGAAGGTGTACGTGCCTGTGCCGGAGTTGGTGAAGGTGAAGGTGCCGCGACCGCTGCCGGTATGATTGGCGTCGATGGTGTAGGTGGCGGCGGTAGCATTCTGGATGTGAACGTGGCGGCCGTTGTTGTTGTCGTCCGCAGTAACCGCGCTGAGCCCACCATTGCCGTCAGCAGTGAAGCGGCCGACGGTGGCGACGGGACCCTGCGTGCCGAGAAACGAAGCGCCGCCCGCGAGAAAGATAAAGCTGCCAGCGAACTGAGAGTTTTGCGTAGGAGGAGCAGACTGCTGGAGCGCTTCGCCGGAACTGCCACCGAGCGCGTCTTCCTCGAGAAGCAGGAAGTGCGAGGAATCCACGATGTAAAAGGCATAGGAGCGGCCGGCGAAGGACATGGTGCCGCGGCCGAAGCCCGAGCCGTTGCCATTGGAGTCGATGGAATAGGAGCTAGGCGGAATCGGAACAGCGGGCACGGGTTCACCAACGTTGCCGTCGTTGGTGTCCAGGAGGCCGCCGGTGATGGCGCCGTTGCCGTCGGTGGCGAGTTCACCAACGATGGAGATGGGCGCGACGGTGTTGTTGGTGAAGGAAATCCCCATGAGGCTGAAGGCGTATTGGCTGGACAGGCTGCCGTTAGTGAAATTGGCGGGGGTCTGAAGAGTGAACGTGCCGGAGCCCTCGGCGTTCTTGTCCGTTTCGAGGACGAAGCCAGAGGAGGGAGATTGCATGTCGAAGGCGAGTTGCAGCGCGCTGTTCGACGCGGAGTTTAGAGTGAGGGAGCCGCGGCCGTTCGACTGAATGGAATAACTTCCGCCGCTGAATGAAGTGGTAGTGGGCTGACCTGTAGCGAGCGGAAGAACATCTTCGAGGCCGCCGGTGATGATGCCGTTGCCGTCGGAGATGAAAGAACCGATGCGGGCGATGTAAGCGCCGCTGGGATCGAGACCGCTGAGGGAAAACGCATATTGTCCCTTGAGGCTGGCGAGCGTGAAGCCAGTGCTGGGTGGAGGGGGAGGAGTGCTGCCGCCACCGCCGCAGGCGGCCAAGAAGAGGGCCAAGAATATGAGTACCGCGCACGACGAGATCTTGTTCACTGCGCGCCTCCGCAGATCGCCAGCCGAAAGTCCATCTCCCGATTGTAACCAGCATAAACAATTTCGGCAGACCTGCAACTTGGTAGAGGGGCGTTGCGGGCGAGGGATTCGTTGACTTCCTGGAAAGCGAAAACCTAAGATGAGCGTACAGTTTTCTTCAGGCGGCACAGGTCGCGGGTTCCCGGCAGGCACGGAGACCCTACAAAACAGGTAACGAATGGGAAGGATTCACAAGCTGCTCTTGCATGCGATTGCGGGATTCTTCGTCGTAACATCGGGAAGAGCACAGGACCTGGCGCCGCGGGCATATAACGTCACGCCAGTCCATTCGAACGCGATGACGGTGACATGGTCGTTGTACAGTGGTCCCGTAAATTTCAACGGAGCGGTGCCGATTGAAGGGGCCAGCGGAACGTACAGCGTTCCGGTGCTCAGCTACTACCACTCGTTCAGCTTCTTCGGGCGATCAGCGAATTTCACAGCTTCCCTTCCCTATGGGGTGGGAAATTTCACGGGCACGGTGCAGGGGGCAGAGCGAACCGCGTATCGTTCTGGATTGCTGGATTTCAGCGCCCGATTTTCGGTGAACCTGCTGGGCGGGCCAGCGATGAAAGTGCCGGAGTACATAAAGTGGAAGCAAAAGCGGATTCTAGGCGCCAGCGTGAAGATCATTGCGCCAACCGGCCAGTATGACCCAACCAAACTGATCAGCTGGAGTATCAACCGGTGGGCGTTCAAACCGGAACTGGGATATTCCCGAAGATGGGGAAACTGGGTACTCGATACGTATGCGGGAGCCTGGTTTTATACGCAGAATCCAGAGAGCTTTCATCTTCCCTATCCGGCTCCGCAGACGCAAGCACCCGTAGGCAGCTTCGAAGGGCACTTCAGCTGGGATTTCAGTAACCTGATTGGGCGGAAGATGCGGGGTTGGGTCTCGCTCGACGGAAACTTCTGGTGGGGAGGAATTGCGTCGGTCTACAACATCCCCAACCCTGATACCAAGCAGACGAGTTCGCGGCTGGGCGGAACATTCTCGTTGCCGTATACAAATCACCAGTCGATCAAAATTTCGTTCAGCGGCGGCACGTATAGCCGGTTCGGCGGCGATTACAAGAACCTGCAGGTGGCGTGGCAGTATTCGTGGATTGGGGATAAGTGGTGACCATTCGCTCCGTACCGGACATCAAGCACCCCGGCATAACAGGAAAAGTAGAGGAAGGTGCTCACTTGGAAGGTGAGCACCTTCACCAGAAGCTTGGCTACAGCGATCCGCTGGTCTCACAAGCCGATCCGTTTGCCCTGTGCGAATGAATAGGGCACTCCGGGGTCAATCGCCAGTCCATAGAACTCGTTGCCCTCGTCGAAGAACACACCTTTCACGACGAGGGTGACCGGGCCAGTCTCAATGGTGAATTTGAGGGTCCCATGAAACGAACAGTCCGGATTGACCACGAACTCACCGTGCACCGGTAGCTTATCGACGGAGACCGGTCCGAGCTTCTCGAACAGCGTCCCCGTATAGTGCCCGTTCATACCAATATTTTCGCGGATGAACAGCGCGTCGGAAAATCCGGTAACGTTGAAAACTGCCGGTCCTAAGTTCACGATGTTCTCGACCGTTTCCACGTACGTGCCCCTCGCAGTTTGCGGCCCGCAAGAATGAGGCGGCTCGGCGGACTTCTTAATGCGGTGTCCGGTCCCCGTCCACGTTAACGTCGGGATACCGCTCGCGCCTATCACGCTGGGAACGCTTCGGTATTCACTGCCGTTGTCGAAAAGAAAGAAACGCTCCTCAATTAAAGTTGGCTGAGGCGTGTCCGGCAGGGTGACCCAATATCTGAACTTTCCAGTGCAGTCGGGATTCATTTCGAAAATGGTCACTTGAACCGGCATCGGGTCGGCTCCTCCACTCAACGATCCCACCAGAATCCAGTAGAAGCCTTCACCCACGCCGTCGGGCGCGAAAGTAACTTCGCCTACAGTCACAAAAGGCGCGATCGCTCCGTTCCAATGAGCTGTGATTGTCTGATCCGCGGGATCCAGATCCAGAATCTTGCTGGAGCCCCGCTCGTAAAACGCATACGTGCCTGTCATTGTCTGCAAACTGCATTTTTCACCGGCCTGAACCGCATACGCAGCGATGCAAAATAAAAAGATTGCAATGGTAGTTCTCGTTAGAATCCTGGACATGTTTGTTCCTCCTGGATTCAAGTGATTTCAGATTCCGACTAACGTCGTGGGCCTGTGCCTGGCGAGGCAGTTCGGCCTGTCCCGCACGGAGCGGAGAAATCTCCAACTCCGTTTAGCATTGTGGATATATTTGCAAAACGGTTAAATAGCGCCCTGCTTGTTTCTTGCTTGTCTTTTCCTTACCGCATAAGTGGGTGATGGCACTCGACTTGATCTCGTTGACCCGAATCACACATAGGTGTAGCCTGCGCGTAACGGGCCTCCTATCAGCCGCAGGAGCGCGTACCATGCCGAGCCGGGTCCGTTTCGACTGCTTCGAAGTTGACCTTTCTGCGGGCCAACTCTGCAAGCGCGGCGTGAGGATCAATCTTCGCGATAAATCCTTTCAAGTACTGACGGCTCTTCTGAAGCACCCTGGCGAAGTGGTGTCCCGCGACGACCTGTGCCGCCAGCTCTGGAGGGATGATGTATTCGTCGACTTCGATAACAATCTGAATACGGTGGTCGCTAGATTGCGCGAAGCCCTGGGCGATTCCGCCGATCAACCTAAATTCATTGAGACCCTTCCCAAACGCGGCTACCGGTTCCTCGAGAATGTCTATGACGTGCCCAAGCAACCCCAGCCCTCGGCATCGAAGAGAATCCGCTTGGCGGTTTTGCCTTTCCTTAACCTGTGTGGGGATTCAGCCCAGGACTATTTCAGCGACGCGTTCACCGATGAGGTGATCACCGGTTTAGCTGACCTGGCTCCGGATCAGCTGGCGGTGATTGCGCGAACGACAACGATGCATTACAAGGGCAGCCGGAAGGATGTGGCGCGCATTGGCCGTGAACTGGCGGTCGATTACGTCGTCGAAGGCGCTGTGAATCGAAGCCCCGATGAGATTACGGTCAACGTGCAACTCATTCAGGTCAGTGACCAGGCCCATCTGTATGCCAAGCGCTATACGGGCCTTCCACGCGACGTCTTCAGCCTGCAAAGCTCCATCGCCCGTGCGATTGCGGAGCGTCTCGATTTGCCTGCCTCGATCATAGCCGCTCGTTCCGTCTCCGCCGCCGGTCGCGCCGTCAAGAAGCCCACCGAGGATCTGGAGGCCTACGACGCTTACCTCAAGGGCCACCACTATCTTGGCACATGGACTCCTGATGGTCTGTTCAAGTCTAAACAGTTTTTCGAGGCCGCTCTTGCGCGCGATCCGGAGTTTGCTCTTGCGCATGATGGATTGGCCGAAGCGTACTGGTGGATGGGCTTCCTCGGTCTGATGCGCCCCAAAGATGCGTTTTCCATCGGGGTCTTCTCTGCGCTGCGTGCTCTCGAAATCGACCACACTCTCGCGCCTACTCACGCCCTCCTAGGCACCTTTCGAAAAGAACTCGATTACAACTGGCCGGAAGTCCAACGCGAAATGGCCTTGGCCCTAAAACTGGATCCTCTGTCACCGATCGTGCACTTCGGCAATGGCGGCAGCGGCTTGATGCCGCAAGGCCGCCTGGATGAGTCCATCGCGGAAATCGAGTTCGCCTTGGAATTTGACCCGCTGTCTCTGTTCATGCGCGCCTGGTTGGGCGAGACACTGTACCTGGCCCGGAAGTACGAGCGCGCCAAGGAACAATGCCGTCTCCTGAAGAATCTCGATCCACTCTATTTTCATAGCTACTTTGTTCTAGGACAGGTCTTCACTGAAGAGGCTACCTATGACGAAGCGCTTCCCGCCCTCAACAGGGCCGCCGAGCTTTCTGGCAACGCTCCGCTGGTCGTCGGCTGGCTGGGCATGAGTCTCGCAAAGAGCGGCGACCGTTCAGGCGCGCAGAAAATCCTGGCGGACCTTCACGCTGCCTCCACGCAAGTGTATATCCTGCCGACGACGTTCGCCTGGATTCACCTGGGCCTTGGCGAGATCGACGAGGCTTATCTCTGGCTGGAACGAGCCATTGAAGAACGCGATCCGATCATCATTCCCATCAAGACCCTACCTTTCCTCGATCCGTTGCGAACTGATCCCCGATTCGTTGGGCTCTTGCGCACCATGCGCCTGGACCAGTAAGGAAGATGTTGCACTGCTAGTGTCGGCTACTCCGAACCTGCAGGTGGCGTGGCAGTATTCGTGGATTGGGGATAAGTGGTAAGAGGTTGTTCGCAGGCGCGAGCCGTGGACTCGCGCGAATGCGGTGGATGCCGGAAGAAAAGTTCAAATCCGCAGCTTAAAAGCGAAGGGTGCGGCACCCACACGTCAAACCACCGTTACTGTTGGCCGTCACATCTTTTGACAGGCATTCGTGACTAGTCTCGCAGCCGGGAAAGACGAATTCCCCGCTCTGCCTGGAGGCTAGATTATGACGAAGCCGATCTTTCCGGTGCTCGTTCTTTGTTTACTCCTACCCTGTGGTATTTACTCGCAAACTACGCCCTCCCCAGCTCCGGCGAAACTTGACGCGGCGACCGAGGCGGCCCTTGTTCGTCTGGGAGGCCAGCTGATGTTTGCCGGCAAGGCTTACGAATACGACCGCGTGCTGGCTGATGAAATTGGTCCCCGGATCGCAGGCTCATCCAACTATGTGAAGGCGGCCGACTGGGCCTACGCGGAGTTCAAGCGTATCGGGATGAGTAATGTGCACCGGGAGTCCTGGGAAATCGACGCGATCTGGGAGCCGGAGACCTACGGCTCCGGCCGAATCCTCAAGCCGTACGAGCAGCGCCTACATGTCGAAAGCGACGCCTGGAGCCCTTCCACTCCAGCGGGAGGGGTGCGAGGCAACGTGTATCACTTGGGTTCACTTACGCCGGAGGCCGTCAAAGCCGAGGCCGGACACATCAGGGATGCGATCGTGCTTATCGATGAAGACTCCGCGAAAGGGCTCAATCCGATTCTGTTTGGCAAGATCCAAGAGGCGATTGCACTCATCAGCAGTGAAGGCGCTCGAGCGTTGCTTGTCGGTTGGGGACAAACGAACAACGCTCCGGCAATCTTCGGACTAGGAGCACTTGGAGGAAAGGTGTCGCTGTTGCCCGTGGGCAGCATCGGCCGGGAGGATACGCTCCTATTGCGCCGCATGCTTGAGCGCGGCCCTGTGGAGGTGGAGTTCAGCTTCACCAACCGCATTCGTGAGCACGCGAAGGTGGACAACATCGTTGCCGATATCCCCGGTGCCGCTCCCAGCGGAGAATTTGTACTTATTGGCGGCCATCTGGATGGATGGCATCTGGGAACTGCTGCACAGGATGATGGCACAGGCGCAGCGACGGTGATAGCCGTGGCAGAAGCAATTGAGGCCAGTGGCATTCAGCCGAGGCGCACTCTTCGCTTCGTCCTTTTTGGTGGTGAAGAACTGGGGATGTTGGGTTCCAATGCCTACGTGCGCGCGCACGCAGCCGAGTTGGACAAGTGCGTGGCGGTGCTGATCACAGACACCGGTTCAGAGCCGCCGAAGGGATGGTATGTTTTTGGCCGCGAGGATGAGAAGCAAGCACTCGCGACAATAAAGCAGCTGCTCAATCCACTCGGCGCGGGGGAAACGACCGACGAAGGCGGCCTGACCTTCGAGACCGACAACGCTGCGTTCACTGCTCACGGCGTGCCGGCGTTCGTACTCTGGACGCCGCTGGAGAAGTACTGGCAACTGCACCACACTCTGAGCGATACCTTCGACAAGGTGAACCAGCGCGACTTGAGCCTGGGCGCTGCGGTGGTCGGAGTAACAGCCCTGGCCTTTGCCGATGCGCCGTCGGCCATGAAGCACCTGACCACGCAAGAAGTCGAGGAACAACTCAAGAGAATCAAGGCGTTCGACACATATCAGGATATGCAGACACACAAGCTGTTCTAGGATTTTCGGTCCCTAGGGGCGGCACCCAGGAGCGATTAGAAGAAAATTTGATGATTGGGCGCGGGATTTTCCACGGACGGGGCATTGACAGTATTTAGGGTGGCGAACATAATTGTATGTACGTCAATCCTGTGGAGGGCTAATCGCTCGAATCTGCGGGCAGCGGATGAGAGCAAACTGGATGGCGCCAAAATATATTTTTGTAACCGGCGGTGTTGTTTCCTCACTTGGCAAGGGCGTAGCAGCATCTTCCATCGGTTGTCTCCTGGAAAGTCGCGGTTTCCGAATCACAATCCAAAAATGCGATCCGTACCTGAACGTGGATCCCGGCACGATGAGCCCGTTCCAGCACGGCGAGGTGTTCGTAACCGACGACGGGGCGGAGACCGACCTGGACCTGGGGCATTACGAGCGGTTCACGCACGTCAAGCTGTCGCGCGATAACAACTGGACGACGGGCCGCATCTACGAAACGATTCTGGCGAAAGAACGGCGCGGGGATTACCTGGGGAAGACGGTGCAGGTGATTCCGCACGTGACCGACGAGATCAAGCGGTGCATCAGGAAGGTGTCGGAAGGCGTCGACGTGGTGATCGTGGAGATTGGCGGCACGGTCGGCGATATTGAGTCACTTCCCTTCCTCGAAGCGATCCGGCAGATGCGGCTGGAGTTGGGCGCGGAGAATACGCTCTTCGTGCATGTGACGCTGGTGCCGTTCATCGCGGCAGCGGGCGAATTGAAGACCAAGCCAACGCAACACAGCGTGAAAGAGATGCTGGGCATCGGGATTCAGCCGGACATTCTGCTGTGCCGGAGCGAACGGCACATTTCGACGGACCTGAAACGAAAGATCGCGCTGTTCTGCAACGTGGCGGAGTCTTGCGTCATTTCGATGGAAGACGTGAAGACGATTTATGAAGTGCCGGTGGAATTGAGCAAAGAAGGCCTGGACGCGCAGATCATCCGGCTGCTGCGGCTGGAAGATCGTCCGGCGAACATGAAGCCGTGGCTGGATATGCTGCACGCGTTGCACCATCCGAAGGGCGAGGTGCGCATCGCGATCGTCGGGAAATATGTGCAATTGGAGGATGCGTACAAGAGCCTGCGGGAAGCGCTGCTGCATGGCGGGCTGGCGCACCAGCACAGAACGGTAATCGACTGGATTGAGTCCGAAGAGATCGATTCACTGGAGACAGCGGAGAAGCGGCTGAAGGGGTACGACGGGATTCTGGTGCCGGGCGGGTTCGGGAAGCGCGGCATTCAGGGAATGATCTACACGATTCAGAATGCGCGAGAGAACAAAGTTCCCTTCTTCGGGATCTGTCTGGGGATGCAGTGCGCGACGATTGAATACGCACGGGACAAGGCGGGATTGAACCATGCGGACAGCACGGAGTTTGATCCGCAGACGCCGCATCGCGTGATCTACAAACTGCGCGAACTGCTGGGCGTGGACGAAATGGGCGGCACGATGCGGCTGGGCGCGTGGCCGTGCAAGCTGGAGCCGGGCTCGTTTGCGGCGAAGGCGTACGGGATGACGGAGATCAGCGAGCGGCACCGGCACCGGTATGAGTTCAACCGCGAGTATGAAAAGACGCTGGTGGCGGCGGGGCTGAAGATTACGGGAAGGACGCCGGACGAGAATTACGTGGAGATCGTGGAAGCGCCGGAACACCCGTGGTTTCTGGGCTGCCAGTTCCACCCGGAATTCAAGTCGAAGCCGCTGGAGCCGCACCCGTTGTTCGCGGCGTTTATCGGGGCGTCGCTCGAGCACAAGATCCAGAAGTCGCGGCCAACGACGAATATCGCCGCGACAGAAGTGACGCCACCTGCGCCGGCATTGCGGGCGCAGCCACACGCGACGGCGTAGAATCTGTACTCTCACTACTCTCAAAGCAGCAATTCAGACAGCAGGCCGGATTCCTGCAAATCCGCGGACGGAATGCGTGTTGGGCGTTACTGGCGGGTCGACGGAGACTGCGGCGGCAGCACGTTCGAAACGGGAATAGTGACACTACCCAATGATCCGGAAACGGCATCGCGGACGAAGACCCGCAGCGTCTTTGTGGACGGACGAAGCACGAGGCTGGCGCGCAACTGGTAGCCGTGAGCGAGAACCCTCTGATAGTCGGTTCCGGCGAGGTCCAACGTGTACGTGAGAGGGTCGGCAGCAACAAGCGCGCCTTGCGGATCGAGTTGCAGGTAGATGGCGTCGATGGTGCCGTGATGGCGGCCATCGGCATCGCCGAAGTGAATTTCTCTGCCTTCGAGACTGACGCGCAAATGCAGGTTCCGGGTGTTTTCATCGATCGACTGGATCTTGACCGAAACGCCGAGGCCGGTGGCATCGATGGGGCTCCATAAAGCGGCTTGCAAGGCGGCGCGCGCTTCGTCAACGGTGTTCGGGGGGTCGGGCAAGGCGAAGTAGCCTTTGCGGTAGCGCACGACGAGACCGGATTCGTTCAGGTGCAATTTCAGTTCGTGGAACTTGCCGTCCCAAGCGGCATTGTCTGGATAAAAACCGAGAAAATAGGTGAAGTGAGATTCCGAAAGAGTGCGGCGAATCGCGCCTTTGATGTCGTTGGTATTGAAATAGGCATGGCCGCCGGTGCGATCCGCGAGGAGATTCATGGTGCCGTATTCTTCCTGGCCGACGCCGAGTTGCGGCGAGGTGTTTTTGGGACTGAAGGGGTGCGCGGCACTGGCGTCGAACTCCGAAGGAACCAGCAGGCCGCGAGCATCGACGGGGTAGACCGCCATATTCGATTCATTCAGAGCACGCGCGACGCGCTCAAGTTCCGTCACAAAGACCTGCGACTGCTGATCGACGGGAGAATTGTCGTTACTGGTCAGAGCAATCGAAACCGGAAAGCTGCCGGAAACCCAAATGAGATTCTTGCGGCCGGGAATGCCGGAAACGCGATTGGCAATGGCTTCCATGGCCTGAGCGGTCATCTTCACACGGTTGACGGTGGACAGATCGCTCAGCTTGCTGTTCATGTCGTTGATGAGGTTGGCCAAGTGCTGGGCAGCCTTGGGATCGGAGAAGCCGGTATCCTCGGCGACGGCGAACGGTTGACTGGAATTCTGCAAAAGCAGCGATGGATACGCCTGGAAGCGGTCGATGGCTTGAAGAAGAGACGCGGAATCCTGGGTGAAATCGGAAATGACGGCGAGGCGGTGAGTGAGCAAGTAGATCGCGACGTGGTCCTGCGGCTGGAGTTGGTGAAGGAAGGAGAGAATTTCGCCCCGGGCGAAGGACTGGTCTGACAAAGAGGTATTGAGCGCGTCGAACAGAATCACGGTAACGCTGCCGGGAAGTTGTTCGGATGGCTGGAGGCGATTGGAAAAGATGCTGGGATCGTTTGGCGCCTTTGTTTCCGCGGTGTGGGTCAAATCGGCGCGGACGGAGCCTTGCTGGGTGGAAAAAAGAGCGATGGTCTGGGGCCGGCCATTGTCTGTGAGCGTGAAATCGTCGCGGGTCAGATCCTTGATGGGCTTGCCATTCTTGTCCTGGACGATCACGTCGAGTTGAACGAGGCGCGTGGTGGACCGCATGACCACGGCGGAGCGTTCGGGCGCAGTTGGAGGAGCGGGGGCCGTTTGCGCGAAGCAGGAAAACGCGCCGAAGGAGAGAGCCGCCAAACAGGTGAGATAGGACCCGCGAGCCATCATCCCGGTATAGTACGTGGTTGGCGTGGAGCTGTCATGGCGCAGGCGCGGGACGGAAGCACGCGCGGCTATGATATCTTCAATTCATCCATGATCCCGACAAAAGAGATTGAGCTAGGGAGCTTGCGGCTTGGGGGCGGGAATCCGCTCTTCCTGATTGCGGGACCGTGCGTGATCGAGTCGGAGAGGCATGCGCGGACGATGGCAGAGCGCGTGGCGAAAATCGCGGCGGACGCGGGTGTGCCGTACATTTTCAAGGCGTCGTATGACAAGGCGAACCGGTCGTCGATCCAGGGATTTCGCGGACCGGGACTGAAGGAAGGCTTGCGGATTCTCGGGACGATCAAGAGCGAGCTGAAGCTACCCATCCTGACGGACATTCATGACGCGGCGCAGGCGGAGCCGGCAGCCGAAGTGGCGGACGTCCTGCAGATACCCGCGTTTCTGGCGCGACAGACCGATTTGCTGATTGCGGCCGCAAAGACGGGCCGCGTCATTAATATTAAGAAGGCGCAGTTTCTGTCGCCGTGGGACATGGGGAACGTGGCGGAGAAGGTGGCGTCGACGGGAAACGACCGAATTGTGCTGACGGAGCGCGGAGCGTCGTTTGGCTACAACAACCTGGTTGTGGACATGCGGACGTTTCCGGTGCTGAAGAGATTCGGGTATCCCGTGGTGTACGACGTAACGCACTCCGTGCAGTTGCCGGGCGGACAAGGACACGCGAGCGGCGGGCAGCCAGAGTTCATTGAGCCGCTGGCGCGAGCCGGAGTGGCGGCGGGCGTAGACGGAATTTTCCTGGAGACGCACGACAATCCGGCGGCGGCGCTGTCGGATGGCGCGAACGCGTTGCCGCTGGGGCAGTTGGTGGAATTGCTGGGGCGGCTGAAGGAATTGTCGGCGATGGTGCGGCGGTGGGAGAAGGCGTGAGGAAGAGTGCTCGAATTCTTCCTTCGAAATGGTTCACCGGGGCGCAGCATTCTGCGCCCTTACAATTTATGGATGGCGGCAGAGGATGAGTCTCGAAACGGCGCGGCGAGTGTTGAGGATTGAAGCCCAGGCGATCAAGGACCTGGAAGGGCGGCTCGACGCCGCGTTCGAGCAGGCCGTGGAGCTGCTGTTTGCGTGCAAAGGGCGCGTAGTGGTGACCGGGATGGGCAAGTCCGGGCTGGTCGGCCGGAAAATCTCAGGGACATTTTCCAGTACGGGGACGCCTTCGTTTTTCCTGCACCCGGCGGAAGCGCTGCACGGCGACCTGGGCATGCTGGCGCGCGGAGATGCGCTGCTGACGATTACCTATGGCGGAGAAACGGAAGAAATTCTGAACCTGTTGGAGACGCTGAAGCGGCTGGAAGTGCCCATAGTGACGATGACGGGGAACGCCAAGTCGACGTTGGCACAGGCGAGCGACGTGGTGCTGGACGTGAGCGTGAAGGAAGAAGCGTGTTCGTTGAACCTGGCTCCGACCGCGAGCACCACCGTGGCGATGGCGCTGGGAGACGCATTGGCGATTGCGCTGCTGGAGCGGCGGGGATTCCGGTCAGACGATTTTGCGGCGCTGCATCCCGCGGGGAGGCTTGGCAAGAAACTGCTGCGCGTAGGGCATCTGATGCATACGGGAGACGCGATTCCCCGCGTGGAAGCGGCGACGCCGATGCCGAAGACGTTCCACGAGATGAGCGCAAAGAAACTAGGAATGACGACGGTGATCGGGCCGCACGGCGAATTGCTGGGAATTCTGACGGACGGAGACTTGCGGCGATTGATGGAGAAGCATGGAGGAGCGACGCTTGCGATGACCGCGGGCGATTGCATGGTACAGACGCCGCAGACGATCGGGCCGGAAGTGCTGGCGAGCGAAGCGTTGAACTTGATGGAGAAGAAGAAGATTACGTCGGTGGTGGTGGTGGACGAGGGGCGTAGAGTTTTGGGCGTCGTGCATCTGCATGATCTGTGGACGCTGGAGTTGATGTAGAAGTCGCCGTACTGCAAAGGAGGACGGATTGGCGAAGAAGGCAAAGATTGCGCCGGCGTTGAAGAAGCGGGCGGCGCGGATCAAGGTGCTGTTGATGGATGTGGACGGGACGATGACGGACGGCGGGGTGACGCTGCTGTCGCAGCCGGACGGGACCGCGCTGGAGATCAAGACGTTTGATGCGCACGATGGGCAGGGACTGACGCTGGCGAACACCGCGGGGATCCGAACGGGATGCATTACCGGGCGAGAGAGCGCGGCGTTGCTGCGGCGCGCGCACGAAATGCGGATGGAATTCATCTACATGAAGCAGCCGATGAAGATTCCGGCGTACGAAGAGATTCTGAAGAAGGCCGGCGTGCGGGAAGACGAGGTGGCGTACGTCGGAGATGACTTGCCCGATTTGCCGGTGATGCGGCGCGTGGGCCTGGCGGTGGCGGTGGGGGATGCGGTTCCCGAGGTGAAGTCGGCAGCGCACTTCACGACGAAGTCGGCGGCGGGGCGAGGTGCGATTCGCGACGCGGTGGAATTGATTCTGAAGGCCAAAGGGATTTGGGAAGAGATGATCGACAAGGCGCGGGCGTAAATTGAAGACCATTGAAGCGGCGAGAAATCGCGGCGCTCTGGACCGCGGTGTGGATACTTGCTAGGCTCGGGGCATGCGCGAGGTCAAGTATTTCGTAGCCAGTTCACTCGACAATTTCATTTCACGGCCGGACGGAAGCGTGGATTGGTTGTTCCACGACCAGGACTACGGCATGACGGAGTTCTTCGCGTCGGTAGACGTGGCAGTGATGGGGAGGAAGACGTTCGAGAAGATGGTGGAGCTTTCGCCGGAGGCGCCACTGTTCCCCGGGATGAAGCATTACGTATTTTCGCGGACGCTGGACTCGACGCCGTTCAAGGAAGTGGAGATTGTGCGCGGCGACGCGGCGGGCTGGCTGACCCGAGTGCGCGCGCACTATGGGAAACATATCTGGCTGGTGGGCGGCGGATCGCTGGTACAAGAATTCTTGCAATACAAGCTGATCAATGAGATTGGGCTGGCGATTCACCCGAGACTGCTCGGAAAAGGGGTCCCACTGTTCACGGCCCCGTATCCGGAGATGGAACTGGAACTACTGCGGAGCGAGCAGTATCCGACCGGGCTGCTGCAAGTGTTTTACCGCGTGAGACACGCTTGACATGTGTGGGGCTGGGTAGGAGACTCGGCGCAGCAACGCCGCGGCAAACTGCATTTCTTGCGGCGCTTCCCAAATTCAGAGAGGTGCATCGATGCGAACCAACTACCCGGCAGTGCTGGTCGCGGCGATCGCGTATTGGCTGCTCGGAGCGGTGTGGTACGGCGTGCTGTTCAACAAAGCGTGGATCGAATTGGAGCATGTGACGGCGGAGCAGATGAACGCGAGTCCGGTGATTCCTTACATTGTTTCGTTTTTGCTGGAAATACTGATCGCCTACTCGCTGGCGCAGTTGTGCATCTGGCGAAACGCGAACACCATCGGGCGCGGCGCGTCGGTGGGAGTGCTGGTGTGGATCGGCTTTGTTGGGCCGATCGCGTTGATGACGTACATGTTCGAGATGAGGCCGAAAGCGCTATTTGCGATCAACGAGTTTTATCCGTTATTTGGACTGGTGTTGATGGGCGCGATTTTGGGGGCGTGGACCAAGAAAGCTGCCTGACGAAAGCCCACGGTTCCTTGGGCAGAGCCAGCACAGGATCCCGGCCAGGCAACGATACGGGTGTCTTCAACAAGGCCGCGCAACTGGACCTGACACAGCGGCAGGGGTCAGGTGATAATAGGGAGCCTTACTTATGAGAGCGAGGACACGGTTTTCATGCATCCATGGCACGACGTATCCCCCGGCAAGGAACTGCCGCGCGATTTTCAGGCGCTGATTGAGATTCCACTCGGATCCAATGTGAAGTATGAGCTGGATAAAGCGACGGGACTGCTGCGCGTCGATCGCATTATTCATTCCGCGGTTTTCTATCCGGCGAATTACGGGTTTATTCCGCAGACCTACGCGGAGGACAACGATCCTTTGGACGTGCTGGTGCTGTGCCAGGAACCGGTGCAGCCGCTGGCACTGATCAAGGCGCGGGCGATCGGCGTGATGACGATGATCGACTCCGGCGCGAGCGACGACAAGATCATCGCAGTGGCTACGAACGATCCGGAGTTCAGCGATTACCTGGAGGCGCGGGACCTGCCGCCACACCGGTTGCTGGTGCTGAAGCGTTTCTTCCAGGACTACAAGCAACTCGAGGGGAAGCAAGTCCAGGTAGAAGACATCAAGCCGGCCTACGCGGCAATGAGCGTGATTGACAAGGCGCTGGCGAGATACAACGCGCTGCGCGACCAGTTGCGCCTGGAGCACTGAGACCCCGGCACTGGGGCGGAAAGCCGCGCCCTCCCGACAATGTGTTTGTAGGATGGCCTCTGGTGAAGATCTGCGGTATTGAGTTTGAATCACGTGGAGAACGGGACCGGCGCTGCTGGCCCCTTACAGGGTAGAAATGAATCGAATGTGGACCTGGATCGCGATTGCGGCGGGAGCAGTGGTCGTGCTGGTATTTGTGGGCCTGTCGGTGATGGCAGGGAGCCCGAAGGACGCCTTCCAGATGGTGCGGTACGCCTTTCCGTACATGCACCGGGGAAATCTGAAAGTGGGCGACGGCCTGCCGGATGTGGAGGTGGTAGCACTGGATGGGCAGTCGCGCTTCCCGTTGCGAGAGCGTGCGAAGGGCAGGCCGCTGGTGCTGGTGTTCGGGAGCTTCACTTGACCTCCGTTCCGTCGCCAGGTTGGCGATATTGAAAAGATCTACGACGACTACAAGGATCATGCGGACTTTCTGACGATTTACATTCGCGAGGCGCATCCGACCGATGAGTGGCGGATGCGGTCGAATGAGAAGGACAAAGACGACGTCTGCTACACACAGCCGAAGACGCTGGAACAGCGCGTGGCAATCGCGAATGACTTCACGAAGCGGTTCAAGTACACGCTGCCCTTTGGAATCGATGACATGAACAACCGGGTGAATGATGCGTTCGCGGCGTGGCCGGAACGGTTGTACATCGTGGATGAGACCGGGAAGATTGCGTATAAAGGCGGCAATGGACCGTTCAAGTACGACCCGAAGGAAGTGCGGGCGTGGCTGGCGGGGAGATATGGCGAAGTGAAACCGGCGGCGCCGGCGACACCGGAAACACCCGCCGCGACAGGCTCAAGCGAGAAGAAGAGCTGAAGTCACCAGAAGACCCCCTTCACGCAAAAGACGCGCAAAGGACGGGGCACCCTTGTTATCTTTGATCCGCGGTGAAATCCAGAGACAAACGCAGGCGTGGAGATGCGGCGAGCGAGGCAAAGCGCGTGGGGCTGGCGCGCGCGATGTCGAAACTCGGGCACTGCTCGCGTTCCCAGGCATTCGCACTGATTCGCGAGGGGAAAGTGCGGCTGAATGGCGCGGTGGCGAGGAATCCGGCAGCGCCGGTGCGGCTGGGTAAGGACCGGATTTCCGTAGAGGGGAAGACGCTGGCGGCCGCCGAGAGAATTTATCTGGTGATGAACAAGCCGAGAGGCATCGTGACGACGGCATCGGACGAAAAGGGCCGCGAGACGGTGTATTCGCTGCTGCCGAACGAGTTGCGGTGGATCGCGCCGGTGGGCCGGCTTGATCTTGCGTCGGAAGGAATGCTGCTGTTCACGAATGATTCGGAATGGGCAGCGAGGA
>Ga0335069_10003972_pt1 | contig 22099 bp, 20 predicted proteins | sample Lox_Sample_11_FD_206714 | JGI IMG/M metagenome (GOLD analysis project Ga0335069, IMG submission 206714) | Soil microbial communities from Loxahatchee National Wildlife Refuge, Florida, United States - Lox_Sample_1.1 | ecosystem: Environmental > Terrestrial > Soil > Wetlands | place: USA...
GCCAGTGCTCCCGCGGAAACGTGTAGTAGTACAGCGTCTCTTCAATCCCCGCCAGCACCAGCGCTGCGGCATCCGCCAGTTTCATCTCTCGCAACTTCACGGCGACCTGTTCCGCCTTCTGCCGTGCCGCCGCACGATCTTCCTGCGCGTGAATCGCTTTTAGCATCGCTGCTACTTCCTTCACCTTGCTCGTTGGCACTGCCGTCCACACGTTCCGATAAAAATGCACCGCGCACCGCTGCCACAACGCTTCTGGATAAAACTCCCCGAGGCTTTCTAAATCAGACTAATCCAGGAAATAGTGTGGCGCAAAATCCTCACAACAAGGAATGTTGCACTTCGATTTTCGGTAATGCGGGCTGGCCGCACCGCTTTCTCTGGAGATGCTCTAATTGGTTTTGTAAACCGGCCATTTCACGATCTATGGACGACTGGTAGCGAAGAAGACGGTTCATCTCTTCATCACTCGGGATGTTGAAACTAAGCCGGTTCAGTTTTCTCAACTCATTTTCATGGGATGTGTGCCAAGCCAGCTTGTCAATTTCCCGTTTGATTTCTACTAGAAAGATCTTCCTACGCCGTTCGGAACTTTGAAGACCAGAGTCTTGTTCTACCTCTGCATGCTTTACCTTTAAGAAATAGTCTTTGTACAGCTTGTATAAATTCTCTTTTTCACTCTTGTCGGCATTTTCCCCATACAGCTTGGTCAAAATCGCCATATCTTTAGCGTTATCCAATCCATCCTGAATTCCCCGCTCTAGTTCCACGAGCAGCCTGTGACAATGTTCTCTGTCAGAAAGTGCGGGAGTCCGCACTAAGCTCATGAGGCCGTTCGCTTTTTCCTGTCCGTCATATTTGATGAGCACCGTCACTGGTTCCGGAAGCCCACCCGTCTTTGGGGTTTGCCCATAGTCCATAGCCTTCCGAATGCTAGCTGCTTCCGCAACCAAGAATCGACGATATCGCAGAAAATTCACGGCCATTCTTTCGACAATCAGGTACTCGAGTGTACCCACTGGTTGATAGCAATCCCACAAATCGTGCAACAACGATTTGTATTCGCTTGGAGACTCCTCTTTGAGGAGAGCTGCACTCGCAAAGATTCCGTGCGATCGAGCATTCACAGAAGACCTTGCCTTCCCCCATCGCGTCCTTGGACCGCCCACTCGACGTTGTTCCGAAGACGTTTTGGGGGCATCTGGGGATGAAATCTTCTCGGGGCTAAGAAGTCCTGCTGCTTCTTGATTTGCAGAACTGGTAACTGATCCGGATTCAATTTCTGAAATCTTACTGTTTTCTGGATTGCCTTTTCCCTCCAACATTCTGCCTCCTCGTGCGCTACGTGCAGCGCACTCATGATTTTGGAGACAGAATGAGGCCAGTTTGGTTCGGGAGACTATAACGGAATTGGGTCTTTGGCATTACAATCTATTGATCAAGTTTGGCTTCCGAGGAGAACTGCCCAAACGGGAAATGGCCTGGCGGAGCCGCTCGGGATCAACTCCTTTACACCAAGCCAGCCACAGATAATAAAGCTTCGCTGGCTGTATGCGAGCGCCCATAGAATAGGCTCTCAAATCAGTCGCGTGGTCTTTGAGAAAGACTTGCCACGCGTCATAGTGCGCACGAAGAAAACGCAGCGACTTTGACCGTCTAGAAATCTCCTTTAGAAAGAAGTTTACAAGCTTGGATTCGAAATCTGGAAGATTGCATTGGCTCGGCAAGAAAGCTTTCCTCATCTTCGTGAGTAAAGCCTTCAACTCATTGATGGCCTCCACTTTGGAACGTAGAGACCCGGATCATCAAGTGGCGGTTTCTTACTACGCTGAAAGATCCGCGCGGCTTGAATCAACGCATGATAATATCGCCGAAGCTGTGGCAAGTGCTCCGGCGTTTGTTCCCATTCACTCAAACGCCAATGCACCCATTCGCTGAGACCGATCCGCCAACCAGCTGTCCCGGCTTGCCGAATGATCAACTCATCGAATACTCGAATTGACTCTGGCGATATCTGACTTACCCATCCAAGTCCCCCGGCCATCGCGATTTTCCGGTCAGCCAGCGACATCCTCTCGATCCAAAGAGAAACTAGTCGCTCGCTAAAATGTCGATTCCAGTGCGCTTCATTCGTGTTCTTTTGAGAAACGCGTGCAATGATCTGAGGCATGGGGTCGACCGTCGATCGGCCTCTCTTGCGAGGCTTGACCGCATTATGAGGTGAATTCTGCGTTTTGGGTTTGGCAGCAGAGCCATTGGGAGTAACTGAGTTTCTGATCTCAATCGCCATTTGATAACTCCTAATTCTATTCTGACATTCGTCCCCGGCAGGTGGTGTCTTAGCTGCTCGTGGACGCACTCATCGAGCAGGACCCTCATTTAAACTTTGGAGGATGGCCACCCAATTCGATTGTACGGATGCACTACCATACTCATACGCGCATGGTAATTTTCCGGCCCCTATAGTGGTTGCGCGCCGTTGGCTCCACTACATTTCGCGGTTGACAGGATGGACTAGGTAGGGAGAAATGCGAGGTCAGGAGAAACGATGGGTCTTGAATCTCAGCGATTCGAGCCCATCTTTTTTGCCCTCGAGCTGTCTGACATTCGTATCCCGGCAGATGGTGTCTTTGCTGCTCGTGGACGCACTCATCGAGTAGAACCCTCATTTAAACTTTGGAGGATAAAAGCTGTCGTGCTTCTTCAAGAGCAGCGATGGCCATCTCCCGGGAGACTGTTGGGTATCCTGCAAGAAACTCTTCGAGCGTGTGACCTCGCTCGAGAGAATCAAACAAAAGCTGCAGCGGTACCCGAGTACCGCGGAAGACCGCTGTCCCACCAAGGATTTTGGGGTTCTTTACGATGACGCTTTCCATATAACTCCTTGCTCCGAGATTGTAGCATTCGGTAACCTCGGCTGATCTCCATTTGATTCAGTGCTCCCAGAACGCCCCTTCCCCGCGGCGACAGCGCGAAGCCTTACCGGCTTCCGCATTCAACTGTTAGTGATCATGCCTCGCTCTTCGCACAAATTATTCGAGTCAGGTCATCATGACGTCGATTCGAACCGCCCCTAGATTTAGAGTCTCCCCATGGAATCAAAACCGCCGCCATCAGAGGCAAACAACCTAGCGGACTTCGATAATGGTTGTGCACTGATTCAAATCCGATTCTTGGCCATTTGGCATCTGCGCCGAAACGGCGAGCTTATGTTTCCCAGGGAACCAGAGAAATGGGTCGGTCGTGACAGAAATATCCTTGACGTAGCCCGTCGCGCCAGCGGGAGCGGGAATTGAGCCAAGTTTCATGCGCTTCGATATTCCCGCAGAGATTTCATACAAGTTGAACTGCTGTACACATTCCTGAGTTACGTTCGGAGAACAAGCGGGAGTTACTCTGAAATCGTAGTCGAATTTGAAGGTAATCCTGTGCGTGGACGCACGTTTTTAGTAGCCCCGGAAAGTGGGCTCACGAAGACCAGTGCCACGAGCATGGGCGTCAGGATCAAATTAATGGCAATTCCCATTCTGAATTCCCGGAGTAAAACACATATAGCACCTGCGAATCGATCTTCCGAGTAGGCCAATGTGCGTGGCGGTGCTTGGCGCCCCCTCTAAATTTGACAATTTCAGCTCGGTGCAGCTCTCAAATGGGCTTATTCCTCGCCGGTGAGTAGCCATTCAATTGACTTACCTGAGTCTCGGCTTATCGCAAGCAAGACTTCCGCACCAATTTCGCTGCGCCCGTGCTCGACGGCGGACAAATAGCTCTGGCTCACACCAATCCGGCTCGCAAAGTCTGACTGCGTAAGATCGAATCCTCGCAACTCCCTGACTCTTCGACCAACGGCACTCCAGTCGATGCCACGGCCTCTTCCCTTCGAATGTTTCATTGACATATTAGTTGTATACAGTTAAAATAGTTATATGAAACTAAGTCAATCTCCCGTCGCCCAGTACGCGCCTTACCGGCTTTTTCTCTTGTACCTCGACGGAGGGTGGAAGGCAATCAGTGATACCTGACACGAACCCTTTTCGTTAGCGAGCAATACTTGGCTCGAATGAACCATTCAGGAGGATCTATGAAGAGACATGCTGTCAGTTTTCGCGCTAATGCAAAGCTCGCGCGCCAATTATGGGGAGAGCTTCCCCGCATGACGCTCCGCTCGCTTAGAGAACTTACTGCCAGGTATTCGCTATCGATAACCGCCGGGGATCTCCAGCTCTTGGATGGTCGATGGTATGTGACACACTCCGGTCTCCTTCAGCTCGCTTCCCGCAAACACTGCGCGGGCATCAAAGTGGAACAGGTGGGCCAATCTTCCGATCCATCGGTTGGTCGTTGGGTTTTCAAAGCAACTGTCTTCAAGAGTCCGTCTTCTAAGGGATTCGCTGGATTTGGCGATGCTGACCCTTCGAATGTTTCTTCCATGGTGCGAGGCGCCGAGCTGCGGATTGCTGAAACACGCGCCGTCAATCGTGCGTTGCGCAAGGCCTACGGCATCGGGCTATGCTCGGTCGAAGAGTTAGGCGCGTTCTCGAGCTCGCCGAGGCCGTCTGCTGCTCCATCGACCAACGGGTCTTATTCATCCAATGGATCGAGTAACGGATCTGGCAACGGGCAACCCCGGCTTCGAGATCAGCTCTGCCTGTTGATCCGCCAATACAACCTTGACCCAAATCTCGTGAAGGCCTATGCGGCGGACTTCTGTGGCACCGAGGCTCTCAGCGGTGCCAGCCGTGAATTGGTCGAGTCCTTTATCACCCATATTTCCTCGGCTGCCAAACAGAATCGTGACGCCCTGGTCTGCAAACTCAATTCCTACGCTCAACCTGTGGAGGCAAGATCATGAGACGACATATTCCGGGCCTGCATTCGGGGCATCATGGGGTATCCAGCAATCTCGACGGGCTGTTTCTAGTTCGCGTCGAACGGGCTTCGTATCGCTGGCACCCGCAGAAGCTCTTTCTGGCAGTGCAATTCCGCATCCTGGAGCCCATTGCCTTTGAGGCACTTCTCATTCCCGGCCGGCTCTACTGCACGGAACGTGCGCTTTGGAAGCTCACTTGGTTCCTCCGGGATTTTGGCTACGATACCGAACTCCTCAGCCGGGATCAGGTCGATGAAAAGGCAATCCTGAACCTTCGGGGCGTCATCCGAACTACTTATACCAACCTAAATGGGCATTCCTATCAGAACCTCGATGCCTTTGCCCCGGCTTCAGAGTGGGAGGCACTGTCCTGCGTACCGAACAGCAAGGCCGAGAAGGAGGACAGCCACGATGGTCTTTAGCTACACCCAGATTGCTCAGTACCTCCGCTGTCCGCGCAGCTATCGCCACCGCTACCTGGATGGCTGGCGTGAAAAAGAGACCCGAGCCGCCATGAACTTTGGGCGCTGCTTTGAAAAGGCGCTGGAGTCTTACTTCTGCGGTGGCGACTGTGGCACGACACTTCATCGGGAATGGGGTGCCTTCCGCGATACTCTGTTTGCGTTCAAAAAGGGAGAGACCTGGGACCGGCTGGTTCATCAGGGCGTGCATCTCCTCGGTCGCTTTGCCCAGGACAATCGGGTTCATATTCCCCAACCAAAGCAAAACCTGCAAATCAAAGTGGTACGGGAACTCCCGAACTCCAATCAATTTGTTGCCTACGTTGACGCCATCGGTGAACTCGATGGCCTCCGATGCCTGATGGACTGGAAGACCACTGCTAGCCGGTACTCCGAGGAACCAACGGACCTGCTGTCGCTCGATCCACAGTTGATCTGCTACTCCTGGATGACCGGCATTTCCGAAGTGGCATTAGTGGTGTTCGTGCGGAAGCATCATGCGGAGATCCAATACCTGAAAACCTCAATTTCCGAAGAACAACGCAGGGAATTCGGCCAACTGGTAGGGACAACGATCGGCCAGATCGAGTCCGCCCAGTTCCCTTCCCACAGTGGGATTCGTTTCCCTCAAAACGGTTGTGTGAGTTGTTCGCATCTAGGCCTTTGTCTGCATGACCAAGAACTGATCGATTCGAGTCTCATCCGCACACTAGGAGCGAACGATCTTGCATGGCTTGACGAGCTTGTGGATTAACCGAGGGCCGATGGAGACTCCGGAGATCAACCGCCGGCGGGCGGTATTCGTTCTCGGACGGATCGATGAGATTTTGTCCTGGGAGAAGGCCAAGGAACAGGAGAAGGACGTGCGGTTCGTCGAGCTCGGGGAATACCTATGCGAGGTTCGGGCAAAGCAATATTGGAAGTTGGAGAATTTGAAGTCGTTTGATGAATTTCTGGAGAAACGCTTCGCGGACTCACGACGGAAGGCCTATTACTTGATGGCGATTCACGAGAATCTGACGCGGATCCCGAAACACGAGCTGCAGCAGGTGGGTTGGAGCAAAGCGACCGAACTGGTCAAGGTAGCGCGCAGGGACAGGGAAGAGTTCGACTGTGCAACCTGGTTGCACAAGGCGAAGGAGATGCCAAAGGAAGGGTTCAAGTGTGCGGTGGAACGCCACCTAACGGGGAAAGAGACGGAACCCTGGGAGATCATCTATTTCAAGGTTTACAAGAGTCAGCTACCGGTGGTTGAGAACGCCCTTGAGACAGCAGCGTTGATGTTGGGCAGCGACAAGTCCCGAGGCTATTGCCTGGAGATGATCTGCGCAGATTTTCTGGCAGGCGCAAACTTACAGGAAAATCAACCTATTGAGAACCCGTGAGCAAACTGCGGCAAAGAGTACCGAGGGTAAAGCTCGATTCGGACCGGTATCAACTGCTATGCGAACAAGTCCTCGCAAGAGACAGCTGGCGCTGCCAGATGTGTGGATCCCTCAAGAATCTCCAAGTTCACCACATGACTTTTCGCAGTAGATTAGGCAATGACTCTGCAGAAAACCTAATCACTCTATGTGCAGACTGCCATCAGACTAAGCATGGGCATTGTGACCGCCGCTAGACCTAGGGGATTTTGACCATGGTGGCACATTTGCTCAAATCCGATTCCGACCCGTCCGACACCTGGGCTGAAACTGCAACCATGTGCTTTCCCCGGAGTCGAACAAAAGTGGTTCCGTTGTGGCAGAAATACCCGATCTGCGCGGATTTTCTAGCTGTCGATCCTCTATAAGACGAACTCCGCCTCCTGAATTGCTCGGTCGATGAAGTACGGCTTCGCGAAGTTCAGCTTGTCCGACTCGATCGTCTCGATCAGTTTCCACTCCCAGAGGAGCACGTTCTTGAGCCGCTCCTACATGAGATCATCTGAGATTAAGTTTGATTTCCGGAGGGGGAAGGAATTTTACTCTACTCTCAGTCACGGCACATTCCCACAGGGTGCAGTTTGATCCGTTTGACGCAAAACTAAAAAACATTCTCCTATTTAAGTAAATGGTTGCACATCCCATGGCCCTGGCTCCCTTCACTGATTTGCGTAAATGGTTTTTCTCTATATACGTAATGCATATTTAACTCTCTGGCAATTTGGCCTCAAAACTGCCCAAATATTTGTGTCGCTCTTGGTGTAAATAGCCGCCTGATCGATCGGGGGGGGCCGTGAAGGATTCAGTTTTTGCTGCTATCAGAAGCCAAGCGACTCGTTCATGGGCCCTACCGTCCCTGCTCATCCTGATGTTGTCCCTCTCCTTCGCTGCAGGACAGGTTCGTGCCCAGTGCGGGAGTTTGAGCGGTCCTTCGACCACCTGGAGCGATGGCAACGGCTCCTGGAGTGTTGCTGGCAACTGGACGAGTGGCTCGCCCAACGGTTCCACAAACGCCTGCATCTTGGATGGCACGAGCACGGTAACCCTGGACACAAACGGGAGTGCTTTGGGCCTGCAGATTGCCAGCGGCAACGTTTTGTCATTGAACGGTGGCGAGAATCTGAGTCTGGCCGGTGTAAGCTTCAACTTCGGCACGATCGGAGCGTCTGTTCACCCCGGCGGCACAATCGTCAACTCGGGCACGCTCACCAACGCCGGTACTCTTTTCCTTGACTCAGGGTCTGTTCTCTATAATTCCGGAACGATCGTCAATACCGCCATTGAGGGTCAAGCCTTTTACATCGATCAGGCCGGGTTCATGAACACTGGCGCGTTTTATAATTACGGCACGGCCAGCAATGAGGGCCTGATTACTAACGCCTCTGGCGCTTCCTTCATCAACTACGGCACGTTTAACTCGACCATTGCTTCCCGTATTGAAAACTCTGGGACGTTCTTGAACACTTCTGGGAGCACGATCAACGCGTACTCGATGGTGCTCAACAACTACGGCACTTTCAGCAACGCTGGTACGCTTACCACCACCAGAGCCGCGGGGGTCAACAATTATGGTACTCTCAGTAACTCTGGCATTCTCAACAACACCTCAGGCGCCAACGGGATCAACAACTACGGCACTCTCATCAATTCCGGCACATTCACCAACGCCTTTGGCTCCTATTTCCCCAGTGGGGGCAGTCCGCTCAACAACTACGGCACGCTGTTGAACTCCTCGGGAGGCACGCTCTCTATCGATTCTGTCAGTACGCTCAATAACACAGGCACGATCCCCAACAACGGCACAATAAACAACAGTGGGACCGTGAACAATAGTGGGATGTTCACTAACTCTGGCGCCGTGACGATATCCAGTTCGGGCCTCTTCACAACGAGCACCAATTACACGCAGACGGGTGGCAGCACGCTCGTTGACGGTTCCCTTACCGCGACCGGTGGGGCCATCGTAAACATCCAGGGCGGCAGTCTCAGTGGAACTGGAACCATCAACGGCAACGTGCTGATGGCAGGAACAATGATGCCAGGCGACGCTCCGGGCACGCTCACCATTCTCGGAAACTACGAGCAAACTGGTTCAGGAATGTTTGATGAGCTGATGGGCCCTTCAGCGTCCTTTCTGAATGTAAACGGCAACGTGTTGCTCGATTCGGGTGCATTCCTTGAGATTACCCTGCTTGGTGGCTTCGATCCTCTCGGCCAGACGTTTGGGATAATGGGGTACCAAAGCCTATCGGGGCAGTTTGCGAACGGTTCCAGCTTCTGGGACGACGGGTATCTCTGGGACATAAGTTACGGCCAGAACCAGATTGATGTAACTGCTGTGCAGGCACCTGAGCCAACCTCGCTGCTACTGCTATTTCTTGGCTTGGGTACGCTGGCTTTATTTGCCCACCGTAAAATGGACAAGACGCAACGACTTGCGTAACGTGGATCCTCGACGGATCAATCCAGGAGGCATTCTCCGTGGGCAACGAGTCGCGAGGTATCGGTCTGGTCCAAGTTGTCTGGATTCTGGCGGGCCTTTTGGTTGCCATAACTGCCGGATTTCATGTCTTTCACAGCATCCGCGGCTCGTCTATTCAGTTCACGACGCCTTATCAAGCAGTTTTACTCTCTAATGGTTCCGTGTATTTCGGCCATCTTAAGGACTACGGAACTCCGCACCCTGTCCTGACCGACGCGTTCTATGTCGTCAACCAAACGAATCCGGAAACCAAGCAGGTCAGCAACTTGCTGGTCAAGCGCGGCAAGGAACTGCATGAACCCGACCGCATGTACATCAACCCGAACCAGATTGTTTTCGTCGAGACGGTGGGGCCAAATTCAGAGGTGGCCCGGCACATCGCCCAGGGGCCTCACTAGCCGAGGACTTGTCCTCGTCCTGCTGTCGTGAGGCGGAATCCAACGACCGTGAGGCAGTTGAATCGAGAGATGCTTCAGGGAATTTGCGCAGAGACCTGGTTGGAGTAGATGCTTTCAAGGCCTGCAGAATCAACGGATGTGCAAACGTAGTAGTAAATATTGCCACTGGTCACAGCGGCATCTGCATAACTCAATGTCGTGACTAGGGTGGGGTTGATTTTGGTGTAGGGCCCACCGTCCACGGTGCCGCGATAAACGTTGTATCCCGAAACCACTGAACTACTGGCGATCCAAGAAAGAGCGACAGATCTGGAGGTCTCTTGCGTGGCGGAAAAGTCGACGCCTGAAACATTGCCGCCGCTGATTGTTACGGCCTGAGTCGAAGGACTGAAAGTGTAGCCAGAGTGAGCGGGACTCACGACATACGTACCATTTGCCAGGCCGGTGAACGCGTAATTCCCCGTCCCATCAGCGGTGGTGGAGCCCGCAGTTGGCCCGCTCAAAGTAAGTGTGGAGCCACTGCCCCCGGAGGAAGGCGAAATCGTGCCGCTAATGGTGTAGCTATCAGCATTGACAGATTGGGAAGACGAGGAACTCCCGCCGCATCCACTCAGGAAATTGATCAACGCAAAGATGGCGAGTGCCAGATCGGGAAATCGAAGACTGCCCGTTGCAGCTGATCGGGGCATAAACACCTCAAGGGAGCTATCGGGGAGAAGCTCCAACGCCTATCGCCTCACCAAGCAGCCTAGATAGGCATCACGAATCGCATTAGCGGGAAGCTCGAGGGGTCTTGGAGATCCCATTTGCTCCTGCAAGGGTGCATTCTAAAGGGCCGAATGGCTATTGGGCAAGGCCTTGCGACAGCGAGTAGTGGTGTCATTTGAAATGAGGGCGAAAAGGACCTACAATTTTGTCTCTCTATGGCCCATCTTGAGCACCTTTGGAATTGGCTGCGGGATTGGTCTGTTTACGTGCTGCCAGCACTTCCCAATTGGGTTCTGGTCATATTGGGAGTGCTAATGTCGTTCCCCGCCCTCGCAGAAAAAATTGAGAACACGCCCAAGTATCGGAGGTCCTTGGCAATAGGTTGCATGATATTGGGTTTCTTAGGAATCGTATTTGATGCCAGTCAGAAGCGCAGCGGTGACCAACAGACCAGGCAGCTGGTAGCGAATACGAACACGTTGGTAGGAAGCACAAACAACCTAGTGACCAGTGCCAACCAAACCGTGACGACGCTTGGCTTGCTTATGCCACAAGTTACTGGATTACAGGACCAAATCAGAACTTACGCCACAAATAGTGAGATCGCAAGAAAGCAAGGCAACGAGCGTCTGGCTGCCGCTCTCCAAACTCAAGCGGACTTGGCGCGACAACAAGCGAATATCGTCAAGAGGCAATATCTAATTAACATTGCACCACGTATAGGAGATCAAATGCAGACAGCGTACGACGACTGGATGCAGCGGGAAACATCTGCAAGGCACCAATACCCCAAGGGGAAGTATGACCCTCAATACTTCAAAGATTCGGAATCTTTGGCACAACAATACACCGCATCATTAAAACCCACAATGGTGAATGCCAATTCCGTCAGAGAACAACTTCTCGATACAGTTCCTGTTGAGGTTCAAAAAAGCCTTTCCTATCCACAGATAGTGCCCGTATTCGAAAGCGGTATCACCGGACAAACGATTCATGTTGATGAGCTCGGAAGAGCTATGGGATATCTGCGCAAACTGGTTCGGATAATCTCGGCATTGCCGCCTCAGACAGACCAATAGTGCGCGGACTTGTACGCAAGTTCATTTGGTATACATCTGGCAGCGCCAAGTGTCCCGCTGCTGCCCCCTGGCAGAGTCGCTCGTAGACTTCCGATCCGAGGCGTATCATTCCGTGTTTCGGAACTTGGGCCTCATAGTGTTGTCACCGTCTGCTCGAGTATCAGTTGTCTTTTACGAAGTTCACGAATGGTTCCCTTGGGATGAGCTTTGCAGGTATCTTGTCGGGATGAGGCTACGACAAGTGAGAGCAATGTGAGAGAACTATCCTCTGGTTAATCAACGGGGCGAAGATCTAAGGAAACTCAGATGTCTCAGAAGACGTGGTTGTTGGTACTAGTGGCAGGAGTGCTTGCATTTTTGGCACTCCTAAACGCTGGGGGCTGGAGAGCGCGCATTCTCGCGAGATTGCTGCGCACTGATAATCACCCGGTAGTTGTCCCGTTGCCAGTAGATTTTCGACCAACAGTGCCCCCCGGATTCAAGGCGTCCATCCTGACGGGGGGATTCGAACAACCGCGCTGGCTGGGAGTTGCTCCCAACGCAGATGTGTTTGTGGCGGACTCCGCGGTCGGAAAGATCATCGTTTTGCATTCTCCGTTCGCACCAGGCGGTCCAATGCGCGAGACGTTCGCCGATCATCTGAACCTTCCTTTTGGAATCGCTTTTCACGGCAATTACGTCTACGTCGCAACTACCAACGAGGTTTTGCGCTTTCGTTACGATCCCCGGACGGCCAAGCGGCTCGGTGACGCCGAACACATTCTAGGTCTCCCGGGCTTTGGTTATAACCAACATTGGACGCGAGCGCTCGCCTTCCGTCCGGATGACACGAGACTCTTCGTGTCCGTCGGGTCAGAAACCAATGTCTCGATTGAGTCCGACCCACGGCGAGCTGCCGTTCTCGTGACAGATCCTGAAGGTAAAACGTGCGAATTTTCGCGAGCGGATTGAGGAATGCTGTCGGACTTGCTTTCAACAGCGAATCAGGAGAACTCTGGGCAACGGTGAACGAGCGCGACAATTTCGGTGATGATCTTCCCTCCGACTTTTTCACACAAGTCATTGACGGGGGCTTTTATGGTTGGCCCTATGCGTACCTCAGCCCGAATAAAGTGGATAATCGAATGGCACCGAGGCCAGATTTGGTGGCACAAACGCTGACACCAGATGTGCTGTTGGGCGCGCATGTTGCGCCACTTCAGTTTACTTTCTACCAGAATAAGCAATTTCCCACTGCTTATTGGCATGGTGTCTTCATTGCAGAACACGGCTCCTGGAATCGGACCGTCCGGAGCGGTTATCAAGTGGTTTTTGTTCCGTTTCAGAACGGGGTTCCGGCCGGTCAGCCACAACCTTTTTTCTCGGGGTTCGTCCCAGACCCCACAGGTAGAGGGGTCTATGGACGCATGGTCGGTGTTGCAATTGCATCGAACGGCTCGCTTTTGATTTCCGACGACGGGCAGAAACTCATTTGGCGAGTCTCCTACAATGCCGACAAGAATTGATCCTACCGCTTGTGGCAGCTCCGGATCGCCGATATCAGCGCACTTGCGAAGGGTGGAACACATGATCAGCAAAGAATTGGGAGCGACAGGAGTTTTCATCCCCGAAATCGGAATTGGCACCTGGGAGTATCACGCAGGGGCCCACCCACTGCGGCAGGGGCTGGAAACTGGGGCGTTATTTGTTGACACGGCAGAGTCATACGGAACAGAGGAGGTCGTTGGGGAAGCGCTTGTCGGAATCAGAGACAAAGTCTTTCTGGCGACAAAGATCTCTCCAGAACATTTCCGCAGGGACCTGCTGATCCGTTCAGCCGAAGCCTGCCTGCGCCGCTTGCGAGTGGATAACGTTGACCTGCTACAACTGCATCAGCCCAATCCTTCCATCCCGATCGAGGAACCGATAGGAGCGCTGACCGCTTTGGTGGATGCCGGTAAGGTGAGGTTCATCGGCGTGAGCAATTTCTCCTTGCAGCAACTCCGGGAGGCTCAAGCGGCCTCAGCCAAATACCCCATTGTCTCCAATCAGCTTCGCTACAACATCATCGACAGGACCATCGAGAAGGATTTGCTGCCGTACTGCCAGGCGAATCGAATCACGATTATCGCCTATAGCCCCCTGGGCCGGGGATTGGACCGCATCCGGGACTGCGACCCCCAGCAGACCATCGCACGAATGATGAAGGAAACGGGCAGGACCGCTTCGCAGATAGTCCTGAACTGGTGCCTTTGCAAGGAAGGGATTGTGGTGATTCCCAAGGGGAATTCGATGTCTCATATCCTGGAAAATTGTGGAGCATCGGATTGGCGACTTAGTGAGAAGGAACTCAAGCTGCTTGATGGCAGCATTCGATTCCGCGAAAGAACGGCCTTCGATGGCATGGTGAGACGGTACATGCCATCTTCCATGCGAACCGTAGCACTAGCCCTGCTGAAATATATGCCCTCGAGCCTGCGACGCCGAATCACATGAGGGAGTTGATAGCCATGCTGTTCCTGCCAGGGGATGGTAATCTCCGGTAAACATCACGTGATGGAAGCACAGCTATTTGCCTTTGTGGGCGGTTGAGGGAGAAATACGAAAGCGGGAGAGGGCTTCGCCCAGGTTCTGAAGAAAAGCTTCCGAGTTATAAACGTCCGTGTCGATCTTCGTTCCACCCGGAGGGGCAATCGGCTCGACTTCATCCAATTGGAATTCCTGGGCGACTTCCTCGACGGTTTTGGGCTGAATCGGGCGCTCATGGCCGACAAAACCGTTTACCAAGGAATGCTCGCAGAGCAGATTGATGACCCGGGGGATGCCTAGGGAATAAAGTTGGATGGTCTCAACGGCTTTGGCGCTGAAAATCGGGTCGCCGGAAGCACCGGCGATCCGTAAGCGCTCTGAGATATATTCCTGCGTCTGCTGTTGAGAAAGCGGGGAGGTCCGGCAGCGAAGCATGATGCGCTGGCGAAGTTGGCGGAGTTGCGGAAGCTTCAACTTTTCCTCGAGTTCGGATTGGCCCGAAAGGACAATCTGCAGGAGCTTCTCGGTGGAGGTTTCCAGATTGGTAAGCAAACGGATTTCTTCGAGAACCGGATAGGTAAGATTCTGCGCTTCGTCGATGATGAGAACCACGGTTTCCCCGAGGCGGTAACGTTCCAGGAGCCAGTGATTCAGCTTCAGGAGTTGCTGGCTTTTCGACTTGGAATCGCAAGGAATGTCGAACTCAGCAAGGATGAAATCAAAAAGCTGATTGGAGTTCATCCTGGAGTTAAAGAGGAAGGCGCTGCGGGCCCTACGTTGGTGGAGCCAGTCCAGAAGGCGGTTGACCAAAGTCGTTTTGCCAGTGCCCACTTCACCGGTAAGAGTAATGAATCCCTTGCGGGTCTGGACGCCGTACATGAGCCCAGTCAGGGCTTCTTCGATCTGGGGCGTAAGATAGAGATAGCGAGGATCGGGATTGACGTTGAATGGGTTCTCTTTTAGACCGTAGAAACTCTTGTACATTGGCTCTTGTCGTCCGTTCTTCCTAGTTAGAAACCAACCGCCGCATGCCTCACTCAAAGAAAGCTAAGGGAGAACAATCGGCCTTGTCTGCCACGAAAAACTGATGGTCACATACTGATAGGTCTGACTGGAATTACACGCGGAGCCTGAGCAGCTGGACGTGGGATAATCCGTGATCGTTGCGTTGTATGCGATTCCAAATGTAGTGTTTCTTCCGAACATCCGGTTGACGCCGCCGCCGGCGTTCCACGTGTTGAAACTCTGGGAAATGTTAAGCGGAGAGTTCTGTACGGGCGAATTGTGGGCATAACCCATATTGACCTGGCTCGTCCAGATGCGGCCCAGCTTGTGATCCGCTCCGAAGCTGAGCAAGTCTCCCGAAGAACCGGTCAGCACTCCACTGCCGCCCGAGATTCCGTGCGAATAGGTCGCATGCAGTTCGCCGTCCTGAACACCATATCTCACAGTGGCGCCACAATTCACACCGTAGGTAAGGTTGTCGCCGTTGGTGCTGGTTCGACTAACAGTAAAATCTGGTCCTCCGTAAAGCTGAAGAACCAATCGTCCGGTAATCTTTTTGCTATAGGCAATATTGGCGGAGTGATCTCCATAGGCTTCGGGTTGGCCTGAAAAATGATAGGCGCTGAACCGGTAGAAAACGCCGATCGTATCGTTCGCGGTGAGCGTGTAATTGTAGCCGAGGGTTCCGGTGATCATGTCGTTATCGACGTTTCCGGATTCGACAAAATTGAGCAGCCCGTAAGAGCCGCTCATGGTGATGGAGCCACGCGCCGAAGTGGCGTAGGTCAATTGCAGGGAGGCCGCGTTGCTATAGCGGGAGCCGGTCGCGGCAAAGATGCTCTGGTTGGGAACGTAGCTGTTGCCCATGCCGGGGATGACCGGCCCCAAGGAACCTCCGGTACCCGGTATACCCAGGTTCGTTCCGCCTCCGAATCCAAAGGAAGACTGGGGCAAATAGGAGAACTGATCCAAGGCCTGAAGCGACCAGCGATTCCATTGAAAAGACTGAGCGAAGGCAAGCTGCTGGTAATTGCCGTTGGACTGACTACTATCGTTAGAGAAGAAGCCGCCTCCAGAGTAGTTGATGCTGAGCTGTGATCGGCTCCACGCCTTGAGCATACTGAGATTGCCAATGACGTAATTATTCATCACCCAATTGGAATTCACGGTTTGATTGTAGGGACGGGATTGGAGCGAACCGGACCATTGAATCCCTGGCACGAAATAGCTGTGCAGTACTTCAGGGGAACCCAGCGTGGGATCTTGCACTCCGGTTAACGGGGTCGTATCCGGCGTCACCGAGTTGCCAGACTCTTGCTCCACATCCCTCTCATTGATGAGCGGAATTGGGTTTGCGGAAGATCCTGCGGGTTTGGGTCTGTCGCCCGTGGGAGCTTGAGACTCCACCTGGGCAAGAACCTGCCGCGAGCCCAACAATGCGGGGCAGCCCAGAATCAAGAAAGCCAGAATGGATTTGCGCAGCATGATAATCCTAAACTTCTCTACGGCACCACGATAACGTCGCCAGATTGCAGGAGAACGTTCTGCTCCGCGAGATTCCCTTTCACCACCTCCCGATAATTGAAGGGATGCTTCACCTGTTTCCCATCTTCGGAGCGCAAGATATATATGTTCTTGGGCTTGGCAAATTGCGTGAAACCGCCCGCGCCGGAAAGTGCCTGCAGCACGGTCATATTGGGAAGCAGAGGAAAGGCACCGGGATGATTGACTTCCCCCGTGATGTAAATGCGGCGGCTGTTGATCTCGGTCACCGTGACGGTGACTTGGGGACCGGTCAAATACTTCGACAAGCCTTCACGAAGCGATGCCGCGAGTTCCATCGGCGTCAAGCCGGCGGCTTGCACGTCGTTCAGCAAAGGCAGCGAGATTTTGCCGTCCGGACGAACGGGAATCGTCCGAGAGATGTCCGGCTCTTTCCAAACATCGATTCGCAAAACATCCTGCGGTCCGATTTTGTAGTCGGCGTCCACCAGAGCGGCAGATGAGACAGATTTTGCCGACGATTCGGCTTTCTGCGCTGGATTCTCTTGCGCAAAGGAGAACGAAGCACAGAATAGCAAACCAAAGAGCAACACTCGGGAATGCAAGTTCATGAATCCTCCCTCATATCTTCATGCTTCCCATCGGTCACAGCAATCTGCTTGATCTTGTAGAGCAGGGACTTATAGCTGATCTGCAAATCGCGAGCGGCTTTCTTGCGGTTCCAATGTGTACGTTGCAGAGCTTGTAGAATTAACTGACGCTCCGTGTTTTTGGAAGCTGCGCGGGCCGCCGACTTCAACGAGGAGACCTGTGTAACACCCTTATTTGCGGATTCTGTTCCGGAAAACTGCAACTCTTCCAAGGCTGGCTGGATGCCTCCAAAAAGGACAGCTTTTCGGGCGAAGTTCTCCAACTCCCGAATGTTCCCAGGCCACGGATAGGCGGTCAGAGCTTGGATGGTCTTTTTGTCCAGTCGGGGAGGCACCCTTTTCAAAATCGTTGAGTGCTTAGCGAGAAAATGCTCCACAAAGATGGGAATGTCTTCAATGCGTTCTCGAAGAGGGGGAATCCGCAAGCAAGCGCCGTTAAGCCGGAAATACAATTCTCGACGGAATGCCCCAAGTTCCACATGCGACTCGAAGTTCATAGACGCAGAGGAAGTTATGCGCACCATTTGACCCGATTTTGCGTCGTAGTCATCACCGTCGGGCAGCCAAGCAAGCAGATTCCTTTGCGCTGATGGGTCTAAGTCTTGGACATTGTCGAGGTACACAGTGCCCCAGGCTTCAGCCGCCAATCCGTTTGAGGAACAGTGGCCACCTTGGTAAGGACCCGTAGCAGGATCCAAGCTAGTGCCACTGAACTTCCGGAAAGGCAACTCACTCCTTGAAGACAAACGGTGGATCTGCCTGGCGTAGGCGTCTTTGCCAGATCCGGTTTCACCGACAATCAGAACCGGAATATCAGTCCGGGCAATCTCCGAAACGATATCATTCAGGGTCTGCATCCCTGAGCCGAACCCAAATAGAAACGCCGGTGCCCTCGGGGATTGGAGGACATCGATGTTCTGCAGGCGTTCCATCGTTACCATTACGATTGGGCTTTATCCTGGGAGAATAATACAGCAATCCAAGTGCAACCGAACTGCCAGCGCCGATTTTTGCTTGAGGGGCGATTTCCAACTTAAGCTACATATTTTCAATCAAATACAAATTGAATGGTTTCCGTGGGAGAGGAAATCCTGACACAAGTCCGATGCGGCTTCCACAAAGTGGCAATTCCTTGCCCTTGGGCCATACATGTCGTCACATCAAGCAGATGATTAGAACCGTGAGTCGCATCAATCGAGCAAGGCAGGAGTCTAGTTTCCAAATCCCCCTAGAAGGGAAATTTCTTGCATAGTTTGGACCGGGGGATGCCTAGGAAGCCAGGGATCACCTTCCCACATTTCCATAATGTATTGACTGTAAACCACTTACAATTCAGTGGCTATGGCATCGCACGTGCCACTTGTGTTCAGAATTATTGCGGACCGCGCTTTGCGCCCGATTTTGGTTGTGTGCATAGGGAGGGACCGCTTTTTCATGCCTTCGGTAAGGTAGAGATTCAACAAGCCGCCCTTGGGGCGAGTGCAGAAATCATAGGATGCGGGAAACTTATGGAGTATTTCGTGGGCTGCGGCCCGTACCGGAAGTACGCTGTTAAGAGCAATCTAGACGCTTTTATTGGCCGCACACTTCTTCTACTTTTCTCCCTCTCCGTTATTTATTTGCCGACCGCAAGCGCACAATCGGGCCCAACCGTCGTCGCCCAGAGCCCTCTCCCTGGTGCCGCAGGGCAGCCGGTGAACTCTCAAGTGACCGCGACATTTGGCGGACCGATTCAGTCTTCGTCGATCTCGTTCGTGCTCACGGATTCTTCAAATACCGCCGTGCCGTCGACAGTAAGCTACAATTCTTCGACGTACTGCGTCACGCTCACGCCCAATGCCGATCTAGCTGCCTCGAGAAAGTACACAGCGACCCTGAGCGGCGTGGTTGACCTTACGGGCAAGGCCTTGACGAGCCCTGCCGTGTGGACCTTCTCGACGGGTCAACCGGGCTTCCAGGATACGGCCGCTCTCACGGGACTCGATCACCCGACTACTTTTCAGTTCTCTCCTGATGGACGAATCTTTGTAGCGCAAAAAAACGGGTTGATCCTCGTCTTTCAAGGCCTGACGGATACGCATCCTACGACTTTTGCGGACTTGCGAGCCAATGTAAACACAAGCGGAAACAACGGACTGCAGGGGTTGGCGCTGGATCCGGGTTTCCCATCCGTGCCTTATGTCTATGTTCTGTACAACTATCAGGCCTCGGCAAGCTTGGTTCAAGGCCGACTCTCACGCCTCCAGGCGGCCGGAAACGTCATGACCGGCACGGAAAATGTGCTGATTCAGGATTGGTATCAGCAGTATCCCACGCAGCCCGTCGGCAATCTTGCCTTTGGCCCAGACGGCTTCCTCTACGCGACCGGAGGAGATGGGGCTAGCTCGACGTTCGTGGATTATGGTCAAACCGATGTGGCAAGTCCATATCCAACGAGCGAGGGAGGAGCTCTCCGAAGCCAGGATCTCCGGACTGCCCCCGGCCCGGCAACGCTTGACGGGGCCGTGATCCGGATACACCCTGACACCGCTCTGCCCGTTCGATTAAATACCAGCATGACGGTTACGGGCCCCACTATCGACGCAAATGGGGTGCAAAGCTATACGGTGACCTCGTCTTTCCAAGGGCCGCAGTCGATGACCGTCCGCGTTCTGCAACCTACGAACCCAACTCCTGGAAAACCGCACCGATTGCTTTATGTGCTGCCTGTTGAGATCGGGGTAACGAGTCTCTCTTCCACGTACAGCGACGGGCTAGAGCAGCTGCGCCTCTTGAATGTTCCCAATCTGTACAACATGACATTGATCGCCCCTTCTTTTAATTACATGCCTTGGTACGGCGACAACATCAACAACCCCCAAGAGTGGATGGAAAGCTACATCATCGACGACCTAGTGCCATTCGGCGACACTTTCATGGAAGGCACGGCAATCCCCGAGAGGTTAGCCGTTGGTTTCAGCAAATCGGGCAATGGTGTTCTGACTCTAATTCTCCGGCACCCCGATGTGTTTAGCGCCGTGGCCGCTTGGGATTCTCCCGCAGAGATGAGCGACATCACGACTTATTACGATCTCTCCGTCAACTTCGGTACCCAAGCGAACTACAATCTATACAACATTCCTTCCCTCGTGGTGTCCAGCGCGCCAGCTTTCACACACCAGAATCGTTTGTGGATCAGCGGGGATCAGTCTGTATTCACGGCACAAATGCTGCAGTTGCACAATCAACTGATTGCGGCTTCGATTCCCCACACTTGGGTAGCGGGTGGCAACCGCGCCCATAGCTGGGCCAGTGGTTGGTTACCTGGAGCAGTGGCGACACTGGATGCCATAACAAACCCCGCCGTGCCCCTGGACGTGAATGAGCAGCGCATCGTTGCCTATGGCCTGCGGAGCCCGCGCCTGACGTTCCGGCCGGGCACGAAAGAGATTTGGATAGCTGATCAAGGGTGGACTACAGCCGAGGAAATTAACCGCATCCCTGACCCAACGACAGGCATAGTCGAAGATTTTGGATGGCCGTGTTACGAGGGGACTGGAACGACGTCGTACTCGAATCTTTCCGTATGCAGTCTGCTTTATACGCAACCGGCAGCGACCACAGCCCCCTTCTACTCCTACAACCATCAGCAGAAGGTCGCAAGCGGGGATGAGGGGGGAATAGGAACTGGAGCGATTTCCGGACTGGCTTTTTATACATCAGGCGGCTATCCCACCCAGTATCAAGACAGTCTATTTTTCTCAGACTCCGCCCGTAACAACATCTGGGTGATGTCGAAAGATGCCAGCGGGCTTCCGGACCCGACTACAGTCGCGACTTTTGTCCTAGGCGCCACCAGCCCAGTGGACTTGAAGACCGGCCCGGGTGGAGACTTGTTTTATGCGGATACAAATGACGGCGCAGTGCATGAGATTCAGTATTTGCCTCCAGTCGTCCGCAGCGGTGGGCAGCCGTCCGGCGCTCTGCCGTCCGGCACTACGCAGACAACGCTCAGCTTAACGACCAGCCAGAGCGCTACTTGCCGTTTCGCAGCTACGCCAGGCCTGGCTTATGCCTCCATGCCCTATCTGTTTTCTGTAACGGGCGGGATGTCACATTCAACGGTGGTTACGGGACTCACCGACGACACGGAATACAATTTCTTCGTGCGTTGCGAGGATTCGCATGGCAATCCCAACCTGGGCGATTACGCCATATCGTTCTCCGTGGGTAAAGCCGGTGATACGACCCCGCCGGTGCGCTCGGGCGGCGCGCCCAGTGGTTCGCTTGCGGCTGGCACGACGCAGACTTACTTGATTCTGCTTACGAACGAAAAGGCCATTTGTCGGTACGCCGCAACCGCAGGTACGCCGTACGCGTCGATGGCAAACACGTTCAGCATGACCGGTGGGATAGCGCATTCGACTCTAGTGACCGGATTGGCGGATGGCATAACCTACAACTACTACGTGCGTTGCCAAGATACCTCGGGCAACGCCAATCCAGACGATATTGGGATCACATTCGCCGTCAACGCCTCCAGCGGGGGCTCCGGTTCGGGCAGCAGCGATCCGGCATCGAGCAGTTTTGCCGGCGTGGAGAACCCACTCTCCGAGGGCGGAATCTGGAATACGCCCGGGGCCTGGGGCAGCATGGCCAAGAACAACGGCGCCTATGGACCCGCCACGGATATGGCCCGTCTGACCACGCCAACCATCAGTGGAGATCAATTCTCGGAGATCACTTTCGACCAAAACTTGGGTTCGACAAGCTGGGTTGGAGTAACTACCCGAATCCAAGGAGCTAGCAACGGGAGTTGCTATCTGGCCATCGCGTATGCAGGTGGGGTCCGGCTATATCGCACGGACGATAATGGATCATTGGTTTGGACGGAATTAGCGATCGCGAGCGCGGATATTACTGTAGCTCCCCGCCTCTTGCGGCTGGAATCGCAGGGCTCTACCCATCGGGTGTATTTCAACGGCGCCCTGCTCATCACCTACACCGAGACTTCGCCGGTCTACACCACCGGGCA
>Ga0335069_10003973_pt1 | contig 22096 bp, 19 predicted proteins | sample Lox_Sample_11_FD_206714 | JGI IMG/M metagenome (GOLD analysis project Ga0335069, IMG submission 206714) | Soil microbial communities from Loxahatchee National Wildlife Refuge, Florida, United States - Lox_Sample_1.1 | ecosystem: Environmental > Terrestrial > Soil > Wetlands | place: USA...
ACGAAACCGGCATCACGCAACGCGGGGCTATACTGATAACCTTTGGCGGAGCCAGCTGTGCGGCCGATCACTCCCGCCAGGGACGGCGCAATCGCGAACGCTCCGGGCTTCAGGGAATGGCAGCTGGCACACCGATTTCGGAAGTCCGCTTCCCCAGGAGCGTCGGCGCGTGCGGCTTCACCAATCAATCCCAGGGCAAGTGCAAGGCTGGCAACGACGAGATGCTTCGCGCTCATACTCTTGTAACACGGCCGCTTTCGAGGCGAACCATCGCCGCTGATCAACATACTTTCAAGGCCTCAACTCCCTTGTCGGTAAGCCAATACTCACCACCTCTGCCAAGACGCGCGAGCACGCCCTTTTTGACGAGCGAGTCGATCGCGCCGGCACGCGTTTGCGCGTCCAGGTCTGCGGGTCTCACCTGTCCAAATCGCAGGATTGGGAAGCCCTTTGAGCGGAAGCCATCGAGTACGATCCGCTCTTGGGGTGTGAGCAACATACATGCGCACCCAATCCGAGCGTGTCAGCGCCCGGGTCGCCGCGCCGGCGGTTGCACCGGCTCTGGTGCGGCGGCCTCAGCGGCGGCGTGTCGTTGTTGATCAAGCACGCCCTGTAGTGTGGTGACCTGCGATTCGAGTTTGGCCACCTGGTCCCGGACCTGCACGCTCAGCGCATTGATTTGCCCGCCGGTGCCGCTGGTCCGCCAGACAACCACCGTTGCCGCGGCCGCGGCCGCCACCATGGAACACGCCACCACCCACGCGACCATCTGGTTCCGCAAGTTGCGCAAATCCTGCTCGATCCGCGGCATGTATGAGTCGATGTCGTAGGACATGGCTGCCTCCTGATCCACCTGCACTTGTAACGCTCTTGTGAATCTTCGATTGCGATACTGTTAGGGATTCTTGCATCTTCTCCACGGTCTTAAAGTTCTGCAACGCATGTGCCCACCGCGGAGTCTCGCTGGGTGCGACGTTGGCGGGGACATCCGTCGCAGTTTTCGGAACGCGCCTTCGCGTCGCGCACGCGAGGCCCGAGTGCAGCGTTCATGCCTCGCGTGATCCACACCATCTCCGAAACATCACGCTGCCGCAAACCCTGAGCAACAGGCGCTGTAGTACAAGCCGCCCATGAACAGGATTGGGCTGCCTCGAAGAACGTTGCCAGATACCGAGATCTGGTCCGACTTTGCTATCGCTGACGTACTGGATCTGACGTCGCTGGGCGGCGGCGAGCCGCGCCACAGCCAGCACACGGGCATCAAGGCGCTGATGGTGGCCATGCTGGATGATGCGATCCAGTGTTACGTCAGCCCCACCGGACGCGTCCGCGCCGAGGCTGAATCATGGATTGCGAGTGGCAACCGGCGGCGGGCGTTCTCATTCTGCGTGGTGTGCGAGACTCTGGGTCTGGATCCCGATGCGGTGCGCACGGCAGTGCAGCGCCTGCCGCGCAGCAGTGGCCGCCGTCGTCGACCGATTCCACGCACCCGCTCGAATGCGCGTCGGACCGGAGCGGTGGAGCAGAGCGCAGCGCCGCAGTAGTGCCCGCGGCGGGCTCAGGGCAGCAGGACGCGGTCGTTGAAGCGATAGCCTACGCCGCGTACGGTGACGATCAGCTCGGGGTTGGCAGGATCGCGTTCGATCCGCAGGCGGAGGCGGCGGACGTGAACGTCCACGGTGCGCTGCGTGACGTGGGTGTCATTCCCCCACACCAGCTTGAGGATGAGCGTGCGATCGTAGACACGATTCGGCGAGCGCACGAAGAAGCGCAACAGCTCGAAGTCGCGCAACGACAGATGCACCGGGCGGCCGTCGAGCCACACTTCGTATGCCGCGAAGTCGATGCGTAGGCGGCCCTTTTCGTAGGCGTCGGGCATGGGATGGAGCAGCGGAGCCGTGGTGTCGGTGGAGGCCGGGCGTAGCGGGATCATCATCACGTACCGGGGGCCGGCGGGGCCGTCAGCGCCGCGGTCAGCGCCGCAATCGTCACCGCCCCACCCTCGCGCGCCCTGTCCATCACCTCCACGGCAGTGCCGTACGGCACCTCATCGGCCGCATCGAAGAACAGAATGTGGTCTTCCCGCGCCGCGAACATGCGGCGCAGGCGGCCGGGCAACTCTTCCATCTCCACCGCGGCGCCGTTGACCGTGATGGTCTTGTCCGGTGCAACGCGCAGGACCAGCGGCGGCTGCGGATCGTTGTTCAGCTCGGGCTTCTCGACCTCCTGCTTCTCCTGTTTCGGCGTGTGTACCCAGAACTTCTTGCTGAGCAGCGGCGTCATCACCATGAAGATGATCAGCAGCACCAGGACCACATCGACCAGCGGCGTGACGTTCATCACGGGCGTCGGACCCTTGCCCGATCCGGTGCCGACGTTCATTGCCATGATTCACTCCGCTGCCGGCGGTGGCGGCGCGCCGCTGCGGTGGCGCTCACCCACCATGAACGAGGTCCCCGGGAAACCAACCTGCTGCGCGCGCGCCAGGAACGCGCGCACGTCGCCGTAGTTGAGCCGTGCGTCGGCGCGCAGGACCAGCCGGCGCAACGGATCGACCGCATGCTCCGCGGCGAGATACTCGATGAGGCGATCCAGATCGTAGCGCTGGTCATTGACGTAGTACTCGCCCGCCTTCGGCACGCTCACCTTGAACGGCTCGTCCGTCTTCACGTCCGGGTCCGGGTTGAAGATGCCCGGCAACTCGACGGCGATGTCCTGATCCAAGCGCGGCGCCACGACCATGAAGATGATGAGCAACACCAGGACGACGTCGACGAGCGGCGTGACGTTGATGTCCGGCCGCACGTCGGGTGCCATGGGCGCCCTGCGCCGGTAGCCGGCGGTCACGCGCGCGCCTCACCGGCCGAGGCCCGTCGCGCGGCCATGCGTGCAGCGTTGGGCAGCTCGCTGCTGCCGCCCGGCCGTGCGGGTGGAATCGAGGCCGGGGCCGCCGGATGCGCGCCGCGTTCGGCCCAGTCCTCGATGGTGTCGAGCAGCTGGCCGGCCGAGTGATTCAGCATCAGCTCCTCCTGCGTGATCTTGCCGCTGAGGTAGTTGAACGCGAGCACGGCGGGGATGGCGACCGCGAGCCCGAGCGCTGTCTCGATCAGCGCTTCGGAGATGCCGGCGGCAACCGACGACAGCCCGCCGGAGCCGCTCGACGCGATGCCTTGGAAGGCGGTGATGATGCCGAGCACGGTTCCGAGCAGGCCGACGAACGGCGCCACCGAGCCGACCGTCGCCAGCAGCGAAAGGCCACGGCGCAGGTCGCCACCGATCTCCTCCATGAAGCGTTCGAGCAGCCGGCGCGTGCGTTCGACCGGCGGCAAGCCAGCGATGTCCGCCGTTTGCTGCGCATGCCGGAAGGTCGTCAGCCCGGCGCGCACCACGCGCGCCAGATGACCGCGCTTGTACTGCTCGGTGTGGGCGATCACGGCATCGATGTTCGCCTTCTCGATATCCACCGCCGCCCGTGCAGCGAAACGGCGCGACGCGGCGCGCGACCGGCGCAAGGTCAGCACGCGCTCGACGAACACGGTCAGCGAGGCCAGGCCCATGACGAACAGAATGCCGGCCACGGCCATGGCCGGCACACCCATGTGTTGAAAGATCTCGTTCAGACTGAATTGCATCGCTCTGCCCCTCTGCCGCCCCGTGACTCTGTCGGCGGCGCTACGCGTTCAGCTTGAATGGAATCTGAATGATCCGATACACGGTGATCGGCTGGCCCTTGTAACGCGCCGGCTCATACCGCCAGCTCTTCACCGCCTTGACCGCCGCGCTGACGAACGGCTCGTCACCGCGCATGACTTGGATGTCGGCCACGCGTCCGTCCGCAAGGATCACCACCTTGAGGATGACGGTGCCCGTCTTGCCCTCGGCGCGTGCCTGCTGCGGATACGCGGGGATGCTGTTCGTCTTGAGCGGCAGCGGCGGGTCGGCATCTTCCGGCAGGGCGATCGCCCCGACCTGCCCACCAGCCACGCCGCCTTGCATGCCACCTTCCAAGCCCGCCGGGTCGCCCTGCCCGGGCTCTCCGTACACCGCGATGCCCTTATCCTGGCTCGGATCGGCCTCCGGCGGTGCTTCCTTCGGCATCTCCTTCGGTGCGACCAGCTCCTTCGGCGGTGGCGGCTTGTCGAGCTTGCGCACTTTCATGTCCTTCGGTATCACCGGGGCCGCCGCCGGGGCCGGTTTGGGTTTCTCCTCGATCGCCGGAGGCGGCGGCGGTGGCTCCAGCTTCGCGACCTTCTCGACAAATGTGACGTCCACCGGTTTCTCTGTAGCGATGCGCTGGGTGGCCGTGCCGACTGCCAGCAGGAGAACGACTATACCGACGTAAACAGCCGAAGATGTGAACAGTGCCGTCAGCCACCGCCCCGGCACATGCTCCATTTCGCCGTAATGACCAAACGCTATCAGAGTTTCGTCCATGTCCCCCGGGCGTGAGTTCAGCCGTCTGAACACCACTCCGATTGTCCTATGCCACTGCCGAAATCACAGATCGGTTACGGCCCGATGAAGATGCGGTGACGGAAGCGTGTCACCGACCCGCGCGCGGCACCGCCCGTCAGCTGTTGAAATTGAAGCCGATGAATTTGTAGCGGCCGTTCACCTCGGCGATGTAGCCGCTGGGCAATGTTTCTTGCGTCCCGTCCTTGTCCGCGATCTCCATCCGCACTTCACCGAGCGCCTTGTACCCGCCGAATTCACGCACACCCTTGGTGAACTTCAGCTCTTTTCGCACGTACTGTTTGCCGCCAAATCGTTGCAACATGACATACCCGACATCACGGCTCTTCTGATCGAGCATCCGCCAGAAGTAGAGGCTCGTCGTCTCGTCGACGTGCCGCGGCGCCGCGCCCGGCTTCACGGTGCCGGGAATGATGATGTCGCGGTACTCATGCTCGGTCACCCGTAAGCGGTGTAAGCCCTGTTCGTCCCGCGCCGCCAACGCGGCAAGCAACCGGTCGAGCAGCGCATCCACCGACGGAGCGCCGTTGGCCAGCTGCCGCTGCGCCGGCGGGTGCGCGCTCGTCGCGGCCAGTGCGCTAGCAGCACAGAAGAGAAGGAACACGGCAGTACGCAGCAGTTGCATGGTGGGTGTCTTTCTCGAAATCGATCTTGGGGGAACTGGCCAGAGGCGGCACCAGAACCGCCTCTGGCCAAACCGGTGACGGAGGAGGAGTCACATCACCAGCAAGTCCCGCCTCCTCAGTTCACATCGAAGCTGATCCAGCGCGAGAAGCGGTCGGAGCCGCTCCCCGGCGGGTCCATCCAATTCGCGTTCGGACCGCCATTCGGATTGAAGGCGCCGATGTAGTTGGTGGTGTCGAAGCTGTCGTCGATCTTGTGGCAATCCACCGCCGGCGGGAAACCCGCGGTCGACTTCGGAATGACGTTCGGAATCTTGGCGGGGTATGGCCCACTGGCGAGGAAATCATCCCACCGGGTCGACTGGGTGTGCGTATAGATTTGCGGATCGGTGCCGGCACCACTTGCCGGCGTCACGTTCGTGCTGCTGGTCAGCAGGCCGTACCACTGTGAGGCCGTGCAGTTTCCCGACGTCGTGCCATCGATCTGCTTGGAGCCCGTCCCAAACGCTCCCTGGCCGCCGTTGTCGAAGCACAGCGTGCTCTCGACCAGGAGGAACGGATCGGAGGTCTTCAGTGTCGTCGAGTTGCTACAGGCGAAGCCGGCCGTGGAGCTGTCATTCAGGTTGATGCAGGAGCCACGGAAGTTGCTGACGATGGCGTTCGCCACCGTACCGGCGGTGCCGCGGCGGAAGAACAGACCGCCTTGCGAGCCGAGGTTTGGATCGTTGTCGCGGCTGCCGACCAACGTCACGTTGCAGAACTTGGGATTCGAGCGCGGCAGGTCGTCGAAGCCAAACTCGCTGTTGTCAGCCTCCATGCCGCGGCTCTGGTTGCCGGTCTGCAGATGCGGTCCGTACTGGATCATGAAACCGTACTGCCTGGTGCCGGTTGTGCCGAGCTGCCAGTCGAAGCCGTCGTCGCCGCTCGCGGATGAAACGAAGTACTTCACGTTGACGGTGCCGCCGAACCACTCGATGGCGTCGTCGAACCCGGAGTTGGCTTGGATGTGATCAATCACGGTACCGTTGCCCACGCCGTTTAGGGTGATGACGTTGAGTTCGTTGTTGGGCGTGAACTCGATGCCGGAGAACTCGACGCGCGTGTATCGCAGGATACCGCTGCTGTCGGTGGCGTCGCAGCCGCCGTACGGCGCCGGAATGCCTTCCGCGACGTTCAGACAGTTGGGCCGGTTGACCGTCGACTTGCCGTTCAACAGCAGGCCGCCCCAGTCGCCGACATCGCGCTGGCCAACGGGTTGACCGCTGGTCATGATGATTGGCTTCGAGGGTGTCCCTTGTGCGTCGATTTTGGACCCGGGCAGGAAGATGAGCACGGCCGGGTTGGCGGTGCCGGTGCCGAGACCCTTGACGATCACGCCGGGCTTCATGGTGATCACGGTGGTCGGACCGTTGGCCGGCGACTGCACGAACACGGTCCCGGTGACGATCACCGCACAGTTGGCTGGCCACGTCTGACTCGCGGTAATGGTCTGCCCCTTGACCGTGGCGGTGGGCCGGCCGGTATCAGCATCGGTTTTCCCTGTACACTTGATCTCCGGACCCGGGCCCGTGCAGATGTCGAAGAGCGTCTTCAAACCGGCAATGTGAGCCACGAGAACGGCGAGGTCGGCGTTGTCGACGTTGCCGTCCTTGAACAGATCAGCGCAATCGCTCGAGTTGCCCGTGCCGCACACGTTCGGCACGCTGCCGCCGGCAACCAGGTTCGACAACGCCAGCGCGTCGCTGACGTCCACCTTCCCGTCGCCATTCAGGTCGCCACAGGCGGCTCCCGCCACCCGCGCGCCCACCACAGCCGCAAGCACGGCTGCTGCTACAAGTGTCTTCCACGCGTATGCCATTGTCTTCTCCTTTGTCTGCGTCATGCGAGTCCCCTCCTCACGGCACCGAGACTGCGCAGGTGACGCCGGTGACGACGTTCTGGCCGGTGTCGGAAGCCGACTCGACGTGGCATATGAACTGAGCCGCGGTTGGAGCCCCGGCGCCTGCACAGGTGTCCATGTTCACTTGGAACGCCGGCGACAAGGGAACGGAACCGCTGCCGGCGAGCAGCCCGACGCGCACGGCATAGTCGAGATCGTTCGCGGTGACGATGAGGCTCGGATCGGCGGTGAAGCGGCTGCTGTCGGTGGACACTCCCGACCCGGGAATGGCGACCACGCCGTCGGGATATTCGACGAAGACAGACAGTGCGCCCAACGCGGTCGGCGAGTTGACCTTGACGCTGATCGACGCCGCGCTCCCTCCTGGTTTGCAGGTCGCGACGTTGCAAGTCGACGGACACGCATCGGCGAAGTTGGCGTTGCTGTCGTCGCAGGTTTCGGACGGAATGCAGGTGCCGCCCGGGCAGTCCAGACTGCTCCCACAGGTGTTGGCGGAATTGTTGCTGCAGTGCCCGTCGATCTTGCCGTTGCCGCACGAGGGGTTGCACTCCGGATACGGCGCGCCACCGGCCGGCGCCGTGAGCCGATCGGTGCAGGAGGTGCTGAAGTCGGCGACGCAGGCGATGCAGTTGGCGAGGTCGGTCACCGAGCTGATGTCGCCGCGATTCGTTGGCCCGGCGCACGACGTCGATGTCCCCGGGACCGTAAAGGCAGGGCAGGTGAAAACGGTGGCGATCTGCTCGGCCGTGAGACCGGAGCAGGCGGAGGCGATCGAGTTCTGCAGCGTCGTGCGTGCAGCGTTGATGGCAGTCGTCGCCGTCGCATCAGGACACGATCCCGAACCGGCCAGCGCCGTATCCTCGCAGGTCTTCAGTGCCGTGCGCTTGGCGTCGGCGAACGTGGCGCCGGCGTCTGCCACTGCGGTCTTGCACGTTTCCAGACTGGAGTTGCTGGACTTGGCGGTGAGGGTACCGAAGAAGAAGGAATTCAGGTCGGTTGCCGCTGCGCCGGCGAGACAGGTACCGCAGTTGCCGGCGTCGATGGCCGTGAGCAACGGGAAGTCGCAGCCCGGCACGCACTTGATCTGTACGCCCTTCACCTTGCCGCAGTCCTTGTCCACCTTGCACGCCAGGCCGTTCTTCTTGCCGCCGCTGCAGACCGCGCCCGGTAGCGAATTGTTCTTGAAGGCAGGGCAGCGCGCCGCTGGCTGGCAAAGACCGCTGCTGGCGCGGGCGTGGGCGCCGCTACCGGCAGTGCAAAAGCCGCTGCTGCAGGTGCCCGTCTTGCACGCGCCGGAGATGGCGCCGCAGGTTCCCCCGCCGGGACAGTCAGTCGCCGCGACCTTGCACGGCGCGCCGGCAGCGGTCCCGCCTGTACAGACCTTACCGCAATCGGTGTCGGACGCACACGACTGGTTCAGGAAGGGAGCGCCGGGCGCCGTGCACAGGCCGCAGTCCTTGTTGCTCGAGCACAGCGCCTGTTCACAGATTCCCGAGACGCTGTCGAGCAGGTTCCCGGTGTTGCAGCCGCCGTCACAGGTTCCGCCGGGGCAATCCGAGTTGGCGCTGCACCCTCCTTGGTTGTTGCTGCCGCCGTTACAGGAGCCAACGTTGCCCGCTCCCGGAGGCGCTTGGCCTTCGAGCCAAGGGCAGAAGCCCTTGCCCTTCACGCACGCTTTCCTTGCCTTGTCGTTGCTGCAGTCGACGCCGTCCTTGCTGCCGCCGATGCACGTGCCGGCCACACAGGCGTGATCGGCGCAGCTCGAGTTGAAGGTACACGACTCCTCGTTCTTGGCGCCGCCGACGCACTGACCGGGACACTCGGTCTCGCGCACGCACGGTTCGCCGGGCCGGTCGCCTGCGCTGCACGCCTTGGCCAGCACCGGGTTGCCGCTGGAGCCGTCGCTGCCCCAGCCGATCGAGGACAGCGAAGCTCCGTTGCACGCCTTCTTCACGGCGCTCTGTGCCGTCTTCAGGGCCTTCTTCAAAGCGCTCTGAGTGGTCTTGGCGTTCAGGCAGTCGGTGATTGCGGGCAAGGCGCCGCTGCGCTTCTGATCCTCGCAGGCCTGCAGCGTGGTGAGCTGCGTATGCTCGAAGGCGGCTGCCTGGTCGGCAATGACCTGTTTACAACTCTGCGCCTGCGCGCTGCGGCTCAGCACCATCAGCAGCGCACTGGCGGCGCACGCCGCCAGCACGCGCGCTCGACTCCTCCATGTATTGCGGCACATATCGTCCTCCTTCCGTTGAGTGCGTCCGAGCCCCCGCAGGATCAGCGACGCACGGTTGTGCAGGCACCACCCATTCACAAGAATTTCGTGACCCGATGCGCGGCACTCTGCTTTGCATCCAAATGACCATTCATGTTCGCTACGTTCTTCATCACGCACGGCAGCCTAGCGGTGCGACGTTACGACAAAGTGTTGCCCCCAAAATGATTGTGTGACGTTGCCTCGACCAGCGTCGCGGGGGTGTGTAGCACCGCGCACGTTACGAGAGCGTTGCCCGCGTATGATTCTTTCGCGAAGCGTGCTTCGCACGATCGTCACACAACCTTTAATTGACAGTAACTCTGCCGTCATCACGCGTGCGCTATGTGCTGGCGCGTTCTGCGGCGTCATCGCACGCGGCGCGTGGGCTGCGCCGGTGCGCGGCTGCGGGGGCGAACAGCTGAATGAATGGCGTCCGAAGATGCCGCAGCGGCGCGGCGGTGTGCGGCATGGTCCTGCTGGCGACCACGCTCTCCGCGCGGCTGGCGGCGCAAACAGCTGCGCCCGCAGGAGCGGCGCAGGGCACGATCGCCGGACGCGTGTTGGACCGCTCGACCGGCGATCCGATCATCGAAGCGGGAGTTGAAGTGATACAAACCGGCAAACGCGTGCGCACCGACCTCGACGGCAAATACAAGCTGACGTTGCCACCGGGGACCTACGAGCTGCGCATCTTTGCGCCGCTGTACAAGGGCACGCGCCTGCAAAATGTCGCGGTCCGCGCCAACAGCGTCACCACCGCCGACGCCAACTTGCTGCCGGAACAGAAGGCCTCAGTGGAGGTCGTCGAGGTGGTGGCGCAGGCCGACAAAGCGGCCGAGGCCACCCAGCTCCTGGAGCGCAAGAACAGCCCGGTGGTCAGCGACAACCTGTCCGCCGAGAGCATCAAGAAATCGCCCGGCTCCAATGCCGGAGAGATGGTCAAGCGCGTCCCGGCGGTCACCATCCAGAACAACAAGTACGTCTTCGTGCGCGGCCTGGGCGAACGCTACAGCGGCGCGGTGCTCAACAACAGTCGCTTGCCGAGCACCGATCCGAACCGGCGGATCGTACCGATGGACCTCTTTCCGGCAGACTTCATCCAATCGCTGAACGTCCTCAAGAGCTACACGCCGGACCTCCCGGGCGACTTCTCCGGCGGACTGGTCGACATTCGCCTCAAAGACTATCCAGAGCAGCTGTCGTACACCCTCGGTGCAACCGCAGGTGGCAATACCTACGCGACCTTCAAGAGTTTGCAAACCTACCACGGCAGCCAATTCGACTACTTCGGCGGCGGCAACGGGTTTCGCTCCTTGCCCGGCTCGATTCCGACGCAGCTCCTGGGCACGCCGTCACTGGCGCAAGGCCGCGTCTACGCCAGCGCCTTCAACGACATCTGGAACGTGCAGAGCGAGCAGGCGGCGCCGAACTATGGGCTCAATTTTTCCGTCGGCGACTCGAAGGGCCCTGTGGGCGCGCAACTGGGCGGCATCTACACCACCGAGTACAAGGCGCGACCCAACGAGTTGGCGCAGAACTTCGCCAATGCAAAGTCGACCGCTCAGGGCGGGGGCTTCGAACTCACGCCGGCCGGCAACCTCGCTGGCAGTCGCGACACCTTTGAAACGCGACTGGGCGGTGTCTGGACGTCCGCTTGGCAACCGTCGGCAACCGACAAGGTCACCTTCCGGGCGCTCGTCAACCAAAGCACCTTCGACGAAGTGCTCAACGGCACCGGCTGCGACCGCAACCAAATCGCGGGCACCACCTGCAACCAGACGATCGCCCAGTACCGCCTGCAGTACACCCTCGACCGGCTCGGCTACGGGCAACTGGGCGGTGAGCATCATGTCGACGGCATCGACGTGAACTGGCGGACGGCGCTCTCGGAGACGGTCGAGGATCAGCCGGATACGCGCTTCGTGTCGTACAACCTCTTTCCGAACCAGCCCCGCCAGATCAACGCGGCGAACGACCCGGGCTCCGAGTCATTGGAACGGCTGTTCGGCAGCCTCGAAGAGCACCTCTCGGACTCCGCCGTCGATTTCACCACGCCCTTCAAGACCGGTCTCCCGTTCACCGATGTCTGGGCGGGCTTGCCTGCCAAGCTCAAGTTCGGGACCGCCTATTCCTACCGGCATCGCACCTTCGATTTCCGCCGCTTTCTCTACGACCGCATCACCTACGTCGGCATCGACCCCAGTGATCCTGCCGGTGGGCTGCTCGTGCCCGAGAACATCGGCGTGAACTTCCGGTTCCGAGAAGGCACGCGGCCGAAGGACTCGTTCACGGCATCGCAGGACATCGCCGCCGGCTATAGCATGGTCGATCTGCCGATCCTGCCGGGTACGCACGGCGAAGCGGGGCAGTTGCTGAATCAACTGCGCCTGGTGGCGGGAACACGCGTCGAGTACTCGTACATTGCCACGCAGTCGTTCAACGATCTGAACGAACCGGTGCAGACAACGATCAACGAAATCGACCCGCTGCCCGGCATCAACCTCATCTACAGCCCGCACGAAGAGACCAACGTGCGCCTCGGGTACAGCCGCACCGTTTCACGGCCGGAGTTCCGCGAGCTGACACCGACCGAGTTTCCCGTGCCCAACGGGGAACGTACGGTCATCGGCAACCCATTTCTGACCTCCGCGACCATCGACAGCGTCGACCTGCGCTGGGAGAGGTTCCTCTCGCCGCTGGAGCTGCTCTCCGCAGGGTTCTTCTACAAGCACATGTCGAATCCGATCGAGCAGATCGTCATCGGCCAGAGCGACGGTGAGGCGGACAGCTGGAAGAATGCGCAGGACGCAACGCTGTGGGGTTTCGAGTGGGAGGCGCGCAAGAACTTCGGCTTCCTGACGGCGCAGTACGCCCGCCTGCATCTCGACTCCGGCGAGTGGCTTTCGCATCTGAACCTGGTGAGCAACGTGGCGTACATCAATTCCACCGTCAACGTCGGCACGGCGGACCTCAACGACCCCTTGTGCCGGGAGGACCCCAGATTTTGCGTCCAGGTGCAGACGTCGGCCTCACGCTCGCTCCAGGGCCAGGCACCGTACGTCGTCAACGCCGTCGCGGAGTACGAGATCCCGGCGTGGCAGGGCGTGGCGCGACTGCTCTACAACACGGTCGGCGAGCGCATCGTCGCCGCCGGCACGGGCAACCTGCCGGACATCAACGAGCAACCACGCAACCAGCTCGACTTCATCCTGATCGGCAAGATCAATCCGTTCGGGACTCCGCTCACCGCCAAGTTTGCCGCGGAGAACATCTTCAACGACGCCTACCGACAGACGCAGGGGGACGAGGTCGTGCACCGCTATCGCACCGGGGTCAAGTTCACATTCGGTATCTCGTACACGTACTGACAGTCAGGAGGTATGCAGATGAAGAGACAGCACGTAGTCGGGTCGCTACTGATGGCTATTGCGTTCTGTGGGGCGCTGGCGGGGCCGAGCGGCGCGCAATGCACCGGCGACTGTGACGACGACGATCAGGTCTCGGTGGGCGAGGTGATCACCGGCGTGAATATTGCGCTGGATATCACGCCACTGACGGAGTGCTCCTCGTTCGACACCAACCAGAGCAACACCGTGAGCGTCGACGAGATCCTCGCCGCTGTGAACAACGCACTCAACGGCTGCCGCCCGCAGCCGACGCCCACCGTGCGGCCGGGTGTCTGTGGGGACGGAGTCGTCGACTTCGCCCTGGGAGAGACCTGCGACGATGGGAATACGCTCGACGGTGATGCCTGCCCCGCCACTTGCCGGATCCGCACCTGTACTGCCTCAGGAACGCACGTGCGCGCCGACGTACAGTTCAGCGCGCCCGCCGGCGTCGACCTCGCCGGTATCGTCGTGTTCGTGCGCTACCCCGACGGCGTCGTCCGCATCCCCGGAACGGCCATGGACGCATCGGTAGTCAACAGCATCCTGAACCTGTCGGATAACGCCTTCAGCACCCCGAACGACCTCGACTACGCCCTGCGCGTCGTGATCTTCACGCCCGACTCGTCAGCGCTTCCGGCCGGCCGCTTGTTCACCATCCAGTTCGAAGGGTGCACGGGTGCGTCGCCGCCGCAGGCCAGCGACTTCACGTGCAGCGTCGAGAGCGCGACCGGCACGAACAACGACCCGGTCAACGGCGCCACCTGCTCCGTTAGCCTGCCATGATCCAGAAACGTGTGGTGTGGTCCTTGGTGCGCACCGCGGCCGCCGTGTGGGTCGCCGCGCGGACCGTGGTGGGGACACAACTTGTGTTCGCCGCTCCCTGCGTGGGTGATTGCAACGGCAACGGCGTGGTGCAGCCGGGTGAGTTGAATACGAGCGTCGCGCGCATACTCAACTGCCAGAGCAGGTCAACGGGCCCCTGCGGTACGACGCAACCACCTGACTGCGCCAACGCGGACAAAGACGGAAACGGGATCATCAATGCCGGGGAGTTCAACAACGCGATCTTCAACGTGCTGTACGGCTGCCCGCCAACGGAAACCGCGACACCGCTACCATCGATGACTGATACTCCCCTTCCCACGCTAACTCCGACCCTCATCGTGACCGCCGTGACAGCCCCGACAGCCACCGCGACACCGACCACCACGCCAACGCTGGAACTGATGACGGCAACTGCCACCAGCACGCTCACACCGACGCCTACGGCGACACCGCAGGCGACAGCCACAGCGAGCGCAACCGCCACGCCGGCGGCCACTCCGACGACGCGCCCCGCGGTGTGCAACAACGGCGTCTTGGAAGACGGCGAGACGTGTGCAAAGTGCCCCACGGATTGCAAAGTGAAGAGCTGCACGCCAACGTCCACCGTGGCAACCTTTTCCGTGGCGTTCGCCCCACCACTTGGAGAGAACCCGACATCGGTGACGGCGCTGGTTGGCTATCGCAGCAGTGTCGTGAGCATCCCCGGCAAGGGCACGGGCTCGTGTCAGGGCGGCAGTAAAGACGGAAAGGCGTGTAGCAGCGGGGCCGACTGCCCAAGCGGGCAATGCGTACTGCCCAAGAGCCGCGTCAAGAATACTCCGCCCGCCTCCTTCGTCGCTGTGAACGATCTCGACTACGCTCTGCGTGTCGTGGTCACGCGCTCCAACCCGATCGCCCCGGGGCGGATCTTCTCGGTGGATTTTGATACGTGTCAAGGAGCGCCAGCACCGACGCTCGCCGACCTCGCCTGCAGCATCGACGGGTGCGCCAGCTCCTTCGGTCCGATCGACGGCTGCACGTGCACCGTCGTCACCCCGTAGCTCGTGAAAGGATTGTCGATGATGTCGTCCGCGCCTGTTCGCTCTCTTGCCTGTGCCGTGATCGGCGCCGCCCTGGTCGCTGCCTGCGGCGGCGGCACGACACCCGATCCGTTCCAACTGTGTGGCAATGGCGTGATCAATCCAGGGGAACAGTGCGACGACGGCGATAGCAACTCCGACTTCGGCGCGTGCCTGACGACGTGCCAGACTGCATACTGCGGCGACGGCTGGATATACGCCGCCCAGGAACAGTGCGACAAGAACAACTTCGGGTATCCCGACCCACGCGACCCCCAGACCTGCACGAAGCTCGGCTTCGACGGCGGCACCTTGCTCTGCACCGCTGGCTGCCGCTTCGATACCGCAGGATGCGGGCCGACATTCACTCCAGTCGCCACCGTGGTGCAAACGCTGACACCGAGCTCGACATCGACGCCCACTCCCGGAACCAGCTGCGGCAACGGCCTCATCGAAGCTGGCGAGACCTGCGAGCAATGCCCGGCGGACTGCCGCGTTCAACCGTGTACGCCGAGCGCCACGCAGGCGTTCTACACCGTGAGCTTTGCGCCGCCGGCGGGACAGGATGCGACGTCGGTCACCGTTCTGGTCGGCTATCGCAGCTCGGTGCTGAGCATTCCGGGCTCGGGAACCAGCGCGTGCATGGGAGGCAGCAACGACGGCCACGCCTGCGGCAGCAACGCCAATTGTCCGGGCGGGCAATGCGTGCCACGCAACCGGGTCACGAACACCCCGCCGGGCTCGATCGTCGGTGTGAACGACCTCAACTACGCTCTCCGGGTTGTCATCACGCGTTCTCCGCAGATTCCTCCGGGTGCCCTCTTCACGGTCGACTTTGACACCTGCACTGGCGCCGTTGCCACGTCGTCGGACGTGAGCTGCAGCATCCCGGCTTCAGGGTGTGCCGGCCTGTTTGGACCGATCGACGGCTGCACATGCACGGTGTCGGGCCCGGCGAGCGCGCCATGAAGTCGGCGGCTGTGCCCCGCCCCACGCCTCGTGCTATAGGCAGCGCGTGGGGAGGGGGTATGAAGCCGGGAATGCAGCGCGACATCTTGGTGGCCTTCTGGTTGCTTTTCGACGAGTTCGAAATCGGCGAGGACGACCCGCCGGCGCCAACCGATCCACCCAATCGCGCCACGCCTACGGTTGCGGCAAAGCAACCGGCGAAGCCGAAGCGCAACGGCGGGAAGGCTCGGCGGCGGGTCTGAGAGAATAGTCGAGAGTCGACAGTTCAGAGGCGAGAGAATCAGCCCTGTCGACTCTCGGCTGCGAGAACCTACTCCGGCTTGTAGCTGTGTAGCGTGCTGATGTAGTGGGCACGCTCGAAAGCCGACGCGTCGGCGACGTTCTGCTGACTCATGCTGCCGCGCATCTGGTGCACGGAGTCGTACTCGTGTGCCTCCATCCATTCGCGGATACCGTTTTCCACCGTGCGGATGTGGTCGACGCCGCGCTGCAGCAGCACCGAGCACAGCATGGTGACGTTGGCCCCGACCATCAGCAGCTTGATCACATCTTCGGCTTCGTGCACGCCACTGGTGGCCGCCATGTCGGCGCGAATGCGCCCGTAGAGAATACCGATCCAGGTGAGCGGCAGGCGCATCGCCTGCGGCGTGCTCAGCAGAACGCGCGGCCGCACCTCGAGCGCTTCGAGATCGATGTCGGGCTGATAAAAGCGGTTGAAGAGCACCAACGCATTCGTGCCGGCGTCGTCGAGGCGCTTCGCCATGCGCGCCATGTTGCTGAAGAACGGGCCGAGCTTGAGCGCCACGGGGATCGTCACCACCGACTTCACCGCCTGCAGAATGTCGATGTACGTCTGCTCCACCTGCTCAGCCGTGCGCTGCAGGTCGGTGGCAATGTAATAGATGTTGAGTTCGAGCGCGTCGGCACCCGCCTCCTGCATCTGCTTCGCGTAGTTGGTCCAGCCGCCGAGCGAGTTGCCGTTCAAGCTGGCGACGATCGGGATGTCGACCGCCGCCTTCGCTTTGCGAATGTGGTTGAGATACTCCTCCGGTCCAAGGTGAAACTCCGGCGGCTCGGGAAAGTAGGTCAGCGCCTCCGCGAAGCTTTCCGTGCCCTCAGTCAGGTGGTGATGCAGCTCGAAGCGGTCGAGCACCAACTGCTCTTCGAACAGCGAGTACAGCACCACCGCCGCGGCACCGGCGTCTTCCATGCGCCGGATGGTGTCGATCTCCTCCGACAGCGGCGACGCCGAAGGGACGAGCGGCGACCGCAGCGTCAGGCCCAGGTACGTTGTGGTCAGGTCCATGGCGTAACTCCTCAGTCAGAGTGCTGGGTGCTGAGTGCTGAGTGGCGGACCCGTTCCTCCGACTCAGCACTCAGCACTCTTGCACTCAGCACTACTCCTTTCTCGCTGCCAGGTACTCGTACAGCTTCCAGCGCGCGTTTACGTCTTCCTGCGCTTCCTTGAGAAACCGCTTGGCATCCTCGGGGTTGCTCTTGCTGAGCATCTTGAAGCGGTTCTCCATGTACATGTACCGCCCCACCGGAATCTTCGGCGCGGCAGAATCCAGTTGCAGTGGATTCTCCCCTTGCCGGGCGCGCTCGGGATTGTAGCGGTACAGCAGCCACTGACCCGAATCCACCGCCGCCTTCTGGTTCTGCATCGCGGTCGTCATGTTGATCCCGTGCGCGATGCAGTGGCTGTAGGCGATGATCAACGAGGCGCCGGGATAGGCCTCGGCTTCGAGGAACGCCCGCAGCGTGTGCTCGTCCTTGGCGCCCATCGCGACGCGCGCCACGTAGACGGTGCCGTAGCTCATGGCGATCATGCCCATGTCCTTCTTCGGCGCCTGCTTGCCGCCGGCAGCGAACTTGGCGACGGCGCCGCGCGGCGTCGCCTTTGATGCCTGCCCGCCGGTGTTCGAGTAGACCTCGGTGTCGAGCAACAGCACGTTGACGTCGCACCCGCTGGCCAGCACGTGGTCGAGCCCGCCGAAGCCGATGTCGTAGCCCCAGCCGTCCCCGCCGATGATCCACACGCTCTTCTTCACCAACATGTCGGCGACGCCGAGCAGCCGGCGCGCATCGTCCGAGTCGAGGGCGCCCAGCTTCTCCTTCAACGCCGCGACGCGTTCGCGCTGTTCGAAGATGTCGGCTTCGTCCTTTTGTTCGGCCGTGAGGATGGCGTGCGCCAGATCGTCGCCGACGGCACCGGCGAGTGTCTTCAGCAGCTCCTTGGCGTGGGCGCGCTGGTAATCGATGGACAAGCGGTAACCGAGCCCGAACTCGGCGTTGTCTTCGAACAGTGAGTTCGACCACGCCGGCCCGCGGCCGGCGCCGTTCTGCGTCCACGGCGTCGTCGGCAGGTTGCCGCCGTAGATCGACGAGCAGCCAGTGGCATTGGCGACGATCATGCGGTCGCCGAAGAGTTGCGTCGCCAGCTTGATGTACGGCGTCTCGCCACAGCCGGCGCACGCCAGGGAGAACTCGAAGAGCGGCTCCTGGACCTGCTGCTGGCGGATGGTGCCGGCCTTGACGCGACGCCGATCGATTTCGGGAATGGACAGGAAGAAGTTCCAGTTGTCGCGCTCCGGCAGGCGCAGCGGTGGTTGCGGCGCCATGTTGATCGCCTTCAAGCGCGTCTGTGACTTGTTCTTCGCCGGGCAGACGTCGACGCAGATGCCGCAGCCGGTACAGTCCTCGGGCGCCACCTGGATCGTGTACTTGAGCCCCTGCCACTCGCGGTCGCGCGCGTCGCACGATTTGAACGTCGGCGGCGCGCCCGCCAGGTGCTGCGGCTCGTAGACCTTGATGCGGATGACGCTGTGCGGACACACCATGGCGCACTTGCCGCACTCGATGCACACGTCGGCGTCCCACACCGGGATCTCCTGCGCGATGTTGCGCTTCTCCCACTGCGCGGTGCCGGTGGGATACGTGCCGTCCACGGGCAGGGCACTCACCGGAAGGTTGTCGCCGAGCCCAGCGATCATCGGGCCCGTCACCTCCTGCACGAATTGCGGGGCGCGCGGTGACACCGGCGGCGGCATCTCGATCGTGCTGGTAACGGCAGCAGGAACCTTGACCTCGAACAGGTGGTCGAGCGTGCGGTCCACCGCCGCGAAGTTCATCTGCACGATCTCCGCGCCCTTGTTGCCGTAGGTCTTCTCGATCGACTTCTTGATCGCCGCGATGGCCTCGTCTTTCGGCAGCACGCCGGAGATCGCGAAGAAGCAGACCTGCATGACGACGTTCACACGGCCGCCCATGCCGCTCTCGCGGGCGACTTTGTACGCGTCGATGACATAGAACTTGAGGTGCTTCTCGATGATCTGCTGCTGCACCGGCCGCGGCAGATGATCCCAGACGTCGTCCGGTCCATAGGCGCTGTTCAGCAGGAAGGTGCCGCCCGGCACGATGGAGGCGAGCATGTCGTAGCGTTCGAGGAACACCCACTGGTGGCAACCGACAAAGTTGGCGCGCGTGACCAGATAGGTCGAGCGGATGGGCTTCGGGCCGAAGCGCAGGTGCGAGACGGTGACGGCGCCGGATTTCTTGGAGTCGTAGACGAAATAGCCCTGGGCGTAGTGGTCGGTGTCCTCGCCGATGATCTTGATCGAGTTCTTGTTGGCCCCGACCGTCCCATCTGAGCCGAGGCCGTAGAAGAGCCCGCGCACGACGTCGTCAGGCTCGATCGAGAACGCGGGATCATAGTCGATGCTGGTGTGCGCCACATCGTCGTTGATGCCGATGGTGAAGTGGTTCTTCGGCCGTTCATCGTTGAGGTGATCGAACAGCGCTGTGATCATCGCCGGCGTGAACTCTTTCGACGACAACCCGTAGCGGCCGCCGATGAGTTTTGGAAACGTGCGTAGCGCCCCCCAGCCATCGGTGATGCCTTCGTGGATGGCGTTGACGCAGTCGAGGTACAGCGGTTCGCCGGCGCTGCCGGGCTCCTTCGTCCGGTCGAGCACAGCTATCGCCTGCGTCGTCGCCGGCAGGGTCTCAATGAAGCGGCGCACGTCGAAGGGGCGATAGAGGCGCACCTTCACCACGCCGACGCGCGCACCGCGTTCGTTGAGGGCGTCGACCGTCTCGTGTACGGCTTCGGCGCCCGACCCCATCACGACGATGACGCGCGCGGCGTCGGTGGCACCGTGGTACTCGAACAGCCGGTAGGCGCGGCCGGTAAGTCCGGCAAACTTGTCCATGGCGCGCTGCGTGATATCGGGGCACGCGGCGTAGTACGGGTTCACCGTTTCGCGGGCCTGGAAGTAGACGTCCGGGTTCTGCGCCGTACCGCGCAGCACCGGGTGATCGGGCGACAGCGCACGGCGGCGGTGCTGCAGCACGAGCCGGTTGTCGATCAGCGCGCGCAGGTCGTCATCCGACAGCAGCTCGATCTTCGCCACCTCGTGCGAGGTGCGGAAGCCGTCGAAGAAGTGCAGGAACGGGATGCGGCTTTCGAGCGTGGCCATTTGCGCGATGGCGGCGAAGTCCATCGCCTCCTGCACCGACGCCGAGCACAACATGGCGAAGCCGGTGGCGCGCGCGGCCATCACGTCGCTGTGGTCGCCGAAGATCGACAGAGCCTGGGCCGCAAGCGAACGCGCGGCGACATGGAACACCGTCGCCGTCAGCTCGCCGGCGATCTTGTACATGTTGGGGATCATCAGCAGCAGGCCTTGCGACGCCGTGAAGGTCGTCGTCAGCGCGCCGGTCTGCAGCGCCCCGTGCACAGCGCCGGCGGCGCCGCCCTCGCTCTGCATCTCAACGACCAACGGGATCGTTCCCCAGATGTTCGGCTTGCCCTCCGACGCCCATTGGTCGGCCCACTCGCCCATCGGCGAGGACGGTGTGATCGGATAGATGGCAATGACCTCATTGATGCGATGGGCCACAGAGGCCACCGCCTCGTTCCCGTCGATCGTTGCAATAGCTCGGCTCATGCGTGCGTTCACCTTCTCTGACGTGTTGAAACCCTATACCCTGAGGTCACAGCCGACAACTCCGCTCAGCAAAAGCTGTCGATGCTCAGCAAAAGCGCTGCCCTGCACGGGGGCCAATGCCTTGACGGTTTGATTCACGTACCCGTTCAGCCGCCTGAAGTTGGTGCCCGCCAGCCCAAGGAGCCGCGGAGCCTGGGGCAGCTGCTCTACACACTGCCCCAGGGCTCCGCGTGTGACGTCAGCTCATTGCAAAGAGGCCAGCGCAGGCATCCGCCGGCCGCCTGGGGCGGATGCCAAACATCTTTCTTGGGTTGCCCCAGGCTATGGGCTGGCCCGTTGGGGCTGTGACCTGGAACTTCGGCAGGGGTGGTCGCCTTCAGTCCCAAACATGGCGTTCGTCGTACGCGACTTGATAGCGCTTCGGGAGGTGGCACAACTCTTCCTGGTGATGGGCTCGCGATGATGCTCCTCTTGGTGATCAACGTATCGACTCACCGCGGCAATCTGGGACTGCGCTACGGAGAACGCACCTACTCGGATCGCGATCGGAGTTGAGTCACTGCGTGGGCAGTGGTCCGGTGCTTGACAGCTTGTTCGTCGCCTTCTGATAGAAAGCGCCAAGCCCAGTAGCTCACACGCTGACACTCTTGCCAAGCCGCACCAGGGTGCGCGTGCTCAGGTGGAACCGACGCGCCACCTCCGCGTAGCTGCCGGTTTGCAACGCTGCGATGACCCGCACATTGCGCCGGTGACGGGCGCTGTCATCATGCGGCACATGAATTGTCTGGCCACTACATCTCCTTTGACATGCGACGCGTGTCGCATTACACTTCCTCATGGTCCGGAGCTTTCGGCACCGTGGGCTGAAGCGGCTCTATGAAAAGGACTTTCGCAAAGGCCTCCCGGCAGAGAGGGTGGATAAGATCGGGCGTATCCTCGCCCGCCTCGACGAAGCCGACGAGCCGCAAAAGATGAACCTTCCCGGCTTCCAGCTCCACCCCCTCACCGGAGATATGAAAGGGTTTTGGGCTGTGAGCGTCTCCGGCAATTGGCGCATCGTCTTTCGCTTCGAGGGCGGCCATGCCCACGACGTCGACTTGATCGACTATCACTAGGAGGAACACCACAATGGCCATGAAGAACCCGCCGCACCCTGGACTCTCGGTCAAGCAGGACTGCCTGGAGCCTCTCGGTCTCACCGTCACCGCCGCCGCCAAGCTGCTCGGGGTGACCCGCCAGACGCTCAACGACCTGGTGCACGCCCGCCGCGGCATCTCGCCGGAAATGGCGATCCGGCTCGATCTGGCTTTCGGTGGTGGCGCGGACACCTGGCTGCGGATGCAGACGGCGTACGACCTCGCCCAAGCCTGGCGGACCGCAAAGGACCGAATCAAGGTGAAGCGCTACGTCGCCGGTACCCGCGCGGCGTGATCACTCACCGTCTTTGGGATCACCCCTTCATACAACACCGAGTGAAGGGGTGAGTGACCTCAACTCACCGTCAAGGGAGGGGTGGGGCGCCGTGTGGCCGCAACGACCGCAGAGAACACAGGGACTCAAGAAGAAAAATGACGTCCTGTCTCTCTGCGTTCTTTGCGGCTTTTGTGGCTCAGTTCAATGTTCGGTTCTTGCCTTGGCTCGCGGCTCTGCCGCGCTGGGTTT
>Ga0335069_10003974_pt1 | contig 22096 bp, 18 predicted proteins | sample Lox_Sample_11_FD_206714 | JGI IMG/M metagenome (GOLD analysis project Ga0335069, IMG submission 206714) | Soil microbial communities from Loxahatchee National Wildlife Refuge, Florida, United States - Lox_Sample_1.1 | ecosystem: Environmental > Terrestrial > Soil > Wetlands | place: USA...
TTCAGGTCACCCTGACGAGCAGATCACTCAGCCTACTTCGGACTGGCAAGGTTTATTTCGCCAATCCTTTCAGCCGTCGACGGGGAACAAACTAAACAGTTGCTGGAATGAAGTCAACGCAAATGTCAGGGTGAAAACGAGATTTCTGTGAATCGAATTGTGGAAAAAGAGGATTGATTTCGAAGATGATTGGCACGGGTTGCGATGTGGAGATCAGAACAGCGTTGGAGTGACTGCTAAGGGAACTTCCTGCGCGCATTCGTGGTCGTCGTTCTCGGGCCGGTTCACACGAGTGCTGACGGGATATTTCTTCATCAGAACGGGATCGAATGGCTTGAGGCAGGCGCTGAGGAGCGAAGGATTGTTGATACTCAGATCGAGCCAGCGAGCATAGTCTTCGACGCGCAGGATCACCGGCATCCTGTTATGAACCTCGGCAACCAACGCATTCGGTGTGGTGGTCAGAATCGTGCAGGTTTCGACAACATCGCCACCCGGGTCGGTCCAGGATTCCCAAAGTCCCGCGAAGGCGAATGTCGAGTCATCGGCCATGCCAATGCTGAACGGCTGTTTCTGTTTTGCGCCATTCCGTTGCCATTCGTAGAACGAGTCCACTGGAATCACACAACGTCGCAGGCGAAGTGCGTCACGGAACGCTGGCTTATCGGCGGCTGTTTCCGACATGGCATTGATTGTTTTCGTCGCGATTGAGCGGTCTTTGGCCCAGGAAGGAATCAGGCCCCAGCGAACCAGATCAAATGATCGCCGATACGAAGTACCTTTCTGCCGGACGACAGGAACCAGTTGCGTAGGCGCGATGTTCCAGCGGGGCGTCCAGGCCGGATCTTCATCCAGACCGAAATGGTCCCGCAGATACCGTTCCTTGGCGGTAAGTCGATAACGTCCACACATGACACGTTTGTGCCTTCATTAGGACTAAGCTTGAGGGATCGCTTTATTCGTCGAGTGAGTGCGTCCCGCTATTTCTTTTTCTGAGCGGCCTTCCATTTTGCCCAGCGCGCACGTTGCGCCGCTGCAATTCTTTTCCGGGCTGCGGCCGACATAGTTCGGCCCTTTCTTCCTACTTTCTGAGAGCTCCTCCCGCGCGATCGTAATCCGTCGATGCTGCCAAGCGCTACCAACGCTTGGTCCAGTTGTTCGACCTGTCTCTGCGCTTCAGCTCTTTGCTGGCGCAACTGCACAACCACTTTAGCCAAGTTCGACATGGTTTCCCTCGGGCTGGAATTGTAACAGCCCGCCCTGCGCTTCCGAGCCTGTCTAGCCGACCGACTCAATTCAATTCAGTAATTCCACCCAAATTCACCAGGAGAAATGTCATGAGACTCCGCGCCAACGAAGTGTGCCCAATTCATAGATCCCTTTCTTGCTGCGGCCGAGACAGGATCGCGAGACCCAGACTGATTCGACTTGGCGTTCAACGAGTTGAAGATCCGCACCATCCGCGCGGATATCGCGAGTTACGGTCGCCGGCCGAAATGCGGAAGCTGCTCAACCGAAAGATCCGCGAACAAGCTGGCATCTGCGCGATCTGCCACGAAGAGTTCACGGACTATAACGACGTGGTCCCCGACCATCGGAATCCCAAAGGAATGGGTGGAGCGTGGCGGGACGATCACCCTGACAATATCCAGGCAGTACATTGGTGGTGTAACGAAGAAAAAGGCTCAACAAGAATGGACGGCTGACGGCCGAATTGTCGTACTTTTCGAGAATCCAAAGCAATTAAAGTTCGTGAAGGTGCCAAGTGTGTGCCCGACAATCGCCAAATAATAAGGTGCGTTCTTAATGCAGGTGGGTCAGATTCTTCGTAGCTTTCACACGATTGGTTGCAAGTACTCTCTGATTCCTGGGCCCAAGAATGGTTGAGTTGTTTTTCGCGGGTCTTACCGAACCCTAGGATCCGAAATCCGACAGTAACCTCCACCGCTGCGAAACTCATTGTGCTCGCGAACAGTATCGGTATACTGTGAGGTTTCTCCTTTATATCTCTATGAAAAAGAAAGACAAAGCTGTGTCCCCGGAGGTCGCCTATCGGCGCGCAGACGGTCTAATGTACCTTGGCAGGATTGAGGAATTCCTCTCCTCCGCAGCCGCTAGTCAGTTAGAAGGTCAAGTGCAACTTATCTTCACGTCGCCACCATTTCCTCTGAACAGAAAGAAGAAATATGGAAATCTGCAGCAGGAACAATACATACAGTGGTTGACTAGACTCGCTCCGCGTTTCCGGAAGCTCCTGAACAAAAACGGTTCCATCGTGATCGAGATGGGCAACGCCTGGGAACCCGGAAAACCGCTGATGTCCACCCTTGCGCTTCGTGCCTTGCTTCGCTTCCAGCAAGCCGGAAAACTCAATCTGTGCCAGCAATTCATCGCCTACAATCCCGCGAGGTTACCCAGTCCTGCGGAGTGGGTTAATGTGCAAAGAATTCGCGTGAAAGACGCTTATACCCACCTTTGGTGGATGTCCGCTTCGACCTCTCCAAAGGCCAGCAATCGCCGAGTGCTGGTACCGTACAGCGATGCGATGAATGATCTCCTCACAAAGGGAAAGTACAACTCTGGTAAGAGACCGTCTGAGCATCACATTGGGAAAACTTCCTTCTTCAAGAACAATGGCGGTGCGATTCCGTCCAATGTTCTGATTTTTTCAAACACATCAAATGGGGACAACTACCAGCATTATTGCCACACACACAAGCTTCCCTTACACCCTGCACGTATGCCGGCGGGCGTCGCTGAGTTCTTCATAAAATTCCTCACCACACCGGGTGATCTAGTTCTGGACCCGTTTGCTGGCAGCAACACTACGGGAGCAGCTGCTCACAGATTGAAGCGTCGGTGGGTGTCAGTCGAAGCCCGGCAAGATTACATCGAGGGTTCGATCGGGCGGTTCACGAACATTACGAACGAGAAGTAATTTTCGCTCGATTTTTCTGTATGGCAGTTTCACCAAAGACGTCATCACTATTCGGGATCGGCAAGCTCCGAGCAGAGACGGACTTCTCGCCTTATTTACCCAAGAATGGCGCACCACCGTGGCTGCTGCGCCTGAGCGGAATTACCCAACAGGACCTCGGCGCGCTCGCCATTCTCGGACCAAACGGCGTAAGCATCGGCTCACCCGATGGAACGAGGACCAGAGTGGTTCCTGACGCCGCCTCTTTGTACATCACCGGTGTCGCCGACACAATCCGGGGAACAGGGCAATGGATCGCCGTGGGAATACCTCCCAATGCCCGACACCTTCCGCTTTTGCTCGCCAGCGCTGCCGTTCTCAAAAGCACCCTGGAACGCGCAGGAGGTGCACTTCGCGCCCGCAGCGTCCTAGTTATCAGCCGAGACTTGGATATCAGGAGCCGGTACTGCGATCTTTACGTGCGAAAGGAGATGCTCGACGACGCACATCCTGGAAGCCGAATGAGGCCCAATGGCGAGGTCTTATTATTGCGTCCCCACGAAGATGATCCGACAAGCAGCGGGGGCGTTTGTTTTTTTCTGCCTGAGATTGAGTTGCCGGAAGAGGTGAAGCTAAGCCCGTCTTTGATCGTACTGGACCTGCGGTATGCCCGTTGGGTGAAGCGGGCGCAGAACCTGGCGGAGTGGGTTAAAAGCAAGTATGGAGGAGCCGGAGCGGTTGCCCTGTATACGATTGGAGACCAAGATAGCATTTTCGCGTTGTCTCAAGCAGGCTTCACCGAGATCCCATTTGACCATGCAGCAATCGCCACTTGTTCACAGCACGTTCGAGAATCTGACGGACAATTGAATGGAGTCGATCTGTCCCTTGCAGGCGCTCCACATTATCTGGTCCGCAGCCACACAATCGAAGAGATTGCCGGACCGGACATTCTTGCCGACCTGTATTCCGCAAATGCCAGACTTTTGTACGAGCAGCATAAACAAGACAATCCCGACTTGAACCGTGCGCGCTGGCTTCTAGCTGTTATGAGTCAGATGCCCGTCCCGCTGTCGTGGTTCGAAATCACGGCGCGAGGGATGGGCCGATCGACGCTCAAGAGGTTGATAGAACTTCTGGGCTCTCTCAGCAAACGTGAAAAGGGGATGGGGGCGATTGTGCAGACTGCAAGGATGCATCTTCAGCAGCTTTATGCACAACTTGAGCAAGACAATCCAAGAGCGGGATCTCTCAGATCCCTCGTAGATGGAACGGCAAGGAAGGTCGATGACAAATTGCTCGTTTTGGTCCGGGACCGAGCGATGGCTCAGGCACTGGACAGTTGGTTAGCAGTGGAGGCTTGTCCAGATGCGGAGTGGCTGCCGAGACTCGAGGTCAGAAGCTACGATACGTACTCGGAAGTAGCAAACCATCAGTACTGCTCAGTGATCATCAATGGGACAATACCTCGCCGATACCGCTGGGTATTGGGAGGTGCATTGGGCAAAACCGTCTGCTTTCTCGGCTATCCCTATGAATCCGAAATCATCGAGAAGCACCTAGAATTCGTGTATGGAGATGCGACGCGGAAAGGCAATTTGCAGACGAGAGAACGTTCTGTGGGCGCATTGGTCGGCATCTCAGTGCCAAACCTCACCGCGAATGAAGGAAAAATCCCGCTGGCAAAATTAGTGGTGAAGCGCAAAGTCGCTCATGGCAAGCCTTCTCCAAGCGCCAAAAGTATACGCGCTGCCGGCGGGTTTGCGGGTCTCTCCGAAGCAATGAAGCTCGCTCGGGACAGAGTTGAACAGGAAGTGGTTGTCGCTAGATCAGTCGACCAAGATGTTGAAGTTGATCTTTCAGAACTGGATCAGGTGTCGGGAGCAGAGGAACTCGACAATCTTGATCAAGCCTTCTCCTGTTTACCGGTCAAGGTTAGATCTCGGCGTTATGGTCGAGGAAAGATTTGGTTTCGGGAAGACAGTTTGGTGGAGTGTGTTAGGCCTTCCTCAGGCGAGGAGATATGGCGAGTTCCGCCGCGCTCTCTAAAGAGCGGAGATGTTCTTCTCAGAGTGGAGAACAGCGAGATCCGCGGTTCACTCTTTGATCAAATGGTGCACCTCGCAGAAGGCCAGCCCGAGATGGATTACCTGGCCAGCTTTCGGAAAACCTGGAGAGAAGCAATACAGAAAATCGTTGCCCGGAACTGCACAGCCTACGGCATCGACTATGGAAAAGTTTTTCAGGCGCTCCGCGCGGCCGGAGCACCTATCTCGTCAGAGCAAACTGTGCGCTTGTGGATGCACGACCAGGTGATAGGACCCGAGGCGGTAGAGTCGATTGAAGCCGTTGGCCAGGTTAGCGGTTCCGGGGCATTAGTTTCCCAAGCCAAGCGCTTTGATGCAGCTTTCCGCAGCATCCGTGCGATTCACCAGGGCATCGGTCGGAGATTGAGCAGTGCCGTTCGCGAATCTTTCCGCCATTTGCATTTTGAAGAAGTGAAGACCAGAGTCGAGCGCCTAGATGATCGCCTCGGCATTCCGCTGGACGAATTAGTCGAAACGGTAGATTTGGCGGAGGTTCTTTCCGTTGGCACTACTGCAGAGAGAAAGTCCGCACAGGTTGTGAACCACTTCTATTCGGCGGAAGGGGAGTGATTGTTTCCATGAGACCTATTACCGAAGATGACAAACAGCGCCTTGTCGACCATCTGATGGACCGCACCGTAGTGGGGATTAGTGGACGAGACGGGCGAGATCTGGTCGATGTGTTGCCTTCACGTGCGATTTTCGCCGGTGTCCTCCAACCGCTTAGGTCCTCTGAAACTCAGGCGGCGCAAGGTGGCGTGAGCGCCAGTGATGCTCCTCTTGGCACGTCGTTAGGGGTGGATTTTCGCATCAAATGTGAGCCCAAGATTGAAACAGTCAAATTGAGAGTGTCTGCTCGTTGGAACATCTACTATCCAATATTTCCTGCGTATGCTGAAGCGAAGAATGCGAACGTGATCCTTAGTGGTGTGGAGGAAACTCCCCAAGCTGATGGAGATGCCACGGAGGAAGGGGAAAAGACAGAAGTCGAAAGTTCGAACGAACCCAAAGCCGAAACAACAAATTCCGGTGCAGTCGTACTTCCTCGCAAATGGCGTAGAGCAAATTCGGCACCAACTATCGTGACAATTGCAGTTCCGAGGGAACGCTCGGCCTCGTTTGAAGATCTTGGCCGGACAGAAATCCAGGACGCAATGACAACACTGTCGGCGTCCATTACCGCCGATCCAGAACTTTGGCGATATCTGGGCGAACCAACGGAGCGAAGCCGTACTCTCGGTGACCTTTCCGTCTTAAGTAGCGAAGAAAGTTACAGGAATGCGCTCGCCGGTGCACGCCAGCCCGTCTCCCTTCCACCCTGGTCCGCCAAAATTTTTGTTGAATCGATACCCGAACCTGAAGAGCCCGGAATCATCCGGGTCCGAGTGCTGTTTGCAAACACCACGCCGGAGGGCGAGGGTGTTCCAGATCCTGGGCTCGAACAGCGGCAACTCTTTGACTCCGGGCTCACGATCGAAATCGAGGGCGGGAAGCTACTGCCGTTCAATTTTTGGTTGGCGCCCAAAGATTACCGCTCAGATCCCAAGCTTCCTGCCAAGGGCGTGAACTGCGCGGCATTTTGGGACGAGCAGAACCAACTCTTACGGACAGAAACTCTACCTGTTTTCCGCCAGCCGCTTTACAGAACCCGAGAGGTTCTCGAAGTCCGCTTTGAGCAACTCGATAGCGCGAGTGTCCTGGATGAGCTTGAAAAAGTCGCCGGAGAAATGGACAAGTACCTTCGGGAATGGGATGACTTCTTGGAGAACAACGCGAATTCTTTGTTCAAACCCGACGAGATTGATGCTTGCCGGAAGGACCGGAATGAATTCCTGCTTGAGGTCGAACGCTTCCGACTCGGGATCGAGACCTTGCACAAAGACCCCCGCATTCAAAAAGCATTTCGGTTGATGAATCGCGTATTTGGGCGCTTGGCCTTGAAATCACGCGGGAAGGTCAGAGCCTGGCGGCTGTTTCAGGTCGGTTTTATCATATCTCAGCTGCCTGCCCTCGCCGTACGCGAGCTTGTGCCTTCGGACAATAGCGACTACGCCTCGTCTCTTCGATCTGCGCTCGATGAGGTCGCAATTCTCTGGTTTCCGACCGGCGGAGGCAAGACCGAAGCTTATCTTGGTTTAATCGCTGTAGCTCTTCTTTACGACCGCCTGCGAGGCAAAGGTCGAGGTGTTTGCGCTTGGATGCGCTTTCCACTTCGCATGCTTTCCTTGCAGCAGATGGAGCGTTTAGCGAGAGTGATTGCCGCTCTCAATCAGCTTCGGGCAGAAGAATCCTCAATCAGCGCTGGCGATCCCTTCGCAATTGGCTATTTTGTAGGCGACAACAACACCCCGAACAGCCTCTCGGAAGAGGACATGCGGAGATATGAGCACAGCAAGAATCTCCGGGAGGAGGTTCGATTACTCCGCAAATGTCCTTTTTGCGGCAATCCGGTCGAAATAAAACCGCTGCGTAATAACTGGCGCTTAGCCCATGTGTGCTCGAATGCTGACTGCTTTTCGAACACCTCCTCGACTTTGGGAGAATACAAAGGCTCACTGCCAGTTTGTATCGTAGACAATGAAATCTACCGATTTTTACCCTGCGTCCTCGTTGGTACGGTAGACAAGCTAGCCATCATTGCGAGAAATCGCTATTTCGCGCATTTTGTCCGTGGTGCGAAGCAGCGCTGTCCGAAGCACGGTTACACTTCCTACGATGAATGCATCGAACGCTGGTCAGGATGTAAGTCTTCCAAGAAGGATCTAGAGAAGCTAGCCCCGATAAACGACCCAGGAATTTCGCTCCTTATACAAGATGAGCTGCATCTGCTGCGGGCAGAGCTTGGCGTGTTCAACGGTCACTATGAAGGGCTCCTGCGTTACTTGGGTGAACGAGCTCACTTGCGGCCGAAAGTACTGGCCGCTACCGCGACAATCGAGGCCTACGATACTCAGGCATTTCATATATATCTGAGCCGGGCGCGACGTTATCCCCAGCCCGCATGGCGACAGGGAGAGTCGTTCTACGCCACTAGCCAGCCTCCAAAACATCGCCGATCGTACGTAGGTGTCTTCGGGCACACGCGTGGGATTGAGGAGCCTGCTCTACGGGCTATTCAGTTGTATCAGAGTGAAATCAGGAGGCTATTTGCTAATCCTCGTGCGGCTGCCGCGATCATGCAGCGCGAAGATGTAAATGACGACGTTGTGCTCGATGTTCTACGTCTCTATGACCTCTCCCTGTGCTACGTAAATCGGAAATCGACGGGCGGCAGCATCGTCGACAAGTTGGTTCAGATTGAGCGACAGATGGAGGCTGAAGGTTTGGGCACCTTGAAGGCCCAACTTCTCACAGGCGACCAAACAATCGATGAAATAGGGGCTACCCTTGATCGCATCGAGGCAGAGAGAGCGGAGACCGGAAACCCAAGGCTTAGTGTGGTAGCGGCAACCAGCCTCATCAGCCATGGCGTCGATCTTGAGCGCATCAACATGATGGTTGTTTGTGGCATGCCCTCCCATTATGCGGAGTACGTGCAATCCAGCAGCCGTGCGGCGCGTTCTCACCCTGGTGTCGTATTTGCTTGTTTTAAAGCTCGCGATCCACGCGAAACGTCACAATATGAGTTCTTCACGGGAATGCATGAGCACATGGACCGGCTCATCGAAGCAGTTGCGGTGAATAGATTTGCCTCCTTTGCTCCGAGGAAAACAGTGCCCGGCCTGATTGCCGGCGTCCTCCTCTGCGATATCACACCAGACCTGTACGGTGCCCAAATAAACAAACCTCTGGATCATATTCCAACGCTTCAGATCGCATTAGGTAGAGCAGCTGCGCCAAAGAAGGGTACTCAGGCCAATTCTGTAAGTGAGGACTATATCCGGGACGCAGTCACGAAAATCATTGGCGTCGATAAGGTTAGACCGCCGGCTTCTAGATCCCAAATTGAGAATCTCCGAAAGCGTGTTGATGAGGTAGTGGACGATCAGATGGGTGCTATCGGCAGGACGATTGAAAGCCAATTGAAAGTTGTGCTGGACCCGATTACGTCATTTCGAGATGTGGACGAAGGAATTGATTTCGGCAGCATTGATTCCGCAGGCTTTGTGACCCGATTGAGATCGAGATAGGAATTTCAATGAAAGAAGAGATGAAGCGTGGACGATCGCAAGTAATCTGGCGGTATGCGCCAGGTTCCATGTTTCGCTATAACGAGACAGGAGGATGGTGCACGACCGCAACCGTGACCATGCAAAAAGCTGGTCCGCTTCAGGGCGCATTGGCTAAAGCAATATCCCAATCGTTGCGGCGTTGGAATGCAATTGGGGCGAGCGGTTTTCCCGACCCACAGACTCAGGCGGCAAGGTACATTGTCGGGGAGCCATTCCAGGTGATGTATACCTTGTGGCCTACCGTCTTCACATGTCGAGACTGTGGCCGGGTGTACTTTTACCAGCAACTCTCAAACCTCCAACATACGAATGAGCTGTTGCGCTGTCGACTCTGTAAAGGCCGGGACCAGTTTAGGCAAGTCCCATACGCCTACGTCTGCGAGTGCGGTCGGTTAGATAGCGTCTATATTCCCAGTACGGTCCCAGGTCTGACTGGGCATACCCGAGATCACTTTATCGAGTTGATCAATCGGGGGAGTTTCCAAGACTCGTTTTGGCGTTGTCGCGACTGCCATCGGCCACTCTATCGAAACCCAAAAGAAGGTCTAGGGTTCCGTCGGTGCGAGTGTGCGCCTAAAAAGGGAAAGCGTGGCGTGCTGTTGGAGGATAGCCGGATCTTCTACTCCCAGACGTTGGACCTGGTTGATATCGAGCCGAAGATTCTAGACAAGTGGAAGGAAAATACTCGATTTTCAGACTTGCTGTTGGGCGCAATGCTGCGCGTTCCAGCATACGACTCACATCATCTGCTTGATCTTGCAGCTTGGAAACCGGGACAAACAGATGATCTGTCTCCCGAATTACGACACATGAAAACAATGCTGATGAAGGATATGGGCCTGAGTGAGCAACAGGCCGACGCCATGGTCAGAAAGAGCGCTCAACAGGGCAGCGCAAATCCATGGACCGCCTATGATCGCGACCTCGCGCCATATCGAAGCACAGTCGGCGCTCTCCCGTGGGCAGAATCACGACGTGCCGTGGAGTACGTTTTCGTTCGCGACGAACCAAGCGTGAATGCAATTTCTCTCCGAAGCCTTATCAGTGAAACCGCGGCCTCGGGTGATCAGGCTTCGTCACAGAGACTCCAGGAAGAAGAGAAGCTAGCTGCGAAACTTGGTCTGACGGAACTCCGTATCGTTCAAGCTCTCCCTATTCTGCTCGCAGGTTTCGGGTACACACGATATTTCAGCAATCCGCAAGACAAAGACGGATCCGGATCTTCCAACACAGGTGCTGTAGTTCTGAGGACATACCCTGACGTGGAGGGGAAGATACCAGTGTACGTCGCACGCAATACCACAGAGGCACTTCTATATGAGCTCGATCCGTGGCGTGTTGCCGCATTCCTGGAAATGAATTCAGGGTTGAGTCCAAAGGAGGACGATACAAAAAGCGAGTCATCGCTCAGATCATGGTTGTTGGCACAGAGCGCACGACTCGTAATGTTGGGAGAGTCTCACTTCGTCCTGAAATCGTATGAGACTGAGGCTGGCCTTACAGTCGATGAACCTTCAGCGCTTCTTTTCGGCGTCTTGCATACCTTTTCGCACGTCCTAAAAGCTACAGCCCACCGTTACGTCGGAATCGATGCAGACTCTCAATCTGAATACTTGTTTCCTGCTCAAGCAGCCGGACTGTTGTACGTTTCTTCTCACGTCGAGTTTACTCTTGGCGGGATGGATTCAGTGTTCAGATCAAATCTCACGCAATGGTTAGCGTCGGCCCAAGATTATGCAGGTCAATGCTCGTTTGACCCCGTTTGCCGCCACAGCGGAGGAGCTTGCCTTGCATGTCTATATCCTAAATTCGGATGTGGTTATTTCAACCGAACTGTGAGTCGCTCGTTCCTTATCGGCGGAGAGATTGCGGGTCGTACCCAACCTGTGATCGGTTTCTGGGATCGCCGGGTTATCGAAAGGGCTCGGCAACTATCGGAGTCAGCGATAAAGATCGCACAGGTATAACGTGACAGAACAGCTCTATTGCACCTGGGCTCATCGAAGCGAACTGCCCAATAATCTACGGGCGCGTTTTCGTGATCTGGACGAATACCTTCGAACACTTGCTCGCTCCGCTCAGCAGCGTCTAGTGCTGGTAGCTCCGTACTTGAGCGAAGGGGGAATGATCGGCCTACGATCGGCGATCGCGGTGTCTGCACAGCGTGGAGCGTGGGTCCTCCTAGTCACGAGCGGCCTTGATGAGAGCGAAGCACTTAACAGGCGGGCTGTTTCTGGTTTATTGGAAGGCAGTGATGGCGTCCTGATTAGAAATCGCTTACGACTGCTCAGGGCGACGGAAAGGCTTTTCGGTTTTTTTCATGCGAAATTCATGCTCGTAGATCGGCAGTGTGGCTATCTTGGGTCAGCCAACTTCTCTGTAAATGGTCTCGAACGAAACCTGGAACTTGGTACTTCGCTGAGCGGACAGCAAGCCCAAGCGTTGGACGAACTCATTACGTACATGGAAGCGACTGGGCAATTGGAAGACTGCACTGGAGAGATCTGTAAAGTCTAGGTCGGTTTTGTCTTTTCGCGAGCTATGTGAATAATCTTCCTAAACGTGTTTGTTCGTCAGCACCAACGGTCAGCAAAGAGCCTTCGTCTGATGACTATCGTTCTCGGCTAAATTGACGGCAAACTCTACGAACTGTGCACCGAGTTCGAGGAGTCCGTAAGGAGTGCTTGTAACTTGTGCAACAACATTCTGTGTTGTAGTGCCTCCTATCAGACCTTGCGACTCAAGTCGCACTAATGCACTGTGTACCGCAAAGAATGGCAGCGGGTTTGAGTCACTATTAAATTCTGTATCTCTCCAAATTTGGAAAACCGCCTGTATCCACTGAGTCTGCAGTTCACCTTGCTGTGCAGATGCGGGTTCCTTTCGAATCACCGAGCGGTATCGTTCTATGAGTCCGAACTGGGCTTTATATATAGCGTTGAGAACCATGATATCTGTATCAGTGAGGATTTCGGCGATTCTCGTGAACTCAGCCATCTCTTGGGCTCGGACTTCGCGCTCCTGCTCTTCTCTTGGCCAGGACAACGCGCCGTTTAGGAGAATCGTCCCAATGCGCCGTATCTTTGAACGATCAGCGGTTCTCTGAGTGGCTCCCGCTGATTGGCGGAAGAGCGATCCACCTGTAGAACTGGCGATAAAGGTCTCTAGCCTGACTAAACGAGACTTGACGTTCTCAATCGAGTTGGATGGGCCTTTTAGTTCTTCCAGAATCACCTCGATAAGCGCGATGGCCCCTCGCCTGAGACTGGAATCTAGGGCTAGATCAGGTATTTCTTCAAGAGCCCCTTCGATCGGCGCAATTTGGTGTGGTAAAGGCAGCTTCTTGAGAAGGCTACTGGCTATTTTCCCCATCGTACTGGGCCCAAAGAGTTCTTCATATTTCAATCGCGAAAGTAGACCACTCAAAGGCGAATCGAACGTTCCTCCGCTGCTCCTCGATACCTCCGGTGACGTAAACCAAAGGATTCTAAACGAAATGCCACTTCTAAGACGGCATGAATCGATGTCGTAGCAGTCGACTCACATTCCATTAGCAGGTCATTGCTTTAAATGCAGCAACAGGCCCGCTGCCGTCAGATCGCCGTGCGCCATTTGTATGCATGATTCCGGCTGCAGAACCCAGCAAGCAAGAAGAAGTTACAATTGGTCGCCCTACGTCGCCACGAGGGGGACTAGATACTGTTGGTCACAGCGGGCGCGATAACACGCTACGCCTTGTTGAATGCAAGAACTACCGTTTGGCACGCGGTCGCGCTGTCCTGAAGGCTCACGCTGAGCCGAGCACAAGAAGTTTCTGAGCGCCGAGCGAATGAATGAAATCGTCAGCAGCCGCGAGAATCGATAGTCCCTTCTCTCCCAGCGCGCGCTTCGAAACACCTGGTTGAACCACGACGAATTGATACTGCATCTGCTTGCCGGCGGCGTTGCGGAGTGCGCTCTCCATTTCAACAAGGCTACCGCGCACGAAACGGGACTTGATCTTCGTCTTGTTCACTCTTCTGCGCACATGTTTAATGAGTTTCTTCTCATCTCGAAGCAACTGGAACGACTTCACCACTTGGCCGCACACCTCATACAAGTCGTCTGGACGGTCGCCCGGGGCCTCGCCGCCTGAGCCCTTGCAGTGATAAAGCGAAATCTGGACTTTGTTTTCATCCGCTGAAATCGAGAGGAAGTCGGCCACCTCCCCGCTGCGATGGTCATACAGCACGACTTGATTGTTGCCGCAATTCAGGCGCTGCTCCAAGAACTCATGGACAGAGCGCATTCCCTTCCGCTCATCTGTGTCTTTCCAGAACTCTTTGACAATCATTACGTTCTCGGTTGTCCAATCGATGGTCTGGATATTGTCGCGATCGAACAGATCCGTTCCGACCGTGCACGGGAAATATTCCTGTCCGCTGAACTTCGCGAAATTGGTGCAGTAGAAATACAGAGGGTATTCGTTCAAAAAGGCGACCAACGGAAGAGTGTCGTCGTCCATCCAAACATTGATTTGTCGTCCGCTTATCTGGGTAAAGAATTCCGATGTCTCGGGAGAGAAGTCAAACTCCCAGACCTCGTCCTCGTATTCGAGCACGACGCGGATCTGTTCTTTCGAGGAGGCATTGCGGTCAACCTTGATTGAGAAGTCCGCCAATACAGGTGTGTCGCTGTCGTCATTTCCGAGCACGGCCTCGACACCGCCTTCATAAACAATGGGGTCCCAATCGACCGCGAAGACGTCGTCCGGCAATTCGGTAAGCGGCACTCCTACGTCCAGAATATCGAGGCCGGGAGCCCGGATGACGCCCGCATCAGATTCCATCTTTCTAGAGAGCTCTTCGCACCACTGCACAAGCGAAGGTATGCTCCCTGTTCCGGCGCTCCAAATCTTCGAGCCGCTGCTGTATCCGAGGGTCACCCTTGCTCCCGCGTCGTTCAACGCGGTGCAGTAGATGTGGCCTTGATGAAAGAGCCTGCCGTCAGTCTTCTTGATGCATTGCTGCGCGTGGCGGCCGGCTATAACTCGGTACGATTCCTGCATCGTCATGTGGAGGCGATTCCTCATTCCCACGCTGAAGCACTCCACATTCCTAAGGCCAGCCAGCGCTCTGTTGACCATATAGAGAGGGAGTCCCTTGAGTGAGAATCCCACGTACTCACTGGCGATGTGGCGGTACAGAGAGTCCGCCCGTCTGGAGGCGCTGATGAACAGAAATCTGGCCTTCTCGTCAAAGTGGATTACGAAGAGCTCATACTCTACACGCCCAAAACGTTGCTGATGCGACCACCGCGGACGCTGCTGTTCTCGGGCGACGATAATAGCGGTACAAAGAGGCTCGCTCACTTGGCGATGGACCACATCGAATGGGCGCGGTAGGGTAATCTCACTGGAAATATCAAAGTTCAGATCTGGCGGAACGCGATACAGTTTAGCGTGATACCCCGGACGTAAGGCGTACAGTGAGAGGCCCTCCATTTCAGGCTCTTGGAGCAAAGGCGCCTCAAACGTGGCGAGATCCGTACGAAGACGATCCTCTTCGAGAATTCTTGATTCAGAGAGGTTCGCGATCAGATCTTGCCAGCCATTCTCTTCTCGGAAGAGGAATTCCATCTCACCTTCAATCTCTGATGGCACGGCAAAGAATTGTGCGGTTCCGATAGTTTGGTCTTTGGTCCTCGCGAACCGTCCAACGAACTGCAGCGTTACACCGAGCGAGGCGTGTGGTGCGTGTAGCGCGGCGATCTTGAGATTCGGGAAATCGAATCCTTCGCCGAGCATATTGACGCAGACGACCCCATCCAAGGTGCGCTTCTTGAGAGCGTCGATCGTCTCGTGGATTCTTTTGGAGCTGAAATGGCTGTGGACAAGCTCCAGCGAAAGTGCTGTGTTGTCACGGTATTTCTGCATCAAGACATTGGCGCGCGGTATGTTGTCGGCCCTGATCAGGATCGAATGCTCGAACCCTTCATCACGGTCAGCTTTGAGAGCAGATTCCGCAGCCTTCGCGATCGCCACGTCGGGATCTTCTCCCGGCACCGGAGTTATCGGCCTGTACATGATCTCCCCGAAGACTTCATCCTTGCGTGCTTCGCGAAGCAGGTAGTTGACGACCATCTTCCCTTTGATCTGTTTCTTGTCTCGCCGGAAGGGAGTTGCGGTGAACAACGCACGCTTTGAGTGGGGAAATGAATCCAGCACGGATTGCCAGGTTTTCGCCGGACTGTGATGCGCCTCGTCGATGATGAGGAGATCGAACAAGTCCTCGGGAGGCTTCAACACGCCCTGAAGAAGGGGGCTGATCGAAGATGGGATCGTCACAACTACGTCGAACTCTCTTAACTTCTCCCACTCCTCAAGGCTCGCGACTCGCTTCGACAGCTTCTTTACTCGTGGGAGCGGAACGGCGCTGTCGAGCACTCCTATGTTCTTGAGGACAACCAGCGACGCGACTTTTTCGGCGACCTGATTGCGGACTGCGTCGCTCGGGACCACGAACAAGACTCGATTGGCGCGCAAGACGTACGGGAGGAGTATGGCGACATCGGTTTTTCCGGCGCCAGTGGGCAACACGGCTATAGCAGGTTCGGATTTCAGCAGTAAGTGTCCAACCAGCGAGTGGATGGCAGCGGCTTGCCCGCGCCTCAATGCGCCCGGTCTTGCGAGGTCAACATGCTCCGAATTCTTTGAGAAATAACTTTCGGTCTGTTCGCCTGCCACTTGAACTCGAGTTCCTTAACTTTCAGACGCACACTGCGCAACTCGTGCCGAAACGTTTGCGGAATAGAGCTTCGTTAGCTTTATGTTTCCAGCATCCCGAACTTCAGTCCCAGATCACGCATGAGCCTCTCGGGCCAGTACAACCGCCCGCTATGACCGCCAATTTCGGTACGCTGACCGCTCAAGAGCGACTGGCGGGTGGCTTCCAGCTGCGACTGCCCGAGCCCCAGAGCTGACGACAAGGAAGATACCAAGCCATCCAGTGTCTCGTAGCGTACATACATCTGCTGCGTTCCAAAGTCAGGCAACCCGTAGACATGATAGCCAACGACTTCGGGATTCCCCCCGGGGTCGGTGGCGTAGGCGGGAGCAAGCTGCACGTAGTAGTCAACCCGTGCGGCCTGGCCCCCTGAGGCAAATAGGTTATTGGTGACGGTGATCGAGTTTTCCTCGGGCATCTCAATATGATTGTGCGGAGCGTCCGCGGCCACACTCCGTAAATCAAATGTGTTGGCGGCTTCCACCAGTTCAGCGCCCAGCAGTGCCGCAGCAGCGATCACCGCAATTTTTCTTCGCTCCATGATCCCTCCGCTTCTTCACTTCTTGTCTCTGGCTCTAAACTTCACGTGCACTGGGACTTTCGTGGGTACCTTGGCCGTGAAGTCGACAGGTGTGCCATCACGCTTAGTGAATGTCACCTCGGCTTGTTTCTTCACGACTTTGTGTGCGTCAAATTCAACTTTGTGTTTTGCCATTCGTGCCTCCTAGTCTGGTTCGATGCCGTTGCCGACAAGAGCTCCTGCAATAGCTCCAAGCAGAAGCCCCGGAAGACCAAACATCCTCGCTCCGGCGAGGGCGCCAATGCTTCCGCAGCCCCATCGGTTGTCACTACGGATTTCTTCTTTCCGCTGTTTTGACAATGGAGCCTTGGTCCGTCCGTTCCACGCGCGTGCCGTGCGCGTCGTCACGCTACCCTTCTCGCGGTTGCAGGAGACATGCGCTGCGTACAAATTCCCGAGTCGGCAGCTCCCACCTTTGCAGCGCGGATTAGAATGCTCCACTTCCCAGGCGCCGCGGCGGCCAAGCTGGCCGTAGTTGGAGAAACAGAGCTTCCCATGGCAGATATGGCAGTGGCCATCGGTGCGATCGAAAATCTGAGAGAGTTGGTCGTCTGCATAGGGCATCCGAACCTCACTGGACGCATTCAGGTAGCGTTAAGAGATTGTCCGTCGGAGTGTTGTCCGCGACGGTCTGCACGAATGGATTGCCATTGCGCGAAACCTTCGCCACCAAGTACGCCTTGTTACCGGCACGATCCTTCACGTAGGCGACTCCGCCCTTGCCGAGCCAATCGTAGACCGCGAGTCTCGTCGACTTGCCGGTCTCGCCAGTCGCTTCGTTCGTCCAGCCGAGCTTCTCGATTGCCACGTGCGGATCGTCGTGGTATCCGCCGGCCTTGTTAATGCACGTGATGCGAACCGACATCTGTTGCTCCTCCAAAATCCTGGACTCAGGTCAGGGCTCACCCCAACTTGCAGAGCAGGCCGAGACATGCCTTTCGAAAACGCGGATCAACAACCGCCACAATGCAGGTGCCAAGCGTCAGCCACAGCAATAGCTCCTCGGCCGAGACTCCTCTTGAGTTCGCCATGCGCATCCCACTCCTTTCGAAAAAGGTCAACCTAATCATATCACCGATGTCAACTACATACGCATAAAGCAATGTTTCCATAAGTGACATTGTTTCTTTGCTTGACATTTTACGATGCAACGAATACAAGCATGTACATGGCGCTCCCGCAGGGACCCTTCTACAGGGCTCTCGGTCAACGTGTTCGCGATGCTCGCAAGGCAAAGAATCTTAGGCAGGCACAACTCGCGACAGCTGTGGGACTTACGCGAACCTCAATCACCAATTTGGAGACGGGAAGGCAGCCCGTGGCGGTCCATACCTTGTGCAAAATCGCGGATGCACTGGGGACTACTGCCGCCAACCTCTTACCGACGAGAACCACTCCCAGTGACTTACGTGGAGTAACGGCTGAGCAAATTCGGCACCTGGAAGCGGACAAACGGCAGTGGGTCGCGCGAGTTCTTCAAACCCCAAATCAGGAGACAATAGATGGCACCCAGATACACACTCGCAAAGAAGCGAGCAATCGAACTCCTAAGAGCAGCCCGAGTGAAGAGGCCTCCAGTGCCGATCGAAAAGCTGGCCGCACTCGTGCGAGCGAAAATTCGGTATGAACCGTTCACGGGCCAACTATACGGGATGGTCCATCGGAAACCGGACGGGACGGCAGTCATCGGAGTGAACTCAATGGACGCGCCGAATCGCCAACGCTTTACCATCGCGCACGAAATCGGCCACCTCCTATTGCACAAGGATGAGCATCTACACGTAGACGAAAAGTCTCCCATCGGCTTGCGTAACGATCAATCGAGTCTGGCGACAGACGAACGAGAGATTGAGGCAAACCAGTGTGCGGCTGAGATGTTGATGCCGGTTGCGTTTTTGGACACGGACCTCCAGAACTTGCCGGACGACATCGACGCGGATGAAGCAGTGGGCCGGCTGGCGCGAAAGTACCAAGTGAGCGAGCAGGCGATGACCGTTCGTCTGACTGCGCTCAAGGTGCTCGCCTAGACCGACAGCGCCGCATGTTGCTCGGCTCAGGCCGCACAACATTTCTGTGACGGACGAAAGAGACCTGTGCGTGCTTCGGCTCTTGGGAATAGGCGGGACGCCGGCGGTTGACTGCGTGGTCTGGCAGGATTAACTGTCTCGTTGAGCACTGTTTCCCGGATGCGAATAAACCTGAAATTATTGTGTGAACCAGTCTTCTGTGCAGTTGGTATGCGCGATTTGCTAGGCCGCAACGTACATTTCGCCGACTGACTGTCGGACCTGCGTCTTGGTTCTGGAACTGGGCTGCCTTCGAACAATGTGTGCTAGGAGTGTGCCGGCCGGGCCGGGCTAATAGAACAAGAGTGTAGTGAGCCTTCTCTGGCTGCCGTGCTTGAGCTGTTCAGAGGCCACGTCTGACTACTTCCCCAGCCCCAATTGTTTCTCTACCAGAGGCAACAATTGCGATGGGGCGCGATCGAGAGCTTGCGACAAGTTGAAGAGAGCGCTCAGGGAGGGACTCTTCTCGCCTCTCTCCAACTGGCCAATATAGTTGCGGTGGTATCCAGTGGCGTGAGCGAAGGAATCCTGGGAATGACCTGCCTTTTCTCGTAGCTGCCGAAGGACGATCCCGAAAGCAATCTGCGGCGTTCGAGTTCTCCAGTTGCGCCTCGCCTTTTGGGGCATGTAGCCAACATTCTTCTGTTGACCACAATTGTGCGACCCACCTATAGTGTGTATTCGTTAGCCGTCCCACACGTGCTAACTGGAGATGCAGTGAGTTCCTCACTCACAACAAGGCTTCCAAGGTTCATCACCGCAACAGATACCGCGGCACAATGGGAAATCAATGGGAGCGTCAAGAATAACGAGAAAGGCCCGGATGAGGCCTTGTTAGGTCGGGTATGCTCGGGTGACGTAGACGCCCTAGCATCGCTGTTCCAGCGCTACGCACGTATTATCCGCGGCGTAGCCTACCGAGTTCTCGCGGATGCATCCGAGGCGGACGACCTTCTCCAGGACACCTTTATATTGATTCGGCGTAAATGTGCCTTATTTGATCCGTCCCGCGGTTCAGCTCGATCCTGGATTCTCCAAATGACCTATCATTGCGCCCTCGGCCGACGTCGGTACTTGAAGTCCCGCCACTTCTACACGCGTGTGGATCTTGAAGACGTAGAAACCGAACTATGCGACCATGGGACCAACGGTGGGCGAGAGTATGGCGGAAATGAACTCTTGGAAAACTCGGGCCTGACGAGGGTTTTCGGGGACCTCTCGGGCGACCAGCAGGAGACCTTGCGCCTCTTCTTCGTTGAGGGGTATACGTTGCCAGAAATCGCTGCGAAGTTGAACCAAACCCACGGCAACGTAAAGCACCACTATTTCCGTGGCCTGGAAAAGCTGCGCAAGCACGCTTTTAATAGCAAATTGCGGGGCAATTCGGCAGTATGATACAAAGTTGCCACCATCCGAGGAGCTGGGGCGTTGTCTCACACCGAACCCCATGACGAGTTCCTGGAACTCTGCGCCTTATCCACCTCAGGCGAACTGACCGAGGCAGAGCGGACCAAGCTCGACGAGCATCTACTCGTTTGTGCCACCTGCCGTGAGGCCATCAAGCAATACGAGTCCCTGGTCGCGCACGAAATTCCGGCGATTGCCGCGAAAGAAGCCGCTGAAACCGCTGACCACATCGATCCGGGTCCCGGTTGGTCGCAACAACGCGCCGAGGCCTCATTCCTCAACCGGCTTGCAGAAGAAGAGGGTCGCGATAAGAAGACAGGCGTCAGCGAACCGAAAAACGAATCCTCAAAACCTGCCCATCAGGCTGTTCCGTTTACCGCTGGTTCAACGTGGCGCAATGTTTGGACCATGTACGCTGCGGGAATCTTCTTGGCCCTCGCGCTTGGGGTTTCCGTGTATCAGGTTGGAATGCGCCGTGGAGTCGACACTGCTAAAGCTACGCTTCCCCCTCCAGTCCAGCAGGATTTGACCCCTCTCGAAGCTCAGGTAAGCGATGCCGCACACGATCGTGAAATCGCCGTCGCCCAAGTCGCTCAGCGTGACCGCCAAATCGCAGAACTCCGGAAACAGCTGGAAAAGCAGTCGGCAGAGCTGGCGCAGATGAAGGCCGCGCAGGATCAACTGGCATCCGACCTGCGCGATAGCAATGCCGGCAGGGACGATCTTGCAAAGCGCCAGGCCGAGCTCGTAGCAAAGTTAGCGGTTGCGCAAGGCAACGTGCAGGCGTCTCAACAAAAGCTTGACGGATTGCTGAAGCAATCCTCGGACGGACAGGCGCGCGTTACCCAACTAACCACAACAGTGAACGCGCTGACCAAAGAGCTGAACGATCGCAATGAGGCGCTACAACAAAAAGACGAACTACTAGCAAAGGATCGCGATATTCGCGAGCTAATGGGAGCCCGTGATCTTCATGTCGCCGAAGTTTATGATGTCGCGCGCACGGGAGAAACCCAGAAACCTTACGGGCGTGTGTTCTTTACCGAAGGAAAATCACTGATTTTCTATGCCTATGATCTGGATCAAGAACCGCTGGTGAAGAACGCCAGCATATTCCAGGCGTGGGGACGTCGCGGACCTGATTGGGGGCACGCACTTCCCCTCGGCATCTTCTACCAGGACAACTCCTCAAAAAAACGCTGGGTCGTGAAGCTGGATGATCCTAAGACTTTGGCCCAGATCGACGCGGTATTCGTAACCGTCGAGCCCCATGGCGGCAGTCACAAGCCCAGTGGCAAGCCTCTTCTCTTCGCCTATTTGAAGTCTGAACCGAACCATCCCTAAGCCGGCAGCGCCTCCCTCTAAGTTTTTTTCGTCATAAAATGGGCGTCAGTTGGTACTGCAAGAGCGGTCTCTTGCATACAAGGGAAGAGCGTCACTGCAGTCGGCTGATCACAGGAGAATTGACGTGTGCTTCCCCCGAAATGCCTTTCTCGTAGTTATCGTTGTTGCTTTTGCTCTTCCCCTTGCTGCCCAGTCGCCAAATGGCTCGATTAACGGCCTCGTAGTGGATTCCTCAAGTCGTGCCATCGCAGGTGCGGACATTCTGGTTATCAACGACCTGACGGGCGTGAAGTACTCGGGCAAGACTAACGCGGAGGGTATCTATGTCCTGCGAGACCTCCCGCCCGGTCCCTACCGACTTCAGGTTGCAAAAATCGGCTTTAAGACGCTGATTAAGCCGGACATCATTTTGAATGTGCAAGACATACTGTCCATCAATTTCACTCTGCCGGTCGGAGCCGCAATGGAGGTGGTTACGGTCCAGGGAGGCGCCCCCCTTGTTGACACTGAAACGGCCGCGGTCAGCACAGTTGTGGATCGGCAATTTGCCGAGAACCTGCCCCTGAACGGGCGAAGTTTTCAAGCTCTGATCCAGTTGACTCCGGGCGTTGTCCTTACGTCCACCAGCAACGGGCTGGACTCGGGCCAGTTTAGTGTTAACGGACAAAGGGCCAGTTCTAATTACTGGATGGTCGATGGCGTCAGCGCCAATGCAGGCAGTAGCGCCTTCTTTGGCGGGAACGGGGCCGGTGGAGCGGC
>Ga0335069_10003976_pt1 | contig 22088 bp, 16 predicted proteins | sample Lox_Sample_11_FD_206714 | JGI IMG/M metagenome (GOLD analysis project Ga0335069, IMG submission 206714) | Soil microbial communities from Loxahatchee National Wildlife Refuge, Florida, United States - Lox_Sample_1.1 | ecosystem: Environmental > Terrestrial > Soil > Wetlands | place: USA...
CCACTTTCGGGCGATTAAGCCGGAAAGGGTAGAATATTTAATTGTTAATATAAAGAACAGGGACTAGAAATTATACAATAATCTCAGGATTTGTCAAGGGTTGCAGGCTTTCGTTTCTCACCTGTATTTTACATTATAGCGAGTTTGGGGGAGTTTTGTGACAAGGGAAACAAGTACGCCAAAAGGTTTGATTTTTGGTTTTTTTGTGTTAGTCTGAGAATATAAAAGTTTCTTGCTTCACATAAATATATCAACTTAAATAATTTAATAATAATTTTTTAAAGGTGGCTACATAAAACCATGAAAAAAATTCTGAATATTATCAAGGACTCAAATTACAGCTTTTCTTTATTTGATCAATCCCTAGTTAATGAACTTGAAAATAATATAAAAATGAAAGACGGCAAGCCATATGTGACTTGCGTTATTCGGGACAAGGACATTCTTTTAAAACCTGAAGAAGTAGTCCGCCAGCTTTATTTAATGAAATTAATCAAAGAATACGGTTATCCTAAAAAGAGGATTGCACTTGAACACCCAATTAATTTTGGCCGTGAAGTAAAGTCTGCCGACATTGTTATCTTTGATAAAGATCGCCCAACCGTCGAATACATTATCGTTGAAATCAAAAAACCTAAACTCCAAGACGGAAAAAATCAGCTTCGTTCTTATACTAACGCTACCGGCGCACCAATAGCTGTTTGGACAAACGGCAGTCAAATTTCACATTACAACCGAAAAGACCCCAATTATTTTGAGGATATTACTGACATCCCCAAAGCCAGTCAAACTTTACAAGATATTCTGAAAGAGAGATTTACTCTTAAAGATTTGATCATTAAGGATAAAATTCCAAATGAAGGAAAATCGCTTAAAAATATTATTCAAGAAATGGAAGACGAAGTTTTGGCTAATGCAGGCGTTGATGTCTTTGAAGAAGTTTTTAAACTAATCTTCACGAAACTGTATGACGAATTGCAGAGCAAAAAAGATAAAATGCGAGTAGAAATTTATCTTGAAGACAAGTTAAGCAAGGAAGATCGCGGTGATTATGGAAAAGTAAAAGAAGTCTTGGCAAAATTGAATGATAGCAATTTTAGAGTGCTTGAATTTAGAAATACAGGGCAATCGGAATCCGAGTTAAAGAAAAAAATCCAAAAACTTTTTGATGAGGCCAAAGCCAAATGGCCAGGCGTTTTTGACGATACCAGCCAAATTCAGCTTTCACCTTCACATCTTTCTATCTGCATATCTAGCTTGCAGGATATTAAACTTTTTAATTCCAACTTGCAAATTGTTGATGAAGCTTTCGAATATTTGATTAATAAATCTGCCAAAGGCGAAAAGGGACAATATTTTACCCCGCGCCATGTTATTGATATGTGCGTCAAGATGCTTAATCCAAAGGCAGGCGAATACATGATAGACACGGCTGCTGGTTCTTGCGGATTTACAGTGCACACCATTTTTTACATTACGGGACATCTTTTCCAGAATACGGAAATTTCCGAAGAAGAAAAAGAAAATGTGCTGAAAGTATTTGGCATTGATTTTGATGAAAAAGTTGTGCGCGTGGCGCGCACGCTTAATTTGATAGCCGGTGACGGCAATACCAATGTTTTACATCTTAACAATCTTGATTATGACCGTTGGAATGAAACTATAAGCAATCGTGATTGGCTTGCCACTTATGGTGGAGGATTAAAACGCTTAGAAGCTCTGCAAAAAGACCCAAACTCTTACAAAGAATTTAATTTTGATATACTCATGGCTAATCCGCCTTTTGCTGGCGATATCAAAGAATCACGAATTATTCATAAATACGAGCTTGGTTACAATGAAAAGAATAAGCCAAAATCAAAAGTTGGTCGCGACATTCTTTTTATTGAGCGCAATTTAGGTTTTTTAAAACCAGGTGGCAGATTGGCAATCGTCTTACCGCAAGGCCGTTTCAATAATACGTCTGATAAAAATATCCGCGATTATATTTCAGAAAAAGCTAGAATTTTGGGAGTAGTCGGACTTAACGTAAATACGTTTAAACCGCACACAGGAACGAAGACGAGTGTATTATTTTTGCAAAAATGGAATGATGATCCGAAGCAAGGACCTCTTTGTCCCAAGATAAAAGATTATCCTATTTTCTTTGCTGTTTCTGAAAAATCCGGAAAAGATAATTCCGGTGAATATGTCATTTTGCCAAATGGTAATGGTCAGCCAAAGTTAGACAAAAATAGCCATATGATCATTGATCACGACTTACACAATCACAACGGAGAATTGCCGGACGGCGTGGCTGAAGAGTTCATTAAATGGGCTAAAAAAGAGAAATTATCTTTTTGGAGATAAGATAATAGTATGTCTATATCGCAAACAATATCGTCATGGAAACAAAAATCCGAAGTTGATTATTTTTCACTTTTTGTTCCATTATGGCTTGCCTTTGATGCTTGGTGCAAGGATAAATACGGACTTTCAGATCAAAGAAGGTGCTTGGAGGCTCTTAAAAATGATGAGATAAATAACAAAACCTACCATAAAATGAAATCCTTGCTTAATGGCAATGATTCAATGAGCATCACTTTCAAAAGCCATTTAAACCAGCTTGAAGAGGCCTTGAAATCAAATCCTATTTACTATGAAGAAGCTGGTAATGTCAGAAGTACCACTACAACGCTTTCATTTAAAAATGCATTAACTGACAGATCTGTAAAAAAATATGAAAACCTTTTTAGAACTAGCGGACAACATAATAAAATTGAAATTGTACCAGGTTTGTATGTAACTGATGAGATACAAAAAATTTACAAAGGGTATATCGAAATTTTATATCAGGTAAGATGTTATTTGTTTCATGGCAATCTTAAGCCAGATAAAGAAAACGAACGCATTATTAAAAATCTATATTTAACGCTCAAAGACTTACTTAATGAAATTTAAGCTATGCAATATTCAATTATAAATTTAGATAAAACTATAAGAACCCCAAACTTTAGGCTGGACGCGGAATTTTATAAGCCGTCATATCTTGAAATAGAACAGCTTATTTATTCAAAAAACAACGATCATTTGGGAAATCTTATTTCTATTTTAACGGATTATCATGCAAATGGTAGTTATGAAAATCTGCGTGATAATGTTGAATTACTAGATCATCCAGATTATGCCTTGATGATAAGAACTGTTGATTTTGAAAAAGACGATTTTGAAAACGATGTTAAATATGTTTCAGAGCATGCTTATAATTTTTTAAAGAAAACAAAAGTATTCGGTGGAGAAATCATTATCAATAAAATCGGAAATGCAGGTAAAGTTTATTTGGTTCCACCATTGAACAAAAAAATAACATTGGGAATGAATCAATTTATGATTCGCCCGAAAGAAATATTAGACAATTATTATTTATATATTTACTTAGCATGCAAGTATGGGCAATCATTATTAGAGCAAAGAATTACGGGGGCTGTACCTTTAAGTATTGATAAAGAAACTGTAAGAAGTGTCCCTGTAACGATATTAAAAAAGGAATTTCAAGAAACAATTAAAAAACTTGTGGAAAAATACTTTTTGCTAAGCAACCAAGGAAAAAGCCTTTATTCCCGAGCTGAGCAACTTTTGCTCGTTGAGCTTGGACTTATTAAATGGAAACCGAAACACGTCCTTTCTTTTATTGAGGACTTTTCAACAGCGCACAAAGCCGAGCGAATTGATGCAGAGTATTTTCAGCCGAAATATAAGGAAATGGTTGAAGCGATAGAGAATTATAAGGGCGGCTTTGATGAATTAGGGAATTTAGTAAAAATCAAAAAGAGTGTCGAGCCAGGGAGCGAAGCATATCAAGAAAGTGGAATCCCATTTGTTCGTGTAAGTAATATCTCTAAATTTGAGCTTTCTGATAACAACCAGCAATATATGGCGGAAATATTATATAATGAGTTAAAAACTAATCAGCCTAAAAAAGGCGAAATTTTACTTTCAAAAGACGCAACACCTGGCCTTGCTTATTATCTAAATGAAGAACCACAAAAAATGATTGTATCAGGTGGTATCTTGAGGTTGAAAATTGATAATCAACAGGTATTGCCGGAGTATCTGACTCTTGTTTTAAATTCTGTAATTGTTCAAAAACAGATTGAACGTGATGCTGGTGGATCAATTATAAACCATTGGAGACCAGATCAAGTAGAAGCAACAATAATTCCAATTCTTAAAGACAATAAACAAAAAGAAATTAAGGAACTTATTGAAAAATCATTTAATAAAAGAAAATTATCAAAATCTCTGCTTGAAATTGCAAAGCGAGGCGTGGAAATAGCAATTGAAAAAAACGAAGCTGAGTCAGAAAAATGGATTAATAATGAATTAAAAAAATTAGAATAAATAAAAGAAGCAATATAAGGAGCATTTGATCGAAAAATGGATATGAATTCATCAGAGATCTTCAGCTTGTGGTATCCGATACTGGCAAGGGACTGACAGGGAGTCCCTGCGTCAAAGAAACGTATTTAGGTGGATAAATTATTTATTTTATATTATTTTATACAGCGTTTTTCCCTTTTGAGAGAAAACGACTTGTGTTATGGTAAAAATTAAGTAATCAGCAAACAACATGTTCGTATGGAAGGCAAAAAAGAAAAAGAATGATATCCAAAAGACGAGACAAATCGTTCTTATCAATTAAAATGGTAATCAATGATAGAAATTGACGATGTCAAAAAATTTAATTTTGAGTCGGTCCCGATTGACCCGTTTTGGAATATTGGCGATGAACGCGAATTAAAGATACATCGTATTCATGCCTACCCTGCAAAATTTCCTGCATTCATTGCAACAAAAGCATTAGAATATGCTAATCAGCAAAATCATCCGATAGAGTCAATTGCGGACATTTTTTGTGGCTGTGGTACTACAGCATTTGAAGCACGGCGGAATAATATCTCGTTCTGGGGCTGTGATATAAACCCGGTGGCAACTCTTATCGCAAAAACAAAGAGTCGAAGATACCAAAGCCGCAGACTAGAAAAATACTATACTGCCATCATCGAACAATTTGAGGCAACACCAATTCGGGATCTGTATCTTTCGGGAAATCAGCGATTGAAATATTGGTTCAAGCATGAACAATATAACGACCTGCTGCACCTCAAATCGATAATTATTAACCGAACCCCATTTAGTAGTGATTATAAGTCTTTTTTCCTTTGCGCGTTCTCAAACATTCTTAAAGCAACATCCGTATGGCTTACAAAATCCATCAAACCGCAAGTAGACCCAGATAAAAAATGTGCAGACGTTCTGAGCTCTTTTAAAAAACAGTGTGGATTGATGTTTTTGGCTAACGAAGAGATAGACAAGTTTAGTGACGCGGTTTCTGAAATTGTCACCGAAAACTTTCTTGATGGTAAAACGCCGCGACCTAAAGTTGACATGATTATTACCAGCCCACCTTATGTCACGTCCTACGAATACGCTGATTTACATCAGCTCTCTTCTTTATGGTTAGGTTTCGCCGATGATTACCGCGAATTAAGAGAAGGAACTCTCGGCAGCCTGCATCAAGACTATAATTTTGCCCGTGAATGGAAACGGCTTAACGATACAGGAAATAGAATTGTTTCACTCTTGCTAGATCAGCATAAATCAAAAGCACATTCTGTCACAAAGTATTTTCTCGATATGCAAGCCGTCACCGATAAAGCTTACGACATGCTCAGTAGCAAGGGATTAGCCCTTTTTGTTATCGGTAACACTGAATATAAAGGTGTTCGCATTGACAATGCAAAACATTTGGCAGAATCTCTTATTAATACCGGTTTTTCAAAAGTGTATACAACCAAGCGGAAAATCAGCAAGAAGATATTAACGCCCTATCGTGATTCCGTCGGCAAATTTTCATCTGATTCAACTGGCCGAAAAGTTTACAATGAAGAATTTATCATTATTGGGAGAAAAAAGCATGACCAGAATTGAACATCTTAAAATCAGACCTTACGCGCGGCTGTTAACTATGCTTGGGGAGCAGTTAATCAAGAATGAGCGCATTGCTTTGATGGAACTGATTAAAAATTCTTATGATGCCGATGCTGACTGGGTTAAAATATCGTTTCTTGATTTTGACGAAAATTATAAAATTCAAAAAGAATCGAGAATAGTCATTGAAGATTCAGGCCATGGAATGACGATGAACATTATCAAAAATCACTGGTTGAATCCGGCTACCCCCGAAAAGAAAAATCGAAAATCAAAGAAAGATACGACAGAGAAGGGGCGTATATTGCAAGGAGAGAAAGGCATAGGCCGTTTCTCGATTCTCAAACTTGGCCGAGTTATTACCATAATAACCAGGGCAAAAGGTGAAGAATTGGAAACCGTCGTAGAATATGATTTCAGTTTGTATGACGATGACTTCCTGACCCATAACAAAAAGGAGGAGGAACTCTTCTTGGATGACCTGTCTGTGTCTGTCTCATCACGAACGCCTCAAGCGATAGTGGCAGAAACTATTCTGCTGGGAAGTCAAAAGTCAAAGCGTGTCCCTTACGGAACCCGTATTGAGATTTCAAATCTAAAGGGAAGCTGGACTGAATCAAAAGTAAAAAATGTCTATCAGGATATAAGCCGTTTACAGCCTATTTTTGGTTTACAACTTACAGCCAAAGATGATTTTCGAGTTTTGATTTACAAGGATACGGTTGTTCAGAATTTCGAGAAGGAGTATCTCGAAAAATTGCACAATTTATTAGAAGACCGTGCCGTCATTAAAATTGAAAACGGCTATTTTGATTCAATTAAAAATTCCTTCACTTTCTCAATGAATGGCGTTCCAAAGGCAATATCCTTAAACGATCCGCTGATTAGAGGAGATTTCTTCTTTGATAAACGATTTGGTAAAGCCGGGGATATTTTTGATGAACGCGGTACGGCATGTGGTTCCTTTAAATTCGGTTTCTATATTTTTGATTTTAGTTCACAGTCTCCGATGAAATTCAGATTAGACAAGGCAGAAGACAAAAAGATACTCAAAGAGCACCGCATTTATCTGTATCGTGACGGTATTCGTGTCTATCCTTACGGAGACCCAGAAGATGACTGGTTAGGAATTGACACGGCACGAGGAACCATCAGTGCCGGTGCATTCTTGAGTAATGATCAGGTTGTTGGCTATGTTAATATTTCTCAAAAAGGCAATCCTGATCTCAAAGATAAAACTAATCGTGAAGGATTAATTGAACAAGGTGACGCTACTGCCGATTTCATTGCTCTAATCCAAACCTTTCTCTCTTACATTCGAAAGAAGCCATACTCACAATATCGATTAGGATTGGAAAACAAAAAGAGCCACGACATCTTTAAGACTGAGCAGATACAGAAGGACTTTAATGAACTGAAGGCAGCTATCCCTGAGAATAGAAAAGCGCAAGATATCATCGCCAGAACGGAAAAAGAATATAAAGCCGAACGCCAATATTTGATTCAAAGAGCAGAAACAACGGAAGAACTGGCCGGTGTTGGTTTGTCTGTGGAAACTGCCTCCCATGACATCATGGGCATTATGGGAAAGGTCTTTGCTAACCTTGATGGATTACTTAAGGATTTAATGAACTCCGATGACATAGATAAAGAAGAGCTTTTAAAAGAACTCCAATCTATCCGTGGTGGCATGAGTTTTATTGAGGCACAACTCAAAGATATTCAATTGCTGTTCAAATCGTCAAAGCAACGCAGAAAGTCTATTCGTATTAGAGACATCATTGAAAAGGTTGAGCGCATTTACAAGCGACAGATGGCAAAGGAAGACATTAAGTTAACCATTAGATCAGTTGGTTCTCCGCTTATCGCAAAAACAACAGATGCTGTTCTTCTACAACTACTCCTTAACCTAATTGATAATGCTATTTACTGGCTTATGCAAATTAGCACAAAAGACAAAAAGATTGAAATTGTGTTGGATGGAAACAAATCCCAAATGATATTCGCTGACAACGGACCAGGTGTTAACAAAGATGATGCGCCTTATATTTTTGAGCCGTTCTACTCAGGTAAAGGCGAAGAAGGTCGCGGGCTGGGGTTGTATATTGCTCGCCAACTGCTTGAACGAAACGACTATTCAATCGACCTTGCAGATGTTAAAGCAGATAAAATTTTATCAGGCGCAAGTTTTGTTATCAATTTTTTCTCTGGAGAAAAATAAACATGGCTGTTGACATAAATGAATTATTCAAGGGTGTAGCGGTCGTTATTGATGACGAAGTGAATGACACGAATACAAACATTCAAAAAGTTCTCGAACAAATAACATCATTTCATATACCAGTTTTAAAATATACAGACATTCCACCTGAGGAAGATGTCTCTCATTTTCAGAGCTTATCTTTTGTTTTGCTAGATTGGCGGTTAATAAAGCCAGAGATATCTGCAGAAGATGTGGCTGCGGGCAATACGGTTCCATCTGGATTGGAACAGGAAAACATCACGCGAAATATCGCTTTCATAAAGCAACTTCATGAAACTTGTTACTGCCCTATTTTCATTTTTACAAATGAAAATAGGGATGCAATTGCAGATAAGCTTATTTCTGAAAATGTATATATGTCTGATAGGCCTTGCAATATTTTAATCGAGCCAAAATCATCATTACAGCAAAATGGTACGTTGAAAAGTGCTATAGAGAACTGGATAAATAATAATCCATCGGTTTACGTACTGAAAGAGTGGGAACGCGAATATCAAAAGTGTAAGAATCGGCTGTTTTTTGATTTTCAACAGATGAGCCCTGTGTGGCCACAAGTAATGTGGAAATGCTTTGATGAAGATGGCGGAAACAAATCGCTGGAACTAGGTGAATTGATTTCACGGAACTTGCACACTAGGATGAAACCATTTGAGTTTGACGAAAATTTACTCAAAGGTAATGATGGAATAGTAGAGCGTACTGAACTGCGCAAAGTTTTGGAAGGGGCGAAATTTCTCAAGAACCTACATGAAGAAGATATATCAACCGGTGACGTTTTCTATGAAGAATATCAAGATGCAGGAAGCACAAGGCATCGTTACTGGTTAAATATACGCGCGCAGTGCGACTTATTAAGAGACGATAATCCATATCTCTACTGCTTGCCAGGCTGTGAGTTGATTCAGAAAGAAAACGGCAAGATTGATAATGTTTCTTTTTCACAAGGAGAGTATGTGGAGAAAGTATATCAAGCAATTGTACCATTTATTGACGATGGTAAAATTATTGAGTTTAAGTTTGGCGAGTTTGAAATGCGCCAATGGAATTCATTATCAACTGATCAAATTAGGCGAATCGGCCGCATCCTTCCACCATACATAACAAAAATCCAACAGCGTTTTGCTCTCTATCTGCATCGCCAGGGATTACCGAGAATTCCTGATGAAGCAATTTTTCCGCCGGAATAAATTTAGGACAGAACGCAAAAACTCTCCCTCAACTCTTGCCAATGCTTTAAATAAGCCACAATTATGTTTATTTAAATTTCTCATAAATTTTCTTGACAATTTTTCTCCGGATTTGGTAAAAGAAACTGAATTCGGTTCCGCTTTACAAAGAGACGCCATACACCTAAGTAATGATTAAACCAGCATTTTCTCCGCTTATCTCCCCGTATTTAACAATTCCTTTTTTGTAAAGATTTTCTCTTTTTAAAATTTCGCTAACTTGCCGTTGTGTCCAGTCTTTGCCGTTTCTGCGGTGATAGTCGCGTTTGTTGAGACAATCGGCTATTTTTCCACAAGTCTTATTCTGGCCACTTAATGTATATATTGCTTTTATGATTTCCTCTTCCTGGGGATTTTTCTTTATCTCTCTCCCTTGCCGTATATATCCGTAAGGCAACGTACCGCCAGCCATGCAACCTTTTCGTACTCTTTCTTCCCGGCCTTTCTTGAGCCTTTCGATAATCTCCTTCCGGTTTTCCTCGGCAATTGCCTCTTTAATCTGTCTGATCAACACGTCTTTCCTGTTGTCGCTGTCGTAATTCGGCATATCAGCAATAAATACTTTTACCCCTACCTTTTTTAAATCATGCAATAAATTTTCCGTAAAGCGTAGATCGCGGGACAAACGATCCAGCGAAGAGACGATAATCGTGCCGATTTCGCCGCTTTTGCAGTTCCTGACAAGTTTATTGAGCGCCGTACGCCTTTCGGAAACGCCGCTTTTAGCCTCGTCAATATAAAAGCTGTCTACGGACAATCCGAAATTTTCTGTATATTTTTCAATATCCCGCTTCTGAATGTCAATTCCATAGCCTTTCTTTTTCTGCTCAAGAGTGCTTACCCGGCAATACGCCGCTACAATTATTTTCTTCTTCATGTAGTCGATGGTTAACCGTTATTTCAGCGTCTCTTTGTAAAGAGGCGCTTACCAATCAAGCCTAAGGCATAAAAGCTAATTTGTCCATGAATCTCAAGAACTTAAAGGAGTGTAATCAGATGAATAAGTTTGTTTCTTTAATATTGAATGTAATAGATTCTTTGATATATTTTTTCCTTGGACCTTTCAATGTTCTATATATCATTCCGCTGTTTTTCAGAAGAATCGAATCGTCTCTCGGTATTGAACTACAAAAAATTTATGCTATTGAAATAACAGGCGTCGTATTGATGTGGGTCGGACTGATTATCGCTGTTTGGTGCGCAGTAATTATGTCAACCAATCGTCTAAGTTCGGTTATTCCTTTTTTCAAACCCAAAGCGCTGGTAACCTCCGGGCCGTTCAGCCAAGTTCGCCATCCTATGATGTGGTCACTCTTTCTTGTGTTGTTCGGAGAGGCGCTAATGTATAGTTCTTTGTTTACATTTGTTTGGTTGCTTGTCTTCGTCCGCTTTTCAGTCATCTACATCGGAAAATTTGAAGAACCGTATCTTCAAAATCATTTTGGAGATACTTATAAAATATATTCGGCTCTTGTTCCTTGTTGGCTTCCTAAGTGTTTTGTTGCTAATAAGCATACAGAATGGTCTGAGTGACGACTATCGCCAAACAAAAAATCATTTTCAATTTGACAAAGAGTAATGGATTTATAAAAACTATTCCAACTGTGATTCCACTTTGTTGCTTTTAAAATAATCGTAAAATTCTTCTTTTGTATAAGATTTTGTTCCCTGACCTCCTTTGGTGTCCTTAAATTTTTTCTCCCAATATCGTAAAGTCTGTCGGTTTGCTTCTGATTCTTTCTTGTTGAATTTTTTTAAGATGTAATTCAATTCATAATCCTGTAAAGAAAGCTGAGACCAATCACTCATAATTTACTCCTTTCGGTTTTCATTCCATTACTCTTTGTTATTTTCATTACACTGCCGTTAGATAAAAAATAAACATTGATTATATCAGTGGAAACTTGTCCAAAGTTACTACTTGAGTCAAATATTATCATTGTTTGCGATTTTTAACAACTTCAGGGGAAAGTGCTTACTTGCTACAGCTATAAAATTTCAGTAGAGGACATTTATATAAACTGTGTATTGCGGATCGAAAGAAAGCAATAGTACGGTGCTTGCCGCGCCAGCGTCCAAGAGCGTGTTGGAAATTTATATCATGTTTTCATTGCACTTAGCAATCGTATGATTTCCGTAATAAGATATAGCTCGTCTTCTTTAGTGATAATCCGAGCATGCATGGAAGCTACACGGATTGGTTGAAGACGCTGTAGCGACTCACGGACACTTTCCATTCTCTTGAAGCTTTCTTGAAAGACTTCTCGCCAATGATCTTTCTTGCAGATAATCGTTTCATAGTCGGTGAAATCAGCAACCTCAATGTAGTCTAAAATTTCTCCATTTTTTTCAGCTTTTTCTTTCTTGAATTTCCACTCTTCGTAAGTCTTTTGTGCAAGCCTGTTCTTCGGCCAATTAAGACCATATTGGGCTGTCATTTTTTCGTTAATGAATTTACGCAACAACCTTTCAAACCTCTGTAAAAGATCATGGCACTTGTTTGTTCTTCGAAGGCCAGCCTCTTCTTCTGGATTAGCCGACCGCAACTTAACTAACCCAAATAACTTCAAGTCTAGAGATGCATCATCAAGACCAGCAAGATTAAGACCTGCATGAAATGCTGCTTCTGGGAAATCAGTGAGTGCCGAGTTAAAACCACGATCTATGTAGAAATCGTTCCGAGCAACGGGATCGATGAAAACAGCTTTAGGAAAAGTGATTTTGTCTCTCCAGTCGCCAAAATCCTGTCGAAGAGCCACGGTAAATTCAGGATCAAATCCATTTACTGTCTTGAGAGCATTCCCGATACCCTGCAATTCAAGGATGGCTGAAACAGACCGCTCAGCTTCTACTCTATGCAGCCAAGGAGTTGTGATCGTTTCGAGGGCTCTTTGCGTATCAAGCATGAGAGCACCATGTTGTTGGGCGAACTTCGCAACCACACCAACTTCAGAATTATTAATGAGATGATTCATCTCAAATGTCTGAGGAAGCCGGAACATCATTTCGTGGCGTTTTATCAACTCACAAGTTTCCAACTGTTGTTTTTGCATATCATTTACAATGTTGGCGGCAGATATGGCCTCCATCTGGGCTGCCTTTAGAGCAATATCCCTTGTCAAACTCTCGTTGTGATAGATTGCTTTTGACAATATTAAACTTTGTGTGACTTCCTCAAAGTGGCGTCTCGCATCTTCGGCCTGGCTGGTAGCCTTCCACATCAGGTCTTGCTCGCATTGATATTGCGAAGCAATAACTTTACTTACTAAGTCCATCTGATTTATCGTATCTCTGAATGGATCATTTATTTGCATTAGTTCTTGCTCGCGTTTTATAATTCGTTCCATGGTAGATATTGCGGAGTTCTCTGTGAGGTATCGGTTAGCATCCAAGAAGCGACTTTGGGTTAACCGGTGTGTGGCTTTATTCGTTGCTATTTTCAGTTGCGCACCCTCCCGTTTGAAGAAGTGACGAAAAAGGCGAACCAAATATTCGTTGCAGCTTTCTGCTTCTTCCCTCGGAAGGTCGATGATTTTGGGAGTAAAGGAGACAATTGTTTCTCCCTTTTCATTAGTTTGAACCTGCCGTTCACCGTCTTTATAGGATTCAAGAAGCCATCCGTTATGAGCGATGAATTTCATGGAAAAGGTTTCAATTTCCTCATCTGTAATCAGATTGATTTCTTCATCAGTTAAACAATCCTTCTGGCCGTTAAATGCCACTGTCTTCTTGCAGAGTAAACGCAGCAATTGCCTGGCAAACTCTAAACTACTTACTTTTGGTAGTTCGAGCATTTTGGCCAATGTTGATTGATTGTTGTAGCACACTGACCCACATCGAACTGATCCTAGTGCTTTACTGTCGAAATCAAAGTTGTACATCTGTGAAAGGCTTTTTAAGTCAAACACCATATCGTATCACCAAGTAACAAAAACTACAGATAAGATACCTTTATTTATTGTGATCCAGCTGCCAAATCAACCGGCGCAGTGAACGGCTTATTTGGCAGGTTATTGGAAAATTATTATTCACTGATCTTTCTGAACTCGTAATTGCTCTTCTCGTTCACTGTTGAGTAATTTTAAAGAGTCTATTATTTTTCTGTTTTCTTCAGTAAGAAGACGAAGTGTAATTGAATCAAGATTGTTGTTTTCTAGCAATTCCATGAGCTTCATATGATAATGCAAGTAAACAGTTGGGGCTGGAATCGCTGTTCGTTTCCCAGATTTTAATGCAATTTCCATCGATATCTTTACATCTTCCATTGCTATTTGAGCAGCCATTTTTATTCTTTCTCGTTTATTTTGTGATCGAGATTGGACTATGATTGTCGCTATTGATGCAGAGGCTCCAATTAAAGCTCCGATTAAACCAGAGAGAAGCGGAATATAATTTTCCATTTTAATAGCTCCTTATAAAATAATAATTAGAATACGGTCTTAGCTTTTCCCGATATTTTGAGTATCAAAATAACATAACCTCTTTTTTCTTGAAAGGAAAAGATTACATAATTATCAGCTAATAATTGCATATAGCTAGACACCAACCGTCAAGGTAATTCCGTCCTACAACATCTAAGTTAAAAAACTTTCCACTGCTTTTTTCAAACAGCAAGACTGAAACCTTGCTTCATTTCTTGCCACAGCCTCAATTACTAAACGATTTTTTCAACTAATGAGTTAGTCGTCCAAATAATTTTAAATGCAAAAAAGCTTAGGAAAATGAATCGCACAACTAAGCATTTTTGCGACAATAGGAAATGTCCGCAAAATGTCCAGTTGTGCGAGAGGAAGAAACAACTTTTCTGAACCCCTTGCTCTTCTTCCTAGCTAGGCATAGACTTATATAAACAGAAATAAGTGTTGAATTAGAGGCTGATATTTAGTAGAAGTCTTAAATCCCCAAATGAATTAGTTTTTTTATTTATTTAATAACGAAATTGATTTTCCACCATATTGCGAAAACAATTAATAAAAAATGATTAAACGAATTAATAAAATAAAAAAATTTGGCATATTTCATGATTTTTCTTGGAAAGCCGACCTGCCAGAATTCAAAAAATTCAATTTGATTTATGGTTGGAACAGAAGTGGAAAAACAACCATTTCCCGTATTTTTGAAAGTTGTGAGAAGAAATGCGTTTATGACCCGAATAAATTCGAGCAATATCCCATCAATGGTGAATTTGAAATAAAGACAAGCGATGGAACAACCGTTGAAAATGCAAATGTTGCTACAAATTCTTTGCCGATAAAGATTTTTAATCAAGATTTTATTGAAGGAAATATCTCTTTCGATCCTTCGGATTCATGCAATCCAATTATTTATGTTAGCGAAGAAGATATTGAGAGTAAAAAATTACTAGAGCAACTTAAACTAGATAAAATCAAGTTTGGCAAAGCATATGAAGAAGCAAAAAAAGACAAACATTCAAAGGAAGAAATAAAAAGCAATTTTTTGATTGGTTTAGGGCGTGAAATTGCAAACATTCTTTTTGACAAGTCTTACAACAAGATAAAGGCAGAAAATAAAATAAATGGTATTGGGATTGATAATTTTTCTGACAAGGAACTTTCTATTGAAGATAAGAAAAAATATGAATCAATAAGTAAAAGCGAGGCGGGAAAACCTCAAGACCCTCTTTTGAATTATCAATTCTCTTTTTTGTTTGAACAACAGACTATAAATGACTTTCAGAAAATATATAATGCAGTTGAAAAATTACTTGGGAAAAAGGTTGTATCGGAAACACTGGATAGATTGAAAGATGATCCGAGTCTGAACAATTGGGTTAAGCAAGGATTTGATTTATACAAAACAAAAAAAGAGCAAGAAAAATGTTTGTTTTGCCAAAAGCCGCTTGACAGTGATTTCTTAAGTTCACTTTCGAAACATTTCAATAAAGATTATGAAGATTTACAAAGTTCGATTGTTTGTTTAAAAGACAAAATATCAAAAATAAAGAAAACCGCGATTGCCTTGAAAAATGACGATCTCCACCCTGACCTAAAAAAGGATTATACAATCAAGGCAAAGGAACTAAATATAATAGCAGAAAAGATAAACACGTGGATTGATGAGGTAGAAATAATATTAAATAAAAAATACAATAATCCACTTATAGTTATTGCGAGCCCTAAAGCCCCGGAAGATTTTTTAATTTCATATAACCAAATTGTTGCAGACCTTAACAAGATCATTTCAGACCACAATGAAAAAGTAAATAATCATGCTAATGAAGTCTCAACTGCTAGGGGGAAAATAGAACTTCATTCGATTGCAGTTGCATTGTCGGAACAAGATTATAAAAAGATGTTGACTGACATAGATGAAGCATCTGAGCTTGAAAAGACAGCAAAGAAAGTATTTGATGACTGCAACGTTGAAATATTAAGTTTAGAAAACAAAACTTCTGATATTGCTAAAGCACTTCCGAAAGTAAATAAGCACCTGAAAGAATTTTTTGGAAGAGAAGAAATAAGACTTGAACTAAATGGAAATAAAAATGGTTATATAATCAAGAGAGACGGACAGCCAGCAAAAAATTTGAGCGAAGGAGAGAAAACGGCAATTGCCTTTTCATATTTTATCGTCAAAGTTGGAGAAGGAGATTTTGATAAATCAAAGGGTATTATTTTTATTGATGATCCAATTTCTAGTTTCGATTCAAATTTTATCTATCATTGTTTTTCATTAATAAAAAATCATTTCAAAGAAGTGGGGCAACTTTTTATTTCAACGCACAATTTTCAGCTTTTTAATCTTGCGAAAGAATGGCTTATCAATAAAAACAAGGCCACGAATAAAGATAATAAAAAAGCAAAATCAGAAGGAAAAGTTGAAAAAGAAACGCCTTGTGAATTTTTCATGATTGAAAATTTTACTGAATCAGATGTTAGAAAAGCGAAAATTGTTGAACTCGACAAAACACTCCGGAATTTTAAATCGGAGTATCATTTTTTGTTTGCCAAGCTGAGGGAATTCTCACAAAAACAAGATACAAAGTATGAAGACCTCTACACGATAGGAAATATGGCAAGAAGATTTATTGATATTTTTGCAGATTTTAAGATACCAACAACAGGAAACCAAAAATCTAAAATGGAAGTTTTGATAAAAAATATAAATGAGAAAGAGGAAAAAATAAGCACGGTAGACGCAGACAAAGCATACAAATTGGTGAATGAATTTTCACATAACTCCGATCCAATAAGCACTATAGAGCACAAAGATAAAAGCGAAAGCAAAAACGCAATAAATATTTTGTTGAACATAGTCAAAGAATCAGACCCGAAGCACTATGAACTTTTGGAAAATAATATATGAAAGTCTATTTTTCAGACATCTTTGAAGTTGATCCTGACGTTATTGAACGCTACGGTGCTTTTAATATTTCACTCATCAACGATCTGCCATTGTTTATAGACCCCTTCTTGCTCTTTAATAGCGATAAAGAGGAATACCAAAGATTACATGGCGAAATTCTTGACTATGTATCATTTCTTCGAGATAAATCTCTAGAACAAGGCATACGGATAGGACTACTAAAATCATGGTTTCTATTTTCTGAAGTCAAACAAAATTGGTTTGGCTACAGTTTGATTGGGAACGGTGGGAGCGGGTTAGGAATGGATTTTGCGACGGCCTTAAATAATAACCTTCATACCCTGTTTACTAATTTTGGTGAGGAGACTATTACTGAAAGCAGTCATCTTGAAAAGCTCTGCCTTGTAAAAGACGGCGTTGGCCGTGATAATATTAGCGACTTTACCACAAACCTTATAAAAGGATATCTTTTAGAATATACTCAAGAATTTGCAAAGCAATATATAGACCCATCTAAATGCAAGCCTTATACGATTCGTAAAGTTTGCTTTGACCACGATAAAGAGATTTGGAGATCGGGAACTTTTATTCTCCCGTCATATAATAATGACTTCGTCCTGCTGACACCTAAGGACATGCTTACAAAAGACGAGACATGGATTAACAAGAGAGACATCGTCGGGAAATTCCATGATATTATCGCGTCGATTTCAAATATAGAACTTCGAGACCAATTAAGTTTCTATTTTGCTTCTAACCTCCCGCGCCCGACCAGAAAGAAGAAAGGCGGAGGCACAAAAGCGCCATCAAAATCCGATATAGCAAAGGCAATTTCTTCAGTTATTTCAAAATATCCTGATTTCATAGATTATTACATTCATTATAAAGAAGAGCATGGGGAAGAGGCTAAATCTGTGAGCGAAGAAAAAGTCCTTGCGACTCAAGAGCTTTTTGTAACGGAACTGGCCTCATTCATTGAAAATTTACAGGAAGAATCAGATTTCTACAAAACACCCGGAGATACTTTGGAAGAAGCATATCAAAGAGTAATGTTTCTCAAAAATGTTATAGAGAATAAAGATGGTTATCGGATATTCTATGTTAAGGGTCAGCCTATCAAAAGAGAATTGGATATTCAGATAATGTTTAGGCTAACATGGTTTGCATCTTCCTCTGACGTAACCCGTGAGGCAAATGAAGGACGGGGACCAGTAGATTTCAAGATATCAAAAGGAGCCAGAGATAAATCTCTGGTAGAGTTTAAACTTGCCAGTAATCCGAGGTTAAAACAAAATTTAGCAAAGCAGGTAGAAATATACAAGCAAGCCCATGACACCGACAAGGCCATTAAGGTTATCCTCTTTTTCACAGTAGAGGATGAAGTTAAGATTAAAAAAGCTTTATCCGATCTAGGGTTATCGGAAGAGAGATATGTTGTTCTGATAGATGGGAGAAATGACAATAAACCATCAGCATCAAAGGCATGAAATTTTATTATAAGATTAATGCTAACCGGATTTTTTCTATGCAGAAAGCCAAAAAGCCTCCCTCACGTCTTGCCAGTGTCAGCCAACTTGCCTTTGTTATACAGGTTTAAGTATCCGCCGGTCGAACATAAAGGCGCCGATGTGCATTACTTCGACGTTAAAAGTGTTAACTATCTCATAATCTTCTCTGAAGAATAACGAGTAGTTGTCTCCACCTTCATTAAACTCACTTTTATACTTGATACCCCTGAGCCCACTTGCTTTAAAGTGTTCGGCAAAGAATTGTGTAGGCAAGTAGTTTATTTTTAAATCTGGAGGCCACTGGATTGAAAATGATTTTGAAAATTCATCATAAAAAAAGAGCCAATTGGGGTCATCACAGTCCATTGTTAAATCAGCTATTTTAATGTCTTTTGTAATTTTAACTTCAGCTATTGTAATCAGCGCACCTTTCCACGGTCTTAACTCAGCTCCCGCAGTGTCGATATCACCGGCACAGTAAAGATAAGGAATTCCTTCAGGATTAATTCTGCCAGGTATTGCAAATTGACCGGGAGGAGGACCCATGTCCTCCACAGGGAAAGGCGGAGTTTCTTTTTCATGATCTTGCAAGTTAATATCATTTATTCTACCTCTAAAAAATATTGAGCTGGCTGGTATAATAGAAGCAAATCGTTCATTAACATTTTTAACGATTAACTCCACATAGGATTTGTATGGTTCAGATAATACAAAACGTGACTCATATTTCAATATTTTTACTAATTCTTTGAACCTCCACTCCATACTTAAACCTGGGCTCAATATATCAAACGGGATGTTAGACTTCATACGCTGACTCCCTTTTTTATTTTACATTATCAAATATTAACTTCGTTATCATTATTTAATTGTCGCTTTCTTATAATTCTTTTAAATGACTGATTTGAAAACTTCAAGCAATAAGCAAAAACATTCCCTCACGTCGTTCCATACGCATAAACCCAAACGGAACACAAACGCATAACAGATAATGTATGGAAAAAATAAATTATAAAGAATTTTTCCTATGTATTAAGCAAAAAGCTCTCCCTCAACTCTTGCCAGTGTTTCAATTCCGTGATAATCTGGTTCCAATGGGTGAGCGAGTAGCCCACCACTAGGGATTTTTCAGTCCCGCAAGTCCTATTAAGCTCATAAATAAGCCCCAAACTGGTGGTTCGAAAACCTTCTTTTTTTGAATACGAAATTCCCTCCGGAAATACCATTTTTTGGAACCTTAATTGAGACTTGGCTAAATCAAACCATAATCGTCCAAGAGTCAAAATAAAATTATTTGCGTAAGATAACGTGCCTTCAATATCAAACTGTTCAATCCTTGTTTCACTCAGAGATATTTTTATAGCCATAACCTGATTTTCAATCTCTTCCTTGCGTTCTTTGAATTCTTCGGGCGAATATGATCCGTCTTCCCGCATTTCAAAAATCCTTTTCCTTTTATCTTCCAAGATTGCCAGTTGCTTTTGGTAGTTTTGAACATCCTTTGCAAAATGCATTTCCTTTTCTTTCCAAAAATTTAATACTGTCCCGTTAAATGATCTCAAAAATTCTTCTTTAGGCGTGATTGAATTAAGATATTTAATAAAAGCTTCTTCCAAATATTTTTTGCTAAACCCTTTACCGTAAATCGGACATTCTTTGTTATAACAATGATAGTAATAATATTTGCCACCGTTTCCCGTTGAACAGCTTCCAGTTAATGGCCTGCCGCAAGAACCGCAAAATACAATTCTGCGCAAAGGGAATAAGGGATTTTTCCTAACATGCTTAACATTCAACTTCTTGCCTGATAACACCATCTGTATTTTAAACAGTTCCTCTCTGGTGATCATCGGCTTATGCAATCCATTGACTTCTTCTTTGGTCCATGGATTTACAAGAATACCGGCATAGAATTTAAGATGGATGCCTAAAATTTTGCTAACCAATTGCGGCATAGTTTTTTTGCCTCTAACTTTGCTGAGTCCCAGCTTATCAAAAAGCTTTACCATCTCGACTTGCGTATAAATTCCTTTAGAAAATTCTTTTAATCCTTTCTGAATAATCGGAAAGATTTCTTTATTGGGTTTGTCAGGTTCATTTTTCTTTTCGCCTCTTTTTCCTGCACCTAGGGGATCATAGCCGATTGGAGGTAGGTGAGGAACTATGCCCTGGCGTATTTTCATTGACATTCCATCGATGCATCTCTGAGTTCTGACGGCATTGTCAAATTCGGCGCTTCCGGCTAAAACTGTTTCAATAAATTTCTCTGCCGGATTGTTGCCGATGGGTTCTGTTACGGAATGCAAAGTCACTCCGTAGTCAATCAGCATTTTTCTGACGTAAAAATGATCTTCGGTATTTCGAGCGAAACGATCTACTTTATAAACTACAAAAGCATCGACCTTGCCTTTGTTCTTCCGGCAAAATTCGATGGCTCGTAAAAACTCAGCACGCTGGGCTGTTTTGGCCGAAGCTCCTTCTTCGCGATAAATACCTAAAACCTCAATGCCCTTGCTTTGGCAATAGGCATGGCAAAGCTCATCCTGATTTTCCAAGGATGTGCCTTTGACTTGTTCTTCACTGGATACTCTTACGTAAATTATTCCTTTCATATTTTTGTTTTTTAACAACTTAAAAGGACAGTCTGACTACCCAAATCAGCTCTCCGAAGATACGCATCATTGGCAGACTGCCCCTTTAAGGCAAGGATACGTATAAAAAAATCGGAGATTAAATTGATTTGGGTAGTAACTTAATTATATGACGAAATAGATTTTTGAGCAAAGTGGGCCACGTGGATAAATATATAAAAATTATTTATCCGATTCCTGTATACTTTTGAATATTTATTCCTTCTGTAAGTCTCATTTTTCATTTCTGTAATTTTATGATAGGTTACAGCTTATTCTTTTTAGAAATCTTTAGAGGTGCAGTGCGGAAGACGCAGTGCGTCGCCACTGATGCCATATCAACACAGGGTATATATGTTTGATAAACTTTTTATCAAAAAACTTAAAAAATTGGGAATTGACTTTCACAAATGTTCAACAGAAGAAGCAATTAGAATTGTAAATAAAAAGATTGAAGAAGAAAGACAGAAACTTGCAGAGACAAATAAGAGACTGATTAAAATTTACCAAGAAGAAATTAAGAAAAGATAGAAACCGAAAAAGATAAACGGGCTAATCCATGATAGGACAGCCCGTTTTTGTTTATTCAAACCGGAAGTAATTCATTTTGTTTTCTGCCATTTGAATTGCCAGCGGTTTTACGAGCGGTTCATCGACAAGCAAAACAATGTGTTCTACCTGATGCAAAAGTTCAAGCTGTGCATCAGAAAGATAGGGCAGTCCGAAATTGCAAACGCATTGCCTTCCATTTTCTACGTTATAGACACAACGGAACATATCGTTTGTAAAATAAACCGGTTCGCTAAAATCAATGTTGCAGAAATTGTAAAGATACAATTCAGGATTGAAAGTGTTATGAAATACAGGTTTGCCATCTTTCATTTTAATTCCATAATAGGCGACTTTCATTCCTTTGGCATCTCTGATAGCAAAAGCGACGCTTCCGGCCAGCATGGTCTTGCCTTTGGGAACTCCGATCTCAAGCAACCGGCACATTTCTTCTTCAATGCCTTTGGCCTTGATGAAGTCATTGTAAAACAATTCATACTTAATATTGAGTTCTTCGGTTATCCTCTTGGCATTGCTACTACGAGCTTTGAGTAAAAACTCATTGGCATCACTCCATCCCAATCCTTTTGTTTTCATAGTCAAGCAAATGATATGG
>Ga0335069_10003977_pt1 | contig 22077 bp, 17 predicted proteins | sample Lox_Sample_11_FD_206714 | JGI IMG/M metagenome (GOLD analysis project Ga0335069, IMG submission 206714) | Soil microbial communities from Loxahatchee National Wildlife Refuge, Florida, United States - Lox_Sample_1.1 | ecosystem: Environmental > Terrestrial > Soil > Wetlands | place: USA...
ACCCGGGGACGCGAAGGTCAGGCCCGGGACGAGGACGGCCAGAATCGTGACGAAACGCGGAAAACGGCGCATGAACTCTCCTTCGGACACACGAATCGCTGGGGTTTATTCGAATCGGGAGCCAAAAGGTTGCGAAATCGGGCCGCCCGGCAGCGCCCGGCGATCTCGATAGACTTCAAGGTCCGGGCAACCGGAGGAGGCTCGATGCCCAAGTTCGTTCGCCGCGCGGCCGCCGCCGCGCTCGTTTCGGCCGGCGCGCTCTACGGACTCGCCGCGCCGCCAGGGGGGCAACCGCTCGTGAAGTCCGCGACGATCGACAAGCTCACGGCCGAGCTCGCCGCCAGGTTCGGCGAGTCGGAACGCCCGCGCATCGAGCGCGGCCTGAAGCAGGCCGCCGAGTTCTGGCGCAAGGAAGACGGCGGCGACGACGCGTTTGCCGACATGGCTCGCGCGCAGATCGCCGCGGACTCGACCGCGCGCAACGCGCTCTACGCACGGATGGAGTTCGCGCTGGAGTCTCTCGACGGCCACATGAACGAGATCGCGCGCGACTTTCGCCGGCAGTCCGACCTCGACCTCGGCGAAATCTACCCGTTCGACGAAGTGCTCGCCGGCTACGACCCGTCGGCGCACGTCGTCGACGACTTCTTCGACAACCGGCTGGCCTTCGCCGTCCTCCTGAACTTTCCGCTGACCACGCTCGAGCAGCGTCTGACCGAGGGCGACCACTGGTCGCGCCGCCAGTGGGCCGAGGCGCGGCTGGCCGAGCGCTTCGGCAAGCGCATCCCGGCCTCCGTCAACCTCGCGATCTCCGAGGCGCAGTCGAACGCCGCTCGCTACATCGCCCGCTACAACATCTGGACGCACCACCTGACCGACGTCCGGGGCACCCGGCTCTTCCCCGAAAAGCAGCGCCTCCTCGCCCACTGGAACCTGCGCGACCAGATCAAGGCCGACTATTCCGAAGGCAAGAACGGCCTCGCGCGCCAGCGCACGCTCGCGCAGGTCTGCGATCGCATCGTCACGCAGACGATCCCCGACGTCGTCGTCGACAACCCGCACGTGGACTGGGACCCGGCGACCAACGCCGTTTGGCTCGCGAAGGTCCACGACTCGGACACCGCGACGCCGCCCGACATGAAGGTGACGAACGCGCCCGAGCCCGACACGCGCTACGCCACGCTGTTCGCCACCTTCCAGGCGGCGCGCCAGGCCGACCCGTACTCGCCGACCGCGCCGACGCTGATCGCCCGCCGCTTCGACGAGAACCGCCAGATCCCCGAGGCGCAGGTCCGCGCGATGCTCGAGGAGGTTCTCTCGTCGCCGCTCGTGCCGCGGGTCGCGGCGCTGATCGAGAGCCGGCTCGGCCGGCCGCTCGAGCCGTTCGACGTCTGGTACAACGGCTTCCGGCAGCGCGGCGCGATCACCGAGGAACAGCTCGACGCGATCGTCAAGAAGCGCTATCCGACGGCCGAGGACTACGAGCGCGACATCCCGAACCTCCTCGTCGCCCTCGGCTTTTCGAAGGAGAAAGCCCAGTACCTCGCCGCGCACATCGTCGTCGATCCGGCGCGCGGCTCCGGCCACGCCCTCGGCGCCCAGCGCCGCGCCGACAAGGCGCATCTGCGCACGCGCGTCGAGAAGGACGGGATGAACTACAAGGGCTTCAACATCGCCGTCCACGAGATGGGCCACAACGTCGAGCAGACCTTCTCGTTGAACGAGGTCGACTCGACGCTGCTCGCCGGCGTGCCGAACACCGCGTTCACCGAGGCGCTCGCGTTCGTCTTCCAGGCGCACGACCTCGAGCTCCTCGGGCTCGCCAAACCGGATCCGAAGGCGCAGGCGCTCAAGACGCTGAACGACTTCTGGGCCACCTACGAGATCGCCGGCGTCGCGCTCGTCGACATGGCCGTGTGGCACTGGATGTACGACCATCCCGACGCCACGCCGGCGGACCTGAAGGCCGCCACGCTCGGCATCTGCCGCGACCTCTGGAACAGGTACTACGCCCCCGTCTTCAAGAAGAAGGACGTCGTCCTGACGCTCGGGATCTACTCGCACATGATCGACTCGATGCTCTACCTTCCGGACTATCCGATCGGCCACCTCATCGCGTTCCAGATCGAGCAGCAGATCGAGAAGAGCAAGAACCTGGGCGGCGATTTCGAGCGCATGGCGAAGATCGGCAACGTGGCGCCGGACATCTGGATGAAGGAAGCCACCGGAGCGCCCGTCGGCGCCCACGCGCTGCTGACGGCGACGGAGAAGGCGCTGGCCGTGGTGAAGTAGAGGACCATCCCGGGAGACCGAGGAGGCCGACCATGAGCGATCACGACGACACCGCCGAACTTCCCGTCGTCCCGGCCGAGGCCGCGCCGAAGCCCGCCCCGCGCCCGGCCGTCGAGATCGACCTCGGCGCGCTGTCGGACCCGGGGCGCACGCGCAAGAACAACGAGGACCACTTCATGGCGGCGCGCTTCGACCGCAGGATGCGCACGCTCTCCTCGAACCTGCCGCCCGGGTACGTGCCCGCCGAATTCCTCGAGAGCTGCTACGCGTTCCTCGTCGCCGACGGCGTCGGCGGCGCGGTCGCCGGGGAGCTCGCCAGCCGCACGGCCGTGCAGGCGCTCGTGGATCTCGTCCTCGAGTCGCCGACGTGGATCATGCGCTTCGACGACGGCTACGGCGACCAGGTGCTCCAGCGCACCGAGCAGCGCTTCCAGAAGGCCCGCGAGGTGCTCGTCGCGCGGGCCGCCGAGGATCCCCGCCTGAAGGGCATGGCCACGACGATGACCTTCGCCTGCTCGATCGGCCGCGACCTGCTGACGGCGCACGTCGGCGACTCGCGCGCCTACCTCTTCCGCCGCGACGGCCGGCTCGAACGCCTCACGCACGACCAGACGATGGCGCAGTCGCTGGCCGACGCCGGCGCGATCACGCAGGCCGACGTCGAGCACCACCCGTCGCGCCACGTCCTGACGAGCGCGCTCGCCACGCGCGGGGCGTTCGTCCAGGTGCAGTTGAAGCACTCGCGGATCGACGACGGCGACGTCCTGCTGCTGTGCTCGGACGGCCTGACGGAAATGGTGCCGGACGCGACGATCACGCGCGTGCTCGCCCTGCGGGAGAAGTCGGCGGAAGCCTGCCGCCGCCTGGTCGACCTGGCGCTCGAGGCCGGCGGCAAGGACAACGTCACGGTCGTCGTCGCGCGCTACCAGATCTCCTAGAACCCCCCGGGCGAGAAGCTTCTTTTTCGCCGTCTGATCCGTTTGCATCAGGGCGCGCGCCGCCGCGCCGTTTACGGTGGAGGCGTCATGGCCGCCGCCGAGCGCCTCACCCTCGACGCCAACGAAGCCGTCGCCTCCGTCGCGCACCGCACGAGCGAGGTCGTGGCGATCTATCCGATCACGCCATCGTCGGCGATGGGCGAGCACGCCGACGCCTGGTCCGCCCGCGGCCGCGCCAACGTCTGGGGCAAGGTGCCGCACGTGGTCGAGATGCAGTCGGAGGGCGGCGCGGCCGGTGCGGTCCACGGAGCCCTCCAGGCGGGTGCGCTCGCGACCACGTTCACCGCCTCGCAGGGTCTGCTCCTCATGATCCCCAACATGTACAAGATCGCCGGCGAGCTGACGCCGTTGACGATGCACGTGGCGGCGCGCACGCTCGCCACCCACGCTCTCTCGATCTTCGGCGATCACTCGGACGTGATGGCCTGCCGCGGCACCGGATTCGCGATGCTCGCCGCGGGATCCGTCCAGGAAGCGCAGGACTTCGCCGCGATCGCGCCGATGGCCAGTCTCGCCTCGCGCATCCCGTTCCTGCACTTCTTCGACGGCTTCCGGACGTCGCACGAGGTCGCCAAAATCGAAGGACTCTCCGACGAAGACCTCCGCGCGCTGATCGACCCGGCGGACGTCGCGGCGTTCCGCCGCCGGGCGCTGACGCCCGACCGCCCGGTGCTGCGCGGCACGGCGCAGAACCCCGACGTCTTCTTCCAGGCGCGCGAGGCGGCGAATCCGTTTTACCTGGCGTGCCCCGACGTCGTCGTCCGGGCGATGGACCGATTCGCCGCGAGAACGGGGCGCCGCTACGGCCTCTTCGACTACGCCGGACATCCCGAAGCCGAGCGCGTCCTCGTCCTCATGGGATCGGCGGCGGAGACCGCGCACGAGACGGTCGACTGGCTGGCCGCGCGCGGCGAGAAGGTCGGCGTCCTCAAGGTCCGTCTCTTCCGCCCGTTCGACGCCGCGCGCTTTGCCGCCGCGCTGCCGAAGAGCGTCCGCGCGATCGCCGTCCTCGACCGCACGAAGGAGCCGGGCGCCCTGGGCGAGCCGCTCTACCAGGACGTCGTGACGGCCCTGGCCGAGACGCGCGGATCCGCGGCCGGGCCGCGCGTCGTCGGTGGCCGCTATGGCCTCTCGTCGAAAGAAGTCACGCCCGCGATGCTCGCCGGCGTCTTCGACGAGCTCACGAAGGATCGGCCGCGCAACCACTTCACGGTCGGGATCGTGGACGACGTCACGCACACGTCGCTTTCCTGGGACGGCGAGCTCGACATCGAGCCTCCGGACGTCTCGCGAGCGGTCTTCTACGGCCTCGGCTCGGACGGCACGGTCGGCGCCAACAAGAACTCGATCAAGATCCTCGGCGACGAGACCGGCGGGTACGTCCAGGGGTACTTCGTCTACGACTCCAAGAAGGCGGGCGCCGTCACCATTTCGCACCTGCGGTTCGGGCCGAGGCCGATCCGCTCGGCGTACCTCGTGCGCCGCGCGGACTTCGTCGCCTGCCACCAGTTCGAGTTCGTGCACCGCTACGACGTCCTCGAGACGGCCCGCGACGGCGCGGCCTTCCTGTTGAACGCGCCGTACGCCCCGGACGCCGTGTGGGACGAGCTGCCGCGCGAAGCCCAGGAACAGATCCTCGAGAAGAAGCTGCGCTTCTACGTCGTCGACGCGTTCCGGATCGCCCGCGAGGCGGGCCTGAAGGGCCGCATCAACACGATCATGCAGACCTGCTACTTCGCGATCGCCGGCGTGCTCCCCCGCGAGACGGCGATCGCGAAGATCAAGGAAGCGATCGCGGCAACGTACGCGAAGAAGGGCCCCGAGGTCTCCCGGCGCAACTTCGCCGCGGTCGACGCCGCGCTCGGCGGCCTCGCCGAGGTGAAGGTCCCGGCCGCCGTCACGGCGACCCGCGGCCGGCCGCCGATCGTGGCCGCCGAGGCGCCTTCGTTCGTCCAGAAGGTCACGGCCGTGATGCTCGCCGGCCACGGCGACCGCCTTCCGGTCTCCGCGTTTCCGGTCGACGGCACGTGGCCGACCGCCACGGCGCGCTGGGAGAAGCGCAACCTGGCCGCCGAGATCCCCGTCTGGGATCCCGCGATCTGCATCCAGTGCAACAAGTGCGCGCTCGTCTGCCCGCACGCCGCGATCCGCGCCAAGGTGTTCGAGCCCGACCGCCTCTCCGGCGCGCCGCTCACGTTCAAATCGGATCCGTTCCGCGCCGCCGACTTCGAGGGCTTCCGCTACACGATCCAGGTCGCGCCGGAGGACTGCACGGGCTGTTCGCTCTGCGTCATGTTCTGCCCGGCCAAGGACAAGGCGAACCCGAAGCACAAGGCGATCGACATGGCGCCGCAGCGGCCGCTGCGCGACGCCGAGCGCGAGAACTACGCCTTCTTCCTCGACCTGCCCGAGCCCGACCGCTCGCGGATCCGCGTGATGGACGTCAAGGGCTCGCAGTTCGCGACGCCGCTCTTCGAGTATTCGGGGGCCTGCGCGGGCTGCGGCGAGACGCCGTACGTGAAGCTCCTGACGCAGCTCTTCGGCGACCGGACGCTCATCGCCAACGCCACCGGCTGCTCGTCGATCTACGGCGGCAACCTGCCGACGACGCCGTATGCCGTCGGCCGCGACGGCCGTGGCCCGGCGTGGTCGAACTCCCTCTTCGAGGACAACGCCGAGTTCGGCCTCGGGATGCGCCTCGGCCTCGACAGCCGCGCGGCGCACGCCCGGCAGCTGCTCGGCGAAATCGGTCCGACGCTGCCGGCGGGTCTCGCGCGGGAGATTCTCGAGGCCGACCAGTCGGCCGACGCCGGCATCGCCGCGCAGCGCGAGCGCGTCCTCCGGCTGCGCCGCGCGCTCGCTCCCCTCCCGGCGCCCGCCGCCCGGGTGCTTTCCGACCTCGCCGACGACCTCGTCCGGAAGAGCGTGTGGATCGTCGGCGGCGACGGCTGGGCCTACGACATCGGCTACGGCGGGCTCGACCACGTGCTCTCGCTTCCCTACGACGTCAACGTCCTCGTCCTCGACACCGAGGTCTACTCGAACACCGGCGGCCAGCAGTCCAAGGCGACGCCCCTCGGCGCGGCGGCCAAGTTCGCGGTCGGCGGCAAGGAGACGGGCAAGAAGGACCTCGGGCTGATGGCGATGAGCTACGGCCACGTCTACGTCGCGCGCATCGCCTTCGGCGCGAAGGACCACCAGACGGTCAAGGCGATCCAGGAGGCCGAGGCCTACCCCGGGCCGTCGCTCGTGATCGCGTACAGCCATTGCATCGCGCACGGCTACGACCTCGCCTACGGCTGCGAGCAGCAGAAGCTCGTGGTCGACACCGGGCTCTGGCCGCTCTACCGCTTCGACCCGCGCCGGATCGGCACGGGCGAAGCCCCGCTCGTCCTCGACTCCGGCGCCCCGAAGAAACCGATCGAAGCCTTCATGAACAACGAGAGCCGCTTCCGCATGCTCGAGGCCGCGGGGCCGGCGCGCTTCCAGGCGCTCGCGGCCCGCGCCCGACAGGCCGCCGAGCGGCGGCTCGACCTGTACCGCCACCTCGCGGGCTGGAAGACGGGCGCGCCGTCGGCCGCGGAAGAAAGCCCCGCGGCGCCCGCGGGCGCCGTGAAATGACGATGGACCTCTCGACGACGTACCTCGGCTTCACGCTGCCGCACCCGCTGATGCCGGGCTCGTCCCCGCTCGCCGACGACCTCGACACGGTCCGGCGCCTCGAGGACGCCGGTGCCGCGGCGATCGTCCTGCGGTCGCTCTTCGAAGAGCAGATCGTCAGCGACGAGCTCGCGACCGTCCGCGCGTGGGAAAGCCCGAGCCACGCGCACGCCGAAGCGTCCTCCTACATGCCCGAGCCGGAGGTCTTCGCGCTCGGGACGCACGACTACCTGGAGCAGGTCCAGAAGATCAAGAAAGCGGTCCGCGTGCCCGTGATCGCGTCGTTGAACGGCACGACGCCCGAGAACTGGATCGAGTACGCGCGCCTGATCGAGCAGGCCGGCGCGGATGCCCTCGAGATCAACGTCTACGAGCTCGCGACCGACCCGCTGCAGTCGGGCGAAGACGTCGAGGACCGCACGGTCGCCGTCGTGGCCGCGGTGCGCGACGCGGTGAAGATCCCGATCGCCGCCAAGCTCTCGCCCTTCTACTCCTCGCTCGCGCACCTGGCGCGCCGCCTCGAGCGAACGGGCGCCAACGGCCTCGTTCTCTTCAATCGGTTCTACCAGCCGGACATCGACGCCGAGAACCTCGAGGTCGAGCCGCGGCTCTACCTGTCGAGCCCGGCCGAGCTCCTGCTGCGGCTGCGCTGGCTCGCGGTCCTGTCGGGCCAGCTCTCCGTTTCGTTCGCCGCGTCCGGCGGCGTTCACAACGCCCTCGACGCGGTCAAGGCGGTGATGGCCGGCGCGCACGCCGTGCAGATGGTCTCGGTCCTCCTGCGCCGCGGCCCCGAAACGCTCGTCCGCGTTCGGACGGAGCTCGCGCGCTGGCTCGAGGAGCACGGCTACGAGTCGCTCCGACAGATGCAGGGCAGCATGAGCTACGGACGCGGATCGGACCCCGCCGCGAACGAACGCTCCAACTACATGCGCATCCTCCAGAGCTGGCGCCCGGAGGACGCGTAGGAGGCCCGGGTCATGATCACGCTCGACGACTTCACGCTTCTGCCGCTCGGCGCCGTGGCGCCGCTCGAAGGAGAGATCGAGAACTGCCCCGTCTGCGGGCGCCGCGGCGTCGTCAAACGTCCCGAGAACGGCGCGGCGTACTGCCTCCACGCCGAGGAGTCCGAAATCCTCGGCGACGGCATGCGGACCGAGCCGACCGACTGCTGCGACCTCGCGCCGTAGGACTCAGCCGGCGAGCAGCCCCTGGAGGGTCATCAGCAGAAAGAACGCGATCACCACCTCGCTCACGATCCAGGAGTTTCGGGTCATCCAGTCGCGCGCTTTCGGGAGCAGGTTCTTCGCGCGCTCACCGAGCAGCAGCAGGGCGAGCAAGGGAATCCCCGCCAGGGCGACCGTGAAGGCGGCGACGATCAGGCAATGCCACCACGCCACGTCGTGGCGCGCAAGGGACGCCCCGACGGTGGCCATGCTGACGAGGTTGCCGGGCATCAGCAGAAACAGCAGGAAACCGATCCTGAGCGCGAAGGCGGGCGTGGCGGTTTCGAGCCGCGCCATCCAGCGAGGCGGCTCCGTGCGCGCCCGATCCCGGAGCACTTTGATCCCCAGAAAGAGCAACAGGACCACGATCGCCACGTCGATGGCGTGTTCCAGCCGCAGGTCGCGGCCCGAATGCCACGCGGCCTTCCGGAATAGGCCGGTCAGCCCATACGCGGCGGTCAGCCCGATGGTCGTGGCGGCGGCCGATCCCAGGAGAAAGAGGGCCGAGTCGCGTCGCGGCCGGACGCTCGTCGCCAGGAGAATGGCCGTCACGATCTGAGGTCCGGCGACCATCACGAAGGCCATCGGCAGGACGGTCATCACCGCGCGCATCGTCGCGAGGTTACTCTCTCCCCGGGCCGCTTCCTCCCGTAGAATTCGGGGACTTTCGTCCACGGAAAGGAACGGCCATTCCGAGATCTCGATGGGTGTCCTTCGCGGCGCTCGCCCTGCTTTCCGCTCCGGCCATCGGGCAGGAGGACGAGCATCGTCCGCCCCAGCCGGGGGACGTGATCCTGACCGACAGCTTCGGCCACGCGGTCGGCGTCTCCCCCGACCAGATTCCCCGGAAGTACCTCCCGCCCCCGAGCGTCGGCATCGAGCGGCAGGTGCCGAATCCCGCGAGCGGCCGCCGGCTCCCCGACTCCGTGCTCGACCGCCTGAGCTCGGGTCGCGAGCAGACGTTCACGCTCTTCCCCGCCTCCCCACCCCTGCTGGCGCCGTACCTCGCCGCTCAGGACGAGCTCGGCAACACCGCGATCAAGCCGGGATTTCTCATCGACGCGATGCCCCTCGCGCCGCTCGCGCAGGGACTCAAGTACTGGCTGGGGGCGCGCGGCTTCCGGTACAAGCTCGACCAGGACTTCGTCTATACCGGCGTGCCGGACACCCCCTCGGGCTCGCCCAACCTCGGCCACTACTCGATGAAGCTGTATGCGAAGTGGGCCGCGTACGCGGATCCGGTGGCGGGCACGGCCGGCTGGGTGAGCACGGAGCTCGGGGTCAAGGAAGGGCTCGGCGGCGCCGGCGCCAACCAGACCGCGCAGAACAACATCGGCTCCCTGACCGATCCGGACGGCATCACCGGCAAACGAGGCTTCCGCGTGCCCGAGCTCGCCTGGCAGCAGGCCCTCTCCCGAGGCCGGTTCGTCGCCGTCGCCGGCATGGTCAACCAGAGCAACTACCTCGACGTGAACACGTACGCGAACACGGGCCGCGGCCAGTTCATGAACTCGGCGCTGATCAACAGCATGGTCCTCCCGCTGCCGAGCCACAACTTCGGCGTCAACCTCCAGTGGCAGCCGCACGACGACGTCTACGCGATGACGGGCGTCACGGTCGGCAACGCCTTCTCGAACGAAGCGCCCTGGACGAACTTCTCCTGGGCGTACTGGTCGGTCGAGACGGAGCTCGGCTGGGCGCCGCGGGACGCCTTCGGCCTCGGTCCGGGCGCGTACCGCGTGCAGCCTTTCCTCGCGCGGGCCGGCGGCCCGACGGAGGGGGGCATCGGCTTCAACTTCGAGCAGCAGCTCGGACGCCAGTCCCCGGTCGCCTGGTTCGGCCGGTTCGGCGTCGGCGGCTCGCAGGTCTCCGGGGGCGCGTCGACGCAGGTCGGCACGGGCTTCACGGTCGAGGCGCCGCTCGTCCAGATCGGCGTCCTCCCCCACCACATGAACGACGCCGCCGGAATCGCCTTCGCCTGGAGCCAGCCCTCGGCGACGCCGAGGACCGTCTACCACCGCAACGAGTACGTCGCCGAGACCTTCTACACGATTCAGCTCGGTCCGATGATGCGTCTCGAGCCGGACTTCCAGCTCGTCTGGAACCCGGTCTTCGACCCCGATCCCGGGCCGTTCACGGTCGTGCACGCCCAGTTCATCCTGACCTGGTGACCACCCCTCCCTCGGGCCTTCCGTGAGAGCCGCCGGCCGTGATGGAATCGCATCAGGGATTCGACCCAGTATGGAGCCTTTCCTGGCCGCCCGCGCCGCGCGAACCCTGTTCCTGGCGCTCGCCGTCTGCGGCGGACTCTCCCTTCCGGACGCTGCGCGGGCGGAGGGCGGCGCCCGGCGGGTCGTCATCCTCACCGGCACCGAGGTGATGCTCCCGGCGAGCCAGGTCGAGGACGGGGTGATCCGTCAGATCCTGTCGAGCGCCCCTGCCGGTCCGATCGAGTTCTACTCCGAGGGCCTGGATGCGTACCGCTTCGACACGGCGGAGTACGAACGCGAGTTCGCCGCCTTCCTGTCCCGGAAGTACCGCGACAAGGAACCCGACCTCATCTTCGCGCTCTCCGACCCGGCGCTCGAATTCCTGACGAGGAACCGCGGCGAGCTCTGGCCGCACGCTCCGGTCGTCTTCACCAGTGTCGACCGCAACTACTTTCAGGATCGCCCGCGGCCGTCCTGGGCGACGGGGATCCTGGACTACGACAGCATCGGCCGGACGATCGCGCTGGGCCGTCAGCTGCAGCCGACCGCGCGCCGGATTCTCGTCATCGCGGGCGCGGGCGAGCGAGACCGGCGTTTCGCGAAGACCGTGGCGGAGACCCTCGAGCGCCTTCGGCCGGGCCTCGATGTCGTCGTGCGCACCGGAACTCCGGTCTCGGCGTTTTCCCGGGAGTTCGGCAGCCTCTCGAGCGACACGATTCTGCTGTACACGTCGATGATGCGCGACAACGACGGCCGCAGCGTCGTCCCCCGGGACGCTGCGAAGGCCCTCGCCGCCGCGGCGTCGGTCCCGGTCTACGGCACGCACTCGACGTACCTCGGCACCGGGATTCTCGGCGGCGCGCTCTTCGACTACGCGAACGAAGGCCGCGCGGCGGCACAGATGGGCCTCCGCATCCTGGGGGGCGAGACTCCCGGGGCGTTGCCAGTTCTCGGCGGGTCTCCGCCTCTTCTCGCCGTGGACGGACGGCAACTCGACCGCTTCGGAATCCCGACACGCCGGCTCCCGCCGGAATACGAGATCCGCTTCCGCGGCCCCACGTTCTGGGAGCAGTACCGCTGGCGGATCGTCGCCGTCGGCCTCGCGCTCGCGATCGAGACGGTCCTGCTGATCGCCCTCTTCGCCGAGCGCCAGTCGCGCCGGCGCGCGCAGAAGGAGTCGCGGCAGCACCGGAGCGAGCTCGCGCACGCCTCGCGCCTCGCCACCGTCGGCCAGCTCGCGGCCTCGATCTCCCACGAGATCAACCAGCCCCTCGGCGCCATCCTCGCCAACGCCGAAACCGCCGAGATCCTCCTCGATTCGGCGGCCTCGAACCCCGAGGAGCTCCGGCAGATCCTGGCCGACATCCGGCGAGACGACGTGCGGGCGAGCGAGGTCATGCGCCGGGTCCGCGCGCTCGCGGCCCGGCACGACATGGAGATGCACCCGGTCGAGCTCAACGCCGTCGCCCAGGCGGCCGCGGGGATCCTCGAGCCCGAGGCGAGGCGGCGCGGGGTCGCCCTGCAGCGCGACTTCCGCGGCGGCCTCCCCGAGACGCGCGGCGACGACGTCTCGCTGCAGCAGGTAATCATCAACCTCGCCTTGAACGGGATGGAAGCGATGGCGGAGATGCCGTCGGACCGCCGGCGGCTCGTCATCGCGACGCGCAACGGCAACGGGCGAGCGGTCGTCCGCGTCTCGGACACGGGACGGGGGATCAGCCTCGAGGACCGGGCGAAGCTCTTCGAGTCGTTCTTCACGACGAAGCGCAACGGGCTCGGCCTCGGGCTGTCCATCTGCCGGTCGATCATCGAGGCGCACGGCGGGCGCATCAGCGCGCTCGACAACGGCGGCGGCGGCGCGACGTTCGAGTTCGAGCTGCCGGCAGTCGCGGCCGGCACGCCGCGGAGGAACGATGACGCCCGCGCGTGACGCCGCGACGGGCGCGATCATCCACGTGGTCGACGACGACGACGCGTTCCGCGCGGCGATGGCGCGCCTGCTGCGGGTCGCGGGTTACGAGGTCAAGGAGTACCGCTCGGCCGGCGACTACCTCCTCGAGCCGCCCTCCGACGGTTCCGGCTGCCTGCTGCTCGACCTCCATATGCCGGGGCCCGACGGCCTGGAGCTCCAGGAGGCGGTCCTGCGGCGGGGAGACGCGCTGCCGGTCGTCTTCCTGACGGGGCACGGCGACATCCGCTCCTCGGTGCGCGCGATGCGCCAGGGCGCCGCCGACTTCCTGACGAAGCCCGTCAACCGTGAGCAGCTCCTCGCCGCGATCGGCGCGGCCCTCGAGCGCCAGGAGCGCGAACAGTCCACCTCGCGCTGGCGACGCGAGCTCGCCGCCCGCTACGCGACCCTGAGCCCGCGCGAGAAGCAGGTGCTCGAGGGGATCGTGACGGGCGCCCTCAACAAGCAGATCGCCGCGCTGCTCGGCACCTCCGAACGCACGATCAAGGCCCACCGCTCGAAGATCATGCAGAAGATGCGGGTCGCCTCGGTGGCCGAGCTCGTCCTCGCAAGCGCCGCCCTGCGCCCGCGCGCCGCCGGAGGAAGACCCCCGGACTGACTCCTTCCGTCTCATTGCACTAAAGGACAATAGGAGCCCTCCCCTAGAGACGGGTTCTCATTCCGGCCGTCCCGCTCGATCCTTCCCCGAACGGATGGCCGATTCTCCGAATGTCATTGCGATCGTGGAGGACGATTTCGGGATGCGCGAGGCCCTCACCCGGATGCTGAAGGCGGCCGGCTTCGAGGCGCGCGGCTTCGCTTCCGCGGAGGCTTACCTCGAGACCGAGGGCCCGCGCGCCCGGTGCCTCGTCCTCGACATCCACCTGCCCGGCGCTTCCGGGATCGACCTGCAGCGCCGCCTGAGCGAGGACGGCGAGGCCTGTCCGGTCGTCTTCATCACCGCGCACGACACTCCGCGCCTGCGCCGCGAGGCCGAGGAGCTCGGCGCCGTCGCGTTTCTGGCCAAGCCGTTCGAGGGACGCCGGCTCCTCGACGCCGTCAGCGAGGTGCTGGGCCGGAGGGACAAGACGAGCTTCTCGTGAAGAGTGCGATTCGTCATCGACCCGAAACGAGCAAAAGGGGGATTCGCATGAAACGTTGGACCCGTACCGGATCACTGATGGGACTGGCCGTGCTGCTGAGTACCGCGGCCTTCGCCCAGGCGCCGGCGAAGAAGCCGAACATCCTCTTCATCATGGGCGACGACATCGGATGGATGCAGCCGAGCATCTACCACCGCGGCCTGATGGTCGGGGAGACGCCCAACATCGACCGCATCGGCAACGAGGGCGGCATCTTCATGACGTACTACGCCGAGCAGAGCTGCACGGCGGGGCGCAACGCCTTTTTCACCGGCATGCATCCCCTGCGCACGGGCATGATCCCACCGCAGCTGCCGGGCAGCCCGAGCTACCTGCGCCCCGGCACCCCGGCGCTCGCCGTGTTCCTGCACGACCTCGGCTATACGACGGGCGAGTTCGGCAAGAACCACCTCGGCGATCACACCGACGCGCTGCCGACCGCGCATGGCTTCCAGGAGTTCTGGGGCTACCTGTACCACCTCGACGCGATGCAGGGCGTGAGCTTCCCGGACATCAACAAGACCCCGACCCAGCAGACGGTCGCGCCGCCCTGCAAGAACACTCCGATCCCGGGCCTTGCCGAGGTTGCGGGAGCCGTGGATCCTCGGACGACGACATGCCTCACGCCGCCACGGCCGGTCCTCTGGTGCAAGTCGCCCGACGGCTCGTCGAAGGGCCAGACCTGTCAGGACCAGGGTCCCCTGACGCTCGAGCGCTCGAAGACGGTGGACGAGGAGATCTCCGCCAAGGTCGTCGACTTCCTCGACCGCAACGACCCGAAGAAAACCAACAAGCCCTTCTTCGTCTGGTACAACCCGGCGCGCATGCACATCACGACCGTGCTGTCGGACAAGTACATGGCCATGGTCGGCCAGGCGGGCGGTAAGGACTGGGGCGTCAACGAGGCCGGCATGAAGCAGATGGACGACAACATCGGCGTCGTCCTGAAGAAGCTCGAGGACATGGGCCAGCTCGACAACACCATCGTCGTCTTCACGACCGACAACGGCGCCGAGACCATCACCTACCCCGACGGCGGAACGACGCCGTTCAAGGGCGGGAAGCTCAGCACCTGGGAAGGCGGCATGCGCGCTCCGTGCGTCATCCGCTGGAAGGGCGTCGTCAAGCCCGGGACCGTCTTCAACGACATCTTCGCCTCGCTCGACTGGGTGCCCACGTTCGTCGACATCGCCGGCGGCCCGAAGGGCGACGGGCTGAAGAAGAAGATCGAAGCCGGACAGTATCCGGGCATCGTCAAGACGACCCTCGACGGCCACAACCAGGTCGACTACCTGACGGGCAAGTCGCCGAAGGCGGCCTCCGATGTCTTCTTCTACTACTCCGGGGCGGACCCCTCGGCCGTGCGGTACAAGAACTGGAAGATCTATTTCACGATGGTCTCCGACGCTCCCGCCGGTTTCATCGCCGGGGCCCTGCCGTACCACTGGGCCCAGGTCGTCAACATCAAGCGGGACCCCTTCGAGACGTCGCTCGGAGAGCAATACAAGACGCTCACGGGCATGGGCGGCGCCCTCGCGGGCCCGGTGACGGCCTACGTCTACGACTGGAACATGCTTCCGATCGGGCAGTCGCTGTGGCTGCAGGAGCTGGAGACATACCAGCAGTTCCCGCCGATGCAGGACCCGGCGAGCTACAACCTGACCCAGGTCATGGACCAGCTCAAGAAGGCCCACGTCGCCAGCCACGCGGGAGAGTAGAACGTCGAGCCCGGGCGGGCGGCTCCGAGGAGCCGCCCGCATTTTCGCCTATGGCGGGAGGAGTTCATGAAAGGGTTCCGACCAGGTCGTTTCTCGAAGACGCTTCTGTTCGCGGTCTTTTTTGGCGCCGCGTCACTGGATTCTGCCCTCGCCCAGAGTGCGAAGGGCGGCGCGGACACCGGCTTTTCGTTCGACGTCTACGGCGACTCTCGCTCGATGATGTACCTCCCCTACAAGCAGAGCCAGGAAGCGGACGCCCGCAAGCTGATGGTCGACATGTTCGAGCTCGTGATGCCGGAGAAGATGTCGGAGGCCGTCGTCCAGAGGGACGTGAAGCTCGTCTACGACCCGTCCACGCACGAGCTGGTCCAGCTCGTCATGCCCTTCATGACCCGGAGCGAGGTGACGACACTCACGCTCGACAAGGGTTGGGTGACGTCGGCCTCGGTCGAGGACGTGAAACTCTTGCCGGGCGTGCGCCGGGAGATGTTCCGGCTCGACGGCGGCCAGTGGGTGGCGCGCGAGGTCGTCAGGGACATCAAGGCAGGGAACGCGAAGTTTGTCGTCAACACGGGCGACCTCGTGTGGTGGGGCCGGCAGGGCGACAAGCCCTCCGACAATCCCTACTGGTCGCTCGTCGAAAAGGACGTCTTGAAGGAATTGCCGCCGGCCGACGCCGAGATGAAGAAGGCCGGCCTCGACGGCGTGGTCTTTCCGGCCGTCGGCAATCACGAGGTGTGGGACGACTCCGACGTCGAAGGCCTGCTGGCGTCTTTCCCGTACCTGACGAAGCTCGGCGTGTCGAAGAAGCAACTGATTTACAAGTTCGATTTTCGCGGCGTGCGCTTCATCTTCCTGTACACGGGACCCTACGACTACCGCCAGCCGTCCGGATGGGATGCCCAGCAACCGGCCTACGACGCGCAGATGGTGCAGCTCAAGAAGTGGCTGGATGAAGCCAAAGCCACCGGGATCAAGAAGATCTTCGTCAGCTTTCACGCCCCCGTGTATTGCCGCTCCGGCATGGGGCCGATTCCCGAAGCCCAGAACCCGCACAAGACCCTGGAGTCCTACGCCAAGGACCTCGACATCGTCGTCTTCAACGGCCACGTGCACACGACGGAGCTCTTCCAGGCGGGCGGCGTGAAGTACTTCGTCGTGGGGGGCGGCGGCGCGGAGCAGGACCCGATTCTCCCGGGGAGGACCGCGATCAAGACCCTTCCGGCCGACTACCCCAGGGACGTCTATTGGAAAGGCGCGCCTCCGGTCGAGGAATACAACTTCCTGCACGTCGAAGTGAAGCCGGGCCAGGCCACGAAGTTCACGATCCACCGCTTCCGCCCCGGTTCGGCCGAGCCCTACGCCTCGGTCGAGGTCTTCCAGTGAAAGCGGAGAGCCCCGTGGCTCCTCGGTTCGCCCTCCCTCTTCCCGGCTGGGTCCTGAGCCCCTACACGGCGATCGTCATCGCCGCGGTTCACGTCTACCTGAGCATCGGTCACCTCACGGTCCTGTTCAAAGGCCCTCCCCACTGGACCGACTTCTGGAAAGGGTTCGGTGCGCTCGCGGGCGCCTACGTCTTCGCCGCGCTGGCCACACGAGGCTTTTCTCGACACAAGAGCCGGCTCCCATCCCTGGAGCCTGCGCAACAAGGATAAGGAGAGATCTCATGAGCAGTACCCGGGTTCGATGGCTCATCGCAGTGTTCGCCGTACTCGTCACGGTATCGGCCTCCGCCCAGGCCCCGGCGAAAAAGCCGAACATCCTGGTCATCATGGGAGACGACGTCGGCTGGTTCAACGTCGGCGCCTACCACCAGGGAATCATGTCGGGGAAGACGCCGAACCTCGACAAGCTCGCGTCGCAGGGCATGCGCTTCACGGACTACTACGCCGAGGCGAGCTGCACCGCGGGCCGGGCGAACTTCATCACGGGCGAGATTCCGCTCCGCACCGGTCTGACGACCGTCGGCCAGGCCGGAGCGGATGTCGGTATTCCGGCACAGGCCGCCACGCTCGCCAGCGCCCTGAAGACGCAGGGCTACGCGACCGGTCAGTTCGGCAAGAACCACCTCGGCGACCTGAACAAGTACCTGCCGACCGTCCATGGATTCGACGAGTTCTTCGGGTACCTGTATCACCTCGACGCGATGTCGGACCCGTACTGGTACTCCTTCCCGGTCGACGAGAAGTACTACAACACCTACGGCCCGCGCAGCCTGATTCACAGCTGGGCGACCGACGTGGACGATCCGACCGACGTGCCGCGCTGGGGCAAGGTCGGCAAGCAGAAGGTCGTCGACGAGGGGCCGCTCCCGCCGTTCCCCGACATGTCGAACGTGCCGAACATGCACGACCTGCCGTTTCTCAAGGCGAAGTACGACATGACGACCTTCGACGAGGTCCTGGTCAAGGCGTCCAACGACTTCATGGACAAAGCGAAGAAGGACGGAAAGCCCTTCTTCGTCTGGCACAACACGACGCGCATGCACGTCTGGACGTTCCTCTCGAAGAAGTACAGCGCGATGGAGAACAGCCAGAGCAACTACGGCCTCGAGGAGGCCGGCATGGCGCAGATGGACGACAGCATCGGCGCGCTGATGAAGCACCTCGAGGACATCGGCGAAGCGGACAACACCATCGTCATCTTCACCACGGACAACGGCGCGGAAGTCTTCACGTGGCCGGACGGCGGCATGACTCCCTTCAAGGCCACCAAGGGCACAGTCGGCGACGGGGGGTTCCGCGTGCCCTGCATCATTCGCTGGCCGAACCACATCAAGGCGGGCGCCGTGGAAAACGGGATCATCTCCGGCCTCGATTGGTTCCCGACCCTGATGGCGGCGGCCGGAAACCCGAACATCATCGACCAGCTCCTGAAGGGCGTGAAGCTCGGCGATCGCACCTACAAGAACCACCTCGACGGATACAACCAGATGGACCTGCTCACCGGAAAGGGCCCCTCGGCGCGTCACGAGATCTTTTACTTCGGTGGTCCGCACCTCGGCGCCGTTCGCCTTGACGACTTCAAGTTCACCTTCTATCAGCAGCCCTGGGGCTGGCCGGGCGAAAAGGTCACGACGGACATGCCCATCATGGTCAACCTCCGGCAGGACCCCTTCGAGCGCACGCCGTCGACCCGCGGGCAGTCGCCCAACGACAGCGCCTTCGGGTACGGGAACGACTTCTTCGCGCGCGAGTTCTGGCGCTTCGTTCTGGTTCAGCAATACGTCGGGAAGCTGGCGGCGACGGCCATCGACTATCCGCCGATGCAGGACCCCGCCTCGTTCAACCTGGAGGCCGTCAAACAGAAGATTCAGGAGATGCAGAGGGCGCACGAAGGCCAGTGATCGGCGCGAATGTGGGTGCGGGCGAGTCCGCATCGAGGTCTTGGACGGTGGATCGGTCGCAACGAATCGTGACGCGGGTGGCCCGCCCGGGCCGCCCGCTCGTTTCCAAGAGAGGAGTCCAATGAATCCGCTGCGTGCCTTCGGACGGGTTGCCCTCGGGATCGCGGTGACCGCGCTCGCCGCCAAGGCTCAGGCTCAGCCGAAGAAGCCCAACATCCTCGTCATCTGGGGAGACGACGTCGGCTACTACAACCTGAGCGCCTACAACCAGGGAATGATGGGCTATCGCACGCCCAACATCGACCGCATCGCGAAGGAGGGCGCGCTCTTCACCGACGCCTATGCGCAGCAGAGCTGCACGGCGGGTCGGGCGTCGTTCATCCTGGGCGAGCACCCGTTCCGCACAGGTCTTCTGACGATCGGCATGCCGGGATCGCCGCAGGGCATCCCCGACTGGGCGCCGACGATCGCGGACCTCCTGAAGCAGCAGGGCTACGCCACCGGCCAGTTCGGCAAGAACCATCTCGGCGACCAGGACCGGCACCTGCCGACCGTCCACGGCTTCGACGAGTTCCTCGGCAACCTCTACCACTTGAACGCCGAGGAGGAGCCCGAGACCTACTACTACCCGAAGGATCCCGAGTTCAAGAAGAAGTACGGCCCGCGGGGCGTCCTCCACACCTGGGCGGACGGCAAGGGCGGCCAGAGGATCGAGGACACCGGGCCTCTGACCCGCGAACGGATGCCGACCGTCGACCAGGAGATCTTCAAGGCCGAGCAGAAGTTCGTCGACACGGCGGTCAAGGGCGGCAAGCCCTTCTTCGTCTGGTTCAACACGACGCGCATGCACGTGTGGACGCACCTGCAGCCGTCCGCCGTGGGCCGCACGGGGATCGGCGTCTACCCCGACGGCCTCGTCGAGCACGACGACATGGTCGGCGCGGTTCTCAAGCAGCTCGACGATCTCGGCATCGCCAACGACACGATCGTCGTCTACGGCACCGACAACGGCGCCGAGACCGTGACCTGGCCGGACGGCGGGACGACGCCGTTCCACGGCGAGAAGGGCACGACGTGGGAGGGCGGCTTCCGCGTCCCGATGCTCGTGCGCTGGCCCGGCGTCATCAAGCCCGGAACGATCGTCAACGACATCTTCTCGCAGGAGGACTGGCTGCCGACGCTGCTCGCCGCGGCGGGCGAGCCGGACATCGTCGAGAAGGTCGCGAAGGGCTACGCCGCCAACGGCAAGACCTGGAAAGTCCATCTCGACGGCTACAACTTCATGCCGTACTTCAAGGGCGCGGTCAAGAAGGGTCCGCGCGAGGAGATCTTCTATTTCGGCCAGGGCGGAGACCTCAACGCGATTCGTTGGAACGACTGGAAGGTCGCGTTCGCTCAGGAGAACGGCAACATCGCCACGGCCACGCGAGACGTCACCGGCTGGCCGGAGATCGTCAACCTGCGCGCCGACCCGTTCGAGAAGGCGCCGCGCGAATCCGGCATGTACATCCGCTGGTACGGGGACAACATCTGGCTCTTCATCCCGGTGCAGCAGAAACTCAAGGCCTTCCTCCTGACGATTCCCCAGTTCCCGTTCCAGCAGGGCTCGAGCTTGAACGCCGCGAACATCAACTACACGACGCTCCAGGCCATGCAGGCCATGAAGCGGCTGCACGAGCTCGAGAGCCTCGCGGCGCCGAGCAACTGAGCGAAAGCCATCGAGGTGACGCGATGACCGAGGAGAAGAAGGCTTCCCTCAAGGAGAAGGCCGCGGAGGAGCTTCGACTGATGCTCTACATCACGGCCTTTCTCGCGGCCGTCTTCGTCTCGTTCCTCACCTGCCGGCGGCTCATCTCCCGCGGATTCGGCGTCACCTCGTTTCACTACGGGTTCGCGGTCATCGAGGCGCTCATCGTGGCCAGGGTCATCCTGATCGGCAAGGCCATCGGCGTCGGGAAGAAGTCGAAGGGACACGGCTTGTTCCGCAAGGCGCCTGGCGACGCGGTCATCGACGCGCTCCTGGCCGGCGTCTTCGCCATTCTCGAGCGCGCCGTCGAGGGGCTTCTGCACCACGAGAGGCTCTCCGCGAGGATCCGGAAGTTCCTCGACCAGGGCGTCGACGAGATCCTCGGCCGGACGCTGATCATGTTCGTGGCCTTCGTTCCGTTCTTCACGCGGCGGGAGCTCGACCGCGTTCCGGGTGACCGGAAGCTGGTCGGTCTCCTCTTTCACGGCGGCGCCGCTCGCGCGAAAGCGTGAGGCGCCGGGAGGACCCATGAGAGCGATTCGAAACCTGACGGCCGGCTTCCTGTTCTTCGGCACCGCGATCGCGGTGCTCGCGCAGGACCCCCTTCCCTCCTGGAACGACGGCGCCGCGAAGAAGGCGATCGTCGACTTCGTCAAGACGACGACGACCCAGGGAAGCCCTCAGTTCGTGCCGCCCGAGGAGCGCGTCGCGACGTTCGACCAGGACGGAACGCTCTGGGTCGAGCACCCGGTCTACACGCAGCTCGTGTACTGCCTCGATCGCGTTCCGGTGGTCGTGAAGGCGAAGCCGGAGCTCGCCGGCGTCGAGCCCTTCAAGACCGTCATGTCCGGCAACCGCGAGGCGATCGCTCACCTCTCCGAGAACGACCTGATCAAGATCGCCATGGTCACCCTGACCGGCATGCCGGTCGACGACTTCCGGGCCGAGGTCCGGAAGTGGATCGCGTCGGCCAGAGATCGTCGCTGGAACCGGCCCTACACGGACCTGACCTACCTCCCGATGCAGGAGGTCCTCAGGTACCTGCGCGCCAACGGGTACAAGACGTACATCGTCACGGGTGGCGGCCAGGACTTCGTGCGGGCCTACGCCGAGGCGACGTACGGGATCCCGCCGGAGCAGGTGATCGGGACCTCGATCTCGACGAAGTACGCCTACGGCAAGGACGGCAAGCCCGTGCTGACGAAGGAGCCGAAGCTGGTCCTCGACGACAACAACGCCGGCAAGGCCGAGGGCATCTACCTGATGATCGGACGCCGCCCCTATGCCGCGTTCGGCAACTCGACCGGCGACCAGCAGATGCTGGAGTACACGAAGGGCGGCAACGGGGCGCGCCTGGCGATGCTCGTGCTGCACGACGACGCGAAGCGCGAATACGCCTATGGACCCGCCGCCGGCCTGCCCGACACGAGGGTCGGGACCTTCACGAAGACGCTCGACGACGAGGCCGGCAAGGACGGCTGGGTCGTGATCAGCATGAAGAACGACTGGAGGAAGGTCTTCGCTTTCGATTAGCCTGGGGGTCGGGCGTTTCCCGTCGCCTCTGACCGAGATGTGTCCGCGACGACGCTCGTTGTGGAGGCGCTCATGAATTCGGTTTTTCGCGATGCTGGTGGGGTACGGCAGGTCCGCCGTTGCCCGGGACAGTCGACCCCGACACGAAGTTCCGAGGCTCTCGCAACGCGCATTGGAATCGGGCGAGATGGAGATCGACACAGCTCGCCCGGGAAAGGAGCAAGGCTCATGAAGAAGTGGCCCGTCGTTCTCTTCTCTGC